>Ga0256833_1001647_pt1 | contig 16284 bp, 16 predicted proteins | sample 356284metaG_FD_190535 | JGI IMG/M metagenome (GOLD analysis project Ga0256833, IMG submission 190535) | Hydrothermal vent microbial communities from Mid Atlantic Ridge, Atlantic Ocean - 356-284 | ecosystem: Environmental > Aquatic > Marine > Hydrothermal vents | place: Atlantic Ocean: Mid...
ATACCCCGGGATTGAGTTCAAGACCGATGAGAAGGGCCTGAATAAGGCAAGACGCGACCTCTTCGATCGTTATTCGAAGGCATTAACTCGCGCGGCGCTTTTTGGAGACGCCCTCCTCGAACTTTGAGGCCATTTCCCTGTCGTAGTACTTGCCGTAGTACTGCATCAGCGCCTTTTGTCTCTCTATGAAATGGGTATATAGCAACGGGTCGTCATCGGCTATGTCAACTATGACTGCCCTCATGCCTTTCTTGGGCCTGAGCGCCCTTCCAATGGTCTGTATTGTCATTATGTCACTTTTCCCACCGCCGGCTAGGATTATAGCCGAAATCTCTGGTATGTCGACGCCTTCCTTGAGGAGCGTCGAGATTAATACGGGAATCTCGCCGTTTTTGAACGCTTCCAGAATTTCCCAGCGTTTCTGGCTCTTTGAGCTGAGGAACTCGGCTTTAATGCCTTCTTTCTCGAGCATCTCTTTCAGAATTCTGCCGTGCTCTATGCGCTTTACATCAACGAGAACTCGGTGGCCTTTCCTAGCGAGCTCCTTTGCCTTTTTCACTATCGCCCTGTTGCGCTCGTCATTGTTCATAATAATGTCCTCGTAAAGCTCCTTGTAGCGCTCGCTGAATGATGGCATGCTCGACTCGTAGGTAATTACCTCGAAGCGCGGTTTGGCCAGAAAGCCTTCCTTGATGAGGTCCTCAGCCTTAACCTCGTAGATTACCGGTCCGACAACGGCCTCAATCTTGATTTCTTCACCGCGAACCCTTCTCCATGGTGTCGCCGAGAGGCCAAAGCGGTAAACCTGCGGGAGGCTTATTCCGAGCTGGTAGAATTTTTCAGCGGCCGAGGTTCTGTGGCACTCGTCGAATATAACGATAGCATAGTAGTTCTTTAACTTGTCAACGCCCCGTGAGAGAAGCGTCTGTATCATCGCGACCGTTACTTTTTCCTCATCCCACCTGTTGTCTCCCACTATCCCGGCCTTAACGCCCAGCAGTTCCTCAACCTTCTCGGCCCACTGGTAGAGAAGCTCCTTGGTGTGAACGACTATCAGTGCGGAAAGGCCAAGCTCGTGGATTATTCTGAGGCCCACCACCGTCTTACCGCTTCCGACGGGGAGTGCTAACACACCCATCTTCTCCCTCAGGGCCTTTCTAACGGCTCTCTTCTGGTACCCTCTAAGTTCGTACTCCATGTTCCAGTTCGAGTTGAGCCTGACCCCCCTAATCTTGCGCTCGTCCTTGATTCTGACGCGGTAGCCTTTACTGTTGAGGAACTTCTTCACCCTGGGAAGGAGGCCCACTGGAAAGGTCTTCTCGTAGGGGTCGTAGAGACTTTCGGGCTTCTCCCACTTGCCGTAATCCTTCTTGTAGGTGAGTAAGTCGTAGATTTTGAAGTAAACGCTTGGTTCTGCTCTTTCAACTTTCACCAGTGCCGAGCCATCTGGAATCCTGAGGACAACCATGGGCATGGCAAATCAAATCGCCTAAGAAAAAGTCTTTATAGGCCTTTTGGAACAACTGACTAAGGTGATACCATGCTGGGGGAAATTCTTCAAACTTTTAGTGACCTGATTGTTATAGAAAAACCCGTAAAGAAGGAGCTTGAAATAACGCGCTACCTTTTAAAATACCAGAACAGGCCCGTTCTGTTTGAGAACGTGGACGGCTGGAAAGTGGCCGGTAACATCTGGAGCACCCGCGAGAGGATAGCTGGTTTTCTAAACACGAGCAGGGAAGAGCTCATCCACTTGATTGCAGAGGCGATGGAGAACCCCTCGCCATACAGAACGGTCAAGGATGCACCGTTCCTGAAGAACTCAACGAAGGACTTTTCCCTCCTTGAGTTGCCCGTCCCGAAATACTATCCCGGAGATGGAGGGCCGTACTTCACCTCGGCGATGGTCATCGCGAAGGACGAGAACGGTTTCGTAAACACCTCCTTCCACAGGATGATGGTGAGGGACGAAAAAACCGTCGCTATAAGACTCGTTCCCAGGCACCTCTACGCTATGTGGAGGGAGAAAGCCGAGAGGGGTGAAGAGCTTGACGTCAGGATAGTCGTCGGGAATCCCGTTCACCTCCTTTTGGCGGGAGCAACGAGCACCTCCTACGGAGTTAGCGAGCTTGAAATAGCATCGAAACTGAGTGAGCTTGCCTTTGGAAGGCCCGTTGATGTTATTGAACTTGGTGGAATTCCGGTTCCTGTTGAAAGTGAATTCGTGTTCGAGGCAAAGATAACGCCCGAGCTCGTTGAAGAGGGCCCCTTCGTCGACATAACCGGGACCTATGACAAAGTTAGAAAGCAACCCCTGGTTGTTTTTGAGAGGATGTATCACGTTGATAAACCGATCTTCCACGCCCTTTTATCGGGTGGTTACGAACACTACATGCTAATGGGCCTCCCAAAGGAGCCGCAGATTTACGCTAGCGTTAAACGAGTCGTCCCAAAGGTTCACGGCGTTCGCTTAACAGAGGGCGGTGCAATGTGGCTTCACGCAATTGTTTCAATAACCAAACAGCACGATGGCGATGGCAAAAATGCCATCCTTGCTGCCTTTGCTGGACATCCAAGCCTGAAGCACGTCGTTGTCGTTGACGGGGATATAGACATATACGACGACAGAGAGGTGGAGTGGGCGATAGCGACCCGCTTTCAGGCCGACAGGGACTTGGTGATAGTCCCAAACGCGAGGGGAAGTTCCCTCGATCCCTCGGCGGAGAGAAGCCTCACAGCTAAGTGGGGCATAGACGCGACGAAACCCCTCAAAGGGGGAGAAAAATTCGAAAGAGCTAAGCTTTAGTGCTCCCCATCCTTCCAACCCCTATCCTGTTCGCCATGAGGTCTATGACCCCAATCCTCTCGTAAAGGTACCAGAGGACGAGGAAGCTCACCGCGGTTGAAATGAAGGGGTTTAACAGGTAAAGCGGGCTGAGGGCTATGAAAACACCGTAGCCTAGTGCAAATGCCAGCAGGGAGTAAACCACCTTTTCCACCCCGAGTTTATAAGCCACATACACACCGACAATCGCTATCGGCACCTCCCACGGGACGAGAATGAACTTTCCCCAGAGATGCCAGCCGAGCCTTGGAAAACCGTACCAGACTCCATTGGGCAGGAAAGGGATTCCCCCGGTAAAGAAGTCCGCGAGCAGATGGAGGCCGTTTCCAAGAACCCCCAGGGGGCCAAAAGGTAACATGTAGAGGAAGGAGACAAAGCCGTGGTTGAAGAACGTCCTTGTGAAGTCTCCCGTCATCAGGAGCATCTGTATAAAGCTGTAGTCCGGTGCCGAGTTTGCGATGACAAACAGTCCGAGGAGTTTTTTGTTCCAGTTCCTCAATGCCCCTATGATGAAGGCAACGAAGATGTGCATCGGAAGTAGCATCTTTATACCCCTAGTCCATTTTTAGTTAGAACCTAAAAAGTTTACTGGACAAAATTAAGAAGTTCGAAATGGTAACATACTCATTTGACGAGATTTAGGAATATTTCTTCGAGGCTGGGTTCCTTCACCTGCATGGTGAGGATTTTAGCGCCCTGTGAAGCAACAAAGTCGTGAAGTTCTTCCCTTATGTCATCAGGGGCAACAACGCGGTACCTGTTCTCCCCGAGGGGAGTAACGTTCCATTCAGCAGAACTCCAGTTCACAGGCCTGTTAGTCTCGATAATTATCGTATAGCCAGCCTTCCTCAAGAATTCCCGCTTGATGTTCTCTATACTGTCCTCAAGGATTAGTTTGCCCTTCACGATAACTCCAACCGTGTCGCAGACTTCCTCAACATGAGCTAAAATATGACTGGAGAAGAAGATTGTTTTACCAGCCTTCCTCTGCTCTCTAATAATCTCCTTGAACTCGGCGATGCCCTTCGGATCAAGACCAGTCATTGGCTCGTCGAGGATTAGTAGTTTCGGGTCGTTGATTAACGCCTGGGCGAGCAAAAGACGCTGACGCATTCCTTTAGAGAACTTCCCAACCTTCTTGTTCTTTACTTCCCAGAGGTTGACGAGCTTTAGTATCTCTTCAGCGCGCCTTTCCCTTTCAGTCTTGGGCATCCCAAAGGCTTTGCCGATGACGTTAAGGGTCTGGAGTGGTGTGAGGAACTCCCAGAGGGTTGCATGCTCCGGCATGTAGCCGATTCTGGCCTTGGCCTTGACGAGCTTGCTCTCGTCAAACTTACCATCTCGGAAGACTTCCTCGCCGAAAAGGTTAATCCTCCCCTCCTGGGGAAAGATGAGGCCGAGTAAACTTAGAATCGTCGTGCTTTTTCCCGCTCCATTCGGCCCGAGGAAACCGTAAACAACACCGTCGGGGATGCTGAGGTTTAGCCCGTCCAGGGCCCTAACATCCTTATAAACCTTGACGAGATTCTCAACGGTAATCATGCCCATCACCTCAAATCCATCCTGAGAAAACGCCACGTGGCAATTCCGAGGTAAACAAGGGTCATTGCAAGCATTAGCATGACGTTAACCGCCCTGGTTTTCATCGCATTCCATAATCCCACGTATTCATATGATATACTCTCATACACACCATGGGATGATACAACCCTCTTCGTTACCTCCTTCATGGTGCTGTCCGTTATAACCTCCAGCTGGGCCACCGGGGAGAAAAACAGATACTTTGTGTAGTATTCCTCCTTGATTTTCCCCAATTCCTCCCGAGGCATTTTTTCATTGGCAACGTATATTTTGTAGTCAACGTACGCCGGGATAACGAGGTAAATCACAAAAAACACCGCCAAGGCAACTCCGAGGGAAGTGCCGGAGGAACGGATGAAGGCGGACATTATGTAGCCAATTGCAATGAATTCGAGCATGACGAGGAGAAGGAGAAGGTTCAGGAGAACGACATCGGTGAATATCTTCCCAACGCCCACTCCAACCCATTTTAGGCCAGTAACTGTGACGGCGCTCGTCAGTATAATCGCGAGAAAGAGAACCAGCCCCTGGGCCAGAAACTTCCCCAGAAAGTATTCGAGCCTTGTAACACTCTTGCTTAGAGCAATCCTGATGGTGCCGTCTTCGATTTCCTTGTTTACGGCGCCGGCTCCAAAGACTATTGCGAGTATCCCAAGGAAAAGGAGCGCCATGTTTATAACGTGGTTTATTATGACTGCAATCGCCTCTTTCTCGCTTGTGACGTTGCCCTGCTTCATGGTATATCACGGGAACATAGAAGATCAGCATGATAACCCGTATTGCCCACAGTTTCTTTGTCCTTATCCCCTTCATAAACTCGAGCTGGAATCCCCAAGAGCATTGGGACACCCCAACAATTCTCGTGGGAACTAAGGTGAGGAGTATAAAAATTTTGCTAAATTAGTTGGAATGAAATCAGAGTCCCCTAAGTCCAAGAACGAGATTGGCTTTAGGGCAGTATTTTTTAAGTCTCTCAATAACCTCCCCCTTCCCACCGAGAACCGGCCAGAGGATTGAGTCGATATGGAGCGGAGGAATTCCCGTTTTTTCCGCTATTCTGTTCCAGAAATTCACGGGCGGTTCGTTGGTAAACCTTTTGGTGTATGCGTTTATTCTCACGTCGTCGGGTATCTCTATGGCCATTGGATAGGGGACAAAGGTTCCAAAGGCTATCCTACCGGCGTAGCCGAACATCTTGACCGCAAAGACTACAGTTTTGGCACTCCTTTTAGAGCCGAGCGCCCCGGCCAAGTCGTCGCGCAGGCGCTCCATGCCGTTGAAATAATACCCCATCAAATCGTCAAGGGAAAGCGAGTTCAGAAACGGCTCGACCCTCTCAAGTCGCCTTGTCTTCCCGACAACGAGACGCCTGTTGGTTTTTGAGTTGGGAAGAAACTCGGAATAGGCCTTTGATATGCTCCCCGCGGGTGGATTATCCGAGAAATACTTGGAGAACTCCCACCACCAGTCTTCCCCCTTTCCGCTGAGCTGGTAACTGACGAGCGAGTTCGCTATGACCAGCTTCATGAAGAGCTCGTTGTCATCCAGGTTCTCGCGGAGGTTTTTAAGGGCATCGAGCTGTAAATCAATCCTCTCCTCAATGAGCCTTGCGCATTCCAAGCCAAGCTCGCTCAGGATTTCAACGAGCCTGCTGATCTTTTCGGTATTCTCCCCGTATTTCACCTTGATGAAGCGGTCGAGGGTCATTTTTTAACCCCCTTCAATTTTATTGCCTTGTTTAAATCCTTTTTGTCACAAATTTGAGCAAAACATTTATAACTATCATGGTCTTTCTCTATGCTGAACGCGGTGGTAGTCTAGCCTGGCTAGGACAGCGGCCTGCCACGCCGCTGGCCCGGGTTCAAATCCCGGCCACCGCACCAATTTTTTGGATGGAGGTGTGAAGATTGTGGGATCCTCTTTTGGAGGCGAAAAAAATCAAAAGACAACTTATTGCTTGGCGAAGGGACTTTCACATGTATCCTGAACTCAAGTACGAGGAAGAGAGAACGTCGAAGGTTGTGGAGGAGCATCTGCGCGAGTGGGGTTACAGAGTCAAGCGCGTGGGGACTGGTATTATAGCAGATATTGGTGGGGGAAAGAAAACGATAGCTTTGAGAGCGGACATGGACGCCCTTCCGATTCAGGAGGAGAACGACGTTCCTTATAAGTCCAGAATCCCGGGAAAGATGCACGCCTGCGGTCACGACGCCCACACCGCGATGCTCCTCGGTGCCGGAAAGATAATAGCGGAACACATCGAGGAGTTCAACGGCAGGGTGAGGCTCATCTTCCAGCCGGCGGAGGAGGGTGGCAACGGAGCGGTTAAGATGATTGAAGGGGGAGCTCTGGAAGGCGTCGATGCAATCTTCGGCTTCCACGTCTGGATGGACCTGCCGAGCGGCCTTATTGGAATCCGAGAGGGACCTTTTCTCGCTGGAGCGGGGTTCTTTGATGCAAGAATAATCGGCAGGGGCGGACACGGTGCCTCCCCTCATGAGGCAGTTGACCCCATACCCATAGCCTCTGAGGTAGTTCTGGCCCTTCAGACAATAGTGAGCAGGAACATAAACCCAGTTGAGACCGGCGTTGTCAGCGTTACCGCCATAAACGGCGGGACGGCCTTTAACGTTATTCCTGAGGAGGTAACCCTAAAGGGAACTTTCCGGTACTACAGGCCAGAAGTTGGAAAGCTGATAAAGGAAAGGATGAAGGAAATAATTGAAGGCATCTCCAGGACTCACGGAGCCAAATCAGAATTCATCATCAACGACCTCGTCCCGCCGACGATTAACGACACCAAGATGGCGAGATTTGCCAGAACAGTGGCTGAGAAGTATGGCCTGAAGCACGGAGAAGTTGCGATGTCAATGGGAGCGGAGGACTTCGCCTACTACCTCCAGCACGTTCCCGGAGCCTTTCTTGCCCTCGGAATAAGGAACGAGGAGAAGGGAATAGTTTACCCCCATCACCATCCAAAGTTCGACGTTGATGAGGATGTGCTCCACCTCGGCACTGCTATGGAAGTTGCTTTAGCCCTGGAATTCCTCAGATGAGGAGTTTTCCTAGTATCTTCAATTTTCCAATCTTTTTGGCACCAAAACTTATTCTTCCTGAGGGGAGAACCGTTAGAACCTCGCCGTAGCCAAGACTCCTTGCCCTTCCCAGAACGGGTCTCACATCATCCAGTTCACCCCACAGGAGGAGCGCAACCCCCTCCCTGCCGGGAAGGTTTCTAAGGGCGTAGTAGGAGTCCCCGCTCTTTCCTGCTTCGACGGTGTAGTGTATTCCGGCGATGTTGTCCTTGAAGGCCGAGAAGAAGGTGCTGTAGGAGCTCTGAAAGCGCCCCGCGATGAGTTCAAGGTTTTTGATGTCGTCCCATTTGAATTCACGGATCTCAACGTCCTCCTCGTTTCCTAGTCCATTGGTTAGAACCCAGACCGTCGTTCCCCTGAAGAGTTCAATGTCAAAGCCGAGCTTTTTGTAGAAACCCTCCGCCTCTGCATCCGGTTGAACCGTTAGCATCTCCACCCTCCGTTCCCTGGAGATATCTTCAATGAACTCCATTAGGGCCCTTCCGACGCCCCTGCCCCTGTAGTGAGGGTGAACTTCAATGACGTCAACGTGGGCTATCCTCATCTGCCTTCCCAAAACGGGTTCCTTGGAGAAGAGAACCTCAACCTCCCCGACGATTTTTCCGTCAAGTTCCGCAACTGCCACCAGCTGATTATCTAGGAGAAGGTTGTTGATGTGAATTGCGAGTGTTTCAACGCTCATCCAGGGACCGCCTGCGGAGTAGCGCTGGAAGATGCTTCCCTCAAGCTCTTCCTCTGCTGTGTGAACTTCAGTTATCTCATTGACGTCCTCAAGGGTCGCTGTGCGGATTCTCATTGTCCTCACCGAGGTAGCCGAATTTTCTAAGGATGTGGAGTACCGCCTCGGCACCGCCGTCACCGTAGGGCTTTTTTGTAACGTAATCCGCTTCCCTTCTCAGGCTCTCCGGGGCTTGGGCTATGGCTACGCGGTAGCCGACGACCCTAAAGGCATCCAAATCGTTTTCCCCATCACCGACGTGCGCCACTTCGTTCGGCTTTATACCCAAAAACTCGCAGGCCTTCTCTATTCCGGTCCCCTTGTTAATCCAGGGCTTTTTCACGTGGATTGCAAAGCCAGAATCGACGGCGATAAGATTGAGTCCAAGCTCCTCTATAATCTCTCTCACAGCCTCGACCGGAACCGTTCTCCTCAGCACGAGGCCGGCTTTCCGCTCCATCGTCGAATAGCTAAGCTCGGCCTCCGGATGGCGTTTCTTAAGCTCGCTCCAGAGTATCCACTCCTCGTCCATATCCGTGAGGAAAACGCGCTTCCTCATCGTCCCCTCGCCCTTGAGCGAGAGTGCCCCTCCGTCTTCAGCAATGACCGGTCCGCTCGTACCGATGAAAACGGCCGCGGCTTCTGCAAAGGGAACCGAATTGCCGGTTACGAGCATCACAGGAACGCCGAGTCTCTCCGCGAGGCGAATAGCCTTTAAAGCCTCGATGCTCAGCGTCCTGTCCCTGTAGGTTATCGTGCCGTCTATGTCAAGCGATATGGCCCTAATTCTCGCCATTTTCTCACCCCAAAGCGGGAAAGATGAAACTGATATAAGCCTTTCTACCCACTAATGGTCCTTCATTATCTCCCTCAGAACGCTCGTCGCGTAAACTCCCTTCGGAAGAAAAAACCTGAAGCACATACCCTTCCCGGGAACGTAACCGTAGGTTAAGCCAAGGGGTCTTATGAGAAGTTCCCTCCTCCCGCCGGGTTCTTTCAAGGGCTTCGGAAGTCTTTTGAAAGCCTCAAGGCCAATTCCTTCCTCCTCAAGGATTTCCCGCTCAAGTTCTCCGGGGAGACCTTTGGCTTTCCTCATAGCGAAGCCGAAGAGCGGACCTGAAACCATCGCCTGTCCCTTCCGTATCTTCCCATTGACGAAATCCCTGTTGGTCTCAGTAACGCGGTAGGTCCTATCTCTGTAGGGAATTCCCCCCTTCACCTGGACCACTATATCACCAACGAGGGCCTTGTTTAAGGGCAACTCCTCGATTCTCTTAGAAAGGTAGAGGTTGAAGAGGTAGCTCTGGTAGGAGTGAATGAAGATGCGCATTATTGGGAGCGGGAGCGAGAGAAATGCTTTTTTCCAGCTTCCTGTCTTCTTGTAGGTGTAGAGCAACGTTCTCTCGTACCTCAGAAAGCGCGGGAATTCCTCTAAGGCCCTGTTCACGTCTCCAGTTTCCCAGAAGTTCCTCCTTGCCTCATCGCCCTCCATGCTTCCGTTTGCATAGCCGAGGAAGAGCCTCGCCGCTTCATCAAAGTTTCCCTGAAGGAGGAGCTTTCCGATGAGGTGGTTCACAACGCGCCTCTCACCAAAGCGCTGGTAGCCGAAGTAGTTGGGGAAACCACCTTTCTCGCGGAGCTCGTGGATTATCTCTTTTGCCCTCTTGAAGGCCCCCTCGTCAACGTCCCGGACGATTATCCTGAACCGGTTTCCGAGGAGGTGGCCGAGTTTGATGAACCTGCCATATGAGACGAAGGTTAGCTCAATGTCCCTGATTCGGAGGGATTCAACCCTATCCTTGGCCTCGAGGGGAACGCTGATGTACTGGTAAGTTAAAGCGTGCCTGTCCTTTGTCCCGGCGAAGCCTATCTCCCTATAACCTATCCCGGTGCGCTTCGCTATCTCCTTTACGGCCGTCATCGTGTCCCAGTTGCGCTTCTTGAGGAGAAAGATTGCATTCTTTCTCCCCTCAAAGATTGAGGGCAGAGGCTCCTCAATAACAATGAAGTCCTCGGGAAAGACCTTGAGTTTACCGCCTATCCCGGGCTTTTCGCTCAGGTAGAGGAACTGAGAGAAGAACTCGCGGTGATTCATAACTCACACCAGCTTGAGATGGCCTGTAACTTTGTCCACGAGCTCCTCTGGGGCCGGACCTATTGCCAAAACGGTTACCGTTCCGGGAGGAATCTCGGTCAAGCCAGCATCCCTTATGAGTGCCGTTGGAAGACCAAGTTTCTCGGCCTGGGCCTTCAGCTGGAAGAGTTCTTCGAGGGTCTCCGCCTTCACCACGACCTTCTTCTGGCCCTCGCTGAACCAGGCCTTGAACCACTCTGGTTTCTCCTTCTGGGCCTTGAGAGTGGCCGTAACGGCCCCGTGAGCCACCTGGACGGCAAACTTGCCCTTGCTAAGCTTTAAATCCTTCCTTGAAACGATAACCTGCTTGTACTTAAAGGCGCTCATGGGAGAAAAGGGATGGAAGGGATTTAAAAAATTGACTAGAGTAACTCTATCTCGTTTTCCTCTTCCTTTTTGGGCAGTCCTCCTGGGCGCCTCTGCTTCTTCCTCAGGACTTTTTCCTTGAGGGTCTCGAGCTCGCGCCAGTAGTTGTAGGTGACTCCAGCAAGAACAAGGGTAGCCAAGATAAAGAGTATCGCCAGGGGCTTCCAGGGATTGCTCTCCTTCTTCGGCGGAACGTAGGCAGAGGCAACCCCGAGTATCTCTTCCGCCAGGGGGGTTGCGTTGTCCATCTTCGCGAGGGTCTGGTTGATGTACGCGGGAAGCTCCTCGGGTTTCGGCCATACCTTGACCTTCTCAATGACGACCTCTGGCGGGATGCTGTTCACAGTAACAATCGTTCCAAAGTCGACTTCGTGGGAGTTTCCAAGAGGGTCAAGGTATTTGAGAGTGGCCTTCACGAGGGAGAGGTTCTCTCCGAGAACCTGCAGAGGAACCTTTAAGGTCTTAACATCGCCTGCCTTTATCGTGCCGAGATTCAGCACGGTCTGGCCTTTCAGGGACTTCGGATACGTAAGCACGAGGGTTGCGTTTTTGATGAACTCATAGTCCGGGTTGCCCTTTGAGGCCCGGACAGTAAGGGCAAGGGTTACCGTGCTGTTCACCTTGGCTGTGATGTATGTGCTCCAAGTACCATTGTAAGCGGAGGCATTGAGCGAAAGTCCCGGTATAGCGTAAACCTCAATGTCCGTGAGGGGAGCCGAATAGATAGTTTTTATTTTTCCTGTTACAAGACTCTGGTCATCGTAGTAAGTCACTAAGACTTTGCCGATATCGAATTTACCGACCTCTGTCGGCCTGAGGACATAAACAAGCATTGGGAGTTTGGTGAAAGCCGGCAGTGTTTTTATCTGCCAGCTCTTGGTCATGCTGACGAGCTGGAACCCGTTTGGTATTGGCGCGGCAACGTTCAGCTGGTAGGCATCTCCCCTTCCGAGGTTCTCAACACCTATTGAGAGGACTATGTCCTGGCCTAAGAGAACCTTCTTTGGGACGGCAGTTATGTTGGCAACGACCTCCGCCGAGCGAAGTATTGGGGTAACCTGAGCCTCAATTGGCCCGTAAACCTTCAGGACGGCCCTCTTGTACCCGGGCTGGGTCTTGGAGATTGCAACGAGAAACGGAGTCCCAGGTATGGCCTTGGGGACGTCTCCGGCCTCGAGAGTATACGTCGCATAAGTCTTGTTGGGGGTGTAAACTTCCACCCTGGCCAGATCTGGAATCACCGAGAGGAGCTTGAAATAATATGTCGTGCCGTTGTACTTAACCGGAAGTCTCTCACCCACGTAGATTATGTCATTGTACAGGATCGTGGTTTCAACGGCAGGAGTCGTTGGGTTCTGGTTCTCCTCTCCAGGGACGGTTACCTTGAACGTTGTGGACGCCACCCTTGGAAGGTAGAGGTTGATTACCGCACCGCTGTTCTTGGTTGTGTTGATGACTTCAATGGAGAGATAGTTGACGTAAGTATGAACTTCATCCAACTTGTAAGAGACGGACCTCGACTGCCCCTTTGGAATCTCTAGGGTGTACGATGTACCGTAGGGCATTGTTACCACAAAAGTTGCCTCTGTATCCGATGCGGAGAGTAGCTTTATTTTAATTGGCGGGAATCCCGACGGAAGGGTGAACTCCGTGCCGACAGGTATAGCTTTGGAGGAGTAAAGCTTGGTAAGGGGGGAACTTATCGTCAGGAGCACTGACTTGGAGTCACTCTTAATCCAAAGCACTGAGATGTTAAGGAGCATCTTGTCCGGGTCTGTAGAGGGATATGCGAGGGAATTCCCTACTTTAAGAACGGCACTCATCTTGCCATCCGGACCCTCAACGGTTAAGTAAACACTATCCCATGTGAGACTGGCATCGGTGAACTTAACAGTATAGGGCCCCAGCTGGGCAGTACCCCCGAGGGGTAGACTTATACCAGTAACACTGGCGTACTTAATCTCCGATGCACCGGCGTTCCCTGCATGTATTAGAGATAAAGAGACCATCGCCAACAGGATTAGAGCTAGGGGTTTTCTCATTATGCATACCTCCGAACACCAGTGTATACACAATTGCCTATACAATGAAAGGGAGGAGGGTATAAAGGCCTTACGGTGTGAGTCTCCTCCTGTCCCTCGGGAAGAGGATAACCTCCCTGATGTTCCCTAAATCGAGCATCTGCTTTATCAGCCTCTCTGCACCGAGGCCGAAGCCCCCGTGCGGCGGCATGCCGTAGCGGAAGGCCCTGAGATAAAACTCGAAGCTAGCTGGATTGAGTCCCTTCTCCTTAATCTGTTCAACTAGGACATCAACGCGGTGCTCCCTCTGGCCACCAGAGGTTATCTCAACGCCCCTGTATTCAAGGTCAAAGGCCCTGCAGATTTCCGGCTTGTCGTCATACTTCATTATGTAGAAGGGCTTCGCCTCACTAGGATAGCGGTAGAGGAAGTAGAGAGGTGCCTCCTCGTTCTCCATCATGTACTTTCCGAGGAGTTTCTCGCCTTCGGTGTCTATGTCCTCTCCCCACTCTATGGTTTTGCCGAGGTCCGCCAGAATCTCAAGTGCTTTATCGTAGCTCAGCCTCGGGAATGGAAGTTTCGGCTCCTCAAGCTCGAAGTTAAGCGTTTCCAGTTCCTTCGCGTTGTGTTCGCGCACGTAGTTGATGGTATGGGCAATAAGCCTTTCAAGTAACTCCATTACCTCCTCCTCGCTCTCGATGAATGCCATCTCCGCGTCAATGCTCCACGCCTCGTTGAGGTGCCTCGTCGTGTTATGCTCCTCCGCTCTAAAAATCGGGGCTATCTCGTAAACCCTGTCAAGGCCAGAAGCCATCATGATCTGCTTGTAGAGCTGGGGACTCTGAGCAAGGAAAGCGTCCTTCTCGAAGTACTTCATTGGGAAAAGCTCAGTTCCGCCCTCGGTTGCAGTGGCGATAATCTTGGGCGTGTGAATCTCGATGAAGCCGTTCTCGTGGAAGAAGTCCCTGACCGCCTTGAAAACGCTGGAGCGTATCTTGAATATCGCCATTACCTCCGGTCTCCTGACGTCCATGAAGCGGTTGTCAAGCCTTGTATCGAGCTCGGCCTTGACCTTTCCAGTTGGGTCGAGCGGGAGGGGCGTTTCAGCCCTGCTGAGAACTTCAAGCCTTTCGGGAAGAATCTCGAAGCCGAGCTTCGCCTTGGGCGTGAAGTTCACTACTCCCTCGACGGCAATGACGTCCTCGGCGTTGAGCTTAGGGATGAGCTTGAATATCTCAGGGTCAACTTTCTTCTTGGGAGCGGTTATCTGGACTATGCCCTCCCTGTCCCTGAGCCAGAGGAATTTTATCCCGCCTAAATCCTTGATTTCCCATACCCAGCCGGCCACCTTAACGCGCTGGCCATTCAGTTCTTCGGTTATCTCGCTCGAGTAGTGCGTCCTGTACATGGCCATCCCCAGAGGGAGTAGGGGCCGACTTTTAAAGGTATTCGATGGGAAAACTGCGAGGTGGCAAAGGAAAGGAAACCAAATGACTCAGACGAAGGAAATCTTGACTTCCTTACCCGCTATCTGGCCAAGGATGCTCTCCAGTATTTCCGGCTTCTCCGGGAGCTTCTTCCTGTCCCTTCCAAAGACGAGAACCTTGTAGTAGGTCTCACCGCCGGGCCTATAAACGACGTTGACGCCGAAAACTCCGGCCGGATAGAGCAGGTCGGAGGCGAGCTTCTTGAGCTCGTCGGTTGTCTCGGCCTTCATGCCCTCGATTACCCTGACGCGCTTTCCAAGCTCCCTTATGAGAACCTTGATGTTCTTTCCGCCCTTGCCTATGGTTATCGGGACGTCCCCTTCTCCAACAACAATGACTATGAGATCCCCGGCCTCGACGGCCTTTTTGAACTCGATGTCAACATCCCCAAGAAGCTTGTAGAGTAAGCGTGCAACCTTAACGTCAAGCTCCGAGATTATACCCTCCTGGAGCTTCTTTTCATCAGCGGGGCAGAGAATGTCGTCGGTTTTGAGGCAAACCTCACAGATTGGTGCCTTCACGTTCTCACCTCCTTAGAATGACCTTGATGGGCTAACCCTTAATTCAGGAAGCCCTTTAAAAAGGTTATTATGGGGCGAAATGGCTAAAGTTCGCCCTCAATCTCGCGCTTTATCCTCTCAATGAACTCGACGGTGAAACGGTGCCTGTCTTCGGCAATGCGCTTAGCGGTCTCAGTGTACATGAGGTCTTTGAGTTTGAGAATCTTCTCCTCAAAGTGCTTCAGCGATGCCTCGATGTCCCTTCCATGTTCGCCAGAGTACATGAAAACGCGCGCTATTCCAATAGCACCGATAGCGTCGAGCTTATCAGCGTCGCTGAGGATTTTGGCCTCCAACGTCCTCGGTTCAGGCCCCCTTGAAAAGCGATGGGCCTCGATTGCATGGGTAACGGCTTCAACTTTCTCCTCAGGGTAACCCAGACTAAGCAGGAAGTGCCTTGCGATTCTGGCACTCTCCAGGGCGTGGTCCTCTACCTTACCTGAATCCTCAAGGGGTCTGGCTATGTCGTGGAGGAGCGAGGCCAGAGCGAGCACCTCCAAATCGGCCCCTTCTTCCCTGCCAATGTGGAGGCAGAGGTTGAAAACCCGCTCGACGTGGCTGAAGCCGTGAGTACCTTCCCTCTCGAAGAAACTCCTGGCGAACTCGCGCGTTCTCTCTATGAGCGCCCGCGCCTTGGCATCGGGTATGAACTCTTCGAGCCTCATGACCTCACCAAGAGGAGGAAAAAAAGAGAATGGAATTTAAAGTTTTGTTTAGGTATATCACTTTTTATTGAGTTCTTTTTCAAGTTTCTGTTTTTCATGGAGAAGTTCAACGCCTTCAGAGAACAGGTTACCCCTCTTAACTTCCTCTTTACTGGTAAACTCCCATTGATTCCCGACCTCATAATGACCCTCTTTGATTATGTGGCCCATTTCGTGGAGGAGGGATCTAATGGCATCGTCTCCGAATAGTCTTTCCTTACCCAATGATTCAGCAGCTTTAACAACTCCCCGTTCTAAGTAAAGGCGCCACGAAGTTCCTCCATCATGAATAAAAACTTCTCCCTTGTGAGAGATTAGGAGGGAAAGAAGGTCATCCAGGATACTTTCTTCATTATGGTCAATACTAAGAGTGTCTACTTTGGCCTCCGGTATCTCAGAGAGTATTTCCTGAGTGCTGGCCTCATAAAGTTCAACGACCTTTATTTTCCCAGTTTTAGTAACTTGGATAATATTACCAAGTGCATCATTTCCTTTCAATGTTTCACCTGTCATAAGGTTTTCCACAATTGCACCTACGATTTTCCCATTGGAAACTAGAACGTATCCAGTGACTAAGTCATCTTTCTCTCTCCAAGATGCCTTGAGGTACCCCTCTTTAATTTTATTCAAAAGCTCTTTTAGATTATCAATATTAATCACGAGCTCAACGAATTTCCCTGGAAGCATATGTATCACCCGTAGGGAAAATAAAAGTTAGGGATTTAAAACTTTGTTAGTCACTTACTCGAACACCCCTCAGAGCATTGAAGCAA
>Ga0256833_1001648_pt1 | contig 16268 bp, 19 predicted proteins | sample 356284metaG_FD_190535 | JGI IMG/M metagenome (GOLD analysis project Ga0256833, IMG submission 190535) | Hydrothermal vent microbial communities from Mid Atlantic Ridge, Atlantic Ocean - 356-284 | ecosystem: Environmental > Aquatic > Marine > Hydrothermal vents | place: Atlantic Ocean: Mid...
CAGATTAAAGTTCTTCAGAAGAAGAAGGAAGCCCTGCTTGATAAAGAGAAGAACATGCAGTTGAGGCTGGACATGCTTCGAAAGAAGTTAGAAAGAGAAAAGGTTCTGGTGAAAACGGGAACCGCAGGTAAATATAAGATAGAGGATCTCAAGGATGAAATTAGGCTCCTGAGGAGTGAGATGAATGTTCTGAAAGCCAGTATAGGTGAGGTCGATGCGAGGATAGAGAATTTAAAAAAGAAAATGGCGGATCTTTTCCTGAGGGCGCCTGTGTCCGGGGAGGTAATAGATATTCTTTCTGACAGGGGTGTATTCGTTCCTGCCGGGAGCCCCATCATCAAGATGTGCAATATGGATGAGATATATGTGGAGGCTTTATTCAGGGAAAAATTCCTGCCGAAAATCCGAAGGGGAGTGAGAGTGGAGTTATCGGGTCCAGAGGAATCAGTAGTAGGTGCAGTTGTGAGCATAAAGAATGAGGTATATTACGATGTTTATGAGGACCAGACTTATGTTATTGTTAAGATTATTCCTGACTCTATCCCGGGTATGTGGCGCATTAAAGATTTTCAACTGACCGCCAGGCTGGAGCAATGAGGTTCTTCATTATCTCTACGAGGGTTTTCAGGCAAACTGTTGGGGACAGAAGATTCTTTGCCCTGAGCGTTGTTGTTCCTTTCGTCGTCATATTTCTGCTGAAAATTTTCTTCGATCACCTTCCCCAATATCCGTTAAAGGAAAGGTATATCGTTCCACTCTCTGCTTATGTTGCCCATTTCTTCTCATTTATACTTGCACTGATTTCTCTCGTGCAGGAAAGGACCCGTGGAACTATGGAGAGGATCTTTGTATCCGGTGTTGATAAGTGGGAACTTATACTGGGTTATCTCGTGGGATTTTTATTTATGGCAACTGTTCAGACTTTTGCGGTGGCATTCAGTTTGATTTTTGTATTTCATCTTTCATATACTACGGGGAAATTCGTTCTTCTGACTTTTATAATCTGGATTCTCGCAATTGTGTCTGTGGCTCTCGGTTTGTTTATCTCTGCTTTTGCTCATAGTGAAAGCCATGTTTTCCCCTTCATTCCGCTGGTAAGCATACCTTCCTTCTTTTTCAGCGGATTGCTTGTGGATTTTGGTGATTTGCCTTTGTGGGCACAGTGGATTGGGCTCTTATATCCTTTTCACTATGCCGTAAATGCTCTTCTGGAGATGATCCGTTCCAATCCGGATTTCCAGTATATTTGGATGAATATTGCTTTTTTAACTGTTTATACGGTTATATTGATCATCGTCTCCTCCCGAACCCTAAGAGATGTAGTTTAGATAGGGAAGCGGACGGGGTGGGATTCGAACCCACGGCCCCGCTTTAAACGGGGCAAAGGCTTAGCAAGCCCCCGCCTTCGACCGCTCGGCCACCCGTCCTGCTCCCCTTGAAACGGAGGGGGCGGGACTCGAACCCGCACGGGCGCGAAGCCCAGCGGATTTCAAATCCGCCGCCTTGCCAATTCGGTCCACCCCTCCGGCGGCCCGAAAATTATAAAGGATTTACCGGAAGCCCCGATGTGGCATCGCTGATGGTTTCATCTGAGTTGCCAGTACTTTTCCCGCGCCATTCTTATAGCTTCTTCGACGCTTATGGGTCTGTATCCGATGTACTCCACATTCACATTGAGGCAGGGGATGCGATGTTCTTCATAGCATTTGCATTTATTCCCCCGATGGGCCCCATGGATGTGTCCGTGAATCAGGAGATCATATTTGCCCTCGAAGAACAGCCTTCTTACCTTTTCCTCTTTGTCCCTGTGCTTTTCCCGGGTGGGGTCGCTGGCGGGGTAGTGGGTCAGGAGGATTTTGTAGGCTCTTGCTTCCGTCTCGTGGTGCAGGGTTATATGGAAATCCACTATTTCATCGAAATAGTCCTCCAGGAATATGAATTCCTCTTCTTCCAGCTCCAGGTCGTGGTTGCCCAGTATGAGGATCTTTTTAGAAGGAATTGCCTTCCACATGCCCAGGAGACCCCTGCCCGGCGGGTCCTCCACATACCTCGAAAAGTCGCCCAGATGAATCAAAGTGTCCCCTTCCTTTACCCGCTGGAATATGTTTTCTATGGTCTTCTGCCCGAAGTTCGGGGGTCTGTATGATTCCACGAGTTTGTGGTAAAAGTGGGTATCGGACAGGAGGTAAATCATGCGTATAAGTTTACCGTTTATCTGCTCGATACTGCCTGGCTTTTCTCGTAATTTACCGGTATCGTGGGGGGATTGTGGTGTATGAGCTTCCTGTAAGTCCTGTGGGCCGACAGTGTCCTCTCGTTTCCCACCATTATGAGTTTCTTACGGGGTCTGGTTATGGCCACATTGAGCCGGCGCAGGTCATTTAAGAATCCAATTTCTCCCCTATCGTTGGCCCTCACGAATGATATGATGATAACCTCCTTCTCCCTTCCCTGAAAGCCGTCCACAGTTTTTATCTCTATGCCTTCGAACCCCTCCAGGAGGTCCATCAGGTAAACCACCTGGTCGTCGTAGGGGGATATAACGCCGATGTGCTCTTCTTTAAGGCCGGCTTTTAATAGGCTTTCCACGATGGCTTTCACTTTTCGGGCTTCTTCCTCGTTCATGTATGAGGTGGAGCCCCTCTTCTGATACTCCTGCCCCTCCACATTTACGAATAGGACCACATTCTCCGGCTTCAGGATGGTCTTCAGTTCGTCGCTCAGGTTCTGCGGAATGGATATCCCCAGGTCCCCTATGGTCCATCCGGCCACCTGAGGCGCCGCTTTCAGTTTGCCTCCGTAGAATTCCCTGTTGGGGAAGTACATTATATCCTCGTTCATCCTGTATTGAACGGTGAGCATGGACACGATGCGGTTGCCATACATATCCAGAAAGCGCTCGAAAAGGGTGTACTGGAGATAGGGCTGAGCTTTTTCGCTGATAACCGTCGGTGGAAGCTGTTTATGGTCTCCGGCGAGGATCCACTTTTTCCCCTTTACCATGGGAATAAGACAGGAGGGCTCCGTGGACTGGGTGGCCTCATCTATGAATACCACATCGAATTCGAATGGTCTAAGGTAATCGCTTCCGGCCGTCGAATTGGTGGCCAGTATCACCTGTGCCCCTTCCAGCGTATGGTACATGGCTTTGAATTCCAGGTATCGGGCCTGCTGTGCCAGTTCGTTTATCCTCTCCTGAATCTCTATCCATTTCGCCATTCCCTTTATCTCCTGAACGGAAACGCCCCGCTTTGACCTGCCCCTCAGTGCAAGGGCTTTAATGTCCTCATTCGTCAATCCCCGTCTTCTGGATGGAATCGGGCGCAGGTGTTTCTCCTGCTCCTGTTTCAATTTCTCGATCTCCTCCCAGATTTCCAGTGCCCTCTGAAAGTCCTGATGGCTTTTGATTTTCTCATCGAGGGAGTGCTCCACGAGGGGTTTGCTTATCCTGACGGGATGCCCGATCCTGATGGCATTTACTCCAAACTTTACCAGCCGCTCCAGAATATTGTCCACAGCCACATTGGAGTCGGCAGTTGCCAGGACCCTCTTTCCTCTCTTCACATGCTGGATGATCGATTCCACGAGGGTTGTGGTTTTTCCGGTTCCCGGAGGGCCGTGAATGAGAAAAATATCATCCGCTTTCAGGGTGTTCATTACGGCCATCCTCTGGCTTTCGTTGAGTTTTTCATTGACGAATTCTATGTCCTCCTGAACTTCGGAGAAGGAGGGGCGGGTGTTGCCCAGGAGGAGATTCAGCAGTTTTTCGTTCTTCTTCAACAGTCCGATGGCTTCTTCCATGCGCTGAAAGGTGATATCGTTGGTAAAGAGATCAATTCGAATCCCTTTTCCATAGACCCATCGGGGCGGCCTCTGGGTAAAGGCAACCGTGAGGGAGTATCCTGTCTTTTCCACCACGATTCCCTGCGGCTCTCTGCCAGTGGGCTTTCCCCTGCTTACCAGAACTATATCGAGTGGGGAAATCTGGGTCTCTTTGATGGGCTTCTGGCGGGTGAATTTCACGAGATGGGTTCCTCCCACTCCGATTCCCGCATCCTTTCCCCTCATGCCCAGGATGGCCCTTCCCAGTTTTTCCCTTTTCTCTCCGCTGATGCGTTTGATCTCCAGCAGGTTGATCCGCTTTTCTTCCTTTCGCTCCCACTGGATGAGTTTCAGGAAGTAGCCCCTGTACTGCTCGTAGTTTTTAAACATGGTCTTCCTCATACCGATTTCTTTCATAATGGAGAAGAAGGGAGCCCGCTTATGCTCCTGCGGATGCTCAGCTTACTTTTATCCAGAAGAGGGGTTGCCCGTATTCGACCGGTTCCCCGTTCGCCACCAGAATCTTTTCCACCACTCCGTCCACATCGGATTCTATTTCGTTCATTACTTTCATGGCCTCTATTATGCAGAGGACCTGTCCCTTTCTCACCTGGTCCCCCTCCCTGACGAAGGGGTCGGCTCCAGGGGCCGGTGCCCTGTAGAATGTTCCGACTATCGGGGATTTGATCACATGAATTCCGGGGGGAGGTGAGTCTGCTCCTGCTTCTTTCTTTTCGGGCTCCTGCTCCGGGGAATTTTCCCTGTCGTCCGGGGGCCGGGCTTCACCGGTCCGGGCTGGAGCCGTCTGGGCGGGAATTTCCAGAGGTGTATTCTGAATTATCACTTCCTTTTCCTTCTTTGCAAGCCGGATTCTCACCCTGGGGTCTTCGAGCTCTATTTCCATCTCGGTGAGGTCGCTCTTGTTGAAGACATCCATGATTTTGAGTATTTCCTTGAAATTCATGACGCCCTCCTTTACTTCCAAATTTTAAGGACTGACGGTTCGATATGAGGAAGTGAAAGGCTCAATCTATGTTTTCTATGTGGACCTTCAGTTTTCCCTTCTCTATTTCCACGATGGCATAGGTTCTCCTGGAAGCGAATACTGTATCGGTGGGGCTTCCGGGATTGAGGATGTGGACACCATCCTTCACCCTGTACGATGCCCTGTGGCTGTGCCCGTAGATGATGAGGTCAAATTCTCCATAATTCGACAGTTTCTGCAAAACCCTTTCCTCCAGCCCCACAGGGGGACCGAGGCCGTGAAACAGCCCCACCCTTATCCCTTCTATCTCGAAAGTCTCCACCTCTCTGAGAATGTCCAGGAGCCGGGGGTCATCCATATTTCCATACACGGCTTTCGTGGGTTTCAGGGATCTCAGCTCGTAATAGACATCGGGGGAGGTGAAATCCCCCGCATGGATTATCATATCCACCTTTTCGATCTGGTCGTATATTACACGAGGCAAAGTATTGGCCCTGAGTGGTATATGGGTGTCCGAGATGACGAGCACCCTCATCTCTTCTTCTTCTTGTGGCGCATCTTCTTGCGTCTCTTCTTCAGCTTGTGCTTCTTTATCTTCTTCAGCTTCCTCTTTCTACCGCACGGCATTTATACCCTCCTTCCTTTCACTTCTCTTCGAGAGCCTTTTTCAGCAGTTTGGATGGTTTGAAGTGCACCACCTTTCTCTCGGGGATCAGTACCTCCTCCCCTGTCTTCGGGTTCCTTCCTACCTTGGGCTTCCTCACTTTTATGGAGAAAACGCCGAAGCCCCTTATTTCGATACGCTCCTCGTTCTCCAGCGCCTCCCTCATCGTTTCGAACACGGCATCTATTATTATAGCTAAGTCCTTTTTGGGGAACCCGGTCTTGTGAAATACCCTGCTCACCAAATCGGCCTTCGTCATGTTGATAATCTTAAAGGATGCCGGATGTTAAAAACTGTATAATTTCAGCCTATATGCTCGGGGAATACTTTGACGATTTTCTGCAATACCTTGCAACGATGGGAAGATCCCGGCGAACCATAGAGGCGTACGAGATGGACCTCAGGGAATTCCTTTCTTTCCTGGATGACAGGTCCCCTTCGGTTTCAACAGTCAGGGCCTTTTTCCGCTACCTTTTCGAGAAGGGTTATTCCGAGAGGACCATAAGGAGAAAGAGATCCGCCATCAGCTCCTTCTTCAAGTACCTTATGAGAATCGGTGTCGTGAAGGATAATCCCATTACGGTCATTCCGGCTCCCAGACTTCCCCGCACGCTCCCCAAAGTGATTCCGGAGAAGGAGCTGAACGAGATTCTCGACAGATGGGTCCCCTCCAGTCTGAAGGAGCTTAGGGATAAGGCGATAGTGGAACTTTTGTATTCTTCCGGTCTGAGGGCTTCGGAGATAGGGAGGCTCCGGGTCAGCGATATAGATTTCGAGAGGATGGAGGTCAGGGTGTTCGGAAAAGGGAACAGGGAGGCTATAGTCCCCGTGGGGCGCAGGGCCATTGATGTTCTGAGGGAGTATGTGGAGCGGGCGGGTCTGAGGGGGGATGATTATCTCTTCACGAGCCGCAAGGGGGATCCCATTTCCCGCACCGTTGTCTGGTATATAGTAAGGAGGAGTTTCGAGAAGATAGCGGCCCTTTCATCCGTCCATCCCCATCTCCTCAGGCATTCCTTTGCAACCCACATGCTTAACAGGGGGGCGGATATCCGCACTGTTCAGGCCCTCCTTCGCCACAAGACCCTCAAAACCACCCAGATTTACACCCATGTGAGTCTGAGAAAGATGAGGGAGGCGTACAATAGATTCCACCCCAGGAACAGGGCCGGTGGGGGAGATTGAATTCAGCAGATCAGGGGGACGAAGAGGACGGGTATATCCACTTCTTTTTCCATCCCGTCTTTTGTCTTTCTTACCCTCGTCAGGAACTGCAGTTCGGGGCCTCCTATGGGTATGACCATGACTCCTCCCTCCGCCAGCTGGTCCAGCAGGGCCGGTGGTATCTCTTCCGCTCTTGCAGAGACGATAATTCTGTCGAATGGGGCGTACTCTTCCCATCCGTAGCAACCATTTCCTTTCTTCAGATGACAGTTGTCGTATCCCAGGAGCTTTAGCCTTCCGGCAGCCTCCCTGACGAGATTCCCGTGAATATCGACGGAATATACTTCCCGGGCCAGTTCGCACAGGAGAGCAGTCTGGTATCCACTTCCAGTTCCGATTTCCAGAACCCTGTGTTGGGGCTCCACATCCAGGAGGTACAGCATGCGGGCTATTACGCTCGGCTGGGATGTGGTCTGACCGCTTCCTATGGGTATGGCCCTGTCTATGAAGGCGTAAGGGGATGGAACGAAGAGATTCCGGGGAACCTTTTCCATGGCTCTCCGTATGGCAGGGGTTGTGGGGGAAGAGGTGAAGACGGAGGACAGCAGGAGGTGTTTATTCTCTTCCCATTCCCTGAGGACCCTTTCCAGCTCCTCTCTGTTCATCCGATGAAAATTTTAAATGGCTCCTGCAGATGCTTATCCGTATTCCTGATGTTTCTTTTCACTCTGCATCCCCGAATCTTTCTCTGAGACGGCTCTCCATGTGGGGCTTCAGGATTTCAATCACCTCCTCGATTCCCCTTCCGCTCGACTTTACCAGATCCCCGAGGGTCATGTCCAGACGGTCTATCTTAAAGCCCTTTTCCGTCAGAAGCGAAAGACAGCACGCCGCATTTATCCCTCCCAGGGAGCACAATTCCTCAACGCTCATCGATTTAAGACCCTTTACGGGCAGATTCTCAGATTTTCTGCTCTTCCACTGATTCAGTATTCTGGCTGGAGAGGAGATGGGAGAAATATCCAAATGGGTTCCCACTATTGCGATGGAAATGATGGCGGCTCCCGATGCCAGCTCCAGTGGACTCAGATCCCTGAGGAACCTCAGGACAGATTTGCCGTTCAGAATCAGGGATACGAGTGCTGAGAGGAAGAAGAGGGCGGCGGAAATCAGGAAGATGTTGAACCATCCCTCGTAATCCATTCCCATTGCTGTCCAGCCTTTCCAGAGGATCAGGTCTTCCGGAGGCGAGAGCAGGAGCAGGATTCCGGACATCAGCATTGCCGCTCCGCTCATTCCGGTCAGCAGGATAGCAAGTCGTCCGGGTTCCGGTTTCATTGGGAAATTTTAAAATGGGCTCTTTCCGTCTATAATTTCACCCCAGCTGGAGGTCGATAATCGATGGAGAGAGTTCTTATCACTGGTGTGGCAGGATTCATCGGTCATAAGGTGGCCGAGAGGTTTCTGAGGGAGGGGTTTCATGTGGTGGGGGTGGACAATTTCGACCCCATGTATCCCCTGATGCTCAAGAGGAAGAGGATTCAGTACCTGAAGAGTTTCGAAAACTTCGATTTTCACAGGGGCAGCATAACCGACAGGGATTTCGTCCGGAATCTATTTTCCCGCTACAGGTTCGAGGGGGTTCTGAATCTGGCTGCGAAGGCAGGAGTGCGTTACAGTATTGTGTATCCCGGGGATTATTTGGATGTGAACCTGTATGGAACCCTCAATCTGCTCGAGGAGATGCGGGAGAGGGGTGTCCGGAAGATGATCCTTGCATCCACATCTTCCATTTACGCCGGCCACAGACCCCCCTTCCGGGAAGATATGAAGACCGATAGTATGATTTCTCCCTATGCTGCCAGCAAGAAGGCGGCGGAGAATCTCCTCCATGTTTACCATCATCTTTACGGTATCGATGCTTTTGTCCTCAGGTACTTTACCGTCTATGGTCCATCCGGAAGACCCGACATGAGCGTTTTTCGATTCATTTACTGGCTTATGAAGGATATGCCCCTGGTAATCTTTGGCGATGGAACGCAGAAGAGGAGCTTTACTTATGTGGATGATGTGGCAGACGGGACCTTCAGGGCATACACGGAGGTCTCCGGATACGAGGTGATAAACATCGGCAACGACAGGAATAATTCCCTGATGGAGATGATTTCCTACATAGAGGAGTTCACGGGCAGGAAGGCCAGATTCGAATTCAGGCAGTTCCATAAGGCGGATGTTTACGAGACCCATGCGGACATATCCAGGGCCAGAAGGATGCTGGGATGGGAGCCGGAGGTGGACCTGAGGAGGGGAATAGAGAGAACGGTGGAGTGGTTCAAGGATAACTGGTTCTGGATAAAGAATTTAACGCTTCCCGAGTGAGACTTTAAACTTTTGAGGTGGGCAAAAGAAGGGCAGTATCGAAGGTTCTCTATACAATTGGTGAAGTTGCTGAAATTACGAAAGTTCCCGCCCATAGAATTAGATACTATGAATCGAAGGGGCTCATTTCGCCCCCCCGCCGGATAGGGAACAGGCGATACTACACCAGGGAGCATATAAAGGAAATTCACGAGCTCAAGTACAGGCTTCAGGGCAAGAAAAACGGCAGTTTTCAGAAAGCCATACTTCGGGAGGTGCTCGGGGAGCTGGACGAACTTCTGGATGAAATCAGAAAGGCCCTCAGGGATTAAAAACGGAGGGGGCGGGATTTGAACCCGCGAGGGGCGATGAAGCCCCTAGGTGATTTCGAATCACCCGCCTTCGTCCGCTCGGCCACCCCTCCACGGACGGCTAAAATTTTACAGGTTCCGGATTCCGCATGACACGAAAGTGGATTGTCCCTTTGAGGGTTTTACCTCCCTCTTCTGTTTTACAACAGGTGAGCTGTGCCTTTAAATTTTTCCTATGGCTGATTCGAAAAAAGAGCATGTTCTTCAGGAAATCAAGAAATTAAGGGAGATTTATCCCAAGGGGGATTCGGTTGTTATACCCGCCCTTTGGAAGATTCAGGAGATATACGGCTATCTTCACGAGGAAGGCCTTCAGGTGCTTGCAGAGGAAATCGGTACATCCGTGGAGCACCTCATACAGGTGGCCAGCTTTTACCACTACTTCCGTCTCAAGCCGGCCGGAAAGTACCAGATTCACATATGCACGAATGTCTCGTGTATGCTCAATGGGGCCTATGAGATAGTGGAGACCCTCAAGGAGAAGCTCGGCGTCGAGGCAGGGGAGGTTACTCCCGATGGAATGTTCAGCTGGGAAGAGACCGAATGCATAGGCCTTTGCGATAAGGCCCCGGCTGGCTTTATAAACATGACCCGGATCGTCCATCTGGACAGGGAGAAGATTCTGGATATCATAGAAAATCCGGAAAAGTATGTGAAAGAGGACAACAGGCTGGAGCTCATATAGGGGGATGTTCCCCCTAAAATTTCCCCATGTGGAAGGTCAGGCTGGATGGAACCGATGAGTATCTTCCTCCATTCGCCCTGGGCACCTGGGATATACGGGACAGGAAGCGGATGGTCCAAACCATCAGACTTGCTCTGGAAATGGGAATCAATCACATAGACACTGCCGAGATGTATCCGGGGGCAGAGGAGACCATAGCAGAGGCCCTGCGGGGTGTGGACAGGCAGGGGGTCTTCATCGTTTCGAAAGTACTGCCATATCATGCCTCCTACAAGGGCACCAAGGAGGCTCTGGAGAAGACGCTCAGGCGATTGAATACCGATTATGTGGATGCCTATCTGCTTCACTGGTGGGACGGAAGCTACCCTCTGGAGGAGACCTTCAGGGCCTTCGATGAGCTTATCGATGAGGGTAAGATGAGGTACGCCGGAGTGAGCAACTTCTCCAGGCGGGAGCTGGAGGAAGCCGTCCGCATCTTTTCTCCCCGTCCCATAATTTTTGATCAGGTGAAGTACAACCTTTCGGACCGCAGGGCGGAGGTGGATATTTTGCCCCTGTGCAGGAAGCACGGCATCACCATGACGGCCTATTCCCCCCTGTGGCAGGGCAGGTATCCTTCTCCCGAAAAGTGGAGGGTGCTGGAGATGGTGGGGAGGAAGTATGGGGCAACTCCCTTTCAGGTGGCTCTGAACTTTCTTCTGACCCGGAACAGGGATATCATAGCCATCTTCAAGACGGAGAATCCGGACCACCTGCGGGAGAATCTCGATTCGCTGAACTTCGAGCTATCGCCGGAGGATGTGGAGCTCATAGACCGGACCTTTCCCGCATAACTTCCTTTAAACTTTCCCAACCGGATATTCCTGCCATGGAGGAGATTCCACCGCTTTTTCCCGAAGAGGATGTAGGGTCCGATAAGTCCATAGCACAGGCGGATGTATTCGATGTGGAGATGCATTATCCTGTGCCAGTATTCCGGTATTCCTTTCAACTGAGGAGGCACGACGATGCCTCCACCGGCAGGTTTCTGGAGTTCCTTTCGGAGCTGGCACCGGTAATTCCTCTCTCTGAGAGGGAGTTCATCCTTCTGGATGAGATAGATGTGAAGGATATAAGGTTCGAGGTTCCTCCGGATGTGGGATTGAAGCGCATCAAACTGGAAGAAGTGTCGGTTCCCAGGGGAAAGCAACTGGTGGATATCTATCTTGCCCTTTACAGGTACATAAATCCATTCAGGTATTTTCATCCATCGGTCCATTCCAATCCCATAGCCATGTCTCTGACGGAGAAGGGCATCGAAAGGGGTCACGAAAAGTGGAAGAGGTTCGACAGGTTTGCCACCTTCATGAAGAACAGGTTCATCCTTCTGGAGCCTTTCGAAGAAAGGCACATTGGGGTCAGGATTGTAAAGGTTCGGTTCGAAGAAGGGGTGCCGGAGAGGGGAGATTATGTAAAAGTGAAGGGTAAACCCCTCTATGGGACTGTGATTTCCGTCAGGGGAAAGAGACTTCTGATAGATTTCGGCATTCGCAGGCGCTATTTCGATGTCTCACAGGTTCAGCGGGTCATCTACGATTATGACTTCAGCCTCAAGAAGTCCGATTATAAATTTGTGGTGGATTACTTCATAGAGCACCTGAATAACGAAAGCGTGAAGTATGGTTATTCGCTGGAGAGGGCGCATCTCGATTTCGAGGAACTGCCCGACCCTGATTTCGGGGCCTTTTTCCATAACCTGAGGGTGAGGCTGGAATTCGACGAGGAGCGTCTTGGGGATAAGCTGGACATTTCCCGCCTGCCCTTTACCGTGGGTGATTCGGAAATCTCCATTTCCCTCAACAGGAAGATGGTTTCGAGGATCAACAGGGGAAATCTGAAGGACATATACATGGCCCTCGTGGAAAAGCTCATCCCTTTCCGCATGGATGTTCCCCGAATCTATTCCTCCGGACCTGTTGGGGTTTCTCTCGAAGGGAACAGGGCGTATGTGGGGGGAGGTTTCTATTCTGCTGTATGCAGGCGGGACCATGCTCCTCTTGTGGGATGGTATTTGAGGAATTACAGGTCTTCCTGAATCGAAACCGATTTGCATTTTCCTATAAAACAGGTCGGTTATTCCTTAAAATTCTGAAGATGACATCCGGAACCCTCACCCTCGAGGAGATAGAAGAGGGTGAAAGCGCTGAAATTCTGAGCATAGACGCGGATGGTGGGAAATTCAGAAAATTTATCTATATGGGCCTGTATCCCGGAGCAACCGTAAGGGTGATTCGCAGGGGTCCCGCCGGAAATCCCATAGAGGTGCTCGTGGATGACCTGCTCCGCATTGCTGTGCGCAAAAGGGATGCCCGTATGGTGAAGGTGAGGAAGGGTTCATGAGGGTGGCTTTCGTAGGGAATCCCAATACGGGGAAGAGTACTCTGGTTTCGTCACTTTCGGGCAGGGATATAAGGGTGGCCAACTGGCCCGGAACCACGGTGGAGAGCATATCGGCGCAGGTCCGGGTGGGGGAAGGGGTTCTGCATCTGGTGGATCTTCCGGGGGTATATGACCTTCTGGATGATGGTCCCGATGCGGAGATAACCCTTCGGGAACTTCTGGAGAATCCTCCCGATGCTATTGTGAATGTGCTCGATGCGTCCCATCTGGAGAGGGGGTTGCATCTGACGCTGGAGCTCATGGAACTGGGCATCCCCATACTCCTGGTCCTCAATATGGTGGATGAGGCCCGTCGCAGTGGTGTGGAGGTGGATTCCGGGAAGCTGGAAGAAGTCCTGGGAATTCCAGTGGTTGAAACGGTTGCTGTGAAGGGAAGGGGGAAGGAGGAGGTCCTGTCCGGGATTCTCCGGGCCAGAGTCCCCGCCCCTCCAGTGAGCTATGGGGAGGATGTGGAATTGGCCCTGGAGGATATTGCATCGGGGATTGAGCATCCCGCCCGCAGATGGCTGGCCCTTGCGCTCCTCATGGAGCAGGAAAGACCCTTCTTTCCCATCGATGATTCCCTGAGGGATGTGGTGGAGGGGTGGAGGAGGCTTCTGTCGGCCCGATATGGGGATCTGTTCCTCTACATAGAGGGGAGGCGCATATCCGTTGCCCATGAGATTTCCTCCCGGGTGGTGTCGAGGAGAAAGCGGCGGAGGGCTGTGGATGAGTGGCTCGATGCACTTCTCATGAATCCGGTTGCGGGACCTGTTTTTATTCTCCTGTTTTTGATTTTCTCCTTCAGGTTTGCATTCTTCCTTTCTTCCCCCTGGGTGGATTTCATAAACACGGTTTCCGATGTGCTGGGGGGGTGGATTCTCTCTGCCGGGATCCGCGGCATCGTTGCTTCCTTTCTCATTGAGGGCGTGATTTCAGGGGTGGGAACGGTGCTCTCTTTTGCCCCGGTGCTCTTTCTCTTCTATCTGGTTCTGGGTTTCATGGAGTACAGCGGTATCATGGCACGAATGGCCTTCGCTCTGGATACCCTTATGGCTGCCGTCGGTCTTCCGGGAAAAGCATTCGTTCCCCTGGTTATGGGTTTCGGATGCAATGTTCCCGCCGTATATGCCACCAGAACGCTGGAGAGCTTCTACGACCGCCTGCGGGTCGCCCTCATGATTCCCTTCATGGGTTGCAGTGCACGGTTGCCTGTTCTCGTGCTGTTTGCCTCTGTCTTCTTTCCCCACGGCCCCGTCCCGGTGGTTCTGTCCCTGTATCTGCTTGGAATGATCATGGCATTCATCACGGGGGCAATTCTTTCGAGGATGCTCGAATACGAAGCCCCGTCCCTCTTCGAGATTCCCCCCTACAGGTTTCCGGATGGGGGCAGGCTCGTCAAGACAGCATGGGACAGGACCTTCGAGTTTCTCAGGGGAGCTGGCACCATTATTATGGCAGGGGTTGTGCTCGTGTGGTTGACCATGCACCTTCGAATTTCTGGAGAAAGTCTCTACAGCATAATATCCAGGGGAATACTGCCGATTTTTCGCCCTATGGGGATTCAGGACTGGAGACTGACGGGGGCCCTTATACCCGGATTCGTTTCCAAGGAAGTAATCATAGGGGCCCTTGCGGTGGGTTTTTCGGACATGGCGAACCATTTGCCCATTGGATTTCTGGAAGGAATCGGGATGATTCTGGATGCTTTTGCCCGGGCGGTGAGGGAGAGCATGGGAGCCCCCGGTGCAATATTCGGGATACCGGGTTTCAGGATTCCTCCTGTGGAAACATCGCTTGGAGATTATCTTTCGGGTGTGCTCACCCCCGCGGGAGCCTTAGCCTATATGGTATTCGTGCTCCTTTATACTCCGTGCGTTGCCACTGTGGCCGCAATAAAGCAGGAGTTCGGCGGCAGGTGGGCGCTGTTCTCCGTCCTATATCAGATGAGCGTTGCTTTCATCCTGGCGCTGTTCATCTATAAAATTGCCGTACTTATCCATGGATGAGAGGGATATTTTCATCTGGATTCTCAGGGCCCTGAGGTTCCCGAAGGATATGGATGGTCTGGAGCGCTATCTCGACTTCGACAGGAAGACCATAGAGTGGGCGATAAGAATCCTTGAGGAGAGGGGGTATATAAAACCCTCTAAGTGCGATACCACATGCAGTGCATGCCCTCTCCGGGATTCCTGCTCCTTCCGAAAGAGCACGATGTGGGAAATCACTACGAAGGGCAGGCAGTATCTCTCTTCGAGAGGGTAAGGGGCGGCGAAGCCGCCCGGAGTTCTAATTTCTCAGAATCTTCACCAGGAGCCACGCAAATGCTCCTATCATGCTGATTTCACCGAAGAATATGATGATCGGGGGCAGATTCAGGAAGACTTTTCCCAGGATTCCGAGGGGCATGAGAAATCCCAGCAGTCCAAGGAGGGCAATACCCCTGCATGCTCCGGTTTCCACATCGAATTTATTCAGAAGTAAGCCTATTATAATGTTTATGAGGGCAAACAGGTTTCCGTGGGCATGAGCTATTACAGTCAGCTCATATCCCTTTTCCCCCAGGCTCTCCTTCAGGGCCTGACCTGCTGCAAAATCATTCATGTAAACAAGCAGGTATCCCGACAGCATGAAGAGCAGAAGGGACGCAATTCCTATTACAATGCTCAGCTTTCCCTTCTTCGTATAACATCCTTTAATTCGGACGGGGGTTAAGAAGTATCGAGGTTATCGATTTATTCGTTCTCCCGTGGCCCTTTGCGGGAAGCGGGCCTATAAACTTAAACCATGAAGAAGACGCCACTAAACGAAATTCATAAACAGCTTGGTGCCCGCATGGTGGACTTTGCGGGGTGGGAGATGCCCCTCCAGTATTCTGGAATTATTAACGAACACCTGTGGACCCGTGAGAGTGCATCCATATTCGATGTATCCCACATGGGGCGCGTAAAGGTAATGGGCCCCGATGCATCCAGTTTCCTCAATTATCTGACCACTGCCGATACTGGACGGATGGAGGTCATGGATGCCAGGTATGCCCTCATGCTCAACGAGAGGGGCGGTATTATAGATGACCTGGTGATATACAGGCTGGTGGATGGGGATTTCTTGGTTGTGATAAATGCTGCCACCACGGAGAAGGATCTGAGCCACATGGAGAGGGTAAGGCAGGAGGGAAAATTCGATGTGGTTCTGGAGAATATAACGGAGGGCGTCGCGCAGATTGCACTGCAGGGGCCGGAGTCCGTCGATATACTCCAGAGGTACACGGATGCACCCCTGGATAGAGTCTATTACTACACGGCTGTGGAGACGAAGGTGATGGGATACGATGTCCTGCTTTCCAGGACAGGATACACTGGCGAGGACGGATTCGAGATATACGCGGTTGAAGACGCTATAGTCAATATAACTGTTGAATTGCTCTCGAACGAGGCCGTCCGCATGGCGGGGCTGGGGGCGAGGGATACCCTGAGGCTGGAGGCGGGATATGTCCTGTATGGAAACGATATAGATGAGAGCACAGACCCCATATCTGCCCGCCTCAAGTGGACCATAGATTTCGATAAGGACTTCATAGGAAAGGAGGCTGTCCTGAGGATTATGCAGGAAAAACCGGAGTACTATCGGGTCGGACTGAGGGCGGTTTCCAGGGGGATTCCCCGCCATGGGGATCCGGTGGAGATGGACGGCGGGACTGTGGGGAATGTGACCAGCGGGACATTTTCCCCCGTTCTGAAGAGAGGAATTGCAATGGCTTATGTGAAGAGGGAGCATTCGAAGAGGGGCACCCTTTTGAGG
>Ga0256833_1001649_pt1 | contig 16268 bp, 10 predicted proteins | sample 356284metaG_FD_190535 | JGI IMG/M metagenome (GOLD analysis project Ga0256833, IMG submission 190535) | Hydrothermal vent microbial communities from Mid Atlantic Ridge, Atlantic Ocean - 356-284 | ecosystem: Environmental > Aquatic > Marine > Hydrothermal vents | place: Atlantic Ocean: Mid...
AACCTTCGTACCCTCGCAACCTTCGTACCCTCGCAACCCCTCGTACCCTCGCAACCTTCGCACCCTCGTAACCCCTCGTACCCTCGCAACCTTCGTACCCTCGCAACCCTTCGTACCCTCGCAACCCTTCGTACCCTTCGCAACTAAACACTACAAGCTCCTCCAATTTGTACTTGACTCATATGCTTACCATGCTCATCATACAAGTGTACTGCACAAGCCAAGCAGGGATCAAATGAATGAATAGTCCTAAGTATCTCTACGGGATTACTTGGGTCGGCTATTGGAGTACCTATCAATGCCGCTTCATAAGCAGACATTTGTCCTTTTGGGTCTTTAGGTGAAGCGTTCCATGTAGTAGGTACAACCATTTGATAGTTTTTTGTTTTAGCATCTTCTATCACTATCCAATGAGACAACCCTCCTCTTGGAGCCTCCATATACCCAACTCCTTTAGATTCTACTTTTGGCCAAGATGAAGGATCCCATTTATCCATATTTGCCATTCGGGTATCACCATTTTTAATATTAGTTATTAACTTATCATAAAATTCCAATCCCCAATTGCCTAATAATTTTGTTTCCAAACCTCTTGCTGCTGTACGCCCTAGAGTAGAGAACAAAGCTCCTGCCGGCACATCTAGCGTTTTCAATGCGTAATTAACTACATCTTTGTACTCAGGTATTCCTTTTGCATAACCTATGAGTACTCTTGCCAAAGGTCCTACCTCCATCGGTTTACCTTTCCATCTTGGAGTCTTGACAAAACTATATTCCTTATCCACATTCAAGTGTTCATAAGGCGGTTTTGGTCCGGTGTAATTTATATTTGTCTCACCTTTCCATGGGTGTAAGCCTATATTTTTTCCTCCTGAATAATCGTACCAAGACTTGTTTACATATTCTTGAAATTCGTTGGTATTTCTTATATCTATATCATGGACAGTGCTCAAGTCACCATTGAGGATAACACCTTGAGGCCATTTGAAACTTTCCGGATTTCTATAATTGTCCGTAGGCAAATCACCAAAAGACAAGTAGTTTTTAAATTCTGCTACCCCTATTGATCCCCAATCTTTGTAAAAGGATGCTATTGCCAACAAATCGGGAATATAAACCTGATCAATAAATGTTTTTGCATCTTTCAATAGTTTATGAACATAACCCAACTTCTCCATATTCAATCCACCAGCATCACCAACATTGATAGGGCTGCCCATACCTCCGACTAAGAAGTGAGGGTGTGGATTTTTACCTCCTAGAATTGTGTGTACTTTTACTATTTCTTTTTGCCATTCAAGGGCTTCAAGATAATGAGCTACTGCCAACAGATTTACCTCTGCCGGTAGTTTCATCGCAGGATGTCCCCAGTATCCATTTGCAAATATTCCCAATTGTCCACTTTCTACAAATTTCTTTATTCTGTTTTTTACATCTGAAAAATATCCGGGTGAACTTTTAGGCCATTTTGATATACTTTGAGCAAGTGCAGATGTTGCTTTAGGATCGGCATTCAAGACTTGTGTGACATCCACCCAGTCGAGAGCGTGCAAGTGATAAAAGTGCACAACATGATCTTGTAACGCATGAGAGATTGTAACAATATTTCTTGCAATTTCAGCATTTGGTGGTACGACTATGCCGAGTGCATCTTCTACTGATCTAATGGATGCAATAGCGTGTACCGTAGTACATACACCGCAGGCTCTTTGAACAAATGCCCAAACATCTCTTGGGTCGCGCCCCTCAACTATTTTTTCCATTCCTCTTACCATGGTGGATGAGCTGTATGCATCTACTACTTTCCCGTCTTTTATCTCTGCTTCAATACGCAAATGCCCTTCTATTCTGGTTATCGGATCTATTACTATTCTATTTGCCATAATACTATTATTTTAAATTTTATTCTTTAATATTTTTTTCATTAGCCTCTCCCATGCATTCATTTTTACTTATTTCTTTGCGCTTCAATACATTGGTCGCAATCGCATGAACAGCAGCTCCCGCTACAGCTCCTCCAACTACTATTTTTCCTATTTTATCAGCAGTTGCCTCTATTCCAAAACCGGGTACATTTTCCAATCTTTTGGTGAAAGGTCCATTGTCCCAAAAATCATTTCCACTACAACCAATACAAGGATAGCCTGATTTTATTGGGTAACTGATGCCATTGTTCCACTCCATAAATCCACAAGCATTGTAGGTGACAGGGCCTCTACATCCCAGTTTGTACAAGCAATATCCCTCTTTTGCTTCTTCACTATCAAAAGATTCTGCATATAATCCGGCATCAAAGTACGGTCTTCTGTAGCAACTGTCGTGAACTCTTTTGCCATAAAACTGTTTAGGTCTTCCTTCATTATCCAGTTCCGGTATTGTGCCGAATGTGGTGTAATGCAAAATCACTCCTGTCATGACTTCACTAATAGGTGGACATCCGGGAACTTTTATTATCGGTTTGTCCTTGATTATTGCATCTACCGGAACAGAACCTGTCGGATTTGGTGACGCTGCTTGGATACCACCCCACGCAGAGCAGCTACCAAATGTGATAATCGCAGCAGCTCCAGCAGCAGATTCTTTTAAGATTTCAACAGCAGTTCTGCCGGCAATAGTACAATATACTCCATTGTCTTTTGTCGGAATAGCTCCCTCCACTATCAATATATATTTACCATAATTTTCCTTCATAGATTTCTGCTTAGCCTCTTCTGCATTGTGTCCGGCAGCAGCCATCAATGTATCAGTATAATCAAGGGAGATAGTTTCCAAAATAATATCAGCTGCCAAAGGATGATCGGAACGTATGAATGACTCAGAGCATCCGGTGCACTCTTGGAAATGCTCCCAAATGACAGGAATCCTCTTTTTCGTTTCAAGTGCTTTTGCTACTTGTCCAATCATGCTGGATTCCAAACCCATGAAAGCTGACATGTAAGTCACAAACTTAATAAAATCTCTTCTGGAGTATCCCTTACGCAAAATACTTTCTAGGTAAGTTTCTTGTTTGTTATTTGTTTTTATCATGACGTATGATTTTTTTGAAAAAATTCTGTTGTGAAATTAATTATTTTATCCAAAATATTTACCATATTATTTGTTTGTAAGAGCTAATTTAAACCTATTCTAAATGCGATCTGCAATATTTATGTTAAATTAAAGACGATAATGTACAAATATAATATGGGTAATAATAATTTATTAAATTAAAATATTGTTTTTTTAATAATATCTTTCTAAATCAAAATTATATTTCAATTGCAATGATTTTACATGATTATTAATTGAATATTTGGATTAATTCTAAATATTGTCATTATGAATAAAAATATCAACTAATTGGTTTTACATACTTTTTTTTACTAATATTGCATTGAACTAAATTATGGTATTTATGCACGAGCTTTCAATAGCAATTGGAATAGTTGAACTCGCCGAAAAGGAAGCGATAAAAGGAGGAGGAACAGTAATTGAATCCATTGAACTGGAAATTGGCAAATTGTCAGGAATAGAAATTGAAGCCTTGGATTTTGCTTGGCCGATTGCTGTAAGAGGGACTATGTTGGCCAATGCAAAACGTACTGTCACCAGTCCACCGGGAAGAGCAAAATGTGCAGATTGCGGATTGATATTTGATATAGAAAATTTATTTGATTCATGTCCGAAATGCAATAGTTATTTGAAAGATATATTTCAAGGAAAAGATTTGAAAATTAAAGCAATAACAATTGACGGATAAAACTGAAAAAATACTAATAAAAAACAATAAAAAATAACGTTATGTGCAATACAAGTACACCAAATACAATAATTATCTCTTCTCCGGGTGATGCAAATGTGAACAGCCATCATCACGGGCATGAGCATTCTCATTCTCACGACCATTCTCATATCGACGGTCATGGTAGGGTAATAGAATTGGGGAAAGATATTATGCAATTCAATGATGTCGGAGCAGCAAGAAACAGAGGGTATTTTGATGCTAAAGAGGTGATAGCACTAAATCTTGTGAGTTCTCCTGGCTCGGGTAAAACCAGTATTTTGGAAAAGACATTGACTGAATTAAAAGAAGAATTAAACTTTTATGTTATTGAAGGAGATCAGCAAACAATGAATGACGCAGATAGGATTGACGCTCTCAATATTCCGGTTGTACAAGTAAATACCGGAGCTTTGTGTCATCTTGAAAGCGATATGGTATACGAAGCTGTAAAAAAATTAAATCCCAAATCAAAGTCGGTTTTGATGATTGAGAATGTAGGTAATCTGGTATGTCCGTCAAAGTTTAATTTAGGTGAGGATTATCGAGTGGTTATTATCAGCACCACGGAGGGAGATGACAAACCGATAAAATATCCTGATATGTTTGAAGGTTCGGATATATGCATTATCAATAAGATAGATTTATTGCCATATCTTAGTTTTGATGTTGAAAAAGCAAAGGATTATGCAAGAAAAGTAAATCCTAAGCTTAAGTTTTTTGAAGTTTCTGCTATTACGGGGCAAGGAATGGATGAATGGTATAAGTGGTTAAAATCCATTGAGAGTTGAAAATTGAAAATTGAGAGTTAATAATTCTTATTCCATAATTTATAATTAGATAAAATGTGTTTAGCAATACCGGGAAAAATAATCAGTATAGACAACCAATTGGATGATGTATTCAGAATAGCAAAAGTAACATTCAACGGTATCATAAAGGACGTGAATCTCGTGATGGTGCCTGAAGCAAAAATCGGTGATTATGTGATGGTTCATGTGGGGTCAGCCATTAGTATAGTAGATGAGGAAGAGGCAAAATATACGATGGATATACTGATGAAAATGGATGAACTTACGGAGTTAAACAAGGATGATTATGATATTTAGGCTAACAAAGTGGATAGTAATGATTTTCGGTGGTATTGCCGGGGGATATTTTAAATACAAAATTCTATCAAGGCTTAGTCTATCTTAACCCGAGAGATGACTTTTAAGCCAATGTTTATATAATTATATTTGGATTTGTCATTTTTCTTAAACTATATCTTTATAATTCTGTTTGTAATGGCTATGATTAATAACACCAAACCGCTATTAATATCAAACCGCTTTCAAGATGGTAAAATAGAAAAGGAATTAGTTTTTGGTTATTTTATTAAAAAATCCTTGCATAACTTGTTATGCTAAACAGGATGTCTTGGCAAGGACAATATCAACGTAATAAAAAAGTATGAAGAGAGTATTAAATTTATTTGATTTCAAACAAACTATTGATTATAAAACAGAAGTTTTGTCCGGAATAACAGTTGCTTTGGCACTTGTTCCTGAGGCTGTTGCTTTTTCGATGATTGCCGGATTGTCACCTTTGACGGGATTGTATGCTGCCTTTATGATGGGGTTAGTGACTTCGATTTTCGGAGGTAGGCCCGGTATGATATCAGGAGCTACAGGAGCGGTGGCAGTTGTTATCGTTGCATTAGCAAAAACTCATGGTGTTGAGTATGTGTTTCTTACTGTGATTTTGGCGGGTATAATTCAAATGGTAGCGGGATTTTTACGTCTTGGTAAATTGATAAGACTTGTACCACACCCGGTAATGTTTGGGTTTGTAAATGGACTAGCAATTGTGATTTTCATGTCTCAATTGGATCAATTTAAATTTAGAGCAGAAGATGGTGCATTGCAATGGATGACGGGGATTCCATTGTTAGTGATGTTAGGGCTTGTGTTTCTGACAATGTTGATAATTTGGGGCTTGCCCAAGCTTACTAAGGTAATTCCTGCTTCTCTTGTCGCAATTTTGACTATATTCGGTATAGTGTTGATTTTTAATATTGATACTATTACGGTAGGTGATATTGCTTCCATTCAAGGGGGATTCCCTCCATTTCATTTACCAAATATACCTATTACCTTGCAGACAATTAAGATAGTATTGCCTTATGCATTTATAGTTGCCGGAGTAGGGTTGATAGAGAGTTTGTTGACACTTAATTTAATAGATGAAATTACTGAGACAAGAGGTTCAGGAAACAAAGAAGCGGTTGCACAAGGATTAGCAAATATGGCTTCAGGTTTGTTTTCCGGAATGGGAGGATGTGCTATGATAGGTCAGAGTCTTATCAATATTTCCAATGGTGCCAGAGCTAGACTTTCAGGGATAGTCGCCTCAATAATGCTATTGATTTTTATTATGTTTGGTTCGGAATTGATAGAGAAAGTACCTATGGCAGCATTGACAGGATTGATGATAATGGTTGCTATCGGAACGTTCGAATGGGTAAGTGTAAAAGTTATAAACAAAATGCCTAGACATGATATTTTTGTTATGTTTATTGTAATGTTGGTAACCGTATTTTTACATAATCTCGCATTAGCTGTCTTAATAGGAGTAATTATTTCTGCGCTTGTATTTGCATGGGAAAGTGCAATTAGGATTAGGGCTAGAAAATATATTGACAAAAAAGGAGTAAAACATTATGAGATTTACGGACCATTATTTTTTGGATCTACTTCGGTATTTGCTGATAAATTTGATGTACAAAACGATCCTGATGAAGTGATTATTGATTTCAAGGAGAGCAGAGTAGCTGACATGAGTGCTATCAAAGCTCTTGATTCAATAACGGAAAGATATGCTAAGGTGAATAAAGTTGTTCACCTTCGACACTTAAGTCAAGACTGCAAACAATTATTGGCTAATGCAGATAGAGTGATAGATGTCAATATATTGGAAGACCCAACATATAAAATTCCATTTGATTAATATCTCTGATTTTCAAAAATTGTATTCTGTTGTCAGACCGGTGTAAATTTTAAAGGACTATTTTAAAATTCCATTTACCTTTAGAATGATTAACCGATATCAGCAGCATTCTAGGGTTAGTTGTATTTTTAGGGATATTTACTATAAGTTCATCTTCTGAATATATATTTTTATATAAAATTCGTTTTCCTGCAAGGTCAAAAACCTCAATAAAATTGGCATTAATGCCATTTGGTAAAAATATACTTATTGTGTTTTTATCTATTCGTTTATAGTAAAATTCATTACTGAGTTCTGAAATGCTTGATGGTTTTTCTACTTCGAAATTACCCGATTTAACCAATTTGTTATTATAATAGTAGTTATATGTCCATTGTCCCCAAACGTCTGTTGAAGGAGAATATATGAAGGAATTGTAATAATAGTACCACCAGTCTTTTTTGTAAGTGTAGCTATATTCAAACCACAGACTTCCATTTGGAGTTAGCCACTCAATTTTGGTAGAATCTCCTTCTTTAATCCCATATTGCAATGCCCAAAATGTGATAATTGAATCTTGATTATTAAATTTATCTTTTGCTTTTGGTCTATTGCGCAAATCATTTGTACTCGGGATAAAATCTGTTAACCCACTTTCCCAAACGTGAAAGGTGGTATCATAGGGGATAGCTTCTTTCCAAAATGAATTGTCAGAACCACATGACGCGGCAAAGGGTTCTACCAAATACAATGAATCATACCAAAGTTCAAAATGAAGATGAGGATCTGTTGAATTTCCTGAGCTTCCGACCAAAGCTAAATGCTGTCCTGGTGCAACTTTGTCACCAACTGTGACAAGGAGTGAATTTTTCTTTAAATGCGCATAGTAGGAGTAAAGTTTATTGGGATGTTTGATCGCGATATAATTGCCAAAGCCTAAACTGGTATTGCCATCAGTATTTCGGTCATATTCTCCGTCATGTACGAATGTTACTATTCCGGAATCAACAGCAGTAACATAAACACCTTTGTCCATTTGCGGAAAGCCACTTAGGCTAAAGTCTGTCCCTTTGTGTCCGGCATAGGTCTTTGTTCCTTTGTGAAAGTCAGTTATTTGATTCGAGCCCCAATCGATATAATTTACAATGATGTAATCTTTTCCGTATTTTCCTTCAATTGGAGGATTAAAATTTTGTGCAAAGCTGTAAGTGTATATAAATATAAAAATCAAGGCAACAAATAATCTTTTCATTTTCATTTTTAATTTAATTACATTCTTCATTTTCAAATTGTTTTTTGTTTCCCATGTATACCAGAATAGAGCCTTTTGATACTTCAAATGATTCCGGATTACTAGGGATAATTTTTAGATTTTGTTTGTTGTCAAAAACAAATAAAGGAATAGTTTGAGAGCAGTTATTTAATTTTTTAAAATACTCGAAAAACTCTTCTGTGGTGTTGAGTTTTAACTCATAAACAAAAGGATTATCTCTAGCCGTCTCAACTATATTAATAAAATCATCATTGAATGAGAAAATACCGTCCATTTCTTTGGCTTTACTCGATTTTAATTCTTCGGCAGTTATCAGTCGGTATGTTCCTTTTTTTCCAAAAATTTCGTTGTATTTTTCCATTACAAATTCATTGACATAAGAGCTTGAAGTAAATGCTAACACATATCCTATATCATTTAATTCAAATATTTCATTTAGATCATCATTAAAAATATCTACTTCAAATGCTTCTAATCCGAGATCTTTGGCTTTCTGTATTGCTATTTTGTTTTGGTCTACCAATACTACATGTTTTCCCCTGTTATTTAGGTATTTTGAAATAAGCCTTGAAGCATTATTAGCTCCTATGATTAACACACCATCCGGTTTGCTTATGAATACTCCAAGTTTTTTTGCTACCCATTTGGCAGTACTGGCATTTATGAGTACAGTCCCCATTACTACCATAAAGACAAGAGGGGTCAAGTATTCAGCCCCTGAGACAATTCCCGTTAATTTTAAACCAAACAGAGAGGCTATTCCCGCTGCGACTATCCCTCTCGGTCCGACCCAAGAGATAAATAGTTTTTCATTTTTATTCAAGCCGGAATTTACAGTACTGATAAAAACCATTATAGGTCTGACTACAAGAATTAAAATAAGGAATAATAACGATACTTTCCAATTGAAAATATACTCCAGGTCTTTGATATTGATATTGGCCGCAAGCAATATAAAAAGAATCGAAATCAAAAGTACTGTAAGAGATTCTTTAAAGTGGAGAATGCTTTTAAGGTGGTCTATCTTTGTATTCCCAAGTACCATTCCCATGACGACTACAGAGAGGATTCCAGATTCTTGCGCTAGAAAATCAGAAGCTATAAAAACAAATAGAACCAATGCAAGTGTGAATACATTAATTAAGTAATCGGGGATTAATTCCATTTTTAGTAAAAATCTCAGAAAATATGCAGCGGTAAACCCTACACTTAATCCCGTGATAATGATTTTTGCAAAAGACTGAAATGCATGTTCTCTAAAAAAATCACCCCCATCTCCCGCTATCACAAATTCAAAAACCAGTATTGCGACTAGTGCTCCGATTGGGTCTACCAAAATGCCTTCCCATTTTAATATATTAGCTACATTTCTTTTCAATGGAATATTTCTGAGTATTGGGGCAATTACGGTGGGACCGGTTACAATTATCAAGGATGCAAATAATACAGATACGGTCAAATTTAGCCCTACGATATAATGCGCAAGCAGAGAACCGCCTATAGTAGTTATAACTACTCCCCAAAACAGCATCCTTATCAATACAGAGCCAATGCCTTTAACTTCTTTTATTTTTAAAGTCATCCCACCTTCAAAAAGGATAATTCCTATTGATAATGAAACAAAGGCAAACAACAAATCATTGGGAAATAGTCCGTGTTTAGATGAGGGGTTGTATATCGGCTCTATCCACTTTAGGTGGTCATGAGTGATGTAAGTAGATAATGGGCCAACAACTAATCCGATTAAAATCAAAGGAAGTATTGCGGGAACTTTAGTCTTCCATGCAAACCATTGTGCAAGGATACCAAGAATAATAATAGCAGCTAGTTCATACATGTTTTAAAGTTTGAATATTCTTTTTGTTATTAATTGATTGTTTGTTATAATTTCCAAAAGATATATTCCATTTGGTTGATCTGAAATGTCGATTATTGAGGGAGCATTAAAACATTTGATAATATTACCTGATGCATTGTATAAAGTTGCATTAATAACCTGTGTGTTTTTGATGGAAATGAACCCTGTTGTAGGATTTGGGAAGATATTCAAATCATGTTTATTTGCGGGTTTGTTGCTATCAGTATCTATTTCAGAATAATAATATACTACTTTTGATTCATTTTCCCAAGTATTCAAATCAGGATTTTTATTTTTACTTTCTCTTAATACTACATTGCCAAAATCATCATAAACTGTCGTTTCCTGCCTAGATTGAATCCATTCATTTATTTCAACATCCCATATGTCGGTTTTAACTTCTATTTGTTGATTTTTGCTGTCATATGAATATGTATATTTAACAGTATTGTTCCATTTGTTATCTGAAAATTTAAGCACAGTTCTAACTGTACGGTTGTTGTTTTGATCATAAACGAACAATTGTTTTGTGGAGGGAATCCATATACTATCTTGCCATTTTTCAATTGTGTATTCAATCCGGTTTCCGTAATCATCATATTTATAGCTGGTCTTTTGATAATTATCAGATATACCTGAGTTGTACTTTAAGTCCAAAGATTGAATCAATAAATCTGAGTTGTCATATTCTTTTATAGTTTTTAAAAATACAGACCAAAAATAGGATGTCCATACCTGTAAATAGCTAGTATCATTCAATTCTTTATCGTTGTATGAAAATGTTTGTTTTGTGTAATTACTCCACATATTATAAGCTGTATCGAGCTTTTGTATTAATTTTGATGTTTGTAAACTATTTTTATACGAATATTTATAACTGTATCCACTTAACAGTTTATTTTGTTTATAGTCCCATTTCTTAAATTTGCTCACCAGACGATTGTTGTTATCATCATATCTTGAATAATAGCTTGTGTCCTGCCATTGGTTTATATCAGAATTCCAAAACAGTCTGAGTGCCTGCTTTATTTTGTCCGGGGTATAGTAAAGTAGTGACAAACTGTCTTTTTTAATCCATGTTTCATTTTCACTATCCCAAAAATGATATATTACTTCGAGAGACTTGCCTATTGAATTGAATTTAACAGCCTTGCCTCGGAAGTTTAATTTCCAATTATCATAATCACCTGTATAATAATAAAGGGAATCCAACTTGTATGTGCTCTCAGGGTTAAATTGAGTAAATACATCCGGAGAATCATATTGTATTGTATTTTCAAGTTCAATTTGACTGATCATTATAATAGGGAGTGACATTAAAAATAAAGAAAAGATAAAAGTTTTCATAATAGCAAATTTTATTTAAAAATAATAGATTCAATTAATAATTTTAATACTAAGTGTAAAAGCATTTTGGCAAACAAAACACTCTACTGAATAGAGATATATTTTAATAGCTAAAACACTTCATTTTATTTATGTTTCAAATAATAATTCAAATATCAAACATTTGAATCCGATTGATTTTACGATGGACATTATTGAAGTCAAAAATCTTAAAAGCATTAATATAGACGCAAGATATTAAATTTTTATTAGAAAGACAATTATTTTATTTATATTGCAAAAAAAATGAAAATATGAGTGATAGAATAATGGAAAAAGACCAAAAACAACTGCTTGGACATCCGGTAGGACTATTTGTTTTGTTTTTTACAGAAATGTGGGAAAGGTTCAGTTATTATGGTATGAGGGCACTTCTTATTTTGTTTTTAATCTCTAAGACTGTTGATGGAGGTTGGGAATGGTCAAGAAAGGAAGCAACGATGCTTTTTGGTTGGTATGTTATGCTGGTTTATCTGTTACCTTTGCTAGGTGGATGGTTGGCTGATAATAAATGGGGGCATGTTAAAACGGTGATTATAGGAGCTTCTATCATTACGATGGGTCATGCTTCAATCGCTTTGGCAGATATGCCTTTGGAAGTAAACTTAAGTTTTCTCTTTTATGTAGGTTTGCTACTATTGGTTTTGGGAACAGGATTGTTCAAACCGAATATGTCTTCTATAGTTGGTAAAATGTATGAAAAAAACAGCCCCAAAAAAGATGGAGCATATACGATTTTTTACATGGGAGTTAACTCAGGTGCTTTTATCGGAACATTACTTGTAGGTTGGATAGGTGAAAATTACAGCTGGAGTTTTGGTTTCGGCTTGGCGGGAATTTTTATGCTATTTGGCTTGTTACAATTTGCTTTTGCGAGGAGAATATTTGGTGATCATGTAAATAAACCTCAACCCAAAGTTTATGAAATGTCAGAGGAGGATCAAAAGCTTATGGTTCCATTTACAAAGGCAGATAAAATAAATGCAATATTAGGTGGCTTTTTTGCGATATCTTGGATTATTGATGGACTCTATGCCGTTGTATCTAGAGGACAGCACTTCCTTAAACAAGATTTGATAAAGTTTGATTCTTTTACCATTGGTATGTCTGAAATGTTTTTTGTACTTTCTTTACTTGTATTTGTAATACTTGGTTTTAGAAGAATAGGAAGATATATTAAAGTGGAAAGGGATAGATTAATTACAATATTTATATTCGCTTTCTTTGTTATTTTCTTTTGGGCTAGTTTCGAACAAGCAGGTACATCAATGACTATTTTTGCAGAGTCATATACCAATAGGGTCTTGGAAGGATATGGAGTTATGATTTACAAAGTTGTTGACTTTATTTTGTCTGTAACCCCATTATTAATTCTTACTTGGGTTATCTTCGGATTAGCAAAAAAAATAATAAAAGAATATCCCTTGACTGTTTTATTTACTTCAATAAGTTTTATTATTATTTGGGTGTTAGTGATTCTTAGATTGAAGGATAAAATGTTGGGAACAAGTGTTGAGGTTGATACTACTTGGTTTCAGATATTAAACCCGTTCTTTATTATTACCTTAGCTCCATTATTTACTAAACTGTGGGAAAAGGTAAAGCTGACAGGCCCTCAAAAATTTGCACTAGGTCTTTCTTTGCTAGCTAGCGGTTTTGCAGTACTAGCATTTGGATCTATGGGTATAGCAAATGGTGCTATGACCGCTTCTGTAAGTATGGTATGGTTGATTTTTGCATACTTGCTCCATACAATGGGTGAACTCTCTATCTCACCTGTAGGGTTGTCTTATGTGAGTAAACTGGCTCCGTCAAGAATGCTGGCTTTCATCTTTGGTATTTGGTACGTGTTTACTGGTTTAGCAGGAAAGTTGGCTGGGACAATGGCAGGTTATATGGATGATGTGTCTAGTAGTACCGGAATGTCAGGGTTCTTTTTAATATTTACATTTGTCCCGCTTACCGCAGCTTTAATTTTAATCCTGTTCAAAAAGAAAATAGAAAAAATGATGCATGGAATCGAGTAGCGTTATTTGAATTGAGTTTCATTTTTTTTATAGGATATAGCTGTTTTTTATATCTTTTGTCTGCCTAGGTATTTCGTTATTTGATTAACAGACACTTCAGCGTTTTATTAAGACACACATGTGAAAAAGTGTTAAAGTTTAAAAAAAAGCGTGTTAAATTATTATATATTATAAAATATTTATATATTTGCATATTGAAACGAACATAATAATGTTTATTTCGATCATTCCAAGATTTCTCAGTAAACAATAATGTGTAAAGTATTACATGGTTGATAAATGAATATCAATCGTATATATATATTAATAAAACTCAATTATGGTTAAGATGAGAGAATTAATTTTTATTAGAAAAAGCGTTAAAAGAAATTATTTTAAAGATCAATTTTTTAAAAAGTTTCTGATATTTTCGGCTATTTTATTTTTAAATTTAAATATTTATAGTCAATGTACACCAAATCCACATGAAATTGTGGGAAAAGTTTACAATGATTTAGACTTTAATGGTCAGCTTGAAAATACTGACGGAGTATTGGAAGGAGTTAATATCATGGTTTTTGATAGTCATCAGCAACTTATAGGTGAGGCTACTACATCTTCGGATGGTAGTTATGTAGTAAATGGTTTGACAGACGGCGCAGATTATAGGTTAGAGTTTAGTTATCCTGAAGGGTTTTTTCAAGCTACGGGACAGAAAAATGTACGATTTGTAAAGTCACCTGCTTGTTCTGTAGATTTGTTGCTTCAAAGACCTATAGCCTATGCTCCCTCCAATCCGGATATAGCAATGACCATGTTTTATCAAGGAACGCCGGATAAATATGGAAGTTCTTCTGTTGTTTCTTCAACAAGTTCAAATTTTAATATTTTAGCAGCGAGAAATTCTATTGCTAAAAAGTCTGAAATAGGATCAGTTTGGGGACTTGCTTTTAGTAGAACGACACAGCAATTATTTACTTCTGCATTTGTGAAGCAGTATATATATCTTGGAGATAATGGATTTGGGGCTATATATTCAAGCAGAAGAACAAAATCAGGTTGGGAAACGAGTTTATTTGTTGATTTAGTAAATCAAGGTATTGATTTGGGAAATATGGCTGTTACTGATGCTCATGATTGTGATTATGGTGCTCAAGTAGGTAAAATTGGTATTGGAGCCATAGCGTTATCAGATGATGAGAAGTATTTATATGCTGTTAATATACACAAAAATGAATTAGTAAAAATACCTTTAGATAAAAGTAAATTTTCTGAGATTGAAGAAATAGCTGTTCCAAACCCTAATTGTAAAGGAGGTTTAATGCATACATTTGCTTTGAAAAGCTACAAAGGAAAATTATATATTGGTGTTACATGTGGAGCTGAATTTTCAAAAAAAGAATCAGAAAGTGAAGTTTTTATTTATGAATATAATCCGGTTACAGGAGACTTTGCACAAATATTTGAAACCAATTATTCAAAAGGATATTTTCATGATAATCCATCATTTGATGTTAATACTCAACATTGGATTACTGATATTGATTTTACTGATGAAGGTAATATGGTAATTGCATTAAATGATAGAGTAGGACAAAGGTATTGTAGATTTTATCCGCAAAACCCAGCAGCTAATGCAAGATTAGATGTACAGAATGGTGATATACTTTTAGTTTGGAATAATGCAGGTGTTTGGGAATTGGAGAATAATGGAAGAGCAGGTATTCTCTCGGGCACAGGGATTGGAAACGGGCAGGGTCCCGGTGGAGGAGAATTTTTTGCTAAAGATGCTTGGACAAATCCTAGAAATCCGGAATTACATAAAGAAACAGTAACAGGTAGTCTATTTGTATTAGAAGGAACAGGAGAAGTAATCGTGCCTGTTTATGATCCAATGGATGTATCATATTCAGGAGGAATTAAAAAATTTGATACGGCAAATGGACAACAAACCGGAGTTTATTCAATATATTCCCATAAAACATTTCCGGAGATGGGTAAAGCTTCACCGTTTGGTGATGTTGATGCTATTTATGATCCTCTACCTGTAGAAATCGGAGATGTTGTGTGGTTGGATAAAGATAATGATGGGATACAAGATCCCGGGGAAAAGGGAATCTCTGGTCTAGAAGTTTCATTGTACAATGATACATGTGATAAAGTGGGTAGTACTACTACTGATACAAATGGAAATTATGTGTTTAATGATAGCAATGTTGATTTAGATGGGGATGGGATAATGGATGGAATTGATATATTGGAGAAGTACTATGTGGTCATTGATGATAATGGTTTTGCCAATGATAGACTTGAGAAAGATTCAAAAATATATTATCTTACTATTTTAAATAAAGGTTTTGGAGCAAATAAAGACAATAATGACAATGATGGACAAATAGCGAGAAATGTATGTCATGCATTTGATGGTAAACCATATGTGGAAGTAATGGTAGGTGGATCAGGTGAAAATAGATATGATGTTGATTTTGGCTTTTCTGAAGTAAAAATCTTTGATTTGGCATTAAGAAAAACGGTAGTTGATGATAAAACAGTACATTACGGTGACTTGGTTACATTCAAGGTAACGGTATATAATCAAGGAACTATAAATGCTCATGATATAGTAGTAACTGATTATATTAATAAAGGGTATGAAGTTAATCCGATTGACAATCCAACTTGGCAATTTATTGGTGGCGATGCAACATTTAAATATACTTCTGTGCTAAAGCCGGGGGACAGTTTTGACACATATATAATAATGAAAGTAATGAACGATGCGAGTTTGGAGGAGTTAGTAAACTATGCAGAGATTAGTTCAGCGCTTGATCCTGACAACAAATTGGGCGAAGACGTAGATTCATCTCCTGATTCCATTAGGGACAATGATATCGGAGGTATTCCTTATATTGAGGGAAATAATTCTGTGATGAAAACCGATGATTTGATTGATGATGACGGTACTTTTGATGAAGATGACCAAGACCCTGCAGTAGTCAAAATATTGGATTTAGCTCT
>Ga0256833_1001650_pt1 | contig 16264 bp, 9 predicted proteins | sample 356284metaG_FD_190535 | JGI IMG/M metagenome (GOLD analysis project Ga0256833, IMG submission 190535) | Hydrothermal vent microbial communities from Mid Atlantic Ridge, Atlantic Ocean - 356-284 | ecosystem: Environmental > Aquatic > Marine > Hydrothermal vents | place: Atlantic Ocean: Mid...
TCAAGAAGGTCTTTATGGGCTTTCCCTTTGCCTGGAGGGAGCCCTCGGGTATGTTATAGACCTTCATGAGGTAGGCGCGGCCAAGGTTGGAAAGCATGAGGATGTTATCGTGATTTTTTGCCACAGTTACGAGCCAGGGGAAGTCATCTTCGTAGGTGGATATCCCCCTGCGACCCACTCCTCCTCTACCCTGCGCTGTGTATGACCTTATGGGAGTCCTCTTGATGTAACCCTGATATGTGAGGGTTATTCCAACGGGCTCGTCAGGTATGAGGTCTTCCATGGAGATGTCCACAGGCTCCTCTGTAAGTATCTCAGTCCTTCTATCGTCTCCATATTTTTCCTTTATATCGTCGAGCTCCTCCTTTATCACTTCAAAAAGTAGTCTGCGGGAGGAGAGGATGGCCCTGTATCTCTCGATGTCCTTCAACAGTTTCTGGTATTCCTCTTCAACTTTGTTGATGTCCAGCCTTGTGAGGTTGCCGAGTCTCATGTCAAGAATGGCCCTGGCCTGTGCTTCGGAAAGCTGGAACTCTTTCATGAGACGGTCTCTGGCCTCGTTCTGATCAGCGGATGATTTGATGATTTCTACGACCCGGTCAATGTTGGCAATTGCAATTTTAAAGCCTTCCAGTATGTGAGCCCTGTCCTCGGCCTTTTTCAGCCTGTATCTCGTCCTCCGTTCCACCACTTCGACCCGGTGGCTGATGTAGGCTTCAATCATCTGTTTAAGAGACAGTACACGGGGCTCACCGTCCACGAGTGCGAGAAGGATTATACCAAATGTGTCCTGAAGGGGTGTGTGTTTCAAAAGTCGATTCAATACAACCTCTTCGTTTGCCCCTCTTTTGAGTTCCACGACGATCCTGATCCCTTCCCTGTCAGACTCGTCCCTGAGATCAGCTATGCCTTCGAGCTTTTTCTCCTTCACAAGTCTGGCAATCCTTTCGATGATGGTTGCCTTTGAAACCTGGTAGGGTATTTCTGTGAATACAATACGAGGGTTTTTCCCTTTCGGATGCTCGAAACGGTACTTGGCCCTTACAATGACCTTCCCGCGGCCTGTTTTGTATGCCTCTTTTATGCCGGATGTCCCGACGATGGTTCCACCGGTGGGGAAGTCCGGTCCCTTTATGTAGTTGAGGAGCTCTTCATCCGTTATTGCGGGGTTGTCAATAACGGCCTTTATACCGTCAACAAGTTCGGCGACATTATGTGGAGGTATGTTGGTTGCCATCCCGACGGCAATGCCAGAGGACCCGTTGGCAAGGAGGTTGGGAAATCTGGAGGGCAGGACCGTGGGCTCTTTCAGTCTTCCGTCGAAGTTGGGAACGAAGTCAACTGTGTCCTCATCGAGGTCAACGAGCATTTCGAGGGCAACTTTTGAAAGTCTTGCTTCTGTGTATCTGTACGCGGCAGGTGGATCTCCGTCTATCGAGCCAAAGTTACCCTGACCGTCTATAAGGGGGTATCTCAGGGAAAAGTCCTGTGCCATACGGACGAGGGTATCATAAACAGGGCCGTCACCGTGCGGATGGTACTTTCCTATCACTTCACCTACAACGGTAGCAGATTTTCTGAAGGGCCTGTTGGGCAGGAGGCCGAGCTCGCGCATGGCATAGAGGACACGCCTCTGGACGGGCTTCAGTCCGTCTCTGACATCGGGAAGGGCGCGTCCCACTATTACACTCATTGCGTAGTCAATGTAAGAAGAACGAATCTCCTCTTCTATTAATGTTGGTAAAATGTTCTCAGGCATATTCTTCCTCCCAGACCGCTTATTATAAACCAGACTGTCAGAAAATAAAAGTCTGCGCAAACACCCATTTTAATGTTTTTTGAATGCACAATCAGGATGATATTTCAAATTCGGGTTCGTAAATTGACAAAATTTTGTTTATAATGTGAAACTCCCGGCAAGAATCGTAAGAACGCTCTCGAGGTTCATGTACCTCGAGAGGTACTTTTCAGCCTCGTATCCAGTGAAGATGAGGGTTTCTATCTCTCTATACGACAACTTTCTTGCCGCAGTTTTTATTAAAGTTTTAAGGTCAACATTCGATATGAGGTTTTCGCACCCTGTTTTTGCAAGAAGGAGGTCTCTTGACAGTGTCATGTACATTTTCAAAAAGTCCTGTGCCTCATCGCGGTTCAAAATTCTGGATCTTACGGCATTCATAAAGGCATCAGGATCCCTCTCCAGGAGGGAGTTCAGGATGTCAATCCTGAGTGGCATGAGCTCTGTTTCCAGTAATTTCAGTGCCTTTCCAATGCTACCCTCTGAAAGCCTGTAGAGGAGCGTTATGGGATATGTGGTTCTGAACGGATATGTTTTAAACTCTTCAAACTTCAGGCCGGAGAACTTTATGAGCCGGCTGCGTGACCTTATCGTGGGTAAAATTTTCCCTATGTTGGATGTGATGAGGAAAAAAGTCGAATTTTCCGGTGGTTCTTCAAGGGTTTTGAGGAGGGCATTCTGGGCTTCAACATTCAGGTTATCCGCGTTGATAAACAGAACAAACCTCTTTTTTGCCATAAAAGGGGGTCTTGTAAGCTCGGCCTGAAGTTCCCTCACCTGATCTATGGTTATGTTCTTTGTGGGATCAAACCCGTCAGGCTTGAGTTTCCCCTGCTCAATCGCAAGACTTCTCAAATTCTCCGGTTTCGATGGATAGACGATTAAGAGGTCAGGATGGATGAGCTTTGAGAATTTTTTGCAGGAAGGACATTCGTCACAGGGTTTCACATCTGCCTCACAGTTATAGGCTTTTGCGATTTCAAGAGCAAAAGAGGACTTGCCCACACCTTCAGGTCCATAGAAGAGATAAGTCGGGGCGAGGAGATCCTCTTCAATCAGTCGCGAGAAGTAATTTTTTATTCTATTGTGTCCGATGACGGAATCAAACTTTACCATTTGCAATCGCCTCTGCCCTGAGCGTGTACTCTGTCAGTATGCTTCCCAGTCTTTCGGCTGTGTCCCCCTTCCCCGGGCTGTAAGGGAGAGATGAATATACCACACAACCTGAGAATGGTAAAGGGATCTCAAAAAGGTCCCATGTAGGTAGGGTGATCTTCCTGGTGTAGCCGACACCCACAAAGACTATGGGAACACCTGAAATCCTGGAAGCGAAGAGGGCACCTTCCTGAAACTTCCACCTTGGTCCCCGTGGACCATCGGGAGTAAAGGCAACCTGCCTGCCTTCCTTTAGAAGCTTTACAACCTCTCTCAAAGCCCTTATACCTCCGCGGGAAGTGGAACCTCTTACAAACCTGTAGCCGTAATTTTTTACTATCTGAACGACCTTCTCCCCATCCCTGTGCCTGGAGGCGAGTACATAGATACCACGGTTCCTCATGAGCCTGATAAGACCAAACATCTTGCAGTGCCAGAAGACATAGATTACGGGTTCGTCGTAAAAAATCTTCCCGTAAACCCTGCATGGAACGGTGGATGACCAGAAGTAGAATAGATTTTTCAGAACTCCAGCCTCAATCCTGTCCTTTAAGGGTAATGTATTTCCTGATTTTTTGAAATCTCTTGTTTCCAACAACATCTTTTACCTCTTCCACACTTTTAAACTTTCCCTTTCTGCTCCTGTACTCGACGATCCGTCTTGCGGTTTTTATTCCAATTCCGGGTAGGACTATCAGCTCTTCCACCGTTGCCGTGTTTAAGACTATTTTCCTGAAGCTCTTCTCCTTTTTCACGCCGGAGAACTGAATAACGACTCCGATTAAGAAGGAAACCAGTACAAAGGTGATGGCCCTTTTCTCAAAAGATGTGAGATTCTCAGAAATTGAATTGAGCAGTCGCATTCAGAGAAATACTGTGATTTGTTCTACCAGTAAGTTTATTCCCGTTGGAAGAGTAGAAAATCTGCAGGGATCCGAGGATGTTCCTTGCAAATTCGTAGCTCCCGGTGAGGGAGACGCTCTTCGTTATAAGGTCACTAATTATGGTCCTGCGCTTCTGTGTGGAGTGGGAGTATCTGAGTGACAGGTTGAAAGTGAGTCTGCTCTTTATTCGTATAACCCTGTTACCGGGAAGGTTTATCGTGTAGCCACCGGGTCTTGAGAATGTGTATGAGGAGTTTAAAGTCAGGTCAGTTCTGTTACTCGACAACGGCGATGAAAGGAGGTCGAAATATCTCGTCTTCGAGGAGTTCCTGGAATACTGAAGGGTGGTCTGAAGACCGTTTTTTAGAACAACAGTGAGGTTGGGCGAAAGATTCAACTCCGTTGTCCTGCTTGAAATCTTTCCAAGGAGGAGGTTACCGTTTTCCGTTATCGACCTCGTAACTCCTGATGTCAGTGATATTGAACTGAAACCGTTACCAAACTTCCCGAGCAATTTTGACAGTGTGGATAATGTCATCTGAAGGCCCGGCAGGGTATAGGTCTTCGTATATGTTGAACTTCCGTAGCGACCGTTTTCTGAGTATCTGTAATCGAGATTGTAGGACATGTTAATAAACGGCACATTCATGGAACCACTGATGGAGTATGAACTGGAATTTGTCCTGGTATCACGCGTTGAATCGTAACTCGGTACCTGGAAGTTTCTTGAAAGACCCAGTCTGTAAGAAAGAGCGGGTCTCATCAGCATCTGAAACCTCTGAGCGCTAAAGGAGTTGGTGTATGAAAAACTCGGTGAGGTGAGAAAAGTCGAGACTTTATCGAGCAGGTAGAGGAGGTAGTGAACGGGCCCTGCGTTCTCAAGATCTTTATCCCTGGACTCATCCCTCAAGGAAGCTATTTTTTTGAGAACTTCACTTACGGGTATGGTGGCAGACAACCTTATCTCCTTATTAAAAACACCGTTTCTAATGTCAGGTGCGTTCTGGATCTGGATGTCTTTCGAATGATCCTCTCTATAACTGGCGTTGTAGCTTATCGCGGGAGAAAATCCTTTGAGAAAGCTGAATGTGTAAGAGATGTTACCGGTTTCTTCAAAAGAAGTCTCGGTACCGTACCATTTGGGGGATGGCCAGTTGAGGTCAAAAGCCAGATTTCTCGCATAGCTAAAAGAGAGGTTTCTAAAGGGGGAATATGTGGTTTGAGTGCCAAAGGTCATGTTTCTCTCAAAGTTTTTCGTGATGGTAAGCGTCCTTATGTCAAACCTACGGGAAAAGGACTTTGCATATCCTGCCGAAAGTTTGACATTTGAGGGAAGAAAGTTGAGTTTCACGCCAGGAAGTTTAAAGCCAAGTGTCCTTCTTACGGCCAGGTTGTACTCTCCTGATACCGTCAGGTTGTTTGTTGAATCAATCCGCACGGGGGATTTACTCCCCGTCACACGGTTCGTAAACGAGAGTCTGAGCGGGTCTATCAGGTATTTAAAGAGAAAGAATTTTGAGCCTGACTTTGAGAAACTCGTCTGTATGTACCTGGAGTAGGAGAAACTCTGCTCCCTTTTCTTCTGGTCTTCAGACAGCAGAATGTCAGTGTTTGTCTCGTACTTTGGAAGGGATCTGCTCCACGAGTATGTGACCGTCAGGGGGATACTCAATCCCAGCTGTTTCGGGAAAAGCTGGTGAATCTGTGAGTTGAGGTTAAACGAAAATCTTTCCATCTGCCCCCTTGTTCGTCTTGTATCCATGAGTTTCATGAAGTTATCCTCTTCACGCGAGTAATTCAGGGTGATCGATGTAAAGGTGGCGAGATTCATGGTCAGTTTCGTAGAGAGGGCTGAGCCCCTTTCGCGTATGGGATTGGTGAGTACGATGTCGTCGATCCACACGGTTCCCGTAATGGGAGAGCCGGAGTTGTTTCTCAGACCGATCATGTAAACCTTCACCCTCCCAAATGTGGGGTTACCTTTGACCCCGTAGTGTCCCTCTCTATGATAGCTCGTGTCAGCGGGATTTCGCCTTATGAAACGGAGTTTAAACTGTGTCAGGCTGTCAATGTTAATCACCACCCTGTGCCAGTTGTTATCCGGAATCTGGAAGCTGTACTCGTAGAAGTTTAATGTATCCCCAAACCTCACGAATACTTCCGGATAAGGCATGGGAGTTCCCGGTTTTACCCTCACGGAAAACTCAATATTTCTGTAGGTAAGGAAGTCCTCATCCTGGTAAAGAATACGCCTTGTTAATCCATAGTGGTGGGGCTGAAGGTTGGAATACTGGAGTGAGAGGGAGCCCTCTTTGAGTTCCCTTCCCCTCTGGTCCCTTTCTATGTCAACCCAGGGTGGCGGTGTGTAATAGGGATTGGTCTTATTGTCAACTGTACCAATCTTCAGTACTTCTGATGAGTCAACTGATGAGGAGTCGAGGGAGAAGATGCCCCTGTTTTCCCACTTCGTCCCCACCACTGAGATGGTGGCTATCATGATCGTATCCGTACTCGTTATTCCGTCAATCCATATTCTCGCATACTTTACAAATCTCCAGCTCGGATTTCCAAAGCTTTTAAGCACATCTATGTCCCTTAATGGGATGTTGTAGTGTTTCCACCCGTTGTATTCAAATCCGTACCTGTTTAAAAATGTCGTATCATCAAGGTCGATGGTGTACTCGAAATAGTCGTTAGAGACATTAAGAACACCGTCAAGATCCAGGTCTTCAGAGTCCCTTTTCCTATTTCCTTCCGTACCGTTAACCTTTGAATAATCGTGGGGGTTGTTTTGATCGTAGTAATAATCATCTATTCCATCGTCCCCTGAGGAGGGGGACCATCTGTCGTCGTCACCCGGGTGCAGGTCGAGTCCCACATCTTCTGAGTCTGCCTTGAAGACACCATCGTGGTTCAGGTCCTCGTCGGCAATGGTGTCAGGGGAGAAGCTCCTGATTCTCCCGGCACGATCTCTCCAGATGGAGTTTTCTGAAATGTTTTTTCCAAAGTCTATGTGGAGCTTCAGTCCATCCCCTTTGACTATCACCTCGAGGTACTCCTTCTTTTCGAAGTCCTCGGCGTCTTTGGAGATGAGTGTGTTCAAACTTGCCCACAGGGTATCGTTTCCCGGATTATTCACCTGTGGCATGATCATGAGAACATGCATGAGTTCATCCCGTGTCTCATCAGTAAGGTTGGGATAAACATCACCCTTCCGCACGAGGTCACCGGGAGATGCCCATATAAGTCTGTCAACGAGTTTTGCCGTGTCGGCTGGAACATCACCTCCTGCCGTTTCAATAAGTGGCTGACTCCCGTAAATGTAGTATGATCGGTTTATGGGAAAGTCCGTTGCGTCTTTGATACTTTCCATATCGTCCAGATACGCCCTGCCAAGGGTGTTGGGGTTCGGGAAGGAGATGGCGTACTCTCCACTCCAGTTGATCGTTGACGGCTTTTCCACACTTATAAATGGGAGGAGGTTGAGGAGTTTGGATAGAAACATGAACTCCAGATTGAGGTTAAAGTCAATTCCACCGAGGAAGTTTTTAAGTGGCTCTTCTCCGAGCCTGGGTTTTCTTTCAGGCGACGACTCACTCCTTCCGAGCCAGGTGGAACCAATGTAAAAGTGGTCTCCAAGCGTGTATTTAAACCTTGCCCCCCAGAGTGATCTCTGCTTTACTGCGAAAAGGGGAGCGGTCTCGTAGGAAATTTCAATGTCCGCTCCCGGAGTGAGAAGGGAGGAATTTGTGATGGTCAGAGTACCGAAACTATAGTCAATGGTGTAATCCCTGCCCCTCTGGAGTCTCTGACCGTTGACGATCACCACTTCACTTCCCTCAATCACATCAAATCCGAGGTTGTAGGTCTTAACTGCCCGTGCCATTTTGACGACTATAACATATTTTTTACCGTCTTCCGGAGATACCCTCGGCTTCCAGTAGAATGACGAATCAGGCTCCTGAAGTACGGTGTCTGCAAACGGGAAGGGATTGGGAAAGGCAAGGATACCGTTTTCTTCGTCAAGGATGGTAAATCCCCTGTTGGTAACCCTGTCCACCTTACCGTCTCCGTTGGCATCCAGCCCCAGTATCTGAAGGTAGGTCTTCCCGTTTTCCGCCATCTTCAGAACACCAGAAGAATCCCTGTAAATAACGAGAGTGAGCTGGTCGGCTGATATGTTCGTGGCGTTAAGACTGTAGTAGTTCCTCAGTTCGTAATTCCAGATGCTGAGATAAGCTGAATCTTCGTGGGTCACAGGATCAGGGTTAAGGGAATCTCCAGGGAAGAAGATAAGAGGCGGTTTTACCATTTTCAAAACGATCCTTGATGTGTCCTGAAGATTTCCAACCGTGTGTCCGTTTGTGGTGACATAGTAAACTCCAAGCTTTTCACCGTCTGATAGGGGTCTATTTAAAACGAGGAGCCTCGTTGCTGGATTGTAGTGGAAATCCTGGCCCTCCTGGAGTTCAAAGAACTTTCCACTGACACTGTCAACTGAGTAATCCGGACTGTAACTGCCGTCCGGGTAATAATACATTACACCTGTTACGGCTCCCTGCTGGGCGTCGTTGGTCTGATCGTCATCGTCCAGGAAAACCCTGAGATGGTTAATACCGTCAGGATCGTAGATGTAAAAAAATCTGTGCTTTATGTAGTTAACCGCATAGATCGTGGTTGATTCCATTGCAGCACTTGATCTAAAGGTTTTTGCCTGTGATTCCCCCTGCTCCCTGGTGGCCACGAATGTAGCAGAAAGCCCTCCAAGCTGGAAAACGGTCTTTATTCCAAAGAGACCCTGCTTAACTCCTCCAGGGAAGTTTACGAGATCAGAGCCTTCGAGACCAAGCCTGGTGTCTCCTGCCTCGATGAGCTTCACCACATCGTCCTCATCACCCTCGTACTTCAAAATAACCTTGTTCTTCAACCTGTTCTCCCTGCGGGAGTCATGGTCAATCTCCACTTTTATCTTCTGTCCTATGGTACCTTTGAGTTTAACATTGAGCTCCTGATTCATGGTAAGCTGTGGAAAGTGTGAGGTTCGCGCCATCTCTGATCTCGGTACCCCCGTCGTGTAATTGCTCGTACCACCAAGCGTTATCTTCTGCTGACCCTCGATCTGAAGTTTTCCACCCTCGCCGATAAAGCTCAAACCTCTGGGAAACTTAATGGGTATCTCGATATCCGGTATAAGACCGTGACTACCTGCCCTTGACCCCTTCAGAGAAAGTCCCCTGAGCTTATCGTAAAGAGAGGACATCACGGCACTCTGTAGCCTTTCACTGAGATATGTGGAGAGTGGAGATATGTAGAGGGGGCCGTACAGTTCTCTACCAATGTACTCTCCCCTGAAAACATAGTCAGAGTTTGGGTCGATAAAGACGGAGTCCCTGAGACCGGCACTCCTCAGAACTTCTCTGTAAAGTGGGTCGGCACTGAGTGACAGTGCAAAAAGTAGAAACAGCAGGATTCGCCTCAATGGGGTTAATTCACCTCCGAAAGATGTTCTAAAATTATACATTAACCCCAAACTTTTTCTATAGACACCCCTGAAGTGCGAGGGGCGGGACTTGAACCCGCACGGGAAACCCACCAGATCCTAAATCTGGCGCGTCTGCCAATTCCGCCACCCTCGCTTTGTTCGAATTTTATTATAATTACCGATCCTGTAAGTTTCAATAGAACCCTTGAGCATGGACCCTGCAGGAGGTATTATTTCACCTTTATGAAGCTCAAAAAAGTCCTCAATCTGGCAAAAAATATTGATTCAATCTCCACCATCTGGCCCACGAGTTTTAAGGCCGTGGCACTAATGTCCATTGCATTGAAAAATGGCCCCTTTGTCTTTCGCGGAGATCCGGACGAATTTCCGTCAATTGCCGGAGACATCAACGAAAACGGAGTCGCACGGGCCGTTATACCAGGAGAAAAAGACTGGGAGGTGAAGGTCAGAAAAGATATCCCCACGATTTTCCTCATGGAAATGGATGAAGATTCTGAACCCGTTTATCAGGTTATGGGGAACCTCGTCGTTTTCAAAATCAGGGCAGGTGATGTATTTGATCCCGGGGACATCGTTAAAACCCTCGTTGACTCAGGATATTCGAGGGTGCAGTATGTGGAAACCGAGGGAGAGTTCTCCCTCCGTGGCGGCATCCTGGACATCTTTCCCACAGGGGAAGACCTGCCCATAAGACTCGAATTCTTCGGTGACGAAATAGAGTCCATCAGGGTGTTTGATCCTGTAAGCCAGAGATCCATAAGGGAGATCACGGAATTCTCTTTGAATTTAACCGTTGGGGAAGAGGAAAGAATGGTACTCCCTGAAGTCAGAGAATCAACGGGCAGGGGAAAGTTTGAAGTTCTGCCAGTCCCCCGTTTTCACGGGAGAATAGATATTCTTGAGAGGGAGATCAGGGAGAAACTCCAGATGGGGTGGAGAATCCTGTTCGTGGCTTCAGACCGCGGAAAGGTGGAAAGGTTCGCCGAACTCTTCCCCGATGTTGACCACGACACGGGGCACCTCTCTGGAGGTTTTTCAATTCCTGACCGGAAGGTTGAGGTAATTTCTGAAATCGACATCTCGGGTGTTAAAATCAGGAAGAGAAGGGTATATGTTACCGGAGAGAGGATTGAGGATTACAACCTTTTAAAAATAGGGGACTTCGTTGTTCACGAAGACTACGGAATTGGGAGGTTCCGGGGGCTCAAAACCCTTGAGCATCAGGGCGTCAAATACGAGTGTCTTTTTATAGAGTACAGAGATGGAGAGATACTCGTTCCCACATACAACCTTGAGAGGATTCAGAGGTATGTGGGGGCGAGGGAGGATTTTGAACCTTCACTATCGTCCATTTCAGGATCTCAATGGGCACTCCGAAAGGCAAAGGCCCTCGTATCCGCCCACAGGTATGCTGAGGAACTTCTGAAAATTCATGCAAGAAGGAAGGCTCGAAGGGGGTTCGCATTTAAACCCGATTCGGTGTGGGAAAGGGAGTTCGAGCTTACATTCCCCTTCGAGGAGACAGAAGATCAAATCAGGACACTTGAGGAAGTGAAGAAAGACATGGAGCAAGAGGCTGTGATGGACAGATTGATCGTCGGTGAAGTCGGATTCGGCAAAACCGAGATCGCTCTCCGTGCCGCTTTCAAGGCAGTGATAAATGGAAAACAGGTCGCCCTGCTCGTCCCCACAACGGTTCTGGCACTCCAGCATTACCGCACATTCACTGATAGGCTCAGACCTTTCGGTGTAAGGGTCGAGATGCTCTCCAGGCTGAAAACCAGGCATGAGACGAAGAGGATTCTCGAGGATCTTGCCGGGGGTAAAATTGATGTAATCATCGGTACTCACAGACTTCTTCAGCCAGATGTCACATTCAAGGACCTCGGCCTTCTCATCATCGACGAAGAGCACAGGTTTGGAGTCCTGCAGAAGGAAAAGATCTACAGGCAATACCCTGAAGTGGATACCCTGAGAATGACAGCAACTCCCATACCCAGAACCCTGTATGCTGCCCTCGGTAACATCTACGACATCTCTTACATTCTCACCCCACCCCGGGGCAGGGAGGCGGTGGAAACCGTTGTGGCAGAATACAGCGATGAACTTGTAATGAAAGCAATCTCCTCTGAAATCTCCCGTGGTGGTCAGGTCTTTTACCTTTTTAACAGGATAAGCGGGATAAAAGAGAGGACGGAAAAGTTGAAGAGGATGTTTCCCACATTGAAGATCGAATACGCACACGGTAGAATGAAGAAAGACAGGCTCGAAGACATTTTTATCAGATTTATGAATCGGGAGATCGATGTCCTCGTTTCTACATCCATTATTGAGTCAGGGGTGGACTTCCCGAATGCCAACACACTGATAGTCGAGAATGCCCATCTTTTTGGCCTTGCAGAGCTTCATCAACTGAGAGGCAGGGTGGGAAGGAGTGAGAGAAAGGCATTCGCACACTTTCTTGTTCCCGGAAACATAGGTGCAAAAGCCAGAGAACGCTTGAAGGCCATTCTTAGATTTCACCACCTCGGCGCAGGCCTTAAGATCGCCCTTGCGGATCTTGAGATAAGGGGAGCCGGGAACCTGCTCGGCAGGGAACAACACGGCCACGCCAACGCTATAGGATTTGAACTCTACTTCAAACTACTCGAGGAAGCGGTGCGGAGAATAAAGGGTGAGGAGATACAGGTTGAGCCCGAGATTGTTATAAATACCACTCTTATCATACCTGAAGATTACATTCAGGATCCCATGGTGAGGATCGCATTTTACAGAAGACTGATGAAGGCAAGGAGCTTCACTGAACTTATCGATATAGAGGAAGAGATGAGAGACAGGTTTGGCAGGATACCTGACGAAGTTAAAAAACTCTTTTTCGTTGTCGGTGTAAAACTCTGGGCAGCTATGGAGGGCTACAGACAGATCATCGTAAACGACGATAATGTCCAGCTTGTAAAGGACGGCAAAAAAAGTTTATACTCCAATAACTTCCTTGAGAAAAAATTGAGAAAATTTTTGGAGGCCGCAAAACATGAAAAAAGTATTATTCCCGATAATTTTGACTCTCCTCGTTAGTTCCTGTAATCCTGGTGAGGAATCCTCAAAGGTAGAGACAGTTCCGGGTGATACCGTTGCCGTTGTAGGTGGCGAGGTGATCACCGATCTCGTACTGAAGTCACAGCTTCCCGATATTCCGGGTTATCTGATGAACAGCAAACAGAGAGAGGACCTTATCCATCAGCTTATAAAAACCCTCGTGTTTTACAAAGCCGCAAGAGAAGAAGGACTTGATACTCTGCCAGAGGTCAGAGCCAAACTCTACTGGTACCGTAGATCCCTCCTCGCACAGACCTACCTCTCTCAAAAGCTCCTCAATCTTCCTGTTGACGAAAAGTTCTTCACCGATTATCTCGAGAAAAACAGGGATTACCTTAACAAAAGGGTGGACATCCTGCTCGTCTTTTTTACGGATTCTACCCTCATTCCTTCGATAAAGAAGGACATGAGATTTGTAACATACAGGAATTTTGACAGAAAGCTGAAGAAATACCAGGCGGATCCCGATGTTACGGTGAGTTACAACGAGGATCAGAACCTCGGTTTGATCATGCTTCAGATACCTGATGTCCTGGCTGATCAGATAAAGGCAACTCCCTTCGGGAAAGCAACAGATGTGGTAAAGCTCAACGAGTCTTATGGCATAGCCAAGGTGCTCAGGGTTAGAAATTCAAAACTCATGCCAGAAGAGAAAAAAATCCTCTTTGAAACTCTGAAAAGGGTCAAAAGAGAGGAGATGGAGGACTCTCTCTATCGCGTTCTACAGAGTAAATATGAAATAAAAATCATCAGGAGGAATGTCAGATGAAAAAATTGAGTTTCGCTTTACTCCTTTTGCCGTTTCTGCTTTTCTCCCAGCAGAGGAAACTCGTGGACAAAGTCATTGCAAAGGTGGACGGAGAGGTGATCCTGAAGTCGGATCTCGATCAGGCCTTTGACTTTTACCGCCTCCAGTTCCCACCTGAGGTCTCAGACGAGGATCTCAGGAAGAGAATCCTTGATGAGCTTATAACGGAAAAACTCCTGTATGTCGAGGCCAAAAAAGACACGACCATAAAGGTTACAGACGAAGAGGTGGAAAAGTACCTCGATCAGCAGATTCAGAGTATGAAACAGCAAATGGGTGAGGAGGTTTTCCAGAAGAAACTCAGGGAAGAGGGTCTGACTGAGGCTACACTCAGGAGCAAGTACAGGGATAATGTGAGGGAGCAACTGTATGTTCAGAAGTTGATCGAGAAAAAGATCAAGCCTGAGATCAGTATTTCTCCTGAAGAGGTGCGCAGGTTTTACGAGACACATCTCGACTCGATTCCACCGAAGCCCGATATGGTAAGAATTGCTCACATTTTGATAAGGATTAAACCTTCCCCTGAGGTCGTATCTCAGGCAAAGAGAAAGGCACTGGCAATTTACAAAAAATTGAAGAAGGGCGCAAGTTTTGAAGAGGTAGCCTCAAAGTACTCCGACGACCTCCAATCGGCTCCAGCCGGCGGGGACATCGGGATAGTAAAGAAGTCTGACCTTCCTGATAACATAAGAAAGGTGGTATCACCTCTCGAGCCGGGAGAGTTCTGCCAGCCTGTGGAAGGTGAATACGGATTTCACATCTTCAAAATGGTGGAAAAACAAAACGACCTCTACCATCTCAAACAGATTTTCGTTCAGTTCAGACCCACAGCCGCCGACACACAGAGGGCAAAGAAACTTGCGGATAAAATCTACACCATGCTGAAATCCGGTAAGGCTTCCTTTGAGGAACTTGCGGCAAAATATTCCGACGACACAGACTCCCGGGATCTTGGCGGCGACCTCGGGTGGATTCCCGTTACAAACTTACCACCTGATATGAGGTCCGTAATCGACACAATGAAAGTGGGAAGTATTTCTGCCCCTGTTCTCACCCAATTTGGCTATCACATAATCAAACTCATCGACAGAAAAAAGGGCGGAAAACCCGGATTCGAAGAGGTGCAGCCCCAGCTCACCCAGATTCTCTACCAGAGGAAGCTCCAGAAGGCAATAGACCGTTATGTAAAAAAGCTCAGGAAAAAGATATATGTAAAAATCTACAGCTCTTGAGACTGGACCAGTTCCTGAAAAAGGTCTTGCTTTTCAAATCAAGAAACCAGGCCTTACTTGCCTTCAAAAAAGGACTTATACTCGTAAACGACAGACCTGCAAAGGCTTCACACGAGGTTAAGGTGGGTGACTTGATTGCTATTGAGTATCCTTCTATGTTCCTTAAAATCCGGGTTATTGACATACCACGGGGAAATGTTTCAAAAAAGGAAAGGGAGAAATACTATACGGTCATCGAGAGAAGAAAAAGGGAAGTAATGGAGGAGAGCGAATTTATCAGATGGCTCATGGGAGATGAGTTTGAATAGGATCTCTGATAGTGTATATGTGCTCGAGGGAGCCGTAAACATCGGTGTTCTGGTAAAGGGGAAGGAGGCAATAGTTGTCGATACAGGACTCGGGGACACAGGCGCAAGAAAGGTTAGAAGATGGCTGGAAAATAACGGATTACTCCCGATCGCAATAATAAACACCCATTCCCATGCAGATCACTTCGGGGGAAACGCGTTTCTATTAAAAAGGTTTGAAGATATCAGAGTGTATGCCCCCGAGATCGAGGACGCATTTGTAAGGTACCCACTGCTTGAACCTGCCTTTCTCTATGGTGCTTACCCACCAGATGAACTTATCACTGACTTTCTCGTGTCCGAGGCCTCACCGGTCCACGAAATCCTCAAACCGGGAAGCCTCAAAATCGGTGGATTCGACATCGAGATCGTACCCCTACCCGGACACTCGTTTAATCAGATGGGAGTAGTGTTTGAAAATGTATTCTTCGCCGCAGACTCCCTCTTTGTCCCTGAGCTCATTGAAAAGTACAGGATTCTCTTTTTCGTTGACTACAACATGTGGATTGAGACCCTCAATAAACTGAAAGAGTTTAAAGGCTACACCGTGATACCCGGACACAGAAAATTTGATACATCAATAGATGCTATAGTGGAGAGGAATCTCCTCCACCTCGAGGAAATAAAAAAATTGGTCACCAGCTGTATGCCTGATCCCTTTGATTGTGTCTTCAACAAACTCGGTATTCCTGAAAATCCTGTCAGCCGGGCACTTGCAGGAACTTCAATAAGGGCCGTAATGAAGACCGTCAGGTAATCTACGATACTTTATCGATTACCAGGTCCTCTACCGGGGGAACCTCATCCATGATGGTATAAGAACCTTTCAGGTACTCAAGAGCATCCTTTAATCTGCTTTCGTCGTTATAAAGTACTTCAAACAGGGGCTCGCCTTTCTCCACACGGTCCCCGGTTTTTTTCAAAACCATAACTCCCACATGTGGATCTATCCTGTCTTCCTTTCTCGTTCTACCTGCGCCAAGAACTGTAGCGGCCATGCCAACCCTGAAAGTATCGAAGGAATAAAGGTAACCCCCTTTTTCCGCCCTTACCTGTACCCTACCCCGGACTTTTATAAAATCCTCCCTTTCCACGGCATCAGGATCACCACCGTGGGCCAGGACCATCTCCCTCCACTTTTCATAAGCCCTGCCAGTTCTTATTGCACTTTCGAGCCTTTCTCTCGCTTCTTCTTCACTCTCAGTCACTCCTCCAATTAGAAGCATCTCAATTCCCAGTCTGATGGAAAGCTCCCTTACATCTTCCGGTCCTCTGTTTTTCAACACATCAACAGATTCCACGACCTCAACCGCATTTCCAACCGCCCTGCCGAGAGGTTGATCCATGTTTGTAATCAATGCAACAACTTTTTTCCCCATAAGCTTCCCGGTTTCTACAAGAGACTCTGCGAGTCTCCTGGCATCATGAACCTCTTTCATGA
>Ga0256833_1001651_pt1 | contig 16261 bp, 17 predicted proteins | sample 356284metaG_FD_190535 | JGI IMG/M metagenome (GOLD analysis project Ga0256833, IMG submission 190535) | Hydrothermal vent microbial communities from Mid Atlantic Ridge, Atlantic Ocean - 356-284 | ecosystem: Environmental > Aquatic > Marine > Hydrothermal vents | place: Atlantic Ocean: Mid...
CTGCAAATCTCCGGATTTCTGAACTACCGGCTAACAGGAGAATTTACCGATTCCATAGCTTCACAGATTGGACACATTCCCTTTGACTACCGCAAACAAACATGGGCCGACCCTAAAAATCCACTGTCTTTCAGCGCACGTATCTTTCCCATAGAAAAGGAAAAACTGCCGCAGCTGGTCAGCCCCGGCAGCGTAATAGGACATATCACCGTAGCGGCCTCACAACAAACAGGGCTGCCACGCGGATTACCTGTCATCGCCAGTGGTTCGGACAAAGGCTGCGAAACCCTGGGCGTTGGCGTTGTAGATTCCACTATGGCCAGCCTCAGCTTTGGCACAACTGCAACAATCCAAACTACTATGCCACGCTATACCGAACCAATACCTTTTTTTCCTGCTTATCCGTCAGTTATCCCCGGACACTGGAACCCGGAAATAGAAATATACCGCGGCTTCTGGATGATAACATGGTTCCGAGACGAATTTGCCTTCCGCGAAGTGCAGCAAGCAAAAAAACACGGAATCTCTGCCGAAGAAATGCTCAACCGCCTGCTTCATCAGGCGCCAGCCGGATCGCTCGGACTGATAGTCCAGCCCTACTGGACACCCATGCTGGGCGACCACGACGGAAAAGGTGCTATGATAGGCTTTGGCGACGTGCACCGCAAGCCTCATGTCTATCGTGCTGTAATTGAAGGACTGGCATACGGACTGCGTGACGGAAAACACCGTCTGGAACGTCGTGCCCGGGTGCACTTCCAGCGGCTGGCTGTCTCTGGCGGCGCCTCGCAAAGTGCAGAAATATGCCAGATAACCTCCGACGTTTTCAATATGCCACTGGTGCGCGGACAAACTCACGAAACTTCCGGGCTCGGCGCCGCCATAATATCCGCCGTAGGCCTGGGCCTATATCCAGACATACCAACTGCCGTAAAGCAAATGGTGCACTACCACGACCAATTCCTGCCCAATCCGGACAACGCTCTGTTATACGAGGAACTGTTCACCCACGTATATACTAAAATGTATCGCCGGCTGGCGCCATTATATAAAAAAATTCGGAAAATTACCGGGTATCCGGAGTAGCCTCTGGGTCAGGCACAGCTCCCTCCCGCTGTGCCTGACCCCATCCCGGAAACATGTATAATGCCAGAAACATATAAGCCACCCGCATATCCGCAAAGGAATATGATTTCAGGATATTAAACAGAATATACAAAACTACAAATACTGATACATAAGGATTTTGCCGCCGCATTATTATTGCTTTTAAAAACAAAACAACCATTAACAAAAACGGTATAAATCCTATCTCATACCATATTTCCAGGAAAATATTATGTGGATACCATCTAATATCCTTGCCCAGATATAATATTCCGAAACTTCCTATGCCGTGTCCTATCAAAAAGTGCTTTATATTATCAAATATTCCGTGGATGGTAAACTGCAGCATACTTACGCGCTCTTCTGCAGACAAATCCTGGCCATGACCAGTGAAAAAAGCAATTAATTTTGAAAAACGCTTAATAGTCCTATGGAGCATAGTATTAAGGAAACTGACAAATTTAGGGTCGGTCAGCAACAGGTGGATAAAAACAGGAATAATCACAAGCAATAAAATCACTATCAAAAAGACCCATTTACGTTTGATTTTTACATAAAAAGTTTTCAGAAAGCTCAAAAGCAATACTATAGCCAAAAATATTGCCGGGCCACGTGCAGCAGAAGCTATAAGAAAAGCAAGAGCCAATATTGCAAACGAAAACTGCCACAAATCATTTTTATAAATTTTAGCCCTGGAAAAAATCATTAACAAAAATACCACCCCGTTTGTAATGCCAATATACAGATACTGAGAGATAAAACTTTTATATACCCTGTCATGGCTATAAGGAAGCTTGATATTAGCATAATACAGATATATGACAGTATAAGCAAAAGTCAACACAGCCAGCCACTTAATAAAACGCTTGATGTTAAAATTTTTCACAAGAAAAGGGAAAGAAAAAGTCAAGACAATTTCTTTAAAAAAATACAGAAGCTTTATATAGGCATAATGAGAGGACGGCGTATAAATCAAGCTGATAATGCCGAAACCAAATATGATCATCAGAATGATAAAGCTATCAACAAAATTTATAGGTAATTTTATTTTGGTCCAAAACAACAGATTATAAATCAATATTAACAATAACGCCAAAGAAGCAACTACTCCAAGGTCAATCCCAATGCTTATACCATTTACGGCCAGGAAACCATCAAAAAGTCCGGATAATAAATAAAACACATAAAAAAATTCCGCCATAGTGTTTACCTTTTATTCTTAAACCATTTCTTATAAATACCCCAGGCAAAGATAATACTTCCCAGGATAGAAGCCAGGGCAAGATATAAAGCATCTAAGCCCAATACTGGTAAAGAGGATAATATCTTATCATCACTACCTATTGAAACGCCCATAAAAAAAAGCAGTAAAAAGATGGAATATAACAGCAAACGGTCTAAAAGTTTTGCATTTAATTTTTTCCTCAACAAATAGCCTAAGAACATGCTACCTATTAATATTGACAAAATAATCCACATGACTATTTTTTGTTTTTAATCTGTTGTTTCTTTTCTTCAAACTCTTTTTTAATTTCCTCAAACAGGTCTTCGCTGTTGATGTTATCAATTTCGTTGGCATATCTGGAAAGTTCTTCCAGATACAAGCTCTGAAAATCAATAAAGCTGGTCTTTTCGTCAGCCTCAAGCGATTCGCGGACAGAATCAGACAAGTATTGACTCTCCAGATTTGACAATTCCTGACGCTCCTTTTCAATTTTGTTCCTGAACAAATATTCCCTATGCAAATTCCACAGTTCCTTTTTTGCCTGACGGTAAAAATTAATTTTAGCTTCCTCCAGCTGTCTCAAACTCTTGTATCGTTGGATTATGCTCATAAGTTCGTCTCTATAAGTTTCCGGCGCCTGGGATAATTCTTTTTCCAGTTGAGACACTTTCTCATTAATCTCTGCTAATTTCTTGCTATGGTCAAAGATATATTCCAGTGTTTTTTTCAGCTCCTGGAGTATTTTCAAATCTTTTTCATCTTTTGTCTTTGCAATTTCTTTTTCAATAACCGAAAGCTCGGAATATTCGCTAATATCATTATACTGCGAAAAATCCTTAATCAAATCCTGCAGGACATTATTTGGGAAAGCCTCATTGGCTGCTATTAACGAACTTAACGCATTGATATTATCGCCCTGCTTTACATATTTTATAGCATTCTTCAGATGTCTAACAGCACGGGCGTGGCGGGGCAACAAAACAGGCGATCGGCGATGAAACAAAGCCATAGCAAGAAAAATTATAATCCACGACTGCTGAGGTATAATATTAACAACCGCAATGACAAATACTGTGAGTATCACAGCATTAACGCCCCGCGATTTACGGCGTATATAACGGATAATATGTGCTATGCGTTCTATCCAGTTGGTATTCATAAAAGGTTATTTTCTCCCAAAATCCGCGGGAATTTCTCCCCATTTTTTTGTATCCCATTTAATCAGAGGGACTTCTATTTCATTGTTATTCAACCAGTTTTCGGCCCTTTCTATTAAAGAAAAAACTTCCTTATTTTTCTCTGTCCTTTCCAGCTGTGTTTTACATTTTTTATTTTGCACCCATGATATTGCTATTAGCGAATCACTGTAAACAGGCAATTTCAGTCCTTTTTTTTTAAGCCATGCCAGAGCATGCACTATTGCCAGAAATTCTCCAATATTATTTGTTGCATCCATGAACGGGCCGGCATGGAAAATCACTTTTCCACTGGAGAGGTCAACACCTCTGTATTCCATAATTCCCGGATTTCCACTACATGCAGCATCCACAGCTATTCCACGGGTAATCCCGTGATCTTGCCTTTTGTTTTTCTTACCCCAATAATTCTCATATCCTTTTGCAAAAGCCTCTTTAGCCTGTTCCAGGGTCTCAAAAGACTTATATTTTGCACCAGAGAATCCTTCCACTTGTTCTTTACACTCTTCCCACGATTTATATATTCCGGGCTTACGCCCCTGCCATACTACATAATATTTCATTGTTAATCAATAATTTGCATTTGCTTGAGCATATTCTCTATGCGAGGTAAAAGCAAACGTTCCTCTATACTCTGATGACAAAACAAATCATTTTCAAAATCATAAATCTCAAAAATAAGTGAATTAACCTCATCCATGGATTTTTGCAAAGGTAAATATTTTACAATTATAGATTTGAGGTCCACAATTTTATTTTCTATATCCATGTGATTAGTCTTATAATACTCAATATCAATAGAATACTTAATATTTTTGTCTCCAGATAAAAACTTTCTTTCTACTTCCAGACAATATGGAAAAATCTTACCATCTTCAAAATCAATATGTTGCTCCAGATCTTTTTTATATGAAAGGAAAAATTCTTTGATCAAACCTACTTCTCTTTTTTTATGCTGACAGCACGAATTCAACACTTTATCCAGCAAGTTTGATATTTTATCCAATTTTTTCAGATAAAATTTATGCGTGGTAACCAGATAATTTATTATCAATTCCACTTTAAAATCATCTTTAATTTCTGGCAAAAAACTTCTATCCAGAAAAGCCTGTATAATGGTCAAGAAAAAGGAGAGATTTATATTTTTCTCCAAACATATCTGTTCCACTGTTTTATCACCAAACCCCGGAAAAATACCAAAGCGGTTTAACACAGGAAGGATGTGATAATCAAAATTTACAATATCTATAATTTTGGTCTTTCCCTCAATAAGCATAAATGACATTTTTTTTATAAAAATACAAACAAGATTTTTAACTTTACAGAAAAAAGAAAAAATTTTTGTATGCGATACTTCTTTATTTTCATTTTAATAATTGCCCTCATACTGCTGATTATTTTACTTATCAAACTATTACAGCCTAATCCTCACAAACAAATTGAGAAAAATCTGCGTTCGCTTTTCAAAGAACTGGAAAAAGAATATGAAAAAATCATCAGACAAAAACTTGATTTTGAGATAATAAAAAATGAAAATTTAAACATAGACATTGAAACAACAGTAAAAAATATTGAACCTCTACTCAAACCTTATCTGGAAGCTATGTATGCCCTGCTAAGTTCCAATCACATAGAAACTCCTCTTTCGCAACCCAATGATATAAAATATTTTAAAAGTGTATATTTTGTTGCTCAACGTTTTCTCTCAGAAAAGCTTCCTTTAACACAACTGGAAAAGGACGAACTGTTTCAAACTTTCAAAGATGCTTTAAAGGCAGACGTTGCCAAACGAATATTACAACTGCAAACAGGTGTATAACACAAAAAAATAATCACAATGAAAAAGACAATTTTATTATCTGCAACTTTTATCTTACTGAATGCTTTGGCTTTTGCAGCCAAACCGCCGATAGTGCAAGGACTGGGCGGAGGCCAATTCCGGTGGACAATTACCCTGCAACCCGGTGAATATCTATTAAACACCGAGGATCTGTATTTCTTTGATACCGGGATTAACTGTTATCTCTTTAAAATTTGCCCCGACCTGGATAGTGTATTTGAAGTAAAAGCAGAAAAACTAAAAATTGACAAGCCCAAAACAATCAAATATCAGGCTTATTTGTTCACTGATAATTACGAATATATCTATGTGCAGATAGGCAAAAAAGAAGGATGGATTAGATACCAGGTGCCAATAGAGGAATACAAAAAAGCTTTCCTCAAAGGATTTATGGTCTCACGTTTCGGCGAACCCAAGAAAACAAGTTATGTAGAAGTTATCCCTTTCAAAGACCCCAACAAAGTGTTTGTCTCTTCCACTGATGATTGGTTCATTGGCGACCTTGAAACAAAGAGTATTACACAAATAGGCACAAAAGGCGGAAGGCTGGAAGCCTGCCAGATGCTTTTTAATAAAAACTGCGTGGAATGTTATATTGACCTGGGCTGGGGACATACCGTAATGTTTGACCAGAACGGAAAAAAATGCAAAAAATAATTTTTTAAGTTTTTTTCATGCACTCTTTTATTCATTAAAAAATACCTTTGTGCCGCAAAAATTTAAATCTATATAAAAAAATGGCTGAAATAATTAAAGAAAAACTGGAAGACTTTGCGCTTTCGGCCAAAGAAAGGCCTAAAGCCGAATTCTCCGAAATTGGTATAGTAGGCTGCGGAAGAGTGGGACAACAACTGGCCATACTCTTTGCCAGCAGAGGAATGAATGTAGTTTTCACAGAACTGTCGCAGGAACTTATTGACTGGGCTTTCAAGGAAATAGAAATTGAACTGGATGACCGCATTGCCCACTGGGGCCTTACTCCCTCGGACAAGCGCAGTATCCTCTCCCGTATCAAAGGCGGACTCTCTATGGATATATACAAAAACTGCGACCTGGTTATTGAAACTATCACTACAAAAAGCAAACTATCAGCCGTTCAAAAACATAATGAAGTATTCAAAAAAATTGAACAATACGTCTCTCCAAAAACTATTATTGCCACAAATTCGGCTACACTTTCTATCACAGAAATGGCTTCTGGACTACAACATCCCGAACGCTGCGTTATTATGCACTTCTCCACCACAGCCCGTGAATCCACCCTCGTGGAAGTAGCACGAAGCATATACACCACCGACGAAGTTTGCGAAAACGTCCGCAAATTCATTACCCTCGTCGGTAAAGACTACGTGAGAATTTCCGAATCTCTTGGGCTGGTATCCGTGCGCACTTTCGTGCCTATGATTAACGAAGCTTGTAATATCCTCACCGAGATGGTATCCAACATAGAGGATATTGACTTTATAACCCGCAAAAGTATGCTCCTGCCAATGGGACCATTTGAACTGGCCGACCGCATAGGCATTGACCGCCTAATCCGTTGGCTGGATAATCTCTACGAAGAATACGGAGATAAAAAATTCAAAGCAGCTCCTATTCTCCGCCGTCTCTTCCGTGCTGGTTACTACGGACGTAAAGTAGGACGCGGTTTCTATTACTATGACGAACGCGGACACAAAACAGGAATCGCTTATACACACGTATTACAGGAAAGTAGTTGCAAATAACCTAAAAATCATCAAGTCATGAAAATATTAGTGCTCAATAGCGGAAGCTCTTCAATAAAATTCCAGCTCATAGATACAGACCAAAACATCGCTGTTGCCAAAGGTCTGGCCGAACGTATCGGTATCAAAGGATCCCGCATTAAATATCAAAGACCGGACAAGCCCGAGGTTCACTTTGAAGGAGACATCCTTGATCACCAGATGGCTATTGAATATGTCCTGGGAATCCTCAAAAGCGATAAATACGGCGTCATAACCGACCTGGATGAAATATCTGCCGTAGGCCATCGCGTTGTCCATGGTGGTGAAAAATTCAAGGAAAGCGTCCTCATAACCGACGAAGTTATTAAGGAAATTGAAGAAACATCCGACCTGGCACCTCTGCACAACCCGGCCAACCTCAAAGGTATTTATGCTATCAAGGCTCTTATGCCACAGGTGCCACAAGTAGCAGTATTTGATACAGCCTTCCACCAGACAATGCCCGATTATGCTTATATGTATGCCCTGCCATACTCCCTCTATGAATTGTATAAAATCCGCCGCTATGGTTTTCACGGAACAAGCCACCGTTTTGTATCACGTAAAGCTGCTGAATTCGTTGGCGCAGATTACGAAAAACAAAAAATCATAACCTGCCATCTGGGTAATGGTGCTTCCGTGGCTGCCATTAAATATGGAAAATCCGTGGATACTTCTATGGGGCTCACACCTGTGGAAGGATTAATTATGGGAACACGTACTGGCGACCTGGACGTGGGCGCTTTCATCCATATCCTGGAAAAGGAAAAAATTTCCCCACAAATAGGTCGTGTGCTGATTAACAAACACAGTGGTGTGCTGGGTATCTCGGGTATCTCTTCCGACATGCGCGAAATAGAAGAAGCAGCTGGCAAAGGCCATCAGCGTGCCCGTCTGGCCCTGGATATGTATGCTTACAGGGTTAAGAAATACATAGGCGCTTATACCGCTGCTATGAACGGCCTTAACATCCTCGTCTTCACCGGCGGTATAGGTGAAAACTCTGACGTTATGCGCCAGATGATTTGCTCAGAAATGGATTATCTCGGCATCAAACTGGACCATGACAAAAACAATGGTCTCAGAGGCAAGGCTCAGGTAATATCCACAGACGATTCCCCTGTGAAAGTCGTTGTCATGCCCACAAATGAGGAATTAATGATTGCCATTGATACCCAGGAAATTGTCTCAAAATTATAATCTGAACGGCGGGCTACGGCCCGCTTTTTTTATTTTTGGGGCGTCCTTAGGGCTAAACTTTTACCTGTCAAGACTTATAATATAGCACACTAAACATAGTTATGCCAGCAACTATGGGGCTGCTACCACTGCAGCTGCGCAGGTATAAATAACAAAACTATATTCCCTGCTATTTATCAACACTGACAGCCTTATATATATGTCAGCCCTAAGGACCGGGCTTTCCACTACAATTCGGATCGGCTCGTGGTATAGCCCTATGGCGGTGCGTGGGGCTTACTCTGATCGCCTCCGCCCGTTAGAGCTATGTCAACAACAACACAAGATGACCAGTAAATATTCCGCAAAGCAAACCCCTCCGCATTGCCGCCAGACTTTTGTCTGGTGGCAACCTAAAACCTGACAGACTTTTGTCTGTCAGCGCCACACAAGTTTAGATGCCCTATTGCCCTGCGCTGCACATTGCCGCCAGACTTTTGTCTGGTGGCAACCTAAACCTGACAGACTTTTGTCTGTCAGCGCCACACAAGTTTAGATGCTCTATTGCCCTACACTACGCATTGCCGCCAGACTTTTGTCTGTCAGCACCACACAAATTTACACCACTTATGGCGATGATTTGTGTGGCCTCGCGCAGGATAACCAAGAGCCTTCACCTCATTTCCGCTACAATCCCTCACCCTAAAAGAAATGCAAACGTTTGAAACAAATAAATTTATTTGAGCGTTAAAAAATTTATAATTTTATTGGAAAACATAAAAAAACTTTCCACAATGGTACATGTAAAAAAACGTAAAGGTATCATCGGAATTCTAACCGGTGGAGGAGATGTGCCCGGACTTAATCCGGCTATTCGCGCTATTACCATAAGAGCAAAACGCGAAGGCTATGATGTTATCGGCATCCGTCGCGGATGGGCTGGACTGGTGGATATGATACCTGACAAAAAACACGACAATTCTAATAATTTTTTGGAACTGACCGAAACACTTGTTAATAAAGTGGGCCGTACCGGTGGAACATTCCTCCATACCTCCCGTACCAATCCACAACGCATACCCAAGGAATTTGTACCGGAACATCTAAAAGACAATTATAAGGACGAAATGAACGATCTCACGCCACACGTGCTTAAAAACCTAGAATTCCTCGGAATAGACTATCTCATACCCATCGGCGGAGATGACACTTTAAGTTATGCTGTACGTCTTATGCAAGAAGGCGTCAAAGTCATTGGTATCCCCAAAACTATGGACAACGACGTGCCTGGAACTGATTACTGCATCGGTTTTAGTACCTGTATTACCCGGACAATAAACCTGACAAACCAACTACGTACAACAGCTGGATCACATGAACGTTTTTTGGTAATTGAGGTCTTTGGACGTTATGCCGGTTTTACTGCTATGTTACCTACTATGGCTGGAGCCGCCAACCGTTGCGTAATTCCAGAATACGAGTTTGACATAGAACATCTTACACGCCTGATGGTGGAAGACCGTGAAAAGAACCCAAGCCATTATTCCGTGGTACTCGTATCCGAAGGAGCAAAGTTCAAAGGCGGTGATATGATATTTGAATCCAATGAAAAAGACATGTTCGGACATAAAAAGCTCGGAGGCATCGGCGACCTCGTGGCAAAAGGTATTAAAGAACTTTCGGCAAAATACAATAACGGTAAACGCGTTAACATCGTTAACCAAAAACTTGGCTACCTCGTACGTAGTGGCGATCCGGATGCGATAGACTCCATAGTCCCCATGGCATTCGGAAACCTTGCCCTGGACCTAATACTTAAAGGCATCCACGGACGCCTTGTGGTACTGAAAAACGGACGCTATGATAACGTTCCTATTGACGTGGTTACCAGTACAAAAAAAGTGGTAGACGTAGATAAGTTCTACAACAAAGAACGCCTGCGTCCTTATTACAAAAGTTTTGAACTCCAACCATTGTTCGTTATGACCAGCGAAATATAAAATACATCGGCAGGGTTAGCCTTTGGGCAACCCCTGCCTTTAACAAGTTTTAGCTTGATAAAAAACTATACCTTCCTTATCTTTGCAGTTAACAGTAAAAACCCATTATTTTGCCCACTGCTATAAAAATAGAAAACCTGTCCAAACAATACCGTCTGGGTGTTTATGGAGCGAAGACCTTGCGCGAGGATTTACAACGGCTGTGGGCAAAAATCCGTGGAAAAGACGACCCTCTGCAAAAAGTTGGAGAAGTGAACGCACTGGATAACTACGGAGACGGCTATGTATGGGCTTTACGCAACATCAATCTGACCGTTGAGCAGGGCGAAGTACTGGGAATCATTGGCAAGAATGGAGCTGGCAAGAGTACATTGCTCAAAATCCTCTCGCGCATCACCAGCCCTACGGAAGGCACTGTGAAAATCCGCGGACGCATTGGTAGTCTGCTTGAAGTAGGAACAGGCTTCCATCCAGAGCTAACCGGACGGGAAAACATCTACCTCAACGGTGCAATCCTGGGTATGAGACGCGAGGAAATCCGCCGGAAATTTGACGACATCGTGGACTTTGCCGGCGTGGCAAAATACATTGACACGCCAGTGAAACGCTACAGTTCGGGCATGTACGTCCGTCTGGGCTTTGCTGTGGCAGCCTTCCTTGAACCCGATATACTTGTGGTGGATGAAGTCCTTGCCGTAGGCGATGCCGAATTCCAACGCCGTGCCATTGGCAAAATGCAGGACGTAAGCCGTAGCGAGGGCCGCACCGTACTGTTCGTGAGCCATAATATGGGGAGTATAAAACAACTGTGCCAACGTGCTATCCTACTGGACAAAGGCCGTATCATTCATGATGGGACGTCAGAAGAAACTATTGAACGGTATTTGAGTAATACAAATATAGAAACAATATCTATAGTAGCTTGGACAGAAAAAGAAGCTCCAGGAGATGAGAAACTAAAATTTTTAAAAATAAAGGTTAGAGATATTAATGGAGAAATAAAGCATACATTCCGCCAAAACGAAAATTTTTATATTGATATTACATATAAACTATATCAAAATTTTTCAGGATATAGAATTAATGTTTGGTTTAAGACTATCCAGGGCGAAATCGCATTTGTTAGTAGTGCTCATTATTTAGTGAAAAATATAACCAAAGCTGGCGTATATACTTTAACTGTTGAGATTCCTAAAGATTTATTAAATTCAGGACGTTATATAATCGCTATTAATGCTGCTGTTCCTGGTGTTTACTGGATAGTAAAACCGATGGAAGTATTATACGTGGATATAATAGGAATGGGCTCCCATGGTTCTACTTTTTCTGAAAAATGGCCAGGGGTAGTGGCACCTAAATTAAAATGGACAGTAGAATATGAAATCATGGATTAGAAAAATACTGAGGAATACCTTATTAAAAATTTTCCCGGAAATAAAAAAAATACTTGCTCATAACATTGTAATAGATAAATCCTATACTCATAATACTCTTATACATCAGGCAGCAAAATTATATCCTCCTTATCATATCTCCGACAGTAAAATAGGTCCATATACATATATATCCAGAAATAGTTTTATCTCCATGACCGAGATAGGTAATTTTTGTTCAATAGGTCCAAACTTTTTATGTGGATGGGGCATACATCCATTAAACGGGGTGTCCACGAATCCTATGTTTTATTCCACGCAGAAACAGAACGGCATAAGGCTATCTGCTGAAGACAAGGTAGTAGAACGTTTACCTATAAAAATAGGTCATGATGTGTTTATAGGAGCCAATGTCACAATTCTAGATGGAGTAAAAATCGGCGATGGTGCTGTCATCGGGGCAGGTGCCGTCGTGACCAAAGATATTCCTGATTATGCTATAGCTGTTGGTGTTCCTGCACGGGTTATAAAATACCGTTTTGACCAGGATACGATTCAAAAACTAAAACAGACCCAATGGTTTCTTGAAACAAACTTGGAAAAACTGAAACTTGTAGAAAAACATTTTTTTGATGTCAATAAATTTATAGAGGAATGGAAAAGATACAATAAATGAAACTCTCAATAATCACAATAAATAAAAATAATTCCCCGGGGCTGGAACGGACTATCCAGAGCGTAATTAATCAAACCTTCCGGGATTTTGAATATATAATCATTGATGGAGCAAGTACTGACGGTAGCGTGGAGATAATAAAAAAATATCAAAATAAAATTGATTATTGGGTAAGCGAACCAGACAGAGGTATTTACCACGCCATGAACAAAGGTATTAAAGTAGCAAAAGGCGAATATCTACTTTTCCTAAATAGTGGTGACTGGCTTACCGATGATACCATCCTTGAAAAAGTATTTTCCATTGATTTTAATGAAGATATAGTTTATGGGAATATTATGGTAGATGAAAAATTTATAAAGAAATATCCTAATAAAATTACATTAAAATACTTTTTAGAAGACAGCTTGCCGCATCCAGCAACCTTAATAAAGAAAAAACTCTTTAATACGATAGGTAGATATAATGAAAGTCTTAAAATAGCTGCCGATTGGGAATTTTTCCTTAGAGCTATTGTTCTTAATTCTGCGAGCATAAAAAAAATAGAACTAGCCATTACACACTTTTATACAGATGGAATAAGTAGTTATAATATTGATATGGTACAAAAAGAAAAAAAGCAAATAATCTCCCTGCTACTGAAATATATAATCCCTGACTATAATTACTTTTTTAAATTAGAAAATGAATATAAAAAACTAATATCTTCAAGACTTATAAAATTTTGTATAAAAATTAGACAACTAAAAATTTATAATTTTCTATGGAAAAAGTTTCTGTCATAATTGCCAATTATAACTACGACATTTGGCTAATGGAAGCAATAAAATCTGTGGAAGATCAAACCTATCAAAATATAGAAATTATTGTTATAGACGACGCTTCTGAAAATCCCAAAACTAAATCTATCCTTAAAGCTTTACGAAAAGAAAAAAATATAAAGGTACATATTTTTGATAAAAATCAAGGGATTGCGAAAGTAAGAAATTTTGGAGGGAAAATAGCTACTGGAAAATATTTATTATTCCTAGATGCAGATGATTTTCTTGCACCTAATTACATTGAAAAAGCCATGGCTATTTTTCAAAAAGATAAAAATATTGGCATTGTTTATTGCAATGTTATTTTATATGACGAAAAAAAACAAACAATCTGGCAATTGCCTCCTTTTGATTTAAAAGAGCTTTTAATTCGCAACCACATTCATAATTCAGCTATTATAAAAAAGGAACTTTTTTTATCTACAGAAGGCTATGATAATAGTTTGTCAGGATTAGAAGACTGGGATTTCTGGATTTCAGTTTTTGAAAAAAATAAAAATATTATAGCATATAAAATTCCGGAGCCTTTGTTTTATTACAGGCAAAAAGCTAATTCAAGACAAAAAAAATTGCAAGAAAATGATGCCTTATATCAACAAACAATTAACTATATAAAAAACAAACATAATAATTTTTATATTGAAGTTTTAGGACATCCACGAGAACTATATATCCAGATAAAAAAATTAGAAAAAAAAATATATAGATTAGAGAACTCAAAAAGCTATAAAATAGGACGTTTTATAACTAAACCTTTTAGATTCATAAAAACTATAGAAAATAAATAAACTCATACAATATTCCATGACTATCGGCATAATATACATAGCTACAGGTAATTATATAGAATTTTTTACGGATTTTTATAACAGTGCGGAGAAAAATTTTATTCCAGAAGCTGAAAAAAAATACTTTGTATTTACTGATAGTGATCATCCATATTTACAAAAAGATAATGTTATACATATTCCACAACATCAAGAATATTGGCCACACGTTATTTTGCACAAATTTCATTATATCCTTGAAAAGCAACATTTTTATAAAAAAATTGATTTCTTTATTGTATTCAATTCTAATCTGGTATTTTTAGAAAAAATATCTAAAACAGAATTTTTGCCTGAACAAAAATACAATTGGTTGGTGGGCGTTGAACATCCTGTACAAAATAACCAACCTGTTAATAAGCGACCTTTTGAAAACCGTAAAAACTCTACTGCTTACGTACCTGAAAAAAAACGCGACATCTATTTCCAGAGTGCAATTTTGGGTGAGCGAACTCAAGAATTCTTACAAATGTGTGATATTCTCAGGGATCAAGTAGAAAAAGATTATATTAATAACATCATAGCTGTATGGCACTACGAATCTCATGTAAATAGTTATTTTTATAATTACAAATACCCTAAGGTTTTATCTCCTTCCTACCTTTACCCCGAAGATTATGAAATTCATAAGCCTAAAATACTGATGTTAAATAAAGCGAAAAATTCCGATAGAATTTTTCTTACTACAGAAAATAAGAATGGAAAGAAAATCATAAACTAACTTAAAGCTAAATTTAAAAAACTGCTTCACAAATGGATAAGAATTTCAAAATTTATACTATAATCATCACCTATAATGGAGAAAAACTAATCAGACGTTGTCTCAACAGCTTGAAGCAAAGCACTATAAGCACAGATATAATTGTTATAGACAATGCGTCAGGGGACAGGACTACGGAAATAATTGAAAAAGAATTCCCACAGGTCAGATTAATAAAAAATAAGAAAAACATAGGTTTCGGACGAGCAAATAACATAGGACTGAAAATCGCACTTGAAGAAAAAGCAGATTATGTAGTACTGCTTAATCAAGATACAGAAATATTACCCGACACTCTGGAAGAAGTCATTAAAATTGCAAAGCAAAATCCTGAAATCGGTATTTTATCCCCTTTACAATTGGATAAGCATCATAGACCCGCAAGATTGGTTTATCATTGGTTTTTGAAATCCAATCCAGCTTTTTTTGATGATGTCATCTCTGGGAATTTAAAATCTTTTTACGAAGTTGATTTTGTAAGCGCCTCTTTCTGGCTTTTGCCACGTAGGACATTAGAGAGGGTAGGCGGCTTTAATCCTGTATTTTTCATGTATGGCGAAGATACGGAATATTGCTTGAGAACCCAAGGTAAAGGATTGAAAATTGCTACAGTTATTTCCAAATATTATATACATTATAAAGAGAATTTTTATAAAAAAAATTTCTGGAGACGTATTTTAGAAAAAAGAAACTTTGTTATTGAAAATATTTCTAATTTTAATTACTCTTTTATATCTAATTTAAAAGCTTCCCTTAAATATATTTATATTGAGATAGTTAAAAATATAGCTATTTTTAAATTTAAGGAAGCTCTAATTTTTTTATTAACATTAATATGGGTATTTTTTTCTATTATAAAAATATATCGCACATTTCTATATATCAAAAATCACAACTGTTGTTTATTCTTAAATTAAAGCAACTAATTACTTCTTAAATGAACATCCTGTTTATCATAGGCAGCCTTGAAGTTAGTGGTGCACAGTGTTTTCTCCTGCGTTTGGTTTCTTATTTCAAAAAGCAAGGACATAATGTTTTCCTCTATAATGTACATCCTTCAAAAGTGGATAAGGATATTTTAATCCTGCTCTCTGATAATCTAACTGTTATAAACGCTTTTTATGAGAAAATTGAGCTAAAACTAAAACACTTTCCTATCCTAATGAAAATTTTCCATCGCCTGTTTGACAGATATAGATTTGACAGTTTCTTTCTTAGAGGACTGATAAAAAAGAATAACATTGAAATTATTAATACACATCTTTATCTTGCTGATTTATATATCAGTAAACTAAAAATCCAAGCCATTCCTAAAATATCATCATAGCACGGATGCTATAATCTACTTGTGGAAGAATATCAGAAAAATGGAGAATTGCAAGAATTAACCGATCAGACAAAGATGATTTTCAACAATTTTTCATATATAATATTTGCTGCTGATAGACATAGAAAGGCTTACAAAGTCTTAAACCTAACCATACCTTCAAAAAAAAATTTACTATGGTT
>Ga0256833_1001652_pt1 | contig 16250 bp, 14 predicted proteins | sample 356284metaG_FD_190535 | JGI IMG/M metagenome (GOLD analysis project Ga0256833, IMG submission 190535) | Hydrothermal vent microbial communities from Mid Atlantic Ridge, Atlantic Ocean - 356-284 | ecosystem: Environmental > Aquatic > Marine > Hydrothermal vents | place: Atlantic Ocean: Mid...
ATTTAAGTGTTTACAAATTAAATCGACCCTTTCAGGCGAAATAGAGAGCTGCAACGGGTCAAATGCATTACTTATTCGATGAAACATCAATATGACTAAAATAGGCGAAAAAATTTTTCTATAAATGAAATCCACGCCAGAATAATGGAAGAAAACCGATAGACAATACAATAAAAAACGCTTAATTTCCATTAGTTAGTGTGTAGGAGTTGACGAAATAATAAATCATATTGCGCCATGTTTTTCCTAACATCGAAATATTTTTCGGCTATCTCGCGCGATTTTAGTCCCATTTGTTGTCTTAATTCACGAGATTTACAAAATCTAATTATAGATGCAGCTAAAGCATCTGGATCTCTCGGCGGAACCAAGAAACCATTAATCCCATGATGAATAATTTCCGGCGTACCTCCTACGTTCGTACCTATACACGGCAAACCAGATGACAGACCTTCAATAAGTGCATTTGAAAGCCCCTCTGAAACGGATGAGGAAACGATAAAATCACATGCAGTTAAAACATGTGGTATATCGTGACGACTTCCCAAGGGATGAATGTTGTTCTGCAGTTCTTTCTCCCTAATAATTTCTATTAAATCCTTAAACATTCCCAGATCGTTACCAACCATAAAAAGTTTGGCCTTTGGAAATTTTCTCACTACTTGTCTAAAGGCCTCGATAAGATAGACATGCCCTTTTACTTTTGACGGATTAGCAACGCAAACACCTGCGATACCGCCTTCCTCTTTCAATTGTATAATATCGGGAGCTGGTTCCACCGCAGGATTATACTTTCTAAGATCAATCCCATTATAAATAACTATTTTCCATCGATCTTTAGAAACATTTTCAAATTTCGTGACCTTCTTCAGAATGGCCTCACACGGTGCCGTTATTACGTCAAACCGGCTCGAAAGAATTTTCCGTATTCGAAGCAAGGCCTTGCTTGGACATATAAGCATATCGCGTCGAGTTGAAACCTTTTTTATTCTTTTAGGCAAAATTGCTGCAATGATATCAGCCTTTTCATGTATAGATAGTACCAAATGAATATGTGAACGAATCGCTATAGAGAAAATTTGTTTTATAACATTTAAAGCCGTCCAGTTATAAATCTTTCCCAAAGGCAAATGAACAAGCTTTGCTATATCTTGGATTGATCTGTCAAATGGTTGAGCATTATCTAACTCATCCGCTAACTGTATAACCGTAAGTTGATAATTCTTATCCGATAGATGATAAATAAGATTTCTCAAAAATGTCTCACTACCTCCGACATTATTCAAATGACTATCAGTAATGATTAGTAGATTTATGAAGTCTTCTGTCTTAGACCAATTTTGTTCTGTATTTAAAAATAAATTCATTACAGGAAGAGGCAAATTATATTTATTTGTATATATACTCCAATAATGAATCAATGAAGTTCTTACTGTAGTTATCACCTATATATTTCAACAATTCATTATTAAGATATTCTAAACGATGATGATCTATACTAAGATTGTAGAACCTTTTTTTGTGTTCCTTTTTATTACAATGAATCCTTTCTATTTCATGAAGCTTAGAAGGTGTAACCTTAATTTTAAGCTCATTGCAGACTCTTTCTATTTCGTGAATGTTATTTAAATTTCGAGTGCGGATTCTTGACCAAACTAATGAAGGAAAATTTTGTCGCATCTCTATTGCCCTCGCACTTTTTTCATAACAATACCAAAGCAAGTGACTTAAGATCATGGACTCTGGGTCATCAATTTTCTTTATAAATTTTGAAATCTGTATCACATTATCTGGCCGATCGGTTGATAATATCCATTGATTGCTGCTGAAGTCAGTTCCTGGATGAACTCCTATTTTATAAAAAGACTTTGCAACCTTTAGAGGATCTCTTAACACCTCCATAATTCTTATTTTATTGTCGAATTCCTTTATTGCTAATATATTGAAGTTAGGTAAAAAATTGAAATTTGACTCAAAATAGTATCGTTTATCAATCAGATTACGCTTTATGTTGATTCTTTTTATTCTTGACCAAACCTGCTTCAGAAATAGTTGATTTCTCACAAGACCCTGATCTGGAAAATAATTTAGCATTATTGGATAGGGTTCATGATAAGAGGCAAATTCATCAAACAACCCAAAAATATTGGCCAATGATTGCGTACCGCATCTCCCAGTTGATACAGTAAAAATCACACCCTCAGATCCTTTAGTTTTTAAATCTAAAAATAGATTAACTAAATTAACTATCAACCTATTATATTTAATCTTATGATTCTCGAAATCTATCTCAATAGTATGCGATGAATTTTTCATTTTGTTTTTCCTACTAACCTTTTGTTATCCAATACTTTTTAACCTTTTCTGAAAAAACTTTACAATTTGACCAATCGTTTGCTTATCTTCATAAGACATGCAGAAAAAAATGGATATTAAGTACAATGGTAAACAGGCTAAAAAAGAAAATAACAATCCATCCAGATCACAAGGATGTAAACGAATTCTGAGTAATACCAAGAAAACCGCAACGACTAAGCCCGGGAGAACTCCTGGAACACATGTCTTCCTAAACCAATCTTGTAATTTAATGTGGGTCACTCTCAATGAAAATGGCAATAATAAAAATGTGACGCCGACGATAACAGCAATAAACGAACCAAGAGCCGACCCCAATGCTCCCATATTATAATATTTTAGTAAAATAAATGTTAACGAAAGATTAGTGAATTGTATTATAAAATTAATTATTGTTAGTTCCTTAACCTTATTAACTGCTGAACAAATTCTGGGGATTAACTCAACCGTTAATTCAATCGTTCTCGAAATTAATAAAATTGACATTACACTTGCCGCCAATAAAAATTTACTTCCAACATACAATTCGATAATCTCTTTATTAAAAATAAAGGCAGGAACCATGATTATCAGAAAGAACCAAAACAGATATTTAGTTACTGTTAAAAATAACCGGCCTATAGCATCCTTATTCTTATCAACATACAATTTTATAAGAACGGGTTGTAGAGATCTCAAAATTATTGGTGTCAAATTGTCAATTTGCCGGTTCAAAATGGATCCAAGATAAAAGGATGTAATATGCATCGGTGTAGACCAAATATTCAGAAGTATTGGATCCGACGATTGACGAATTCTACTCGCTGTTTGTCCCAATAAAGTCCATGATCCAAAACCCAGCACTTTTTTGGCAACATTTACATCAAAATAATCTCTATCTATTTTAAGAAATGGTAAGTATTTTTTAGAAAAGAAGAAATTGATTAAATTGCGGGTTAAAGTTGCAATGAAAAATGCTAAAACCACCCATTTTACATGGGCTCCAAGCATAAATAAAAAAACGAGCAATAAAAAAAGCCTTAAGATTTCTGTTCCAGTATTTATTAGGTCTTGAATTACGAATTTCTGTTTAATTGCAAAACAAACAGAATATGGAAGCGAAATGAAATTTGAAATAAATGCAAAGATCGTTAATATAAACATTAATATAGCATCATTTCTGTAATGCAAAGGTATATTTAAAAATGTATCTATATTTAATGAAATATAGATAGAAATTATTGATAAAATAAGCGCTAAACAATAAAGAAACGGATAAATACTTGATATTACCTTAATAACACCTTCTGGGTCACCTTTAGCGTAGGCCTCCATCATAAATCTTCCAACCCCAGAATTGAAAATAGTACTCAGCAAGGGCAAAAATGCAAATACGGACATGACCAATGGCAAAAGACTATATTCCTCCGGGGAAATTCTCTGCAAAAGATATCTTTGCAACCAGACCAGCACTCCCAAACTGAAGATTTGAGTGATGATAGAGCTTAGTACATTGATAAGAGTTAATTTTTTACTTATAGTGATGCTCGTTGTCTTTTTATCATGGATATACTTTTGGCCCATGAAAACAAATATCCTATTTCACAACGAGCTTGCTTTTAAAGCCTTTCACTATCGCCTTAGCTAAGTGATACCAGGTTACAAAGCCCCAGGGATAATGCCTTATTGCAGTGATGTAATGATCATATGCCTTTCGATAACTACCATCCCAATAAGCCCAATCTCCCATTTTCATAAATGTTGAATTTAATGCCTTACGCCGTTTAAAATTGAATCCCTTTCCTGGTGGATAATACTTGTCAATAAGATATAGTCGCGCCTGTAACATTTTACCGTCATCCTTACTCATACTACCAGGCGTAATTCTATAATATGCTAAGTTTTCCGGAATATAATATACTCTGAAATGTTGAGCTATCCTTATCCACATATCTCTATCTTCAGCACCCAGTTTAGATAAATTTTCGTCGAACAAACCAGATTTAGAGAGACAGGCTTTCCTAAATGTTATAGTTGGACAGATCAATAATGATTTCCTCATGATCAAGTCTTCCCATATGTATCCACTTAAATGAGAAGTATCCCTTTCAAAGGGTCCAAGCGTTTCTCCAGTATGAGAAATATAAATAGCATCTCCATGTGTAAGCCCGACATTACTATCTTGATCAAAAATTTTTACAGATTTCTCAAGACGCATTGGCATGTATAGGTCGTCTGAATCCAGTAAAGCTATAAGCTCGCCAGATGAATTTTTAATAGCGGTATTACGCGCGCAGGCAAGACCCTTATTTTTTTGGAAAATATATTTTATTTTATCGAAATAAGGCTCTAATTTGCTCTTTGTATCATCGGTGGACCCATCATCAACAACTACGATTTCATAATCTGTAAAAGTTTGATCCAGTACGCTATCAATAGCCTGACAAACAAATTGGGCACAATTGTATGTAGGGATAATAACACTTACTCTTGGCATAATTTTAATATTCTAATTTTTCATAGTAATATTGTGCTATATTTTGCTGTTCTTTTGTCAAATCCTGCTTCCACTTATAATTAGTGTTTTTCAAATTGTATTTTCTTAGGCGAGCCTCAAATGCAGCATTCCACTCTAATCCGGAAAAATCCAAAAATTCTTTTATAATAAATTCTGCATTTTCACATAAATCTTCGTATTTAATTTCTAAGAATCTATCTTTGGGAAGTTGATTGACAGCAAGTTCCAAAGCATTTTGAAGTAACTCCAATTTGATTCCTGCAAGTGCTACAAATGAATGGTTAAAAGTCTCCAATTCTTTTTTTTGGTCCTCACTGATAGGTCCCATACGCCAGTTGAGAGGACCACGCCATCCAGACCAAAATTCCACATTCAAAAATGAATTAATAACCGCCCTGGGATCCCTTTTCACATGAATAAATTTAGCATCGGGAAAGATCTCATATAAGAAACCAATCCTATTCCAGCCTGTAATTTTTACTAAATGTCTTACTTTTCGTGCGGTATTTAATTTTTTGAATATATTTCTAATATCTTTCTTTGCCCTGTTGGTAACATCCGCCTTAGTTAAGTCTCTATACGGATTACTAAATCCACGAAAATAAAAATTCCAAAAATTATATACTTCTCCAGGATAAAACCATTTTCTAAAACGGTTACCAATTATTGGTTTGTCAACAAGACACATTAAAAAATTATTAATTATTGGATTATTGGGAAATCTATTGCATATCCGTTCAGATAACCAATACAAAGCAGGATGCTCACATAACATCTTATGAAAAATAGTCGAACCACTTCGACCTATGCCTATAATAAAAATTGGACTTAAACGAACCTTTTTTTTGTTAATCATATAGATACCTTCGAATATTATTCAGAAGTTTCGATAACCAATTTCCCTTGATTAAAAGACGAAATTATCCCATTTATGATCCAAAAATAGCCAATTATAGGCAGATAAGTCCATCTGTCGCCGAACACATTAGCTACAGCGAGAGAAATTATGGCTGCGCACATGCCGAGGCCCAATGCCTTTGCAAATGGATCTGTAGTAGTTTTGTATAAGTGTCTTGAATCTTGAAAAACAGCTATTAACAGCCAGACGAACAATCCTAATCCCAGTATCCCTCCTTGATATAGAAAATGTAGATATTGGTTATGTGGATTTTGGAAATGAGCATATCTAAATGTGTGCAGCCCAAATCCAAACACAGGACTCTTAGGAAAATCTTCTATCACCCTATTCCACATATTGAGTCGGCTAATAACGTCCTTATCCTGCAAAGTATTCGATTCATTTTCCTGAAACGTCATTTGGATACGCTCTATTACTGGACGTGGTAAAACTGCGTTATAAAATAGTGCAACTGTTAGAATGGCCAATAAAATCTTGTACTTTCTTTGCATCAGCCCGTACCACATATTCCCAACGACAAACGCTAAATAAGAACCACGGGAAAAAGTAAATAATAGGACAAGAATATTACCTACATTTACTACCTCTATAAATCTTTTTATTTTCCCCCTAAGGTAACTGAGTAGTGATAAATAAATAAAGAAATAGGTGGAAAAAAACGCTGCCCATTCATTGGAACCACCAATGTCACCAAATGTTCCATTTACTTTTTTAATTTTGTCTACGAAAGTATCAATATTTAACCAACGAATCCATCTATAAAAATAAGTCGACATATAAATGTTCGCTATAACCATTATACCTAAAATAGTAAAAACTTCTTTTTTAGATGTTATAATAGATCTTGAAATAAAATATAGCAAACATGGAAATAAAAATCTATCCTTCCATAGGATAATTAAATCTGACGGATATTCAAGCTTATTGGCAAAAATTTGAATAAAAAAATAGATACAATATATAATAATAGGTAGATCAACTTTATTTCGATAATAGGATTTATGCTGATATGCCGGTTTAAAAATAACAGCACATAAAGTTAACAATAAAAATAAGATATTTGTAGTGTTAATATAAGGGATATCTATGAAAAATAAATTGTCAATTTTTAAAACTATATTTCTAAGCGGAATAAGCAAGACCAACAGACAATATATGATGAAACATGGCTTATTCATTGAAAAAGAGTTAGTAGACTTCTTAAATATTGACTGTACTATCCTTCATCGAGTCCATCTGTTTTCAAGCTTTGGAGGTCCACTACAAAAATCAAGGATCTTCTTTTTCTCTTCTTTGTTTAGTCCCATGTGATTAAGTACCTTTTCTGCGATGTCCAACTCTTTCGTACGATTTTTATTAGCCTGCTCGATTCTTATCAAAGCCTGTTCCCGAGTTAGTTTCCCTTCCCTTATCTGCCTGCTGTACAGCTCATCTTTTTCGGTCATACCTATTAATTGGTATACCATCAGATTTACTAATGCATGGATATGGCAATCAAAACGCCATGAACTTTCTGCAGTTTGCCTCCAACCCAAATATTTCTTAATAGTAGAGACTATCTTAACCTCATCCCATGCTTCGTAGTCAAAAAAATTAATCTTTCTTACTTGTTGATTACTGATAGTTAGTGGAAATTCTTTATTGAGAAGAAAAGTTAGATATTTCCTCTGAATAAAATTCAAAGGTTTTTTAATTAGGAATTTCATTTTCTCCGTTGGAGTAGGCATAAACTGCGGTATGAGGTATTTTTTAAATCCGCCACTTTCTATTGCAGATTCCCCAAATACAATCAATGGAATTTTATATTTCTCTGCGACTTGGTAGGCTCCCCCCCAAATGCCATTTCTGCAGCCACTGCAAAGAAATGCCATTACATGACCAGGCGTTTTATGAACATTCATCTTTAATATTGCCGAAACATGGCGACACTGAATATTTCTCTCCGATTTTCTATAAACCACCTGAACGTTTAATTTATCGACTATTCTCTTTATGTTTTGTTTAGCAGCATCATCCACAAATCCATTATCATAATTATATGCTAATACCTTTTTACCGTATTTACTCACCAATTGATATAAGGTATAGGAGCTATCTCGTCCCCCACTTAAAGGAACCAAACAATCCCAATTCGATTCACTGATAGTTTCATCTAAAATCTTCCTTAAAGCTTCTTCTCCTCTATATGTTATTGGCTTGTATTCATTACAAAAATTGCAAACACCATTTTGATCGAATGAAATAGAAGGATGAGTTTCTGGTAAAATACATTTTTTGCATCTAATAATATCCATACTTTTTCCTCAACTACTGAGAATTTCTTCATAAAGATTTCTTAATTGCTTTCCTATTATATTCCAATCATATACTTCCTTAATTAACTCTCTTGCCTTGCTTCCTATACGGTAATTATAGGTTTGACTATCGAGAAGCGTTACTACATGGTCGGCAAACAAAAGAGGATCATCTGCCAAGAGTATATTTTCACCATCTGTTACATCAAGTCCTTCGGCCCCAATTGTTGTTGACACAACAGATCCTCTCATAGCCATAGCATTCAATATCTTCAGTCGCGTCCCGCCCCCTATCCGCAATGGAACGACAAAAACTGCTGACTCTTCCATAAAAGGCCGTACATCCTGGACAAATCCAAGTTGTATGATATTATTTTGATTCTTCCAAGAAATTTTACCACCCCTACCAATCACATATAACTTCACATCTGGCTTTATCGCCAATATCTTGGGGAAAATTTCTCTGTCGAACCAAATCATTGCGTCTTTATTGGGAGGCCAGTTTACACCGCCTACAAAGATGATACGATCATTTCGTTTCTTACGTGGATCGGCAGGATAAAAATATTCGACATCTACTCCATTGGGAATGACTGTAACGGGCTGACAATCTTTAAACGTTTCTAAAATGTTCTTATCTTCATGTGAACAAGCCAAAATATGGGTCACTTTTTGTATTATAGAGTGTTCGAAACCTTCTAACCATGCTTGTTGTTTTTTTATAAAATATTTGGTTATTGGATTTTTTTCTTGCTGCATTCGTCTCTTAAGAAGCATTGACTCTACATTGTGTTCATTTAATAATGTCTTGATTCCGTCCGACTCATGAATATAAGATCCAAGAGGTAACATATCTAAATGCAATAAATCTATTTTCTGACTTGAGAGAACATGCTGGATAGCCATTCTCATTTCTTCTCTATTATATTTATCTACAACATACGGAACCCTTGCAAGCATAGATTTTACAAGAGTAAGCATGATAGCTGTTTTTGACATGTTTTCCGGCACGTTAAAAAGTCGAACAGATTTGCATTTTTTTTGAAGTTCATTGAGATAATCATATTCTTCAGGATATTTAACAAAACTCAAGAGGTGTATCTCGTGTTCCTTGCTCAGTTGCTTCAAAATATTAAAAGTTCTAATTGAATGGCCATCATTGGCTGGAAGAGGTGTTTTAGTGGTGACGAACAATATTCTCATTATGATCTAATAACTTGTCTATAGAGCTTCTCGTATTCTCTTGTCATATGCGTAGAAGAAAATTGTCGATCTACCGTTTCCCTTGCTCTTTCGACAATACTTTGTCTCAAAGACGAGTGTCTTATCAGCTTATTAATTTGTTTTGTTAACCCGTTTATATCACCCGATTCAAATAGGAGTCCATTTTCCTCGTGAGAAATGACCGCAGGTATACCGCCAACTTTTGGAGCAATTACTGGCACACCAGCCGCCATTGCTTCAAGAAGTACCATGGGCATGCCCTCTATTCGAGAAGATAATACAAAAATATCGAAACCAGCATAAAGTTGTCGCGCGTCTGCTCTATGGCCAAGCATCAGCAGTCGATCATTAATTTCAAAATCAACTGCACAACGCAGAATATTAGACTGTTCTGGTCCGTCCCCAACAATGACCAGTCTTAAATTTGGATTCTGATGAGATATATGGGAAAAAGCCTTCAAAAGGTCAATATGAGCTTTCTCCTTACTTAATCTAGCTATATTCCCTATGACGGTTTCATCAGGAGATAGACCTATTTTTTTTCTAATATAAATTGAAGGCGTGGAAAATGCAGGATCATTAACATCAACACCGTTGGCAATGGTTCGTATCTTAGCAGAATTTAGGCCTCGATTTATCATATCCTTTTTAACGCTATCAGATACTGCCACGAGAGCATGAAAGAAACGTAAAGTAATTCTATCAATATACTGATACATCTTTTCTTTCTTGCTTTTGCCTATCCAATTATGATTTGTCGCAATAAGTTTTACGTTGGGATTAAAACATCTGATTAGGAGTGCATAGAAGTTAGATTTATATCCGTGACTATGTATTATTACTATAGAGTTTTTCTTTGTAATAGTGATAAGTTGTTTTAAACAATTTATATCAATTTGTGCCTTTGTCTTTAGAAAAATAGGCGAGACATCCCGCCGATTGATTGCACGGTTAAACGATTCCTGAAGGCTTCTATCCATCCCCATAACGACAACATAAACTTTAAACTCCTTAGCATAACGACAAAGTTCTGAAACTACTCTTTCAGCACCGTGAAATCTTACACTACTTATCAGGTGTAACAGGGTTGGTTTCTTTTCGAAATTATAAGCAGCCAAATTGCGTCATCACTTTAATAGTAGAGAATGTATCTTATACCATAACCGATCGTATGTTCTGTTACCCAACAACAATTTTAACAAGTTAAGGGTCTTACTGCGTACACCGTGATAAAAAAAGAAAAAAGGATCTCCGTTAATCTGTTTTTCAAAATGATATTTTGAAGTCTCTCGCTTTATTGCCAGGCGAGGTACTATTCCCGGCACGAAGGGCCTTTTCCAAAGACCGAAAAAAGATGTACAAAAGAATAAATAACCTTCTTGCTTGCCAATGTTAATTGTTCTATTTTCGATTCTTCCCCCGGGAGCGGAAAACAAATCGACTCTCTCTCCAATTATATCTTCGAGACAACGCTTAGAACTTTGAAGCTCATCCAAAAGATCGGAATCATTTAAATCATCCAAATATCTATGGGAAACTCCGTGTGATCCGATCTCCATTCGTTCTTTTTGAAGTATTCTTATGTCTTCTGATGACAAATAATTGGCTTTGCCAATCCAGCCCGTCGTAATAAAAAAAGTTGCGTTAAAGCCGAACTCTTTCAAAATCGGACATGCAATAGTCAAGTTAGATGCATGACCATCATCAAAGGTAATTATCACATTTTTTTCGAGCTCTACATTTTTTGCATTCCTGATATCATGAAACGAAACGGTCTCAAATCCATGCTGCCTTAACCAGAACATCTGCTTCCTAAAAACGTCGGCATCAATTACATAACGTAATTCGCCTGGATCAGAAAATTCGTATTTATAACCAGCCCCACTCAAGGCGTGATACATTAACACCGGTAATTTAAACGTCATTTTTTTCTATTCTGACTTCTTTGCCAGGTTTTCGTAGCTTTACCTGTAATCCAGAAAGCAAATCCTTCCAATGCTGCCAGATTGAGAACACAGAAAAAATATAGAAATCGTAACATAGTCATTCGCTGCAAAGTTGGAGCCTTTGCAGTTATAAAAGCAGTAAAATAGAAAAGGGTTTGTAAGACTGCAAAGATCTTGTATATAGGTCCTGTTGCCCAAAAACTCGCAATGTAAAAAATTGGCAATACAAATGGTATAAATATCCTGCAAACTTTATGGGAAATAAATCGCCACCAATCTTTGTAGGTGGGTAGAAATAACCAAGGAGCTACTGATATTAACTGCCAGTTTCCGGCCAAAGTGCGAACTTTGCGCTGCCATTCTTTATCAAGCTCCTTAGATAAAATATCATACGCTTTGGCTTTACCATCGAACAAGATTCTAAATCCTTTGTTGTTTATATCCATAGGTATAAGAACGTCATCTAAAATCGTCTGAGACGGAATTGGCCGAAAGAGTTGGCTTCTAATCGCATAGATAGCACCTGTGACTCCGATTACCGAACCACTTTTACTCTCTAAACTACGGACAGCCTTTTCATAGTTCCAGTACGCACCCATCTCCATCCGTATAGCACTTTCATGGTCTTCCAAAAATAAAAGTTCGCCACTGACAGCACCTACTGTGCAATCGCTGAAATTTCTCACAAGCTCCTTCACAGCATCACGAGCGTACCTCTGCCTACAATCTCCAAAAACTGTTATTTCACCATTAGCTATCTCCATACCTCTATTTAAAGCCGTTGGTTTCCCCTTTGACGGATAATACTCCACTATATGCAATTGCCTGCCCTTACTAGCAAATAGCTCTTGATAACCCTCTGCTACTTTTACCGTCTCGTCAGTTGAGCCGTCAGATACGATAATCACTTCCAACATACCTGGATATTGTTGAGCAAGTAAATTTTCCAGACGCTGTTTAATGTTAATTTCTTCGTCCTTTGCAGCTATCACTATGGAGACCATAGGCCAACAATTGAAATCTGCCTTAGAGATAGGCTTTTCGCTCACTTTTGCAAGAATCCATAATATGACCGGATAACCAATATAAGTATATAAGATAAAGAATAATGTGGACCAAAAGAGAAAGGTAGGATTCATAAACGAATTTAAATGGAATAATTACTCTAAAAGGCATCAATAGCCGTGTTTAAAAATTACGCCTCGTCTTACTAATTCACGAACAATGATTTCTATACATTCGTCAATTGCCTGATATCCAGTAAATAACTCAATATCTGGATTCTCTGGCGGCTCATATGGCGCAGAAATACCAGTATAATTTTTAATAATACCTTCTCTCGCCTTCTTATATAATCCTTTTACATCTCTTTGCTCACAAATCTCCAGTGGACAATTACAGTAAATCTCGATAATGTCGTCTGGACCAATAATTTTTTTAACTTTTCTCCTGTCTTCTTCAAGAGGCGAGATGAAAGCCGTTAAGGAAATAACTCCTGCATCAACGAACAACTTCACCATCTCAGCTATCCGCCTCAGGTTTTCCGCACGGTCCTCTCGACTAAATCCGAGATCACTGCATAACCCATGACGCACGTTGTCTCCATCGAACACATAGGTCCTGCATCCCATTAAATGCAACCTTTCCTCTACAGCATGGGCCAGTGTGGATTTACCTGAACCAGAAAGCCCTGTGAACCAAAGATTGATACTTCGATGACCATTCAGAGTTTCGCGCCTTGGTCTTGTGACTGCCGCCTTATGGAAATATACATTAGGAGATTTTTGCCCTTCTTTTGATCTATTTATCCTCGCATTCATTTTTCCCTCTGCATTCTGTATCTTTATTACGGATTATTATCAAGATGGTAAAAATTTAATCAGTACTGGGTAAACCTTTTCAATAAAGTTTTTCTGAATCTTTTTGGCTTTTTCTATATCTTGAGCAGGTCCAGAAATACGTACAAGAGCACCATCCGATCGATGTTTTAATAACGAATCCCAAACCATCAGAAGTCGATCTTTGTACTCATTCGCAACTGTCCGTCCTCTTGATTGATACCAATAATATACTAGTTGCTTTTCATCACCTTTAGTTAAAAAGTACTCGTTTATTGTTATATTGGTATTAACTTTTGGTATATTAAGTGTAATCACTTCTGAAGATGCCGGATTCCAACCACTTCCAGGATAACAATGTTTAGGAGAGTGTATCATTGCTCCCTCTTTTTGATCTTCATAAAATCCTATATAAAGGGTAATCGGGTAACCATCTTGGCTACGATATACCCTCATAAGATAATTATCGACTCCCAAATTTTTTAGAATCTTTTCGTTCAAGAACTCGTCTTGCGTTTTTGTAAATCCGTCTATGACTTCCGGGAACCTAAGTAAGGGCATCTTTAATGGTACTGACCTTATTCGAATAGTAAAACTGCTAATTATAAAAACCAATAATAACAAAACTGGCACAAGCCATGGAACAATTAAAGACCTCTTATACAGATCCCTTGTTTGCTTGGCTGACTGTCCCCTTTTAGAGATTACAGGAAAATTTTCTTTTTCTGTTCTCATCATAATACCAACTAAAAAAACCATAACGACACCAAGCAAAAAGATTGCTTCACCAGCGAATGAATGAAAAAAACCCGTTGCAAGTTTAGGATTTAATATTGCAAGTAATCCCGTAATTGTAACACGTAGAATATTACAAAACACCACTATAGGTATCGAGAGCAGTATAAGTATTAAACATCTTATCAGGGTTCTTTGAGTATATAGAGAAATTATTACCGAAAGCGCAATAATTGACATTAGCGAACGGATACCACTGCAAGCATCTACGACCTCAAGTGTTGTATTCGGCAAATATAATATATTCCCCTCACTATAAATTGGAACTTTTAACAGATGAAGTATCGATGTACTTATTTTTGTCGCTAATAATTTTAATGGAAAAGCGATTGAATCATACACAATATATGGTAATGGAATCATAAAGATCAAATATAATATAGGGATCCATAATAACTTCCAATATTGTACTCCACCAAAACAAAGAGTGATACCAACTAAAATCACTATGAGTGATAACCTTTGAGTAAATAGTTCCCCAGCAATTTGACCAAAAACATACATTAAACTAGCAATTAATATTAACAGGACCCCCGAAATTGATGGAGATACCGATGTTGAAGATAATTCAATTCTCTTTTGGTAAACTAAATATAGACTTATTAATGGAATAAGAAAACCATGAGAATAATTTGGATCAGTCCACCAGTCGTTAACTAATTTAGGAATTATTTTTTGATACATTAAAAACAGTATAGCTATAGAAAAGACAAGCGGAACTGCAGTTGATATTTTTTTATTAACAACCATCATAACCAACTTTCACAACGTCACGAGCGTCCGTATAAATCTTCAAAGCGCACGATATCGTCTTCACCCAAATATGCACCGCTTTGAACTTCTATAAGTTCCAGCGGTATCTTGCCTGGATTTTCAAGACTATGCACCGTACCAAGCGGTATAAATGTTGACTGATTTTCTGTGAGCAAAATGGTCTCTTCACCTCGCTGCACTCTTGCTGTGCCTTTCACTATGATCCAGTGCTCGGCTCGGTGATGGTGCATCTGAACAGACAACTTTGCTCCTGGCTTCACAGTTATTAGCTTTACCTGGAACCGGTCTCCGGTAACGAGTCCTTCGTATGAACCCCAAGGTCTATAGACCTTTGAATGAAACAAAAACTCTTCTCTTCCGTGTTTCTTCAGGTGTTTGACGATTTTCTTTATTTCTTGACTCCTCTGCTTATCTGCGATAAGAACTGCATCTGCAGTCTCTACAACTACCATTTCGTTAACACCAATGGCGGAAACAAGACGTTTGTCAGCCATTATCAGACTGTTTGACACGTCCTCTAAGACCACATCTCCCTTAACCACATTACCTTGTTGATCCTTTTCACTTATATTCCACAAAGAATACCAAGATCCTATGTCATTCCAATCACAATCAAGATTCACAACTACGGCCTTGTTTGTCCTTTCCATTACTGCATAGTCAATAGAGTTTGAAGGAGAACGTTTAAAGGGCTCCTCGGCAAGACGCAGAAAATCAAGATCTTTAGAGGCTCTGTTGAAGGCCTCCTCGCACGCATTATACATATCCGGTTCATATTTCTTAAGCTCTTCCAAATAAGCAGCAGGCTTGAAAAGAAACATCCCGGAATTCCATAAATATTCACCAGAGGAAAGATATTCTTTAGCTGTACTCAAGTCTGGTTTCTCTACAAACCTGTCTACCCTGAAAGAGCCTTCAAATAAAGCAGCTCCCTTTTTTATATAACCATAACCAGTTTCTGGTCTAACTGGATTGACTCCAAAGGTAACAAGATGGCCTTCCGTAGCCGCTTTAACGCCTCGATCTACAGCTTTCTGAAGTTCTTTTTCCTCTTCAAGCAAATGGTCTGCAGGAAGAACCAGCATTATACTCTCATAATCTTCCGCCATACATCTTAAAGCAGCTGTTGCAACTGCAGGTGCTGTGTTTCGCTTTATCGGCTCAAGGATGATATCAAGGGGTTTAATACCTAAGTCCAAAATTTGCTCAGCCACCAGAAACCTATGATCGTTATTACAAATCAATAATGGTTCACTGGTATGGCTCAACACGTTTGCACGCAATACAGTCGTTTGAAGCAAAGTGTGAGAACCGAAGAGGGTGAGAAGTTGCTTAGGATATGCCTGACGAGAAAGAGGCCAAAGTCTTGAACCGGAACCACCTGATAAAATGATTGGAATTATTTTCATTCAACTCACCTTTTTTTTACTAAGCCCCGACCAACACCTGCATATTTAAACCCGAACCTTTCCATCGTAACAGGATCATAAACATTTCTAAGATCTACGAATACAGGCTCTTTAAGCAGTTTTTTAAGCCGTTCAAGATCCAGTGAACGATATTGGTTCCACTCGGTCATAAGCACAACTGCGTTAGCACCTTTACAGG
>Ga0256833_1001653_pt1 | contig 16243 bp, 11 predicted proteins | sample 356284metaG_FD_190535 | JGI IMG/M metagenome (GOLD analysis project Ga0256833, IMG submission 190535) | Hydrothermal vent microbial communities from Mid Atlantic Ridge, Atlantic Ocean - 356-284 | ecosystem: Environmental > Aquatic > Marine > Hydrothermal vents | place: Atlantic Ocean: Mid...
CGATTTCCCTCTTCCACCAATCTATTGTGTACGTGGCGAGCCTGCCCGGCGCCCTGCTGTGGATACGACAACGGTAAAACGGGAGCCGTCAATTGCGGGAAAGGTACCCGGTGGGCCCCAGGCGCAATTCATTTTCCCTCTCCTGGGTGCGTTCGATAAAGCGAAGAAGGCTCATTTCGCGTCGGAGAATGCGAATTTCTGCCCTGAGCATCTCCGCCGTGTCCCAACGGGTCAACAGGTATTGTCGGTCTTGGACGCCGATCCGAAGTGAGGAGGCAACGTAAAACGCGATGTCGGACGCGTGGGTGGGCATATCGTGGGTGGGTATATTTAGGCCGATGACCTCTTTCAGGCGGACTACATAGCGCTCCCAGATCTCGCGCACTTTCATGGCAAGGGCGTACGTGCGCGGGGTCTCTTCCCAACGTTCGATGACGACTTCCACGCGTGCCTGCAAGTACGGTTGCTGTCGGTTCAATGCTTGTACACGAAACCGGCGCGTGCCCTGGGCCATCACGTGGAGTGTGCCATCCTCCGCTCGTTCCATGCGGACCACGCGCGCCAGCGTGCCCACATCGTGGGGGATAGCCTCACCGCCTACCTCTGATCCCTTGGCGATGAGAACCACGCCGAATTCCTCTCGGGTGTTCAGAACGCGGTCGAACATGCGCAAGTAGCGGGGTTCAAAGACCCGCAGGGGTAACATCATGCCCGGAAAGAGGACGGTGTGTAAGGGGAATAGCGGTACATTATGTCGAATTTCCACCGAAGTCTTCCTCGTCATCGTGCGTCCCCAAGTTCTCGGTCAAGTATCGTCTGTCGGTCTTGTCCGGGGCCTCGCGTGATCGAAATCGTCCACCGGCCGGTCACGAGAGAGGGAAAGGTCTCCCTCCGCCTTCCTCCTCTTCGCGTTCATCCTATGATAGGCGAAGTACGAGCGGCCTTCTGATGAGGGCCCCTCAATGTCTAAGATACTCTCCGGATGGAAGCATGTCGCCATATGATGGCCCATTTTATAGCACAAGAGGTGCGAGAAGACAAATCATTTCTTCAGGCCCCTGGGAAAGACAGTGCATGTACTTTTTGCCCCTTGTGAGAGATTTAAGTATCATAATACCCGCATCTTTCCGGGTTGCTCGACGAGCAAGACTTCGACCCAAGCATGTACCTTGGCTTGAAAAGGGGCTTTTTCTTTATGCTGAGGTGCATGCAATACGGCTTTACAACGGTCTAATACGTGCATCGGTGAATCAACTTTCCGAGGGTACCATGCTTTTTTCATCATATCTAGCTGTGGAGGCAAGGAAATGCGAGTTATCCTGTTAGAGGACGTGGAAAAGTTGGGACGCGCGGGTGATGTGGTCGAGGTGAAAGACGGCTACGCGCGTAATTATCTCATTCCTCAAGGTTTGGTCAAACCCGCGACCAAGGGCGCTCTTAAGCAGGTAGACCAGATACGACAGGCCGCGGAAAAACGTCGTGCGCGTGAGCGCAAAGCCGCGGAGGATATGGCCGCGGTCCTCGGCCGCACGACCATCGAGTTCCGGGCTCGTGCCGGTGCCCGCAATCGGCTGTACGGTTCTGTGACCAGCCATGACATTGCGGAGAAGATCCTGGAAGTGACGGGTATCGAGATCGATCGCCGGTCCATCCAGTTGGAGCGCCCCATCCGTCAACTGGGGGAGTACAAGGTGCCTGTGCGTCTGAGCGCCGGTATCGTGGGCGAGGTGTTCGTTCGCGTGTTGAACGAACGGGGTGAATTGCCCGAGATTGTGGAGTGGGAGGAGGCCGAAGAGGGCGAAATCTCTCCCGCGGAACGTGAACGCCAAAGTGAAGCCGAGGCTGAAACAGCGACAGCCGAAGCTTGATCCTTAAGAACGGGCAGAAATTTGTGCGATTTTCGCCGCCGAAGGCGGCGAAAATCGCACAAATTTCCTCTCTTCTCTCTTAAGCCAAGGTGCTTTGGTCGGTTAACCGGCTAACAACACGAGCGTAGAACAGAGAAAGGCCAAACATGACCCGACGGTTTGTTGTCATCGTCGTTTTTCTCTTTGTTGTCTTGACCGCAGGCGCATGTGGTGGCAAACGTGAGCCCACGCCTATTCCTACGATACCGAACGTTACCGTCATTCCTCTGTCACCCACACCCGGGCAGCCACACATTCCCAAGTACTTGCCTACTCGCGTTCCGGATACACCGCGGTCGACGCGAGTGAACCCTGGCCCGTCATCGTCTCCGGGAGACGCAACGGCCATCGTGACCATCGGGGCGACACCCACATCCCCAATTCCCAAGGCTGAGGTGGTCATTAACCAGGCGATCGGCTACAACGGTCCGGGTGAGGAATTTGTACCCATCGGTATGCTGACCGCGGGCGAACAAGTGGTGGTGGAGGAACGATCTCCAGACGGCCAGTGGTTGCATGTATGTTGTTTTGCCGGACGGCCGGGGTGGATTGCGTTGAAGGCGGTGCGTCCACTGACCGATCTCAGCGCGGTTCCGGTTGCTACTGCGTTACCTCCTAAACCCGGCATGTCGCCTTTGGCGACACCTACACCTGGCCCCTGAACAAAGCGGGAGGTGTCTAATGGCAAGTAAGGTAAACGTTGGAGTAATCGGCGTTGGGCGCATCGGACGCATGCATGTACGCAATTTGACCACACAAGTGCCGGATGCGCGCGTGGTTGCTGTCGCCGATATTATTGAGGACGCGGCCCACCAGGTTGCAGCAATGTACAATGTCCCCCAAGCGTACGGGGATCCTAGGTACATTATTGAACACAAGGACATTGATGCCGTTGTCATCTGCTCCAGTACGGATACGCATGCCATGCTCATCGAGCAGGCAGCAGAGGCCGGAAAGCACGTGTTTTGTGAGAAACCGCTGGATCTTGACCTAAAGCGCATTGATCAAGTGCTCGCTAAAGTGGCGGACGCGGGTGTAAAGTTGCAAGTCGGTTTCCAGCGTCGTTTTGATCCCAGTTTCCGACGGGCACGGGATCTCATTGCGTCCGGCAAGATTGGAGAGCCCCATATTGTGCGCATCACCAGCCGTGACCCCGGTCCCCCTCCCCTCGCGTACATTAAAGTGTCCGGTGGGATTTTCCTGGACATGACCATTCACGACTTCGACATGAGCCGTTTTCTCACCGGCGACGAGGCGGAGGAGGTGTTTGCCCTAGGGAATGTGCTCATCGATCCCCAAATCGGTGAGGTGGGGGATATTGACACCGCCATTGTGACCATGCGATTTCGTCAGGGCAGCTTGGTGACTATTGACAACAGCCGAAAAGCCGTGTACGGATACGATCAACGCATTGAAGTCCTAGGGTCCAAGGGCATGGTCGCCGTAGGGAACAAGACGCCAGATCACGTGCTGTACGCGGATGATGACGGTGTTCACGCTTCAAAGCCGGTGTACTTCTTCATCGAGCGATATACCGAGGCCTACATCGCGGAGATGCAGGCGTTTATTCAGGCCATTGTAGAGGACACGGAACCCCTGGTTACGGGGGTGGACGGTCGAATGCCTGTGGTTATGGGGTACGCGGCAAAGCAATCCCTGGCCGAAGGTCGGCCGGTGCGTGTGGCGGAGATCGATCCCCTATAGGTGTGAGGTGGGGGATAGAGAGGGGAGCGGCTCATGCGAACATTGGCGATGATCTTGGCCGGCGGGGCAGGTACCCGCCTGACGGTGTTGTCCGAACACCGGGCAAAACCGGCAGTACCCTTTGCCGGGCGGTATCGCATTATTGACTTCACCTTGTCCAACTGTGTGAATTCAGGCATCTACGACGTGGGGGTGCTCACCCAGTACCTTCCTCGTTCCCTGATTGAGCACATCGGCATTGGGCGGCCGTGGGATCTGGACCGTACTCGCGGAGGTGTCCACATTCTGCAACCGTATCAGGGTCGTGGAGGGCAATTCTGGTACAGAGGGACTGCGGACGCCATTTTGCAGAACTTGGACTTCATCCGCGATCGACGGGCCGATGCTGTGCTCATTCTCTCCGGGGATCACATCTACAAGATGGATTATCGTCCTCTACTCCAGATACACCGTGACAAGGGCGCGGATTTGACCGTCGCCGTGATGAATGTGCCTTTGGAGGAGACTCATCGTTTTGGCATCCTGACCACAAATAAGCAGGGGCGAGTTTTAGAATTTCACGAGAAGCCCAAGACCAAGGACAAGGGCACTTTGGCCAACATGGGTATTTACGTGTTTCGTACCGCGGTGTTGGAAGAACGCCTCATAGAACTGTCCCAACAGCACGAAGACCTGGATTTCGGCAAACACGTTATCCCCGCGATGGTGGAACGGGGTGATAAGGTATATACCTATCAATTTGACGGGTACTGGGTGGATGTGGGAACCATCGAAGCGTATTGGCGCACGAGCATGGAACTCTTATCCCCGGACGCTCCGCTTCGTCTCTACGATCGCGATTGGGTGATTCACACTCGCAGTTACGAACGTCCTGCCGCGAAGTTCGGTCCCCAGGCACAGGTGCATCAGAGCATGATCTGTAATGGGTCCATGATTCGTGGCGAAGTCATCCGTTCGGTGCTGAGCCCCGGCGTGTACGTGTCCCCGGGCGCAGTGGTGCGAGAATCCGTGGTGATGAACGACACGTGGATCGGCCCCGGCGCGGTGTTGGACCGGGTGATTGTGGACAAACATGTGGTCATCGGTGCCGGGGCCCATGTGGGGTGGGGCGAGGACATGAAAGAAAACGCCCTACTGCCCGACAAGTTGTACGCGGGGATTACGGTGGTGGGCAAAGGAGCTCACATACCCGCCCATATCCGCATTGGCCGGAATGTCCTCATTCGGCCCAACGTGGATGAAGATGCCTTTGCTCCGTTTGGTGAGATGGTGCCATCGGGGGAGACGGTAGGAGGTGAACGCCATGAATCCTAACGATGCGGTCGCTCTCATCCTGGCGGGCGGGGCCAGCCCCGCCTTGAGCGTGCTCACGGCTGTCCGGACGGAAGCAGCCATTCCCTTTGGAGGAAAATACCGGATTATTGACTTCCCTCTCTCCAATTGTGTGAATTCTGAGATCTACAACGTGGCCGTTCTCACCCAATACCGTCCCCGATCCCTCAACGAACACATCGGTACCGGTCGCCCTTGGGACTTGGACCGCACTACGGGTGGGGTTCACCTCCTTCAACCGTACCTGAAGGAGCCGGGCGAAAGTGTCCGTTGGCAGGAAGGGACCGCGGATGCCGTCCGTTTCCACATTGATTTCTTGGAAGAACAGCGAGAGGACGTAGTGCTCATCCTTGCGGGAGATCATGTGTACAAAATGGATTACCGTCCCCTTATTGCCTATCATGTGGAGAAGAACGCGGACGTGACCATCGCCGTGCGCTCGGTACCCCGCTATGAGGCCCATCGTTACGGCATTCTGGTTATTGACGCGGAGGGCCATGTTGTACAACACGTGGAGAAGCCTAAGCGTCCGCCCAGCACGTTGGCCAGCATGGGCATTTACGTGTTCAACCGTCGTTTTTTAATAGACTGGCTTACCGGACCGGGCAAACGGCAAAAGGATTTCGGTCGCGAGGTGTTGCCCTCCATGGTAGAGGCTGGGAAGCGCATGTACGCGTACCCCTTCTTCGGCTATTGGACGGACATTGGGACGGTGCAAGCTTATTGGGAGGCGAACATGGCTCTCCTGGCTGAAACACCCGCATTGGACTTGGACGATCCGGAATGGGTGATTCACACCCGGAGTGAGGAACGGCCTCCTATCCTCCTTGGGGACGATGCGGTCATGGAAGGATCTCTGGCCTCGGACGGTGCGATCATTGAAGGGAAAGTGGTCCGTTCTGTGATCTCACCGGGAGTGCGTATTGAACCCGGAGCCGAAGTCCGGGATTCCATCCTCCTCACCGACGTGTATGTAAAATCCGGGGCCGTGTTAGACAAGGTCATCGTGGATAAGAACGTGGTCATCGGCGAGAACGCGCGCATTGGCGTGGATGATGAATTCAACGCGGCCAACCGGGATTTGCCGGATGTGTTGAACACCGGCCTGACATTAATCGGCAAAGGCGCTGAAGTGCCCGCGAACGCGGTCATCGGTCGAAACTGTGTGGTGCGCCCGTACACACCCCCCAAACGTTTTCCCAAAGAGGCGATTCCCAGTGGCACCACCATCCCTATCGCGCGATGAGGCACGATAGCCCATGACACATCCCTTGTACATCGCGTTTATCTGGCATCATCACCAGCCCTATTACCGCCAGCCTGACCGGGATATGTACATCCTGCCCTGGGTCCGGGTTCACGCGGTGAAGGACTATCTCCACATGGCGGATATTTTGCGCCGTCACCCCGGCGTCCGTGTGACCTTCAACCTGGTCCCCGCGCTTGTTGAGCAACTTCTGGCCTACGCTAACGGCCAGGCTGAAGATCCCATGACCGTGTTGGGGAAGAAGGACTCCTGGACCGAAGAGGAGAAACGTCTCATTCTCAACCTGGGGTTCAGCATCAACTGGCAGCACATCGCGTTTCACTATCCTCGGTATCGGGAACTCATCCAGCGGCGAGACACTGGATTGCGGGATCCTGACACGTTTTCCCGCCAGGATTACTTGGACCTGATCGCCTGGTTTAACCTGGCTTGGACTCATCGCACGTACATCGAAGAGAACGAGCACCTGCGCGCGTTGGTGGAGAAGGGCGCAAATTTCACCCCCGAGGACATTGAGACCATCATCACTGTGCATCGGGAACTTTGTGGGCGCGTGGTCCCCGCGTATAAAGCGTTGGCCGAACAGGGACAGATAGAGATCACCTTTAGCCCATACCATCATCCCATCCTTCCCCTGCTCATCAACACCGACCACGCGCGACGGGCCACGCCCCACATCGAAACCCCCCATCCCCCCTTTCAAGCCCCCGAAGACGCGCGGGCCCAGATCGTCCGGGGTAGGCACCTGTCCGAGCACGTCTTCGGTCGCACACTTCAGGGCATTTGGCCTTCCGAACAGGCCGTTTCCCCCGAAGTTGTGGACTTATTCGCCCGGGAAGGAATCCGGTGGTTTGTCAGTGATGAGGCGATCTTAGGCCGCACGTTGGGACTGTACTTCCATCGGGATGCACAGGAACAGGTTATAGAGGCTCGGCGCCTATACCAGCCCTACCGGATATCTACGCCCCACGGGGATGTCATGGGAGTGTTCCGTGATCACACCTTGTCGGATAAGATCGGCTTCGTGTACATGCACTATCCACCCTACCAGGCCGCGGAGGATCTTATCGTTCGGTTGCAGACCATCTACTATCGACTGCACGCAGCCGATACCCCCTACCTGGTAGTCATTGCGCTGGACGGGGAGAACGCGTGGGAGCATTATGAGGACAACGGGGAGCCCTTCTTGGACGATCTGTATCGCCGCCTGGAGGAACATGCCTACTTGCAAACGGTGACCGTGTCCGAATATCTGGACCGATTCCCCGTGCGGGAACACCTGGACACCATTGCCACCGGGTCCTGGATTAACGGTGATTTGACCACGTGGATCGGTGACCCCGCGCATACAACCGCTTGGAATTTGTTGCGAGACGCACGCCAGGCCCTCATCGAACAAAGTGAGGCGTGGCAACACAATCACAATCGAAGCGAGACCTTGGAACGGGCTTGGCATCACATTTACATTGCCGAGGCTAGCGATTGGTTTTGGTGGTACTCCCAACGCAACGTCTCGGACCAGGACGCGCTTTTCGATGCCCTTTTCCGAGACAATCTGGCCAATGTGTACCGCATTCTCGGCCGGCCTGTGCCGCGCGAGGTGGAAACGCCCATTGTGGGACGTCCGCTTCCTTTGCCCGAGGCGTTGCCCGCACCCTTTTTCACGCCTCCCCTGGAGGCTCATCCCGATCCCTCTCTTCATTGGAACAAAGCGCATGTGCTGCGGCCTCACCTTTCCCTGGGGACCATGCAGATGGCACAGCCTCCCATCAAGGCGGTGCGGCTGGGGTACGACCGCGATTACGTGTACATCCGTCTTGAATTGGGAACGCCTACCGTAGAGGACATTGTAGTCTCCTTTACCGGGCCGGTAGGGGCCGTAGGGGACATTATCGTGCCCCGTTGTGGTGTGGGTTTGCCCATGATGTGGCGCTATGGTCATCCGGTCAAGGTGGACATGCGGTTTCAATGTCGCGAGGGTATTATTGAACTGGCCGTGCCACTACGCACTTTGGACATCTATCCAGGAGACACGTTGGGCGTGCGCGTGGGGTTGTTCCGGAACGGCCGTTTGGAGTATGCGCTTCCCGCGGATACTCCGTATCCTCTTCCCATCGTAGCGCCTTCTGAATGACCATCCCCTACTGATTGACTGACAAAACTCTGCGAATGCACCTTGGCTTAGAAAACGCCTTTTTTGCGCCGACGTATATAAAACTCGATCAGCATTCCCCCTTTGTATGTTTATCGACCGAGGGATACCGAGGCCGCAAAATTTGATCCCCGGCAATTGGAAAAACCTCCCCCATTATGTTATGATCCCCGCAGTCTACGGTGACCTCTCCTAGAGGACATTGGAGGACTACCCCGAAAAGGGGCATTCTGTAAAGTGGGGAAAGGGGAACACATTGACCGCCCAACGGCAAGTTCTGGTGATTGGCCTGGACGGCGCGACATACGACATTATTGACCCACTGTTGGACGCGGGCGAACTGCCCACATTAGCGCGCATCATTCGGGAAGGTGCCCGCGGTACATTACAGTCCACCATTCCGCCGAATTCCGCGCCCGCGTGGACGAGCTTCCTCACCGGCGTGAACCCCGGCAAGCACGGCATTTTGGACTTTCGCGAGGTGGACCTCCGACAGTATACCTTGTACACCGGACGCTTCGTGAATTCCACGACGTTCGCAGGACACACTATTTTGGACCTTATCGGACAGCACACCCGAGGTGTGGTCTCCTTTCGGGTGCCCATGACGTACCCGGTTTGGCCGGTGAACGGCATCCTGGTTGCCGGTTACCCCACCCCAGACCGAAAGAAAGCCTATACGTATCCTCCGGAGTTGTCCGATGCGTTGACCCCCATTGCACTGCACAGCCACGAAGAAATCGCCCGCGCGACCCCGGATGACGAACGGGCGAACGCGGATTACGAGATTGAAGTGCTTCTCAAACACATGGGGGCGTGGCTGCGTGAGAACCGCTATGACTTCTACGTCGCGGTGACCGGTATCACCGACGGGTTTCACCACAAGTTCTGGAAGTATCACGATCCGACCCATCCCTTGCATGACCCCAGGTGGCCGGATGAATTGAAGAACATCATCCGCGAGTATTACCGCCGTTTGGATCGCATGGTGGGGGACTTGTTGAACCTGGTGGATGAGCGGTGGCTGGTGGTGGTGATGAGCGACCACGGTGGAGGCCCCCGCCCCCATCGGTTGTTCAACACCAACGCGTGGCTGGCCCAACAGGGGTGGCTGAGTGTACGTCAAGGGGGTAGTACGCGGACTTTGTATCAATGGACCCGACACGGGGTGGAATGGTTACGCAGTCGGTTGCCGCGCCGGAACTGGCTCTACGATCATCTGCCGCAGGCCCTGCGCCGCAAAGCCGTCGAGGTGCGTCAGGGGCAGGGCCTCATTGATTGGACCCGTACGCAAGCGTACCGGGTGCCGTTACAGTTTCCCGCCGAGGGTATCGAGGTGAACTTACGCGGTCGTCAACCCAAGGGTATTGTCACTCCGGAAGAGTACGAATCTCTGAGAACATCCATTATCGCTGCACTGCGCGAGGCTCGCGATCCCGCGACGGGCCTCCCGGTGGTCAGGGGCATCTGGCGTCGCGAAGAGGTGTACCGTGGCCCTTATCTGGATCACATGCCGGACATTGTGTTTCTCACCGCGGATCATTTGGCGTGTGGAACCGATCTGGAGGATGTGTTTACCGAGCTACCCCTTTCTTTTCTGGAGCGACTCAGTGGCGACCACACCATGACGGGCATAGCCCTCTTCTGGGGAGAGGGCGTTCAAGCAGGCTCCCGGTTTGACCTGAACATTGTCGATTTACCCCCCACCCTTGTGTGGACCATGGGCCTAGAAGTCCCCGAAGACATGGACGGCCGTGTTCTCACCGAAGCGTTTACTGCAGATTATGTACGTGCCCATCCCGTTTCCTTTGGTCCGCCCTACTGGCAGCAGGGCCTGGGGGATGAGGAGGTGCTGACCGAAGAGGAGGAAGCGGAGATCCGCAAGGCCTTGGCCGGGTTGGGCTATGTGGAGGAGTAATTCCGTAGATGAATGATCTGTCATCTCGCATTGGGAGTTCGTTCATCTCGATTTCATTCAAGCCGGGTAGGATACATATGCAAACGCACAGGGGCATGGAAGTGCTCTCTGCCACCTAAGGCAGTGGCACCACGTCCATGTCCCCTCTGACGATAAAGGACACCGGGTAAATCGGGGAGGATTGGGAAACATAGCACCTATTACAGTTCTGCATTTGATAGACACATTGGGATTCGGAGGGGCGGAACGGTTCCTGGTGGGGCTGGTGCAACACATGGATAGGAATCGGTTTCGCCCTTTAGTCGCTTGGCTGAGCGAGGGAGGCGCGTTTGCAGACGACTTAGTGCAACAGGGCATTCCGGTTATCGGCCTCCACGCTCGTGGGCACCGGGACGTGCGAGCGCTGGCGCGTTTGGTGCGCCTTATGCGAGAGCAGCAAGTGTGTGTGCTCAATACCCATCTGTTTGTGGATGGGTTCTATGGACGTTTAGCTGCGCTGTGGGCTCGAGTGCCGGTGCGGGTGGTAACCCAACAGAACGCGTACGATGATCCAAAACTCCGGTTGCCGACGTGGCAAATATGGGCGAACCGTTCGTTAGTGCCGGTGACGCACAAATTCATCGCGGTCTCCCAGGCCGTGCGGGAGTACCTGCATCGAGTGGAATGGGTACCGGAGGGCAAAATCGTCGTGATACCCAACGCGATTACCCCGCCCACTCCGCCCGAGCCGGCACAGGTGCGAGCCCTACGCGAACAATGGTTGGGACACCGACGTGGCCCCCTTGTCGGGACGGTCGCTCGCTTACAGCCACAAAAGGGACTCGATGTCCTGTTGCAGGCGGTGCACCTTTTACAATCCGAAATGCCTGAACTGCGGGCCGTTGTTGTGGGAGAGGGGCCACTGCGGACCTTGTTGGAGCGTCAAGCACTCACGATGGGTCTGACCGACCGGGTGCTCTTCGTGGGTACGCGGCGGGATATTCCCACAGTGCTGGCTGCGTTGGATGTGTTCGTGTTGCCCTCCCGGTTTGAAGGGCTCTCGCTGGCGCTGTTAGAAGCGATGGCCATGGCCCGTCCCGTGGTGGCCACCGCGGTGTCCGGTACGGTCGAAGTTATACGGGACGGGGAAACGGGGGTGCTGGTCCCTCCTGGGGACGCGGACGCGCTGGCTGCGGGTATTCGTGTGATGTGGAAACAACGGGACAGGGCGCAACGCATGGGCGAGAATGCCCGGCGCCTTGTCACCGAGCGTTATACTATCCAGGCCGTGGCAAGGGCCTACGAAGAAGTTTATGACACACTGGTTAGAGGGGGATGTGCAAATGCGTAAAACGTATGCTATTTGGTTGCTGTCTATTGTAGTTCTGGTGGTGGTTGGTTCCGGCGTGTTTTGGGTACGGACCGATGCAGGAACACCTGCTCCACAACCGGGTTCTCTTGTGAACCCGAAATACGATGCCCGGAGCCCCGTTAAGCCGGGTATTTACGTATGGGGCATGTCCGATACACGATATTTGTTGCCTGAGAGTGATCCCCGTAACGCACAATTGGGGGATACATTGCCCATCCAGGGACACATTATTGCCTTTGGGTGGGATGAGTTGATCGATGTAGACAGTCATGGGAACTACATCGACAACACCAGCATTGTGGAACGCCGCTTGCGGGAAATTTGCTATCGTCATGAGATCGGCCATCAGGTACCGGTGTATGACCGGTGGGCCGCGTTCTATGTCATGCCTTATACAGGAACTCCGGTAGGCGGCCAAAAAATTCGCATTCCGCGCTACATGTATGACCCATCTCATCCAGGGTACGCAGCGCGAGGCAACCGAGATGATGCCATTGTGGTCGCGTCCAACGGCACCTACGTGCCCAAGTACTGGACCGACTACTTCATCCACGAGTACGAAAAGTTGATTATTCGCCTAGGCCGTCGTCTGACCCGTCCTGACGCGTACGAGAAGTGGCGGAATTGCATCGCGTTTATTGCCATCGGCACCGGTCGGGATGGAGAGACCTGGCCCGTGGGCCTGGCCGAAGGTCCCGAACGCTCGGCCCTGGTGAATGCGGGTCTGGACAGCGGTCTCTGGATTAACTACGTGCGCCGAATTACCGACGCATATGTAGACCAATTCCGCAAGTGCAACAATAACGAAAAACTATGTTACCCCCTCATGCTCCAAGCGGCCCCGACCTTCAAGAATTCCTACGAGCGTAAGGCGTTGGGGACTCCGTCAACGGCTTATACCCGCAACAGGTCGGATCGTACTACGGGGACGGTACGGGCATGTACGAACCCATGCTCAATCACCCCGACGTGCCGTTGGCCTTTGAGGGATACGAATATCACGTAGCGAACGAGCCCATCGGTTGTAAGGAGAAGAAGAATCTTTATTGGGCCCTCATTAACAGCCTGGACAAGCACGTGGATTTTCTACGGCTCCAGGTGGACCTGTTCTTCAACGAAGATCCTCAGGCCGCTTCCATAGGGCCTTGGTATCGCCCACCGGCCAAGCCATGGCCCTGCCCGTATGGGTTCTGTTCATTCCGGGAGGGTGAGGTGAAGGAAGAAAATATGGAGATGATGCGTTGGGTGAACAAGTACCTGGGCGCAACCGTGGACACGACCCCCAGCGTGTGGTCGGTCATGCGGGATTACCGAGTGCCCTGGTCCACTTGCTGGAAGATCAACACATCCAACGTCGGCTTTGAACCGGGCAACTTCGATTTCTGGCTCTACCAACGAGATGACTTGCCCGGTGGTCGCACCGTGCCCGAGAGCAATGAGGAGTACAACTTTGGCGGCCTGCGCATCATCCAGATCGGCGAGAACTTCTCCCCCTACAACCCGGACCTACCGGCGGATTTGAAAGAGGCGTGGTACATTCGCCGCACCGATCAGGCCACAGGCAACCCGTACATGTTCTTTGACGTGGAGGACGACTACCTCTTTGGTCGTTCTACCACCATAACGGTCACCATCACGTACGTAGACATGTTCACCGACACCTTCAGTTTGCACTACGAGGACGTGAACGGTCAGGATAAAGCGGCCGTGGTCCACGCGGTATACCAAATTCCCAGCATTTACGCGCCGGCCGATCAACGTACAGAAGTCCCCGTTTCCGCGGGCGCGACCGCGGTGACCAAGGAAGGAACCAAGACCTTGCGGCAGGCCGTCTTCGTCCTCACCGACGCTCGCTTCCGCAACAACCTGCCTTTAGGCACGGGTGGCGCGGACTTTTACATCGACTCCAACGGGGATGGGGATGAGTGGATTCACATGGCCGAAGTACAGGTTGATAGGGCACACATCATCCCAGAGCCATCCCCCACGCCGACACCTACGTCCACACCCACACCGTCGCCCACGCCGACGGCCACGCCGACCCCCACAACCGCCCGGATTGAGGGTACGGTGTGGGAGGATCTGAATCGAAATTACGTCCTAGATGCGGGGGAGCCGGGCGTGCCCAATGCGGTGTTGGAACTTCACGATCCGGTCTCCATGACGACGATGTACACAACCACGACGAACACGGACGGTCAATACGCGTTCGCTGCCGTGGAGCCGGGAAGTTACAAACTGGTGATTGTGCCGCCCCCGCACTACAGCGTGCCGGCTCCCTTTGATCAGCCGGTGGACATCGGACCATTGCAGGCGGGGCAGACGTATTCAGACATTAGTTTTCCATTGGTGCGGGAACCGACACCTACTCCCACGCTCACGCCTACGCCGACGTTGACACCAACACCCACCGTGACACCCACACCTACACCGGCGGTGATCGAAGGGCGGGTGTTCATCGACGTGAACAGCAATGGGCAATACGATGACGGTGAAGTGGGCATCGCGAACATCGAGATCTCCTTGGTGCCTATGGAGGGAGGTATCCAGAACGGCACCCCTATTACGGCCACAACGAATGCTCAGGGGGCGTTCACGTTCACGAATGTGGACGACGGCACGTATCATGTTGTTCAATCTCGCATCCAGGGGTACATCCCCCGGGATGGCTATGTGCGAACGTTAACCGTGCAACGCGGGGAAAGATACAACGTCATCTTCCCCAATCGAGGCATTGTCCAGTACATTTACGTTCCCTACGCGGAACGCTGATGACCGTGTAGACGAACACCAAGGCATCGCACGGTGCCTATATGGGGAGGGGCATCTCCCCTCCCCCACACTCCTGGAGGTGGCAACCGATGACATCGAGCAGACGAGTGTACGCTTTACTGGCCGTTCTTATGGCCGTCCTGTTTGTAAGCGCATCCCTGACCTTGGCCGGGCCTGAGGACCCGAGCGTTCAGAACGTGCAGGTCCCTTTGACACCACAAGTGCGCTATCCCGGCATTTACCTGACGGGCATTTATGCCACGTCCGGTGGCATGGCCGATTTTGTGGCCAATCTGACCAAAGAGCGGTTGGATGAGTTCGGCGTTGAAGGTGTCCTGTTGACCACGAATTGGGCTTATATTGAGGACCAAGAACCCCTTGTCGAGGGGGGGGCTAACGGTCATTGGACGAATATGGACACCGCGTTCGCCTGGGCCGGCGCTCGCAGCCGGGTGTTGGGATTTCTCATCAACACGTACAGCAGCGCCAGGGGTATTGTCGGCGCCATGCCCACCTATCTGTGGGATCCTACAAATGCCCATTATGTGCCCGGCGCGATCGTGAAGACCAACCTGGACGGGTGCGAGGATGACACCGGGTATCATTACGACAACCCGGACTGCGCGTTCCCGCGCTATTGGAGTGATGAATATCTCACCGCGTATCACCGCTTTGTGCGGGAGTTGGGACGCAGATACGGGGACAATCCAGGCTTGGAGTTCATCGCCATCGGCATCGGGCGGGATGGGGAGAACTACCCGGTGGATTACAGCAAGCCCGAGGTCAAACAGAAGTTCTTTGAGGAAATTCGCAATGATCTGGCGACGAAGGATCTTTTCTGTGAAGATGATCCCACGCCGTGTACCGACCCTCTCACGGTGTGGATTGCCTATGTGAACGACTTGGTTGATGTGTATCACGAGGCATTTCCTAATAAGACGATTTTGGTGCAGTTGGCCGGTTCTATCTTCGTGACCTTAGATGATAAGTCCACAGAGAAACAGCGCATCTTGGACCACGCGAACAGCCTGGGTGTTGGCCAGTCGGTGAACAACATGTACCCCAACTGGCTCTGGGCGTACATGCCTAAGCGCACCGGTTTCTTTGATCACTTGCCCTTCCACGGGTATGACTTCGCCCACACCGCGACCAAGGGTAACCCGGCTCACAACTACCCGGTGGCGATGGAAGGGTATTACAAGTGGGTGGGGTGTGAGAAGGAAACCGGTCATTCTTACGGCAACATCCAGGTGTACTGGTCCCTGTTGAGCGCGTTGAGCAAACACGCGGATTACCTACGCATGTACAGCGACTTCTTTGTCGAGTGGAATGACGAGGCCAACCAACGGGGAGGTCCGAATTGGGATAAACCGCGCCAAGACATCATTGCGCTGATCAACAAATGGAAGCCGTATCTCGGGCGTACACCGGAGACCGCTCCGGGCGTGTTCGTGGCCCTGCGTGAGCACAAGGGACCTTGGTACCAGTGTCAGGGCCGTGGGCCCACGAATCAGCGCAGCAGCCCCGGCTATCCCGATTACGGCAACTATTCCTACTGGTTGTACCATAACAATACGAAGACGGGCGGTCGGACCGTGCCGGAGACCGCGTTCCCGGCCATCCGCACCTGGTACGGCGCCAAAGGGCTGGTGGACTGGATGGGTGATCCCTATGCGCCTTACCCCTACTTCAACGACGATCCGTACAATCAGGATCTTCCCCAGCGGAAGGAGACCTGGGCCATTCGGCGCACTGACCAGGAGACGGGCAATCCTTTCATGTTCTTCAACTTTGACGAGCAGGTTCGTCCGCTGATGAACGCCGCGGATACCATCACCTT
>Ga0256833_1001654_pt1 | contig 16241 bp, 17 predicted proteins | sample 356284metaG_FD_190535 | JGI IMG/M metagenome (GOLD analysis project Ga0256833, IMG submission 190535) | Hydrothermal vent microbial communities from Mid Atlantic Ridge, Atlantic Ocean - 356-284 | ecosystem: Environmental > Aquatic > Marine > Hydrothermal vents | place: Atlantic Ocean: Mid...
GCTACCTTCAAGGAAGGTGTAAGGAGCAGACAGTTTTTAAGTGTGGTTGTTTTTGCCATTTTGATGCTGCTTTCTGCCCTTGTAATGAGCGAGATGTCTTTTTCCGAGAGGACAAAGATTGTCGAAGATGTTGGGCTTTCGTTTATTGTATTATTTGGACTTGTTGTTACCCTGTATGTGGGGATGGAGCTAATTTACAAGGAGATAGATAGAAGGACGATTTATATCATTCTCTCAAAGCCGGTCTCGAGACGGTCCTTCATTTTAGGAAAATATTTTGGGCTTTTGCTCCTCATCCTTGCGCATCTATTCCTTATGATAATAACCTTACTTGTACTCTTCTACTTTTACGTTGGTAGCGTGGAAATTCATCTTTTAAAAGCGGTCTATATGACTTTCTTGGAACTTTCTATCATAGCCGCTGTAACGGTTCTCTTTTCGAGTTTCTCAACCCCTCAGGTTGCTGGATTTTCAGCACTGTCTTTCTACATAATTGGTCAATCCACGTCTATTATTGGAGCATACCTTTCGAGACAGAAGGGGGGTTTTAAGTATCTGATGGAAGTAATTTTCGGGATTTTCCCAAAGCTCGGTTATCTGGACATAAAGATGCAGATTGTTCACAAATTACCCATATCATCAGCAAAATTTTTGTATGCGACAGTGTATTCGATCGCATATATCCTTGTGGTTCTCATCATCGCCGTTCTGGTCTTTGACCGGAGGGAGTTTAAGTGAAGAAGGGATACATTTTCCTTCTGCTGGTCATTGGAGTCCTTGTTGGCACTTTTTCCGCGAGCAAACTTGCAAAAATTTATCGTGAGAGACCACCTCTTGAAAGTGTGAGATACGTCCCAAAACCTTCACTCCTTAAGGCTGTTGCTCTCGAATACAGATTGCTGCTGGCAGATTTTTTCTGGATGAAGGTTACTCTGATTTACGGTGAGCCGAATTTCAGAAAAAAGGCCACACCCGAAGATTGGAATTATATTGAAAAGACCATCCAGGTGGTGACAGAGCTTGATCCCTATTTTTTCATTCCCTACTATTTTGCCGGGATTGTACTCCCAATGGAGGCTGATCGGGTGGATGATGCCAATAAGATTCTGATGCGAGGAATGAAGTATTTGAAAAAGGAGTGGAGAATTCCATTTTTAATAGGATTTAACTATTACTACTACAAGCATGAAGACCTGGATGCTGCAAAATATCTTGAAATTGCGAGTAAACTGCCGGGGTCTCCGGAGTATCTTCCTCAGCTTGCTTCTCGTCTCAGATATCAGGCCGGAGATATCAGGCACGCGATCGCATTCTTGATGACCATGTACAACAATACTGACAACCTTGAACTGAAGAAATCTCTTGCGATGAGGATAAAGGCACTTCAAGACATCTATTATCTGACTCAGGCAGTTGAGATATTCAAGAAAAGATTTAACCGTCCACCAAGGAGTTTTGAAGAGCTTGTGGAGGCTCATATAATTAAAACAATACCACGTGATCCTTATGGTGGAAAGTATTATTACGATTCAAAAGACGGACGTGTCAAAACAACTTCAAACTTCAGACCGGTCACGAAAAATGGGAAGAAGTAAAGTGTTGTTTGAATACTCAGCAGGTGGAGTTGTCTTCAGGGTTACACCTGATGGTAAACCAGAGGTTTTGCTCGTTGCCGTGAAAGATGGAGAGGTGTGGACTATCCCGAAAGGACTAATTGAGAAAGGGGAAACGAAGGAATCCACGGCAATAAGGGAGGTTCAGGAAGAAGGAGGGGTCAGAGGAGAGATTGTAGATTTTATCGATAAAGTTGAGTACTGGTATGTTTGGCCGGATGAATCCGGTGAAAAATTAAAAAGACATAAAACGGTTTATTACTATTTGCTGAAGTATCTCGAAGGAGACCCCTCAAAGCATGATTTTGAAGTGAATGACGCAAAATGGTTTGATATAGATGAAGCAATTAAGATAGTTAAATATCCTTCTGACCGCAAAATTCTGGAAAAGGCAAAGGAGTTAATCCCAAAATATTTGTCATAGTGTCTCTGTGTTAGAGATTATATCCCCAGAGGAAATTCTTTATCGATTCAAAAAGCTTCAGTCCATCTTTTCCTCCAAGGATTTCTTCGGCGCACCTTTCCGGATGTGGCATCATGCCAAGAACGTTGTGTTTTTCATTTGTAATTCCAGCAATATTATCAAATGAGCCATTGGGATTTTCTCCGTGGTACCTGAAAACAACAAGATCACTGATATTTTCTCCCTCAAGAGGAATAAATTTGCCGTCGCTGTGGGCTATTGGCATATCGACGATTTCCCCCTCTTCGTAAAAATTGGTAAATGGAGTACTGTTTTTCTCGACTTTTAGACTCACATTTTTGCATATAAATTTCAGATTATCGTTACGAATGAGAGCACCTTTCAAAAAACCTGCTTCAGTCAATACCTGAAATCCATTGCATATTCCTAAAACCAGACCTTTTTCTTTCTCAACAAACTCGTGTAGTTCTTCAATAACTGGTGAAATTTTTGCAATAGCCCCGGGACGAAGATAGTCTCCGTAGGAAAACCCACCCGGAAGTACAACAAGGTTGAATTTGTTACTCCAACCTCGCTCAGTATGAAAGATAAATTCTGTCTGAATGCCTACGACTTCTTTTAATACGTAGAAAGTATCGTAATCACAGTTTGTACCGGGGAATACGAAGACTCCAGCCTTTGGTTTCATTTCTCAGTGATCTCGATGGTGTATTTGTGCAGGACAGGATTTGAAAGAAGCTTTGAAGCTATTGTTTGAACTCTTTCAAGGGCCTCTTCACGGTCTTCAGCCTCAATCTCAAATTCCACAACCTTTGAAACCCGTGTGTGATTTACATAAATCCCTAAGCGGTTAATAGCTCGTTCGATGGTTTTCCCCTCCGGGTCAAACAGTTCTGGTTTCAGGGAGATTTTTACGGAGATCTTAAAAACCTTCAATTTTGAGACCCATTCGTTTGGCTACTTCAAGGTATGTAGAAAGGAGATCAGCCTTATCCTCTCTGAATACATCCTTGTCAAAACTCTCCGTGGTGCCTTTGGCCCAGAGCCTCATTGTATCCGGTGAAATTTCATCGGCAAGGTAAATGTTTTCCTCTTCATCCACTCCAAATTCAAATTTTATATCAATAAGATCAAATCCAATGCTGGTAAAGTACTCTTTCAAGATTTCGTTGGCTCTCAGGGCCCTATTTCTAACGATGAGAAGATCGTCCGGGTAAATGAGTTCCAGCATGAAGGCGTGCTCCTGACAGATAAGAGGATCATGAAGGTCATCATTTTTATAGAAAATTTCAAATAGAGGTCTTTCGAATTCCAGCCCCTTCTCAAGTCCCAATCTCCTGACGATGCTTCCTGTGGCCTTGTTTCTGACCACAACCTCAAGGGGAAAGATTTTTAGCTTTTTGACCAGGATGCTTCGGTCATCAATATCCTCGATTAAATGGGTGGGGATGGCATTTTCTTCCACAAGCTTGAGGAGTTTTAGTGTGATTGCTTTATTGATTTTACCTTTTCCTTCGATAACAGCCTTTTTCTTACCGTTACCGGCTGTTACGTCGTCCTTGAAGTACATTATCATGGTCCCTTCACTGGGACCATCTTTCATTATTTTTGCCTTACCTTCGTAGCTCATGGAAAAATTATAACTCATGCCCATAGGAGTTTCTACAAGCCCCAGGTTATAGTTAACCGCATATTAATATTAGAAAGAGTCTCGCAGGTTTTTCAAATTAATTTTTTAGAATTCTTAATTCTAATGGGCGCGAACGATGTCTTTGATCTTCATTATTCGTACCTGGTCAGAGCGTTCCATCTCAGAGAGTTTCATTGTGATAAACTTCACCGTTTCCTCGAGTGCCGGAATCAACACATACTCAAGCGAATTGACCCTGCGACGCGTTTTTACAATCTCGTCCGCAATCATCTGGAGAGCCTTTTCCTTTGAGGCAAGATCGATCAATTTTTCAATTACACTTTCAAGTGCGATGAGTGAGGCATCGAGCTCAGAGGATGTTGTGATGAAACTGTAGGAAATCATTTCTCCTGAAATATCCTGCTCAAATTCTGGCACTTTGAGATTCATCAAAACGAGTAGTTTTTCGATAACACTCACACTCTTTGTCGGTATGAGAAAGGCTTCCTGAACTTCCTCTGGTTCCATGAGAGCACGAGCAAAGAGGAATCTTCTCGTTGTTTCTGTAAGCTCTTTCTCCACCTCCTCGCGAAGTTCCTTTATCCCTCTCATCAGAATCAGGAGTTGCCGTACAAGCTCATCCTGTTTGTCCTTCAGCAGTTTGTGTCCACGCTTAGCAAGTGCTGTCCGCTTTTTAAGGCGGAGCAGCTCCATTCTGGTTGGATTAACATCTAACTTCATGATTCCTCTTTCTGAAACCTCGGCAGATACTTATCAAGGTATTCGTCCCTGATTCTCTTGAGCTCAGATCTCGGGAACATGGACAGGAGTTCCCATCCAAGGTCAAGTGTCTGAAATATGCTTCTGTCTTCGTATTCACCCTGCCCTACGTATCTTTCCTCAAAGATGTCCGCAAACTTGTAATAAAGTTTATCCATCTCAGAGAGTGCAGCTTCACCAAGGATTACTGCCAGCTCCTGTGCCTCCTTACCGCGTGCATAGGCGGCAAAGAGCTGGTTAAAAACGTCCGAATGATCTTCTCTTGTCTTACCTTCACCGATTCCTTTATCTTTCAGACGCGAGAGTGAAGGAAGTACATCAATCGGTGGGTAAATCTTCTTTCTGTGCAACCCCCGTGAGAGAATTATCTGGCCTTCGGTAATATAGCCTGTCAGGTCAGGAATTGGATGGGTTTTATCATCCTCGGGCATGGTAAGAATAGGAATCAGTGTGATGGATCCCTTCTTACCTTTAATCCTTCCAGCCCTTTCGTAAATTGTTGCGAGGTCTGTATAAAGGTATCCTGGGTAACCGCGGCGACCTGGAACCTCTTTTCTCGCAGCTGAAATCTCACGCAAAGCCTCACAGTAATTTGTCATATCAGTCAGGATGACGAGAACGTGATAATGCTTTGCAAATGCAAGATATTCAGCAGTTGTCAACACCACTCTTGGTGTTGCGATACGTTCAATAGCCGGGTCATCTGCAAGGTTCAGGAATAGGACGGTTCTCTCAAGAGCCCCCGTTTTCTTAAAATCGTTGATGAAAAATTCCGCTTCTTCGAATGTGATTCCCATCGCACCAAACACGACGGCGAACTCTTCCTGTTCGCCAAGAACTTTTGCCTGACGTGCAATCTGTGCGGCGAGCTTGTTGTGAGGCAGTCCCGATCCTGAGAAAATCGGTAGTTTCTGACCCCTCACAAGTGTGTTTAGTCCGTCTATTGCAGAGATACCGGTCTGGATGAACTCGTTTGGATAGTCTCTTGAATATGGATTAATAGGTGCCCCATTGATGTCTCTTCTTTCTTCAGCAATGATTTCCGGACCACCATCTATGGGCCGCCCCAATCCATCAAATACACGGCCGAGCATATCAACAGAGAGGGGAAGTTCAATTCCTCGTGCCAGGAATCTTACTTTGGTTTTCGGAGTATCGATACCGGTGGTCCCCTCAAATACTTGAATCAGTGCTTTATCCTGCTCCACCTGCAGAACCTGACCGTGGCGTGTTTCCCCATTGGGTAAAATTATTTCAACAAGCTCTGCATATTTCACATCCTCAACTCCCTCAACGAGGAGAAGAGGCCCGGAAATATCATTAACTGCCTGGTATTCGATAAATTTTTTGGAATTAAGAGACAGAGACGGCATTCTCTATTTCCTCCCTGATGGATTTTACAACTTCTTCAATTTTGTCTTCTGTAGAATATTTCATCCTTGCGATGCGTTCCCATGTAGGAAGTTTTTTGAGCTCAGCAACTGTCTGTCCACGTGAAACGAGCTCCTTCAACTTTTTGTAGAAGAACAGGATGGTCTGTAACATCAGATACTGTTTTTTCAAAGACGAATAGGTATCAACTTCATGGAATGCATTCTGGTGTAAAAAGTCTTCTCTAATTGAACGTGCAATTTCAAGCAACAGCTGGTCTTCCTGAGATAGATTTTCCACTCCAACCAGTCTAACGATCTCTTCGAGCTCGGCCTCTTTTTCGAGAATCCTCATAGCCTCATTAGTAAGATCAAAGAAGTCAGGGGCCACATTCTTCTCAAGCCACTCTTTTGAAATATCTCTGTAAAGTGAGTAACTTGTTAGCCAGTTAATTGCAGGGAAATGACGTCTATATGCAAGTTTGTCTTCAAGAGACCAGAAGACTTTAACGACACGGAGCGTTGCCTGAACTACCGGGTCGGAGAGGTCTCCACCTGGTGGAGAGACAGCACCAATGACTGTGAGTGCTCCTTCACGTTCGGGTGACCCGAGACATTTTACGCGTCCTGCCCTCTCGTAAAAGGTTGCCACTCTCGCTGCAAGGTATGCAGGGTAACCCTCTTCTCCCGGCATTTCTTCGAGGCGACCTGAGATTTCTCTCATAGCCTCTGCCCAGCGAGATGTAGAGTCAGCCATGAGAGCCACTGAGTAGCCCATGTCTCTGAAGTATTCCGCGATGGTGATTCCTGTGTAAACTGAGGCCTCACGTGCTGCTACTGGCATATTCGATGTATTTGCGATCAGAACTGTTCTCTCCATAAGAGGCAATCCTGACCTTGGGTCCTTTAATTCAGGGAATTCGATAAGCACATCTGTCATCTCATTACCACGTTCACCACACCCAATGTAAACAACAATGTCAGCGTCAGACCACTTTGCAAGCTGGTGCTGAATCACTGTTTTCCCTGAGCCGAATGGTCCAGGCACACATGCGGTTCCGCCCTTCGTCACAGGGAAGAATGTATCAATCACACGCTGTCCTGTAACCATAAGCTCAACAGGAAGAACTTTTTCACGGTACGGACGTGGTTTTCTGACAGGCCACTTCTGCATCATTATGATCTCTTTACGTTCACCTTCTGGAGTTTTCACAACAGCGACTGGTTCTTCAACAGTGTATTCACCTTCTTTGATCTCAAGAAGTTCGCCTCTGATACCCGGTGGCACCATTATTTTATGAATCACAAGCTCAGTTTCCTGAACCTCTCCGATCACATCACCACTTTCGATCCTATCTCCCTTCTTCTTTGTAGGCTTAAAATGCCACTTCTTCTTTCTGTCCAGAGCAGGGACATGAATTCCTCTTGTAATAAATTCACCTGCAATTGATGCTATGACATCAAGGGGCCTTTCAACGCCATCGTAAATGGATCTGATTAGACCTGGCCCAAGCTCAACAGATAGTGGTGCGCCTGTTGGAAAAACAGGCTCGCCGGGCCCAACCCCTGCTGTTTCCTCATAAACCTGAATTGATGCAAGGTCTCCCTTGAGCTCAATAATTTCGCCAAGAAGTTTCTTTTCACTCACAAGGGCAACATCGTACATCTTTGCCCCACTCATTCCCTCAGCTACTACAAGGGGACCTGCAACTTTTACAATTCTCCCAACTTCCATATTCTTTTCTCCTTAAAAAATGTCTGCTCCAATTGCCCTTTTAATAATTTCTCTCAATTTATCAAATGCCTTCCCACTTGCACCAAGTGGTCCTGGAATTGCTGAAATCACCGGTACAGCATTCTCCATCGTCTTCTCGATGACATCTGATATATCCTCATAATAATCTTCCTGTACAAAAATCAGAGAATATTTACCCTCAATAGCATCGTTTACCGCCTTAACCGCTTCCTCAGAATTACTCACAATCCTGATGTCAAACCCTACCGCACTGTATGGCATGACGACATTTTTATTTCCAATGCAAATTACATTACTCATTAAACCACCACCGTAAGGCTTTCTTTAATTTCTTCGGGCTTTACTCTGTAAAAAACACCAATGAAAGTGATTCTCAACGCCCGTATCTCCTCGAATTTGAAATACAGGTAGGCAATAATAGGTTCTATGCCCATATCAATCTTTCTGGTCTCCTTCAGGAAACCGTTGAGGTAAGATTTCATGAGCTTTTCATACAACCTGAGCGAGTCCTTTTCTTTGAAATATTTGTAGCCCTCTTCGTAAATCTTTCCATAGGGAGTATAAGAAAGCCTGTCAACAAGTCCTTCTGGCTCCTCCGATAGGAGAATGGAGGTATCGAGGTATCCGGTGTCAAGCAGATGATTTTTCAGAATGTCCAGTGCCTCAAGACTTTTAAGTCTCAGATAAGTCCTGATGTTTATTAGATCAGATTCCAAGCTGTGGTAGATGGCAAAGAAGTCATTTTCAGTTACAGGCGTGGTCAGGAACCGATACATTTCACGGTCAACTGATGTAGAGAGGTCTCGGTAACTTTTATTCTCGTAGTAGGCGCTGATGCCGGCTTCCACCGCTTTAAAGAGGTGCTCGGGTAGCCAGGAGTATTTTTCATCCTTGAAAACTTGCTTTAACGTGTCCAGGTCAACTGAGCCATCTTCCGAAAGTGCAAATTCAAAGTCTTTTTCTTCTATCTTGGACTTGAGAAATACCTTGATATTGTGAAAGTCGAATCGAGCGCGTGCCTTAAATTTTAGGGGTTCATCCACACATAAGTCATCAAAGGTTTTAAGCGCCTCCCTCCTCTCAGCAATGAGCATCCTTTCGAAGGAGTCCTCATCCCTCACATCACTTAAGTATTTTGAATAGGGGGTTTCCTGAAGGAATTTGAGATAATCACTCACCTCGCTTGCCTCAGCGAGACGGTCAAAAAATGGGCGAGGTATTAAATCCTTCTCCAGTACACGAATACGCCCAACTGCATAAGTGTATCTCGCATCCTCTTTACCGAATGGAGGATATTTCAAAAAGTCTATAGCCATTATTCCTCGAAGAGCAGGGCCTTAATATTGTCCTCTATCTCGTCCTTAATCTCAGGAATGATAACTTCAGGAGCCAGATTTATTTCCACTTTCTCTCTTTTCAGTGTGAATCCAGAGTATCCCGCCAGCTTTTCTTTCGAAAGTGTCAGATCGAGACCAGTTTCCTTCCCCAGCTTTTTGATGAATTCTTCATTAACCCTGTTTTCTTTACCACCAGGTATCACCTCGTATTTTCCGTTAAGATCCAGTACCTTGATGAAATTAGCCATGTGCCCAATGTACTTATCGGCACTTTCGGTTTTCAGTATGTCGATCACTTTTTTAAAGACCGCATCAACTATTTCCCTCTTCGCCGCGAGTACCTTTTTGCGGAGTTCAATAACCTCGAGACCGATTCTTTTTTCCTTTTCCTTTCGGTAGACTTCTTCAGCCTCTTTATGGGCTGCGTCAATGATAAAATTTTTCTCCTTCTCGGCATCCACGAGTATAGCCTTTGCCTCTTCTTCCGCTTTAGCTAAGATCCTTTTTGCCTGCTCTTCAGCTTCTTTCAGTATTTTTTCGACTATTTTTGAGCTTTGCATGATGTCAAATCTTTATGTTTATCATAAGGAAGAAGCTGGTGAGAAACCCGAGCACTGCGTACGTTTCCACCATAGCTCCATAGATAACGGGTTTCATGGCCTGGTCCGGTCTCTTTGCCGTCAGGTCGATACCAGCGGCACAGACTTTTCCCTGATGTATGGCTGAAAGCAACCCGGCAAATGCTATCGGAAGAGACGCAGCAAGTAACTCAAGCCCCTGGTATATTGTGATCGCTTTGGGAGTTCCGAGTAAACCAACCTTGAGGATGATGAACAGGGCGATGATAAACCCGTAGAACCCCTGTGTCCCTGGTAGAGCAACCAACAGAAAGAGCCTTCCGAACATGTCTGGCGCCTCCGAGAGCACCCCGGAAGCTGCTCTACCTGTGTAGCCTATTCCTATCGCTGATCCTATACCAGCCATAAATGCTGCCATCGCAGCTCCAATCATAGCAATGTAAAGACCACTCAATGCCAACCTCCTTTTAAAAATTTTTCTTTCCTATTTCTTAATTTCAGTGTAATAACCCTCTATACTGAAGGGTTTAAATTCATATCCACCGTTATCATAAAATTTCGTGAAAAATTCAACGTATTGGAGCCTTAAACTATGTACAAACGCCCCCATTACGTTGATGATAATCGAGAATAAATGCCCACCAATGAAAATCAAAATTGCAAGGATAATCCCAATGTAAGGCACGGGTAGAACGAGCTTCGCAACGATGTTAATTGACATCGCGATACCAGCAGTAACCATCCCAAGTGCCATGAGTCTTACGTACGAAAGCAGGTCTCCTACATACCCTGTGACTCCGTAAAGGTTGTAAAGTCCCTTTACAACTCTGACAATGAAGCTGCCGGATGTACCGCCACTTAGAAAGATGATCAGAGCAATAGGGGCGAAGATAAAGAATGCCATTAGGTAACCTATGAAGCCACTATGGAATAGCACGTCTCCAAACGATTTTCCCGATTTGCTGGAAATCAAATAGGCAAGAATTACAAAGAGTAACATAAAGAACCAGGACAGTTCATTTGCTAACCCGTCCAGAAATTCGCCATTTTTAACCCTTTTGTAAAATCCTACGAGTAAGCCTAATTCCACCTGCAAAAGTCCAAAAGCAAGAGAGAGGTAGAAGAAAGGCATGGGGTTGACCATTGGATCAAAAAGCAAAAGACTGTTTCTGAATTGATGGAGGAATGGTATTGGCAACGAGGTAAACAGGTCTCCGAACCAGCTTCCTGTCATAGCTCCGGCAAATATAGATGTGATCCCACCATAGAGGAGGACAACCAAAAATTGCATTTTCCCAAGCTTCTTCATTAACAGGAGGGAAAGAATGATGAGAGAAATTCCATATCCTGCATCAGTTAAACATAATCCAAAAAATACGGCAAAAAATGGTGTCAAAAGCGGTGTTGGATCAACTTCTCTCAAATTTGGTAAACCATAGAGCTTTGTTAGAAGCTCAAAGGGTTTTATAGATTTTTTGTTGTCAATAAAGGTAGGTGGGTTGTCTTCAGGCCCGGGATCTGCAACAATATATGTGGCAGAATCAAACTTTTTGACAATTTTATCAACCTTTTTCAGGTCTTTCTCTTTAATCCATCCGAGAACCAGGAACGTTGCCTTTGTCTCGATACCCTGACCTGAGACTCTGTATTTGCTGTTAATATTTGAAAGATAGTCGTAAACTATAAGAAGGTTTAGTTTCTCCTGAGCGAGCTTTCTGGCCTCTTCTGTTTGTTTGATTCTTTCCTCTTCCAATTTCTCAATTTCTTTCTTGTATTTTTCAATGAGCTCGCGCGGTCTTCCTTTCATTCCACGGAAATCAACCTGTTCGAATCCTATTTTAAGGAGTTCATTCTTGATCCTGGCCGCGTCTTCCTTCAGGAAAACAATAAGGGTATAGGTGAATCTCGAATCAAGGCTGACGACGGATGTTTCAATTCCCTCTATCTTTTTCAGTTCCTCTTCGTTGTTGATTGGAACCGTTCCTGCAATAATTTCCACCTTCTCAGATTCGCCAATTTCCTCGAGAGGCAGGTCAAGATCGTACCACTTCCTCAAAGAGTCTATTTTTGATTGTAAATTTACTTCAAGGTTTTTAATCTCAGTGAGTCTCTTCTCGATTTCTTCCACCCGAGACAAAGTTCTCTTGTAATCGTATCTCTGGGAAACTGTCTTGAGATCGTCTTCAGTAATCTCGGGTTTAATTTCAAAAAATGTCTCTAAAAAACCTTTCTTGGTGTCAAACTGATTAAAAAATTCGATTACCCTTCGGATTCTTGACAGAGTGTACTCGATCTCGGGATTGGTCGATTCGACTTTTTTCTCTTTGACTTCTGGGAGGTTTTTAAAATCCGGGTCTTCCTTGATATCACTAATGTGTACTATACCCGCTTCCTGGAGGGTATCGACAAGTTCATCTTTCTCAGACTTGTGAACAATAAAAGTTATTTTCTTAACTTTAACTATTGCCATTATTCAAAGACCAGTTCAAAGATCTTTCTTACAGCAGAGTCAACCTTTTTCGTCCCCTTTTCTTTTATAGATTTAATCCGTGTCTCAGTCTCCTCTTGTAGTTTTTTTATTTCATCTTCAGCGTCCTTTTTGGCCTTCTCTATAGAAGCCTGCAGAATCTTCTCTCTCTCCTTCTCTGCCTCATGTCTCATTTCTTCCCTTTTCTTCCTTGCACTTTCTAAAATTTCATTTGCCTTTTTCTTTGCGTCTTCGACGATTTTATCAGCTCTTTCCTCTGCTTCTTTAATTTCTCTAATGATTTCAATTGCCAACTTAAAACCTCCCTTTAAAAAATCGATAGTGGTGATTAAAGATTGTATTGACGGTTAAATGGACATGTCAAGATACCGCTTGTTTGAGGAGAAATCTAAATTGTATGAAAATAATGTCATTTCTGGATGATTAAAATCCACCTGTGATGTGACAATTTAAAAATCAGAATATTCTTTTTTTTTGAAGCATGGAATTAGTAAAGTTATTGTTTGGTTTAAACTTGGGCAACTTTTAGACTTTAACTTAACTTTGACAGCAAATACCAAAAGCCTTGATAGAAGCGGGCTTGGGACATGGCACAACTTAGGGGGAGCAAGGGGTGTTATATCCAAAAAACTACGAATTAGGGCGATGTTTTGAATTTGAGGTGTCAAAGTTGGGTTTAAAAATATGGACAAAATGTGGGGAATAATGGAAAATGTAAGAGAATTTTGCGTAGTGTTACCAGGCATAAATACGGGGATTTTGTTTGCGAAAAATTTCTGGAAGAGGAGGGTATGATGGTAGTCGTTTGGCCTTATAAATTGTGCATACCTGGGAAGCAGTTGAGATATCTGGGAATGTTTATGAAGTTAAGCTAAAATCGAAATATCAAACCTTATTAAATTTTGGGACGAGGAATAGAGTTTTTAATAGGGGGGCTGCGCTTCGCGCAGCCCCCCTATTTTTCCTTACTTTGCAGCGTTTCCTACTCTCTTTAAACCAGCATGAGTCTGGAGAGCAGCTTTTAAAGTTACTGAATGATCCGTGTCGTTAACTCCAATAACCTGGATTTTACCGTAATAAACCTGGTGATCCGATGTAACTACTTTGACCGTATAGACATCATTCACATTTACCGCAAACTGACTTGATGTTGGCTCGACCGTTACACTATCAACATCGCCATATCTAAGGGGTGTTACAAGGTTGAAAAACGTGGAGTCAGGGGAATTTGGACATGTAACTTGTGAGGTCTGGATGCCTCTTACAGTACCGGAATAATAGAAGAGATCAACGACATCGCAATGGTCTGTAAGAGGATATACATACATTGTCCCATTATTGACATCCCAGCCCGCACCTGAGGGATGAGTTGTATCAGAATAAACACTTGCGTCATAAATTGTTACATTTGACGTCTCTACGGGCCTGAAATCAAGACTGTTTGTGGGGTCACTCACAATATCTCCTTTGTATGCCGCCACTTTGTATACACCAATCTGATCAACTATAATTGTTGTGCTATCTTTGTCATCTATCGTATCAACAGCTGCGTCGTTGAAGTATACATAATAACCATCTGCATCAGTAACCGCATCCCAGTTAAGTTGAATTGCATAACCATTATTTACGACTTGATAGGTGAGTGTGCCGGGTGATTGTAAAACCTCATTTTCTGTTGTTGTGGTGCAACCTCCTATAACAACAAGTGCTCCGACAAGAATTGCACCCAATAGGACCTTCTTCATTTTTAACCTCCTGTTTGAATTTTTATCGTATAATAACAGTTTAAAAGAAAACCATCAAGGTTGTTTCAGCCAAAATATATGCTATTCCCTACATAATAGAGCTTCGGTCATTTACCGCTACCCCAAAATGACTAAAAATGAAGCAGAAATTTCCAGTCGCGAAATTAAATTACCATCTACTTGAAAGATGATGTGACCCTATTAAAAACCCGAAATCTGCTACCTATAACAGATCAAAAATCAAATACATAACATTGATCATTGAGCTCAAGGAAGTCTCCTCAAATTGAAGAATACGAGGTGTGTTACTTGTTAATAAATGCCATCCGTATTAAAAAATAAGGTCCTCTTTAATCGTTGACCGAGTCTCCTACTCTCTCGCCGGAATCACCGCCCTCCATGCTCTTTTCTACTTCATCCAGGGATTCTCCAGCCTCCAGGCGGTCAACAACCTCTTCAAATTCAGGCCCGAGGTCTTCGCCCAATTCGCTTCCCATCTTTTTCATGAATTTTGCAATAGATTTAGGGTCATTTTCATCAAAACCACTCCAATTTGATGGATCGGCGAGTCTCTCGAGTCTTTCATCCTCTGAAAGGACAAATCTAACTCTCGATACTAATTTCTTGATGTTTGTACTCCCACAGTGGGGACACCGTTCCTCTTCCTTTTCAACTATGTTTAATTTAAACAGTGTAAATTTACGTCCACAGTCAAGACAAATATACTCATAAATCGGCATTTCTTAAACCTCCCACAGGGTTGTTTGTGTTTTTCAAAAATAAATGAGAAATACTAATTTTGCAAGTCAAGCCAGCCGTTCAAGTGCCCATTTAATGTGAGGAATCCATAAATCAATTCCACTCTTAAGTAATTTTTCAAGTATCGGTTTTAAATCTCTTTTGCCAGAGTTACCTGCAGCAATTATTACGTTCCTTATGAATCCCTCGTATCTGGAACGTCTCACCGGAGTCCCCTGAAACTTTTTCTCAAACTCATCACGTGTAAGAGTCAGAAGTTCTCTCAATGGTGGTGCCAGTAAGCCTTCCCTCGGCTGGAAATCCTCTATATTGGATGGCTTTATTTTTTGATTGTAAGGGCATACTTCCTGGCAGATATCGCACCCGAACACCCAATTTCCCATTTTCTCTCTTAAATCCTCAGAAATTATCCCCCGATATTCAACGGTCAGGTATCCGATGCACCTGGTTGCATCGATAATCCTGGGTTCCACTATTGCATTCGTAGGACACGCGTCAATACACCTTGTGCAGCTGTAACACAGGTCCGGTTCAAATTTTTCCTCATCAGGTTCCAATTTTTCCTTAAGGATTACCTCTGCAAGGAATAGATAAGAGCCCAATTTTCTGTTTATAAGCATAGCATTTTTCCCTATCCACCCGAATCCTGCTCTGTACGCAAGCTCACGCTCAAGAATGGGGCCCGTATCAACGTAAATCCTGCCGTTCAGCCCAGTTTCTCTCAAAATCCTTTTCAATTTCTTCTTCAGGACTTTGTGATAATCTCTACCCCATGCGTATTTTGAAATCAATCCACGCGAGGGATCGTCCCAGAATTTTTTTAATGAAATTGTGAAATAATTTGCAGCCAATACTATGACGGTCCCATACCCGTCGAAGATCTTTTCAACATTGAGGATAGCATCTAAATGTCTTTCCATGTAGTGCATTTCGCCATGAAAATTTTTATCGAGCCATTCTTTAAATGTACCGGCAGTCATATAATTCGCTGGAGAGAGAAAGCTTACGAGATCAAACCCCTCTTTTTGGGCAAGTGCCTTAAATTTTTCTTTCATAGCCAATAATGATACACCAATTGACATGGTCATCGAAAATACATGAAAATTGAATGATGTCGGGTAAACTTTTCGTAGTCGCTACACCCATCGGTAACATCAAGGACATAACATTGAGGGCACTTGAAATTCTAAAAGAAGTGGATCTGATTTTGTGTGAGGATACGAGAAGAACCCGTCCTCTGCTCACTCATTATGGAATCTCCAACGAGCTTCAATCGTACAACGAACACAATGAGAGGGACAGAATCCCAAAAATAATCGAGATGCTTGAGGATGGACATAACATAGCACTTGTTTCTGATGCCGGGACACCTGGAATATCTGATCCTGGATACCGACTTGTGAGAGAGGCCCGCATTCACGGGATTGAAGTGGTATCCGTGCCTGGTCCCTCAGCAGTTATTGCAGCTATCTCGATCTCAGGTTTACCTACCGATAAATTTGTATTTGAGGGGTTTCTCCCACGCAAGAAAAATAAGCGTTTGAAGAGACTTGGATTTTTGAAAAATGAAGATCGAACTATTATAATTTATGAGTCGGTTCACCGAATAGAGCGAACTCTCCGTGAAATTCTTGAAATAATGGGTGATAGAGAGGTTGCACTGTGTCGGGAGTTAACTAAACTCCATGAAGAGGTGAAGTTTGGACAACTTAGTGATATTATTGCTGAAGGGATTAAAGGAAAGGGTGAATTTGTTATAGT
>Ga0256833_1001655_pt1 | contig 16239 bp, 13 predicted proteins | sample 356284metaG_FD_190535 | JGI IMG/M metagenome (GOLD analysis project Ga0256833, IMG submission 190535) | Hydrothermal vent microbial communities from Mid Atlantic Ridge, Atlantic Ocean - 356-284 | ecosystem: Environmental > Aquatic > Marine > Hydrothermal vents | place: Atlantic Ocean: Mid...
CCAGGATACGGCGATACCACTGCAGGGTGAGTGCCTCTTGTTCCTCCGCGCTGAGCGGCCAGGGGATGGAAGATCGGTTGAGCCGCTCGCGCACCACGGCCAAGGTGATGGCCACGCTGACCGAGATATTGAAACTCTCCACGAAACCGTACATCGGCAGGCGCAGATGGGCATCGGCATGTCGAAGAGCGTAGGGGCTGAGGCCCTCGCGCTCGTTGCCAAAGAGAAACGCCACCGGCCGGTCGATGGGCAAGTCATAAGGGCTCCAGGCGTCGGCGTGGGGCGTGGTAGCGACCAGCCAGTAGCCTTGCTGCCGCAGGCAGGCCAGCGCCTCGGCGGTGGCGGGGAACTCGGCGGGCATTTCATGTTGCGCATCCAACCCCTCGGGGTTGACACGAGCCGCCGGGGTGCGAAAGCGGTGCAAATCCACCCATTTGTGCGCGCCCAGCGCGACGTCGGGGTTGACCTTGTAGGCATTCCAATTTTCGGCAATGTAGACGTCCTGAATGCCCAGCGCGTCGGCGGTGCGCAGGGTGGCGCTGGCGTTTTGCGGCTGGTAGATGTCTTCCAACAGGAAAGTGAGGTAGCGCGTTCGCCAACGGAGCACCTCGGCGATCTTGCGGCGCTTGTGCTCGGTAATGAATTGCCCCAAAAAGGCGAGCAGTTCGCGGCGCAGGGCAGCATCCACCTCGGCAGGGGAAGCAGAGGGGCAAGGCGAGGTCATGCGCCTGCTCCTCCGGTGGGGAGGTACACACCCACGACGCGGTTTTGCGGGCGCAGGTAGGTTTGCGCCACCCGCTGGACGTCGTCCGGCGTGACGGCAGCGAGACGATCGAGGAAGTGCTCGTACCAGCCGTAATCGGCAAACATGCTGGCGTAGCCCATCCAAAACGCCTGATTGGAGATGCTTTCACTGCCGTAAGCGAACAAGGCGCGCGCCTGCTTCAGCGCCCGCTGAAGTTCGTCGGCGTTCGGCGGGGCGTCTTGCAGACGGGCGATCTCATCGTCCATCACCTGCAAGGTTTCGGTAGCCGTGCGGCGGGGATGCACGATGGCGTGCAAAGTGTAAAGGTAGGGGTCAATGGTCGGATGGAGCACGCCACCCACGTTGACGGCGTACTCGGCATCGACCAAGGCGCGATAGAGGCGAGAGGTCTTGTTGGTCAGGCCGTTGCTGAAAAGGTTGAGGTTGGTGGGGCCGGAAAGCAGGCTGTCGGCGGCCAGCAGGGGGAAAAAGTCGGGGTGAGTGGCGTTGGGGGCATGGTAAGCCACCTGGAGGAAGGTGGTTTCGCCGGGCCCCTCCACGGTGACACGGCGCTCGCCGCGCTGGGGCGGTTCCGGGCGGATACGGCGGGGTGGTTCTTCCCCCGCAGGGATGCTGCCGTAGATTTCCTGCACGCGTTGCAACATGGCTTCGGCCTGGAAGTCGCCCGCGATGGCCAACACCGCGTTGTTGGGGATGTAGTAGGTGCGATAGTGGCGGTAGAGGTCGTCGCGGGTCATGGTTTGCAGGTCGGCCAGGTCGCCGATGACCTCGTGGTGGTAGGGATGCACCCGAAAGGCCGCGGCCTGCACCTCTTCCGCCAATTGAAAAGTGGGCTCGTTTTCGTTGCCCTGCCGCTCGGAGATGACCACCGTGCGCTCGGAAGCCACTTCCTGGGGATCGAAGGCGCTGTTGACCATGCGGTCGGCCTCAAGTTCCAGCGCCAGTTGAATTTGGTCGGCGGGCATGGTCTCGAAAAAAGTCGTCCAGTCCAGGTAAGTAAAGGCATTCCACGTCCCGCCGGTGCGGGAAATCGCCTTGTCGAGCACACCGGCGGGGAAGCGCGGCGTGCCTTTGAACTGCATGTGCTCCACCCAATGGCTGACGCCGGTGATGCCGGGGATTTCGTCGCGCGAGCCCACCCGATACCACACCCAATGGCTGATGATGGGCGCGGTGTGGATTTCCTTCAGCATCACGGTCAGGCCGTTGGGTAAAGTCGTGGTCATCAGGGGCATACATCCTCCAAAGGTGGGAAAATGCGAAGGGCTTTCGGGCGCAGGCTCCGAGAAGCGCCACCGCCTTGCCATGATTATAAACGCTTTCACCCGAGGCGAGTATAATGGAGCAACGCACGGGAGCACTCAAATGTTGTAGAAAGGGCATTCCGAGGCTTGATCTCTCCCCTCCCCCCTGGCGAAGGCTCGCCCTCTGCTAACGCTCCAGGCGAGCCTCCGCCTTCCCCCTCCCCTCCCTTACTGAAGGGAGGGGAGGGGGAGGCCGCCGTAGGCGGCGGGGGAGGGGTGAGATCCTGAAAAGTGCTTCTACGACATTTGCTTGCACCCAGTATAATGGAGCAACGCACGGGCACTGGCTGCCCTGAGGGTAGCCAGGGCCGCGCTCGGCAAATTCGTTGCGCCCTCAGAGCACATTTCTTCCCGGAGGCTTCGATGCACCGTTCACGCTTCGGCTTTCTTTTGGCAGGGATGTTGGTCCTGTTCCTGACCGCCTGCGGCCCGGCAACCCCGCTCCCCCAACCTACGACCACCGCCCCGCCCCCCACCTCCACGGCGGCAACCGCCACCATTCCGCCCGCGTCGGCCACCCCCACCACAGGCGTGGTCAAAATCACAGGGTCGTTCACCTACACCAACGACATTATCACCACCTACTACGTCGAGCACGCCGTCGCGCTGGTGGATATGTACGGCTTCGTCACCCGCAACCGCGATTGGGAAATCCCCGTCACCTCACAAGTGCTGGGCTACCTCAAACTGGACCCGAAAGCCAAAAAGGGGACCTACGAAATCGAACTGCCTGCCCAACCCGAAGGCCATCCCGCCGACGTGGACAACAACGGACACAGCGACCAGGGCGTGCAGATTTTCGCCGTGGCCTACTGGCCTAACCTGACCGGCGGCCCCTACTCGGTGGGCGACGACCGCTCCTACGGGTGGCCTTCCTACCTCGCTTCCGTCAAGACCGACTCCGAAAACCAGGACGAGGTCATCGGCGGCAAACTGGTCGTCTGGGCACCCGATGATGCTCAGCAATTCCCGGTGGGCTTCGGCAAAGATGGCCTGCTCTTCACCGCCGACGACCCGGTGGCACCCATCCCTGCGGGCTACACCATCGTCGATCTGGACCAAAAGCCGTTCAAATTCACCCACCCTCGCGTGGCCAATCTCACCCTCTACGAGCCGCAGGACGTCGCGGTGAAGGATTTTTCCCACGACACCTTCACCGAAGCCTTCGACAAAATGTTTGCCATTGCCCGCAAAGAGTACGCTTTCAACGGCTTCCCCAACAAGCAGCCGGATTGGGATGCACTTTACCGCGACATCCGCCCGCGCGTCGTCCAGGCCGAGAAAGACAACAACCCCAACGCCTACTGGCTGGCGCTGCGCGATTTCACCTGGGCGTTCAAAGATGGGCACGTCGGCCTCAGCATGACGGAATACGGCTACCGCCTGTTCCTCGACGAAGTCGGCGGCGGTTACGGCTTTGCCATCCGCCAAATGGACGATGGGCGCTACCTGGTGGTGTACGTCTTGCCCGACGGCCCCGCAGCCCAGGCCGGGATGAAACGCGGCGCGATTCTCACCGAATTCAACGGCGAGCCGGTGGCCGAGGCCGTCAAAAAGGTCAAGCCGTGGGCGCTGCCCCTTTCCACCGAATGGGCTTTGCGCTACCAGCAAGCCCGCTACCTGCTGCGCGCCCATCCCGGCGATGTCGCCACGGTGACCTTCATCAACCCCAACGAAGACACCCCACAAACCGTTTCCCTGACGGCCATCCCCGAACGAGAAAGTTTCAATTACACCTCCATCTACCACAACGCCCCCAAAGAAACCTACTTGCCGGTCGATTACCGGGTGCTGGATTCCGGCATCGGCTACATCCGCATCAACTCCAACTACGACGACCTCAACCTCATCATCCGCCTCTTCGAGCGGGCGCTGAAGCAGTTTGAGGCGCGCAAAGTCCCCGGCCTGATCATCGACATGCGCTACAACCGCGGCGGCGCGCCCTTAGGGCTGGCCGGTTTCTTTACCGACCAAGAGATCACTCTCGGCCAACTGGAATACTACAGCGACAAAACCGGCAAATTCGAGCCGGAGGGCGAGCCGGAGAAATTCCTGCCCAACGAGCACATCTATCACTTCGACAAGATGGCCGTACTCGTGGGGCCGGGGTGCTACAGCGCCTGCGAACTGGAGGCCTACGGCTTCAGCAAGGTGCCGGGCGCCATCGTGGTGGGCGAATACCCCACCGCAGGCACCGAAGCCGAGGTCTCGCGCGGCCAATTCAAGATGCCAACCGGCCTCTCGCTGCAGATCCCCACCGGGCGCTTCGTCAACCCCGATGGCTCGCTCTTTCTGGAAGGCCAGGGCGTGCAGCCTACCTTGCGCGTGCCGCTCACGCCGCAAACCCTGCTGGCCAAGGGCGACGTCGTGCTCCAAACCGCCGAGCAGGCCATCCTCAACCCGGCAGGCGCTGGCATTACACCCTCCGGCCCGCCGACGCTGGTCGCCGCCGACCAGGCCCAGGGCTACTTGCTGAGCGGCACGCCCTTCCTCGAAAACCTGGCGCGCCAAAAAGCAACCGCCGAGGACTTTGCCCACCCCGGCACCATCACCTACACCATCGCCCTGGACGACCCCACCCAGCCCACCGTCTGGTCATACGGCTGGTGCGCCAAGGACAAGACCACCCTCGACGACAACTTCACCTCCATCGACCTGACCTTCGACCTGGACGGTCACACCCTCCCCCCGCAAGCCTTAGCGACCTACGACTACCAGGCCAAAAACGGCATGGCCTGCCGCCTGGTGTATGCCATTTTGAAGGATTGGCCGGTGGGCGAACACCACCTGACGATTACGGCTCAGTTCACCCGCACGGTCAACGACGGCCAAAGCGCTTATCCGCCCGGCAAATACATTTTGCAGTACGACGTCTACGTCAAGCCATGAAAGTGCTCCTCTTCGGCACCTGCTTAGCAGGCACGTTTCGGGAAAGCATCATCCAGGGGGCGGTGCGGGCGCTGCAACGCGCCGGCGCTGAGGTGCTCATCCCCCGCGGGCTGACCTGCTGCGGCCAACCGGCGTTCAACGCCGGTGACTGGGAAGACGCCCGCCGCATGGCGCGGCACACCATCGGGGTGTTGGAAGCCGCCGGCGATGTACCGGTGGTGCTGCTCGCCGGTTCGTGCACCGCGATGATCCGTCATCACTACGCCGACCTGTTCGCCGACGACCCGGCCTGGCTACCTCGCGCCCGGGCGCTGGCCGCCCGCACCTACGAATTCACCGAGTTTCTGGTGGATGTGCTCGGCGTCACCGACCTGGGCGTGCGTTTCCCCTATCGTATCACCTACCACCCCTCCTGCCACCTGCTGCGCGCCTTGGGGGTGGACCGCCAGCCGCGGGCGCTCATCGCTGCGCTGCACGGCGCGGCGTTCGTAGAACTGCCCCACGCCGACGAGTGCTGCGGCTTTGGCGGCGTGTTCTCGGCGGAATTCCCCGAAATTGCCCACGCCATGCTGGAACGCAAAGTCGCCAACATTGCCGCCACCCAGGCCGACTACTGCCTGACCGCCGACCCCAGTTGCCTGCTGCACATCCAGGGTGGCCTGCGGCGCGCCGGTGTGCCTACCCGGATGCTGCACATCGCCGAGGTGCTGGGCGAGACCTGGCAAAAAGGGTAAACGATGGACGCTCTCCGCCAAGCCGTCCGCAAAGCCCTGGCCGATGAGGCGCTGCAAGCGGCCCTGGACGCCAACGCCGAGCGCCGCCGCGCCGCCCGCGAGCGCGCCCACGCCACCCTGCCGGAGCCGTGGGAGGTCATGCGCGGCCGCGCCGCCGAGGTGCGCGCCGACATCCTCGCGCATTGGGACGAAGTGCTGACGCGCTTCGTCGCCCGCGCGCGTGCCAACGGCTTCATCGTGCACCAGGCCGCCGATGCCGCCGAAGCCCGCCGCATCATCTTAGACATCGTGGCCGCCCAGGGGCCTGCGCCGCGCCTGGTCGCCAAATCCAAATCTATGGTCACGGAGGAAATCGCCCTCAACGCCGCCCTGGAGGCCGCCGGGCACCGCGTGGTGGAAACCGATCTCGGCGAGTTCATCGTGCAGTTGCGCCACGAACGCCCGGCGCACATCATCACCCCCGCCGTGCACCTCCGCCGCCAGGAGGTGGCTCAAACCTTCCACGACCTGCTGGGAATGCCCTACACCGAAGACGTCGCCGCGATGACCGCCACCGCCCGCCGCCACCTGCGGGAAGTCTTCCTCCAGGCCGACGTCGGCATCAGCGGCGTCAACTTCGGCATCGCCGACACCGGCGGCATCTGCATCGTCACCAACGAGGGCAACGGGCGCATGGTGACCACCCTGCCGCGGGTGCACATCGCGGTGATGGGCGCCGAGCGGCTGGTGCGCACGCCGGAGGACCTGGCGTTGATGCTGGAACTGCTGCCCCGCTCGGCCACCGGGCAGGATCTGACCGTCTACACCACCCTGATCCACGGCCCGCGCCGGGCGGGCGAAGATGGCCCCGAGGAGCGGCATCTCGTCATCGTGGACAATGGCCGCCAACGCCTGGCGCAAACGCCTCTGGCCGACGCGCTGCGCTGCATTCGCTGCGGCGCGTGTCTGAACGCCTGTCCGGTGTTCCGCGAAATCGGCGGGCACGCCTATGTCGGACGCCATGGCGAACCCACTCCCTACCCCGGCCCGATCGGCATCGTGATCTCGCCAGGGCTGTTCGGCTCCGAAAAATTCGGCAACCTGCCCTACCTCTGCACCCTGTGCGGGGCGTGCGCCGAAGCCTGCCCGGTGGAAGTGCCCCTGCCGGAACTCATCCTGCGCGCCCGCGCCCCCCAACCCGCCACTCGCCATTCGCCACCCGCTACTCGCCATTCGCTATTCGCTACTCGCCATTCGCTATTCGCTACTCGCCACGCCCCTCCTTTCCGCTCCTTTCTGGCGCTCTACGCCCGGCTTGCCACCCGTCCGCACCTCTTCCGCCGGGCACAACGGCTGTTGGCCGCCGCCACGCCCCTGTTGGCGCGCCTCTTGCCCATCCCCTTCCTGCAAGGGGTGGGGGTGAGTGAGGAAACAGGAATTGCGAATGAAGAATCAGGAATTACGAATGAGGAATTAGGGATAGCGAATGAAGAATCAGGAATTGCGAATGAGGAACCGCCATTCGCCATTCGCCATTCGCAATTCGCAACTCGCAATTCGCCATTCGCCACTCGCCTCACCGCCCTCGACGGCGAAATCCTCCCCGCGCCCGACATGACCACCGCCGGAGAGGCCATCGTGCGCTTTTTGCAGCGTGAAGAGGTGACCGAGGTGCTGGCCTGGGCACCGGAGCACCTGCCCGCCGAGGTCACGGCAGCGCTGCAGCGAGCAGGCATCGCCTTTTGCCACGGCGAGCCCGCCGCCTGCCGGGTGGGATTGACCGGCGCGGCCCTGGGCATTGCCGCCACCGGCAGCATCGTGGTGCCCTCCGGCGCAGGCCGTCCCCAGGCCGCATCGCTGCTGCCGGAAATCCACATCGCCGTGCTGCGTCGCGGCGACATCGTGCCCGACCTGACCACGGCCCTCCGGCGGCTCGACCTGGCCGCCGCCGGGATGACCGCCATCATCACCGGCCCCTCCCGCACCGCCGACATCGAGATGACCCTCACCTTAGGCGTCCACGGCCCGCGACGGGTGGTGGTTGTGTTGGTGGGGTAACCCTCACTCCTTGCGCCCCCGGTGTGTTATGAACCGCGCCTCGCTTCCTCCCGAAACCTTTACCCAGGCCGTCCAGGCTCTCCAAGCCATCCGCGACGGCATGGACGTGATGACGGCCATCAAGCGCCACCCGCTGCCGCGGGGGCTGCTGAGCAAGAGCGCCTTGGTGGCGGCCTACCGCCGCCTGGTGGCCGAGGGCGTTTGGGAGGCCGACCCCGACCTGCTGGCGCGCATCCGCCTGAAGCCGGTGCGCTCGCTTTCGGGCGTCACCGTGGTCACCGTGCTCACCAAGCCCTACCCCTGCCCCGGCGAGTGCGTGTTCTGCCCCGACGATGCCCGTATGCCGAAAAGTTACCTGCCCGACGAGCCGGGCGCCCAGCGGGCGCTGATGCACGCCTTCGACCCCTACACCCAGGTGCGCGCCCGCCTGGCCGCGCTGGAGGCCGTCGGCCACCCTACCGACAAAATCGAACTGCTGGTGCTCGGCGGCACGTGGACGGCCTACCCCAAGGACTACCAGACCTGGTTCATCCGCCGCCTGTTCGACGCCCTCAACGCCGACGATTGCCCTCCCGCCTGGCGGCAAGAAGGCGAATGCCGCGCCCCCGACCTGGAAGCCGCCCAGCGCCACAACGAAACCGCCCGTCACCGCAACGTCGGCCTGGTGGTGGAAACCCGCCCCGACCACATCACCCCCCGCGCCCTGCGCCGCCTGCGGGAACTGGGCGTCACCAAGGTGCAAATCGGCTTCCAGAGCATGGACGACCGCATTTTGGCCCTCAACAAGCGCGGCCACACCGTGGAAGACAACCTGCGCGCCGCCGCGCTGCTGCGGGCGGCAGGGTTCAAAATCGTCGCCCACTGGATGCCCAACCTGCTGGGGGCGACGCCGGCAAGCGACCGCGCCGATTTTGCCCGCCTGTGGCAGGGCCTGTGCCCCGACGAACTCAAAATCTACCCCACCCAGTTGCTGCCCAACACCGAACTCCACGCCTTCTGGCAGCGAGGGGAATACACGCCCTATACCACCGAAACCCTGATTGACCTGCTGGCCGACTTGAAGGCCACCGTGCCGCCCTACTGCCGCATCAACCGGGTGATTCGCGACATCCCTTCCACGCACGTCGTGGCGGGGAACAAGCGCACCAGTTTGCGGCAGGATGTGCTCGCCGAGATGGCGCGCCGCGGCACCCGTTGCCGCTGCATCCGCTGCCGCGAGGTGCGCGGCCAGCCCGTAAAGCCTGACCTGCTACGGCTGGAGGATTTCACCTACACCGCCGCTTACGCCGAGGAGCATTTCCTGCAATTCGTCACCCCCGACGACCGCTTGGCGGGCTTCCTGCGGCTTTCGCTGCCCCGCCCCGAGGCGCCGCCGGTGGGGATGGAAGCCGACCTGGCCGGCGCGGCCCTCATCCGCGAAGTGCATGTTTACGGCCAGTCGCTGCCGGTGGGGGCAGAGCAGCACGGCGCAGCCCAGCACATTGGCCTGGGCACCCGCCTGCTGGCCGAGGCCGACCGCATCGCCCGCACGGCGGGCTTCCGCAAGGTGGCCGTCATCGCCGCGGTGGGCACGCGGCAGTATTACCTGCAACGGGGGTTTGTACGCGGGCAGTGGTATTTGATCAAAGCGCTGTAGAGGACGTTTCGCCGCTTTCTCTTGACAAAAAGAACTTTTTGCTATAGAATAACTTTGTATTACAAAGTCCACTGCGCAAGAAAGAAACCAGGAGGCATAATGTCCACAGTAACACCCGAAGAGGCCCGAGAAGCCCTGGAAGCGGTACGGACCACCGCCCGCCAGGTGCAGCGCACGCTGGCCAACGGCGGCGCGGCCTACTACCTTTTCGTTTGGGGAACGGTCTGGTTGTTAGGCTTTGGAAGCACTTACTTCCTCGGCGCGACCTCCCCCCTCAGCGGAATCATCTGGCTGGTGCTGGACGTGCTGGGTGTTGCCGCTTCGTTCCTCATCGGCTGGCGGATGAGCCAGCGCGTGCGCAGCCGCGTGGGGGTGCGCGTCGGCCTGTTCTGGCTGGCCTGGCTGGTCTATGCCGCCCTCATCGTGCAATTCGCCCAACCGACCACTGGCAATCAGTTGAGCCTGCTGCTTTCCTTGTTCGCCATGATGGGTTATGTCACCAGCGGGCTGTTGTTCGACAGCCGATTCCTCGTGGTTGTAGGGCTGATCGTGACGGTCTTCATCATCGCAGGCTACCTGTTCGCGCCGGCCATTTTCAACCTGTGGATGGCGATGCTGGGCGGTGGCAGCCTGCTCGCGGCTGGGGCTTATATCCAGCGCGCCTGGAGGTGAGCGATGTCCGACTTCGATACAATCATCCACCAACCCACCCGGTTGCGCATTATGGCGGCGCTGAACGCGCTGGGAGAGGAAAGTCAGATGGAATTCGGCGCACTGCGCGACCTGCTGGAAGTCACCGACGGCAACCTGGCCACCCACCTCCGCAAACTGGAAGACGCGGGCTACGTCCGCATCACCAAAACGTTCGTTGGCCGCCGCCCCCGCACCTACGTGGCCATCACCCCTACTGGACGGGCAGCCTTTGCCCAACACGTCCAAGCGCTACAAGAGATTTTGGGGTAGAAAGCCCTCGGACGACACCGCAAGCCCAGCAACGCCCCCTCGCGCAAAGGCAAAACGCGCAGAGGGGGCGTTTTCACTACGGGCAGAGGCGCTTCCCCAGGTATAATATCCTCATGCGCAAACCGTCCTGGCCATGGCTGGCAGCGGGAGCACTCCTGCTGGCGGGATGGCTGTACTTCACGCCGCCGGGGCTGCTGGGCAAGGCCGACGCCATAGCCTACGCCGTATGCGCCCGCAATCCGGCGCACTCTCCTTTTTTCGGCAGCCGCCAGATGCCGCTTTGTTATCGCGACACCGGGATGCACCTCGGCGCGCTGTTGACGTGGCTCTTCCTCGCCTGGCGAGCGCCGCGACATGGCCTTTTTCCGCGCGGCGCGGCGCGTTGGGGGCTCGGTTTGTTAGCCGCGTGCTTCGTCATCGATGGGGGCAATTCGTTCCTTCACGACCTGAGCGGTCACACCGTGCTCTATCCTCCCAACAATGTCTTCCGACTATTCACCGGCGCCGGGATGGGCATAGTCATCGGCGCGCTGCTTTACGCCGCTTTTCATCAAACCGTCTGGCGGCAATGGACGGCCCAACCAGCGCTAACCACCACCCGCCTGGTAGCCGCCTTCGCGCTGGTCGGCGCGGCCAGCGCCCTTGTGCTCAGCGGCAACCCCCTGCTACTGTACGTCGTGGCCTTGGTCACTACCGGCGATGTGGTCTTCTTGCTCACCCTGATCTACACCCTGTTCGGTATCGGCTTGCGACGCCGCGAAAACACCGCCCGCCGCTGGGGCGACCTGACCGGCACGCTGTTCGCCGGTTGGGTGGTGGCAATGGCACAGATCGCCCTGCTCGATGCTTTGCGGTTTGCCATGACCCATACCTGGGGTGCTTTTCCTCTGCCCCGCTGAGGAGCACGGACGATGATCTCCGGCCTGTTTTCGGCGTTCGGCCTCGCAGCCAGTGCCGGGCTGAACGCCTACATCCCCCTGCTGGTGATTGCCCTGCTGGCGCGCTATACAGACCTGCTGACGCTCACCCCACCATGGGACGCCCTCACCCACCCAGCCATCATCGGCTTGCTGGCGGTGTTGGCGGGCGTAGAGTTTTTCGCCGACAAGGTGCCCGCCATCAACCACGTCAACGACGCCATCCAAACCTTCGTCCGTCCTGTGGCCGGGGCCATAGCCTTCGCGGTGGGCAGCGGGGCAATCGGGCGCGCCCACCCGGTGCTGATGATGGCCGTGGGTTTGTTGGTCGCCGGCACGGTGCATGCCACAAAAAGCCTGGCCGTGCGTCCGGCGGTTACCCTCGCCACGGGCGGCGCGGGGCATACACCGGTGAGCATCGCCGAAGATTTCCTGGCCACCACGATTTCTTTGCTGGCGCTGTTGGTTCCCTTGCTGCTGGGGCTGGCAGCCTTGTTCTTGCTTGGGGTGGTTTGGTGGCGCTTTCGTCGCCGCCAAAGTGACTGACCTCCCAGTTTTCAGGCGGTCACCATGTTCGAAGAGACGCTTTCTCCCTTACAACAACGGTTGCTCTACCTGCGTTCGCTGGTAGCCCAGATTGAGCAAAGCCTGAAACAATCGCCACGGAAGGCCGCGCGGGTGCTTCCCGATGTGCAACATCTGGGCACAGCGCTGGAAAGACTGGAAGCCCAAATCCGCCAGTTTGAGAACGAGCGCCAACGAGTGTTCGCTCTGGCCGATATTTCGCGAGTGGTCAATTCCTCGCTGGAAGTGGACGAAGTGCTGCGGATTGTGATGGACACCATCATCCGCCTCACGGGCGCCGAACGCGCTTTTCTGATGCTCAAAGACGAACAAGGACGCCTGCGCACCGAGATCGCCCGCAATTGGGACCGTCAATCCGTAGGCAAGGATGATCTCGCGGTGAGCCACACCGTCATCAACCAGGTCGTCAATACAGGCAACCCTGTATTGACGACCAATGCCCAGCAAGACCCCCGCTTCAAAGGGCAGGAAAGCGTCATCTTCCATAACCTGCGCTCCATCCTGTGCGTACCACTCCAGGTCAAAGGAGAAATTACCGGCGTGATTTATGCCGACAACCGTATTCGGAGCGGGGTATTCTCGGCAGAGGATCGCGAGATCCTCACTGCCTTTGCCAACCAGGCCGCGGTGGCGCTGGAAAACGCCCGCCTCTTTGCTTCGGTGCGCCGCACGTTGGCCGAAGTCACCGAACTGAAGAACTTGCTGAACAACGTCTTCGCTTCCATCGCCAGCGGCGTGATTACAGCCGATGTGGAAGACAAGATCAACCTCTGCAACCGCGCTGCCGAAAAGATTTTAGGGCACACGGCCTCTCAACTGATCGGGAAGCCGCTGGACGAAGCGTTGGCTCCTCTAAGCAGCGTCCTGCGCCCCCATCTTCAGCGCATCAAGCAGGGGGAACAAACCATCGCCCGGCTGGAAGTTGCGCCAGAATGGCCGGGACGGGGGCGGATCTTTCTCAACCTCAACGTCTCCCCCCTGGCCGACTCGGCTGGCAAACCCCAAGGGGTAACCCTGGTTTTGGACGACCTCACCGACAAGCGCCGTCTGGAAGCCATGCGGTCGCTGTTCGAGCGGATGGTCTCCCCCAAAGTCATCGACCAATTGGATCCCGAAACCCTCCAGCCAGGGGGCAAACGAGGGACAGTCACCGTACTGTTTGCCGACATTCGCGGCTTCACCCATTTCAGCGAAGGGTTGTCGCCGGAAGATCTGGTTTCCGTGCTCAATCGTTATCTGGCCGCCGCAGCAGAGGCCATCCTGGAAGAAGAAGGCACCATCGACAAATTCATGGGCGACGCGGTGATGGCGTGGTTCAACGCCCCCGTTCCCCAACCTGACCACGCCTTACGGGCGGTACGGGCGGCATGGCGGTTGCGCGAACGGGCGCGTGTGCTTTATGACGAATTACCACCCCCTTTCCACCTCCATTTCGGAGTCGGCATTCACACCGGCGAGGCTGTTTTGGGCCTCATTGGCACCGAAAAACGGCTGGAGTACACCGCCATTGGCGATAGCGTGAACACGGCCAAGCGCATTCAGGAAAACGCCGCCGCCGATCAAATCTTGCTGAGCGCGCCGGTCTATCGCCAGGTGGCCGAAGCAGTGCGCGTGCAGGCCGTGGCTCCGCTCCACGCCAAAGGCAAAAGTCACCCCATCCCAGTTTATGAACTACTGGCTCTGCGAGAAGAAGATTAGCCCGCGACCAGGGTGCCGACCGGCTCGCCATACAGCGCGCGCCGCAGGGCACTTTCATCCCACAGGTTGAGCACCAGAATGGGGAGATCATTGTCCATGCAGAGAGAAAGCGCCGTGGCGTCCATCACTTGAAGGCGGCGGTTGAGGGCATCGATATAGGGAAGCCTGTCGAATCGCCGGGCGTTGGGGTGGGTTTTGGGGTCAGCGTCGTACACACCATCTACTTTCGTGGCCTTGATGAGGACATCAGCGCCAATTTCCATCGCCCGCAAGGCCGCCGCGGTGTCGGTGGAAAAGTAGGGGTTGCCAGTACCACCGCCAAGGATAACCACGCGTCCTTTTTCCAGGTGACGGATAGCGCGTCGTCGGATATACGGCTCGGCCACCGAGCGCATTTCAATGGCGCTTTGCACACGGGTAGGAATGCCCGCCCGCTCGATGGCATCCATCAGAGCCAGGGCGTTCATCATGGTCGCCAACATGCCCATGTAGTCGGCTGTGGCGCGATCCATCCCCCGCTCCAGCCCTTCAGCGCCTCGCCACAGGTTGCCTGCCCCTATCACTACGGCCACCTGCACGCCTAAACGATAGACTTCACCGATGCGATTTGCCAATATCTCTGCCGTTTTGGGATCCACGCCTCGCCCCTCGGCAGGCGCCAGCGCCTCCCCACTCAGTTTGAGCAAAATTCGCTTGTAGCGCAGTTTAGGCATGGTCGCCTCCTATCTATCAAAAAGCCAACCCTGAAGGGTTGGCTCTGCGTTCTCCGGGCGGGCTATTCACTCTCTTGCGAGGCGTCAACGGCGCTGAACTCGCCCAGCTCCCACCGCACGAAACGACGGATGACGATGTTTTCGCCGATGGCGGCGATGTTTTGATTGAGCAGGTCGGCAATTGTCATTTTTTCGTCGCGAATGTAGGCCTGGTTGAGCAAGCAGACCTCGTTCTTGAACTTCTTCAAGCGGCCTTCCACGATGCGGTCGACAATTTTCTCCGGCTTGCCTTCGCGCAGGGCTTGTTCACGAGCAATCTCCCGCTCGTGCGCCAGCACCTCTTCGGGAATGTCCTTTTCAGAGACATAGCGGGGCGCCATGGCGGCAATCTGGAGGGCAATTTCGTGCGCCAGTTTGCGGAAAGCCTCAGAGCGGGCCACAAAGTCGGTTTCGCAGTTGACTTCCACCATCACGCCCACGCGCCCGTTGCCGTGGGAATAAAGTTCGATGACGCCTTCAGAGGCTTCACGGCTGGCGCGCTTGGCGGCCTTGGCCAGCCCCTTTTTGCGCAGGATTTCAACCGCTTTGTCGAAGTCACCATTGGCTTCCACCAAAGCGTTTTTGCAATCCATGATACCGGCGCCGGTCGCGGCGCGCAATTCTTTGACTTGTTCCATCGTCACAGCCATTGCACTTTCTCCTTCGGATAGCATGGCACGCAGGCATGACGGCGAGGGCTGCCATGCCTGCGTGGCGTCGGGTCAAATAGGGGAATTACTCGCTTTCATCCTCGGCAAGGGTTTCTTCAGCCGATGCCTCGGCAGCCTCATTTTCCTCAACGGTCTCATCGGCTACTGCCGGCACCTCTTCGCCCTCCATCTGTTGTAGTTTTTCCAGGGTAGAGGCGCCTAACAATTCGTCATCCGAGAGTTCGGGCTGTCCTTCTATCGTCGCCTGGGCAATGGCCTGAGCAGCCGTCTGGGCCTGAGCCTCTTCGGCTTCGGCCTGCTCTTTTTCCCGAATAGCCTTGCCTTCCAAGACGGCATCGGCAATTTTGCCCACGATGAGTTTGATGGCGCGGATGGCGTCGTCGTTGGAAGGGATGACATAATCCACGCGGCTGGGGTCGCAGTTGGAGTCCACCACGGCCACTACGGGAATTTCCAAGCGGTTGGCTTCTTTGATGGCGGTTTCCTCGCGACAAACGTCGACCACGAAGACCAACGAAGGCAACCCTTTCATAGCCCCCAGGCCACCGACGCGTTGGCGCAGGCGCTCGATCTGCCGATGGTAACGCAAAGCCTCTTTCTTAGGCAATCGGTCGAACTCGCCAGCGTCGCGGCGGCGCTCCAGTTCCTCCAAATAGCGCACGCGCTGGCCAATGGTACGCCAGTTGGTCAGGGTGCCGCCCAGCCAGCGGTAGTTCACGTACGGCATACCGCAACGCTCGGCCTCCTTGGCGATGGTTTCCTGCGCCTGGCGCTTGGTGCCCACAAAAAGCACCATGCCGCCATCCGCGACGGTTTTGCGGACCAAGTCATAGGCTTGCCGCAAGGCTTTTTGGGTGATCTGCAGGTTGAGGATGTGAATCCCGTTGCGCTCAGTAAAGACATACGGGCGCATTTTGGGGTGCAACTTGCGGGTGCGATGCCCGAAGTGCACGCCGCATTCCAACATGGTTTTCATCGAAACCAGAGCCATAGTGCCTCCTTAGCGTTTTGACCTCCGCCTCCGTCGTTCCTGCACGGCACCGAGGTAGCGGCCCTCTACCCCGGCACGCCCCGTCAGGTCGGGAGGCGTGCGAAATGGTCTCCTGCGTCGGCAGGAGCGGGGTGAGTATATCATAGAGGGGAAAATTCGTCCATGAAAGCGACGCGGCGGGGCGCATGCAGATGTTGTAGAATGCCGTCAAGGATCTCACCCCACCACCACCGCCTGCGGCAGTTCCCCCTCCCCCCTTTTTTGTAAGGGAGGGGAGGGGGCAAGCGGAGGCTCGC
>Ga0256833_1001656_pt1 | contig 16226 bp, 18 predicted proteins | sample 356284metaG_FD_190535 | JGI IMG/M metagenome (GOLD analysis project Ga0256833, IMG submission 190535) | Hydrothermal vent microbial communities from Mid Atlantic Ridge, Atlantic Ocean - 356-284 | ecosystem: Environmental > Aquatic > Marine > Hydrothermal vents | place: Atlantic Ocean: Mid...
ATTCCGGTTTTTTTTTACAGCATGGCAGCCCGTCGGCAAGCAACGCCTGCCGTAACGGTTCACCGCTTGCAGGCGCCGGATTGCGTGCTGCTGAACTGTTACTTACCGTCTACCCGGAACCGTCGGCAGCCTGGATGACTGCAGGAACCGGAGCGCGGCCGTAGCCGGCATCCTCAGGCAGGTTCTTCCCGCGGGCGGCCCCGGTGGCCAGCCGGTCGCAGGTCTCGTTTTCCACCGTGCCCGCATGACCGCGTACCCAGTGGAAGGTGACCCGGTGCCTGGCGGTCAGTTCCAGCAGCCGCTGCCAGAGATCGGCGTTGACCGCCGGATCGGTCTTGTTCCGCATCCAGTTGTTGCGCTGCCAGCGGGCCGCCCATCCCTTGTCGATCCCGTCCACCACGTAGCGCGAATCACTGTACAGGTCCACCTGGCACGGATATTTCAAGGCCTCCAGCCCCCTGATACAGGCGAGCAGTTCCATGCGGTTGTTGGTGGTCTCGGCAAAACCGCCGCTGAGTTCCTTCCTGTGAGCGCCGTGCAGCAGGACCACGCCGTAGCCGCCGGGACCGGGATTGCCGAGACATGCGCCGTCGGTATAGATGATGACCTTTTTCACTGTTTCCTGTCCACGGAGTAATGGGGCGGCAGATGGAGGCGGAAAACGGAATCGGCGACGTTTCCCCTGGAGTAGACCCGGTCCACTGCCAGGGAAAAGGTCCCGCTCAGGTCACGGCCGGTGGCCTCCAGGGAGAGGGGCAGCGGACAGGCCCCGTCCCTGTCCTGCCCATAGGTATAGATCACGTCCAGCACCACCCTGCCCCTGGCATCGAGCAGCAGGTGGTCGCGGAGCAGCAGCCGCTGCGGATCGATGCGGACCCGGTGGCGGAGGCCGTCGCCATAGTCGAGGACAAACCAGTAGTCGCTGTTTTCCGTGGAGCGGAGCACCTCGATCACCTGCATCGGCCCTGCCGGCAGCCGGCCGGTGAGCCAGGCAAAAAGGTCCCGGCCCCGGACCGCGGCCGGCATGTACTGGTGCCAGAAGGAGGAATCCATCGAGCCGATGGTGGCCTGCTCCCGGGACACGTCCACCAGGGTGAACCGACGGCCGTCGATCACCAGCAGCAGCAGCGGCCGCCCCAGGGGATCATTGACCGACAGGCGCACCAGGCCCGGTGTCTGCGCCTGAAGGACCGCGTCAACCTGCCGATGGTTGCCGTAGCCCTGCCAGGCCAGGGTCACATCCGCATCCAGCCCGCCGGGACATGATGCGGCCAGGAACCTGGCCAGCAGCTCCCTGCCGGGCTGCTCATCCCCGCCTGTCAGCGGAGTCGCCGGCGGCAGCCTGGTGGCGCAGGCCGGGAGCAGGACCAGGCAGAAAAGCAGCAATAGCCCCTGCGGCCGATGCATCAGTGCGACTCCTGCTCTTCCAGGATCCGGATCTTCTCCCGCACCGACTTCCGGTCCTTCTCCTTTTTGTACAGCTCCAGGGCCCGGCGGTAGACCCGCAGGGCATCGCGGCTGCGACCGCTTTCCAGGTAGACATCGCCAAGGTGGTCCAGGATGGCCGGGTCATCCGGGGAGAGCCTGATGGCCTTTTCCAGTTCGATCCTGGCCTCCTTCAGCCGGCCGAGGCGGAAATAGACCCATCCCAGGCTGTCACGGATATAGCCGTTCTCCGGTTTCAGTTTCACCGCCCGCTGGATATATTCCAGGGCCTTGTCCAGGTGGATCTTCCTGTCGGCCCAGGTATAGCCGACATAGTTCAGGGCCGCCGCATGCTCGGGCTGCAGCCTGATCACCTGCTGCATCACCGACATGGCCCGCTGTGTCTCGCCGCTGGAGTCGAGGAACAGGCCATACTCGTAGAGGAGGTCCCCGTTGTCGGGAAAGGCTGCCAGCCCACGGGCAAAGGTCTTTTCTCCCTGGCTGCCCCTGCCCTGCTGCAGGTAGAGGGCGGCGAGGAGGATGAACATGTCGGGATTACGGGTCTTTTTGTCCGCAACCGCCTTCTCCAGCAGGCGGATCGCCTCGTCCTCCCGGCCCATGACCCGCAGGATACGGACCCGGAGGAAGATGGAATCCCGGTACTCCTCGGCATCGCGGCCGATCCGGCGAAGCTGGGCAAGGGCATCCTCGTACTGTTTTGTCTGGAACTCGATCAGGGCCAGCAGGTACCTGGCCTGGGGCAGATTCTCCTCCTTGAGCACCTCGCGCAGGATGGCAATGGCCTTGTCATACTGTTTCTTCCTGGCATAGAGACGGGCGATGGTGAGGTCCACCCGGGCCGGGTACCTGGTGATGGACTTGAGCCGGTTCAACTCGGCCAGGGCCGCATCCTCCCTGCCCTGGAGCAGATAGACATGGACCAGGGCGATGCGGGCATCCTCCCTGTCCTCCTCGCGTTCCAGGATCCGGCGATAGACCGCCACCGCCTGCGCATACTTCTTCTCGCGCACGAGCAGTTCGGCCATCTCCATCTCGAGATCAGCGGACCAGTTGATCTCCAGGGCGCGCCGGTATTCGGCCAGGGCCCGGTCCATGTCACCGGTCCGTACATGGAGCCGCGCCAGCAGTACATGGGCGGGATAGGAACCGGCGTCGATTTCCAGGGCCTGCCTGAGGGTCTTCAGGGCAAGATCGTTTTTCTTCTCCGTGACATAGAGTTCGGAGAGCAGCAGCAGCGGCATCAGGTCGCGGGGGTCCTGTTCGTGGATGATCGCATACTGGCGGACAGCGGCATCGAACCTGTTTTTGCGGATCAGGATCTTGGCCAGCAGCATCCTCGAGCCGGTCTCGCGGGGGTGTTCCTGCAGGTACTGTTCCAGCCAGGCCACGGCCTTGTCCTCCTGGCCGGTGCGGATGAGGAGAATGGGAATCTTGCGGGCGATGTAGTCGGCCGCGGGATCGCAGATCAGGGCCTTTTCATAGGCCTCCAGCGCCTCGCGATAGCGGGCGGTCAGTTCGGCATGCCGGCCCCAGAGAAAGTAAAAATAGGAGCAGGAGAGATCCTGCTCTTCTTCGACCGGGCCACTGGCCTGTCCCTGGTCACGGGCGGACACCGCCGCCTGCCGCGCGCAGCCGGTCAGCAGTGGGGCCAGGACCAGGAAACCGGCCGCTGCCAGCAGGGGCAGCCATTGTCTTCTCATGGTTCGCACCTGTATCCCTTTCTCGCCATCAGCGCCAGCACCGCCTGCCGGACCTGCGCCTGCACCTCGTCCAGGGACGCGGCCGCATCGATGCGGGTGATACATCCCTGCGGGAAAGAGGCAAAGAGGCGCGCCACTTTGCGCAACTGATCAAGCTGTTCAAAATCGTTCAACCTGTCACCCCGCAGTTCCCTGATCCGGGCCAGGCTTTCTTCCGGCTCCATGGTCAGCAGCAGCACCAGGTCGGGTTCCGGCGCAAAACTGTTGGCGGCAAAGACCCGGTCCGGGTCGCAGCCGGCCGCCCCCTGGTAGGCGGCGGTGGAGAAGTAATAGCGGTCGGTGAGTACGATGCTGCCCGCGGCCAGGGCCGGCGCAATACAGTCGGTTACATGCTGCCGGCGGTCGCGGATAAAGAGATCCAGCTCCTCCTCGGGCGTGCAGCGGCCGCGGTCCAGGTAGAGTTTTCTGATCCGGCGGCCATATTCCCCGTCCGTGGGCTCCCTGGTCACCACCACATCGCACCCCAGCCGCCGGAGAAAATCGGCCAGCAGGGCGAGCTGTGTCGACTTGCCGGTGCCGTCTATGCCCTCGAAGGCGATGAGCAGGCCCTGTTTCATTCGGCCCTCCCCCGTCCGCGGTTGGCAACGATCAGGGCCGCCATCCTGCAGGCCTCTGCCAGGCTGGACGGGTCGGCCACTCCCTGGCCGGCGATGTCATAGGCCGTGCCATGATCCACGGATGTCCTGACAATGGGCAGGCCCAGGGTGACATTGACACCGTCGCTGAAGTGGAGCAGCTTGAAGGGGATCAGGCCCTGGTCATGGTACATGGCGACCACTGCGTCGAATCCGCCCGTGGCCGCCCGGTGAAAGACCGTGTCCGGCGGCCAGGGCCCGCTGACCGAACCGTTTTCGCCACCGTCACGCACGGCCGGGGCAATGATTTCGGCCTCCTCGCTGCCGAACATGCCATCTTCGCCGGCATGCGGATTGAGCCCGGCGACCGCCAGCCGGGGTTCCTGAATACCGAAATCACCGCGCAGGGAGGCCAGGGTCGCCCGGATGCAACCGGTCACCCGCGCACGGGTCAGCAGGCGCGGCACCCGGATAAGGGGTTCATGGATGGTGACCAGTACCACCCTGAGCTGACGCCCTGCCATCATCATCCAGAAATCCGTGCTTTCTGTCAAGTGGGCCAGCATCTCGGTGTGACCGGGGAAGTGGTAGCCGGCCCGGTTGAGGGCGGTCTTGGTGATGGGACAGGTGACCATGCCGGCCAGGGTCCCGGCCAGGATCAGGCGTACCGCCTCCTCGATACAGCGCCCCATGGCCCGGCCGGTGTCGCTGTCGGGCCGGCCCCAGCGCAGCCTTTCCGGGTCAAGGTGCGAGACATCCAGCACCGGCATCACGCCGCCAGGCACAGCCTCACCCGGCCGCCAGGCGACCAGCGGCACCTGCAGGCCGAGAAGCCCGGCGGTCCGGCGGAGAACACCCATGTCCCCCAGGACCACAAACCGGTGGTCGGAGAAAGAAGGACGGCCGGCAAAGAACTTGAGAATAATCTCGGGCCCGATCCCCACGGGACATCCCATGGTGATACCGATGGGCGGCTGGTGGGCGGCGGGCTCCGGGGATCGCCGCTCCATGCTGATGTCGTCGTTCATGGGGTCTGTCTCGGGTCAGTAATCGGGATGAAAAGCGTCTTCCAGGACCTCCACCCGGGCCCGGCCGTCATTGCCCATGGTGACCGCAACCACGTCGAAACGGGCCACCTCGTCCTCCAGGTGGTGGCGGGCGATGAAATCCCTGGCAATGAGGACGAGCTGGCGTTGTTTCCTGCGGTCCACGGCCTCGAACGGACTGCCGTATCGGTCCGAGAGCCGGGTCTTGACCTCGATGAATACCAGTTGGCCGCGATGGCGGGCCACCAGGTCCACCTCGCCGAAGCGGCGCCGGTAGTTCCGGGCCAGGATATGGTATCCCCGCCGTCTGAGGTGGGATGCGGCCAGATCCTCTCCCCGCCGTCCCAGGGGCAGGGTGTTGCGTTTTCCGCCGCGCATGCCGCCTACCAGAGCCGCTTCTGCCGCGGCGGGCCGGCTGATGAATTGCTGAAAAACTCGCGCACTCCCCTGAAGGTGCGGCGGTGCAGCTCGCAGGGGCCATGTTCCGCCAGGGCCTGCCTGTGCTCCCGGGTGGGGTATCCCTTGTTGCGGCGGAAGTTGTAGACCGGAAACCGCTGATGATACTCCTCCATCAGCCGGTCGCGGGTCTCCTTGGCAACGATGGAGGCAGCGGCGATGGAGGCGCTCTTTGATTCGCCCTTCACCAGGGCGATCTGCGGCAGGGACAGGGGGACGGTGAACCTGCCGTCCACCAGCAGGAAGCCGGGCAGGACATGGCCGAGACAGGCCTCGGCGGCACGTTTCATGGCCTGCAGTGACGCCTGGAGGATATTGCGGGTATCGATCTCGGCGGCCTCGACCACCGAGACACCGATATGGGCGCCGCAGCCATGGACGTAGGTAAAGAGTTCCTGCCGCTGACCGGCGGTGAGTTTCTTGGAATCACGAAAACGGCGGTAGTCGCAGTCAGGGGGCAGGATGACACAGGCGGCGACCACCGGCCCGGCAAGCGGACCCCGGCCGGCCTCGTCAAGACCGGCTATATTGCTGTATCCCTGCCGGGCAAGGGCCCTCTCGTAATGAAAGGTGTCCTTCGGCCGGTCGGCAGGGACAACAAAAGAAAAAGAGGCACACGGGTTCCTGTTCATCGGAGATCCATGTGCCTCTCTGGTGCCACGGGAAGCCTGCAGGCTCAGTGCACGCGCCGCTCCCGGATGCGGGCGGCCTTGCCCCGACGCTCACGCAGGTAATAGAGACGCGAACGGCGGACACGACCCAGGGAGACGACCTCGATCTTTTCGATCCTGGGCGAATGCAGGGCAAAGGTCTTCTCCACGCCGACGCCATGGGAGATCTTGCGCACCGTGAAGCTGGCGTTCATCTTGCCGCGCTTGCGTTTCAGGACCACGCCCTGGAAGACCTGGACCCGCTCCTTGTTGCCTTCGATGATGCGGATGTGGACCTTGACCGTATCACCGGGACGAAACTCGGGAAGGTCAAAACGCATCTGTTCCTGGTCAATCTTGTCGATGATATTCATAGCCATGTTCTTCTCGTTCACGGACAGGGGGCGGTACAGACGCCCGCTCTCCGAAGGATGCCTCCACTTCATCCGGATCGGCCTTTGAGCCGTTTTCTCTTTGATCTGTTCCAGTTTTCATCGTTTCCGGCCGCGGCCCCGGAGGATCATGGTCCGGAAGAGATTCCGTAAGAGTTCATCAGCGCCTCCGCTGTGCGGCCAGCCGCAAGCGCGTGCAGGCGGTGTGCTGCCGGACTTTTACGAACTTTTAGTCCTGCCGGTGACCGAGCAGCCGGTCAAGGACAATGGATGCCGCCGACCGGACCGAGAGATGGTTATATGCCCCGGGCCCGCATATCGGCGGCAGCAGCGCATCCACACGGTCGAGGACCTCGGGCGCCAGTCCCCATGCCGTGCCGAACAGGATGAGCACAGGCACGCCCTCCTCGATCCGGCCGCGTGCCTCGGCAAAGGTCATGGCCCGGTGTCCGGGCCGGGCACAGGTGGCCAGGAGCAGCGGTCTTCGGTCCCACCTGCCGGTCATCTCGTCAATGACCTCGTCGAGTTCACCACGGATCCGGACCAGGTCCAGGGCGTCCCTGCGGTCTGGATTGGCAGTGCCGCCATACCCGCCGGTCCAGTGGTCGATGATCCGGGCGGCAAGTCGCTGCTGCCCGGCAAAGGGCGTGACCACCCAGTAGGTGGTGATACCGAAGGTCCGGCCGGCCCGGGCGATATCGTGCAGGTCCAGGTTGGTGACCGCCGAACCGATGGTCTCACCCCGCCGGTTGCGTACCGGATAGTGGATCAGGGCCACGTCGAGCCGGATCGGTCCTGTCACGGTGTCGCCCCGGCCAGCCGCACACGTTCAAGCAGCCCCTCGCGGGCAAGGAGCTTCCATTCCTCGGCCGTGAAGCGCACCGATGCCAGAAGCGCGGGCCGGCGCTCGAGTGTCTCCCGCACCGACTCCAGGAACCGGTAGCGGCGTATGGCAGCGTGATCGCCGGAGAGCAGGATCTCCGGAACCTCGCTGCCCTCGAAGACCCGCGGCCGCGTGTACTGGGCATGTTTGAGCAGGCCGCGGCTGAAGGTGTCGTTGCGGGCCGAATCCGTGCAGCCCAGCACCCCTGGCAGCAGCCTGGTCACCGAATCAATCACCACCATGGCCCCCAGTTCACCGCCGGTGAGGATGTAGTCGCCAATGGAAAGCTCCTCGTCCACATAATGGCGGCGAAACCGTTCATCCACACCCTCGTAGCGGCCACAGATCAGGATCAGGCGGGAGAGGCGGGCATATTCTTCCGCCTTCTGCTGATCGTACCGTCCGCCCCTGGGGGAGAGCAGGATCACCCGCCCCGGGGATTCCCCGGCCTGTACAGCCCGCAGGCAGGCGGCAAGAGGCTCGGGTTTCATCACCATACCCTCGCCGCCGCCATAGGGGCGGTCGTCGGTCGTCCGGTGCCGGTCCGTGGCATGGTCGCGGATATCGTGCAGCTTGACCGAAATCAGATCCCGTGCCAGGGCGCGCCGGAGAATACCTTCCTGCAGAACCGAGGCGAAGAGATCCGGGAAGATGGTCAGAACGTCGAAACGCATACCTGGTGGGCCGGAGAGCCTCATCGACCGCAGTCCGGTTCAACCATTGATTTCCAGAAGGCCCGGCGGCAGATCAAGCACCACCCTCTCCTTCTCGATCCGTACCAGGAACTCGGCCACCAGCGGAATCAGGTGCTCCCTGGTTCCATGCCGGACCACGAGGATCTCATGGGCACCTGTTGCCATGATTCCGGTCACCACGCCGATCTCGTCTCCCTGCCTGGTGACGGCCCGCCGGCCCTGCATCTCGTGCAGGTAGTATTCATCCTCGTCCAGCGTCGGCAGGTCCTCGCTTCGCAGCCAGACCTCGCACCCGACCAGCAGCTCTGCCTGGTCGCGGCTGGTGCAGCCCTTCAGCCTGACCAGGGCCTGCCGTCCCTGGACCCGGGCCCTTTCGCTGACAAAAGGTCTTCTGCCGCTACTGCCCTCCAGAGAGAGATACAGGGTTCGGTAGTTGCGGAAATTCTCCGGCTCCCCCGAATAGGGATGGATCCTGATCTCGCCCCTGATACCGTGTGCCCTGGTCACCTTGCCAAGGAGAACAAAGTCACCGTCATCAGCCATGGCTACTCGTCATAGTTCACCGCTATCAGCAAATCCCTGAAAATAGCGATACCTTTGGTAAAAGTTCAGCAGTGCGTCAGCTGTGCGTGATCGTGGCCGGCCGTCTATAGCTCCACTATGCGGCCGGCCGCGAGCGCGAGCAGATGGCGTGCTGCTGAACTTTTACGGCTATTCGACGATTTCAAGGCGCGAGCGCTTCTCCTCCCTGGCGGCCGCGGTGGCCAGTACGGTCCGCATGGCCCTGGCCGTCCGCCCCTGTTTGCCGATCACCTTGCCCAGGTCATCCTTGGCCACGCGCAGCTCGATGGTGACACATCCCTCCTCCTCACGCAGACTGGTTTTGACATCATCGGGATGATCGACCAGGCGGGAGGCGATAAAGGCTATCAGTTCCTTCATCTAGGCGGTCTCTGCCTGCAGGGCCCCATACCTCTTGATCAGGCTCTGCACCGTGGTGGTGGGCTTGGCGCCCTTGCTCATCCAGGTCTCGAGCTTGTCACTGTCGATCTTCACCTCGGCCGGATCCTGCATGGGATCATAGGTGCCGACAATGTCGAGGAACTTGCCGTCGCGCGGGGCCTGGCTGTCGGCCACGACGATACGGTAAAAGGGATGTTTCTTACGGCCTTTTCTGGTCAAGCGGATACGTACTGCCATTTTTCAACTATCCTCCAGTGGATATCTCTTGAATTCGTAAGTAGGGATGCCAGGAAACCTGGCCTGTCTTCCTGTCCGGCGGGCGGGAGCTATCGCCTGAGTCCCTTGGGCAGCTTTCGGCGTCTGCCGCCGCGCATGACCGACTTGCCCTTGAACTTCTTCATCATCTTCAGCATCATGGTGTAGCTCTTCAGGACCCGGTTCACCTCGGCGACACTGGTGCCGGACCCGCGGGCGATCCGCTGCCTGCGGCTGGCATTGATGATCCGGTGGTTCATCCGCTCCTTCCTGGTCATGGAGCGGATGATGGCCTCGGTCTTGATCAGTTCCTTTTCATCCGGCCTGGGCGCGTCCTTGAGCTGCTTGAGCTTGTTGATCCCCGGAATCATGTCCATGAGCTGTTCCAGGTTGCCCATCTTCTTGATCTGCTGGATCTGGTCCAGGAAATCTTCCAGGGTAAAGGCGTTCTTCTGGATCTTGCGGGCCAGTTTGCGGGCCTTTTTCTGATCGACCACGGCCTCGGCCTTCTCGATCAGGGACAGGACATCGCCCATGCCGAGAATCCGGGAAGCGGCCCGGTCCGGGTGAAAGACCTCCAGCGCGTCCAGGGACTCGCCCACACCGACGAACTTGATGGGCTTGCCGGTCACCTTCTTGACCGAGAGCGCAGCACCGCCCCGGGCGTCACCTTCCATCTTGGTGAGGATGACGCCGGTGATCTCCAGGTCCCGGTTGAACTTGGCGGCCACGGTCACCGCATCCTGGCCGGTCATGGCATCGGCCACGAACAGGACCTCGGTCAGGGCGACGGCGCTGCTGATCTCGCGCAGCTCGGTCATCAGCGCCTCGTCGACATGCAGGCGGCCGGCGGTGTCGATGATCACCGTGTCATACTGGTTGGCCTCGGCCTCGGCCACGGCCCGGCGGGCGATGTCCACCGGGTTCTGCTCCGTGGAGGAGGCAAAGACCGGCACCCCGACCTGCTCGCCGAGGACATGGAGCTGTTCGATGGCCGCGGGCCGGTAGACGTCGGCCGGCACCAGGAAGGGCCTGCGGCCCTTGGCCTTGAGTTGGCGGGCCAGCTTGGCGGCGGTGGTGGTCTTGCCCGAGCCCTGCAGGCCGGCCAGCATGATGGTCACCGGCTGGCGGCCGTCCAGGCGCAGGGTGGCGGTCTCGCTGCCGAGCAGGGCGACCAGTTCGTCGTGCACGACCTTGATCACCTGCTGGCCCGGAGAGAGGCTGGCCAGGACCTCGCGGCCCACGGCCTTCTCGGTCACCGCGGCAATGAACTCCTTGACCACCTGGAAGTTGACATCAGCCTCCAGGAGCGCGGTGCGCACCTCGCGCATGGCGTCCTGGATGTTCTCTTCGGTCAGCTTGCCGTGGCCCCGGAGCTTCTTGAAGACGCCCTCGAGGCGATCTGTAAGGTTCTCGAACATATCGTATCAGTCCTGGGCAGGAGACGAAAACTTTCTCATTCCGTGACGTCCGGATCCGCTGCCTGCGGATATTGGTCACGGAAATCAGCAACCAAAATTTTAAATTTTTACACTACCACTGTCCCCATGTCAAGGAGGAAGGGGGATTTCCGGCACTTCTTCAGCCGGCCGAGGTGCGGCGCCCCTTGAACAGGGACAGTCACGGACCCGCAGGCCGTAAGCGCTTACAGGATTGTGGGCGAGCAAACCGATGGCTGGTTATCCCGTGAGGGGTCACGGCAGGCCTGCTGACCGGCCTTTCAGCCGGTAATGGCTTTGGCCGCCCTGTCCATGGCCTCGGGGGTGTCGGCCTGCAGGCAGGTAACGGACATGCCGCGGGGTATGATCTTTTTCATCAGGCCGGTGAGCACCTTGCCCGGTCCGAGCTCGACAAAGACCTCGACCCCCTGGTCGAGCATCCGGCTGATAATCTCGTACCAGCGTACCCGCGAGGCGATCTGGCGGGCCATGATGGCGCGGATACCGTCAGGATCCGTCTCCTGGTCGGCGGTGACGTTGAACAGCATCGGAAAAACGGGGGCATGAAAATCAATGCCTGCTATGAAGGCGGAAAAATCCTCCACTGCACCGGCCACCAGGGGACTGTGGTTGGCGACGCTGACCTTGAGCGGGATCACCTTGCCGCCCCGCTCCCGACAGAGCTCCGCCACATGGTCCAGGCCCCGGGTATCGCCGGAGAGGACCACCTGTTTTTCCGAGTTGTGATTGGCGACCACGCAGATCCCGGGCCCGGAAAATCCGGCAAGCAGATCATCGATCTCGGCGATGGTGAGGCCGAGTACCGCCCGCATGCCGCCGGGGTGGGCCGCGCCCTCGCGCTCCATGAGTTCACCGCGGCGGGTGACCAGGGCCAGGGCGTCACCGGCATCAACCACCCCGGCCGCATGCAGGCCGCTGTACTCGCCCAGACTGTGGCCGGCGATCCAGGCAGGCGCAAATTCCGGCAGCCGCCGCCGCAACTGCTGCCAGCAGATCAGGTTGACAGCGGTGAGCGCCGGCTGCAGGTGCAGAACCCGGGTCAGCTCCTCCATGGGGCCTTCCTGGCAGAGCCTGGCAAGGGCAAAACCGTTCCTTTCCTCTGCCATTTCCATGAGGGCGCGGGCCTCCTGGTCCGTGTCAAGGAACTGCCCGCCCATGCCGATATACTGTGATCCCTGACCGGGAAAGAGAATGGCTGTTTTTTTCATCACTCGTCTCGCTGTTGTTGTCCGACCGGCTCCTACGCCTGCCGGTCGCCCAGGAACTGGGTCAGCAGGAACAGAAACACCCCCACGCAGATCGCTGAATCGGCCAGGTTGAAGGCCGGCCAGTGGTGGGAGCCGATATAGAAATCGAGAAAATCGACCACCGAGCCCAGGCGGACCCGGTCGATGAGGTTGCCGAGTGCGCCACCCCCGATCAGGGCCAGGCTGACGGTGTACCAGCGGCTCCGGCCGGCGAGCCGGCGCTGCAGGTAGCAGATCACCCCCAGGGCCACCACGCCGACAGTAATAAAAAAGACCTGCCGCCACCAGGTGGGGTGGCCGGCCAGCATACCGAAGGCGGCACCGGTATTGGTGAGATAGGTGAGGCTGAACAGGCCGGGTATGATCTCCCTTGACTGGTAGAGGGCAAACTCCCGCACGATCAGCAGCTTGGTCGCCTGGTCAAGGGCGGCGACCAGAAGAATGAGCAGGAAAAAAGGCACCGGATCCCGGGACGCTCAGGCCGCGGCTTCCAGGGCGCGGACCACCCCGGCGCAGCGGCTGCAGAGGGCGGGATGGTCGGCGTCACTGCCCACGCTCCCGGAGATGGTCCAGCAGCGTTCACACTTGCTGCCCGGTGCCGGCCGCACGCCGATGCGCATATCGGCAACCGTCTCGCTGTCCATGACCTCCATGCCCTCGCCCGGCTCCAGGCTGTCCACCACCTGCAGGCTGGAGACGATACAGAGCTCGCGCAACAGCTCCCGGGCATCGGCGAGAAAGGCGGCTGTATCGCTGTCCAGCCGCAGGAGAACCTCGGCATCCAGGGACAGGCCGATGACCTTGTCCCGGCGCGCCGCCTCGAGCACCCGGGTGATCTCGCCGCGCAGGGCAAGCAGCCGCTCCCAGCGTGCATCCAGCTCACTGTCCCGGGGAATGTCGTCCACCTGCGGGAAGGCGGCAAAGAAGACCGACCGCTCGATGGGGGCGGTGTCGTCCAGGCGATAGAGATGCTCCCAGGCCTCGGCCGCGGTGAAGCTGAGCACCGGCGCCATCAGGCGGAGCAGGCCGTCGAGGATCCGGTGGATGACGGTCTGGGCGGCCCGGCGGCCGGGATCACCCGGAGCAGAACAGTAGAGCCGGTCCTTGAGCACATCCATGTAGAGGCTGGAGATCACGGTGCCGCAGAAGTTGTGCAGGCCGTGGTAGACGGCATGGAACTCATACTCCCCGTAGGCCCGCTCCACCCGGCGTACCAGGTGGGAGAAACGGGCCAAGGCCCAGCGGTCGATCTCCTGCAGGTCCCCATGGTCCACCCGGTCGCGCTCCGGATCAAAGTCGTAGAGGTTGGAGAGCAGGAAACGGATGGTGTTGCGGATCTTGCGATAGGCGTCCGAGACGTGGCGCAGGATCTCGTCCGAGACCTTGACATCGTCCTGGTAGTTCTCGCTCGATACCCAGAGCCGCAGAATCTCGGCGCCATACCTGTCAATAACCTCCTGGGGCGCCACCACGTTGCCCACGGACTTGGACATCTTCTTGCCCTGGCCGTCCACCACGTAGCCGTGGGTGAGCACGCCCAGGTAGGGGGCCCGGCCGCGGGTTCCCACCGAGGTGAGCAGTGAGGACTGGAACCAGCCGCGGTGCTGATCGCTGCCCTCCAGGTAGAGATCGGCGGGCGAGCGCAGCTCGGGCCGCGGCTCGAGGACCGCGGCATGGCTGGTGCCCGAATCGAACCAGACATCGAGGATATCGGTCTCCTTGCGAAACTCGTCGCCGCCGCACCGGCAGCGGACCCCTTCGGGCACGAACTCGGCGGCCTCGTAGCGGAACCAGGCATCGGCGCCCTCGCGGGCAAAAAGCGATTCGATGCGCTCGCAGACCGCCGGATCCTTCAGGATCTCGCCGCATTTTTCGCAGGTGAGCACGGTGATGGGCACACCCCAGGCCCGCTGGCGGGAGAGGCACCAGTCAGGCCGGTTCTCGACCATGCCGTAGATACGCTGCTCGCCCCAGGCCGGGGTCCACTTGACCTCGCGGATGGCGGCCAGGGCCTTGCTGCGCAGATCGTTCTTGTCCATGGAGATGAACCACTGCGAGGTGGCCCGGTACATGACCGGCTGCTTGCAGCGCCAGCAGTGGGGATAGGAATGGACGATCTCTGCCTCGCGGACCAGGGCGCCATCCTGCCGCAGGTCATCGTTGATCCGGCGGTTGACCCCGGGCACCTGCTCACCCGCGTACCTGCCGGCCTCCCCGGTGAACCGGCCGGCATCGTCCACCGGCGAGACGATCTCCAGACCGTAACGCAGGCCGGTCAGGTAGTCGTCCGCGCCATGGCCGGGCGCGGTATGGACGCAGCCGGTGCCGGATTCGGCGGTGACATAGTCGGCCAGCACCATGAGCGAATCGCGGTCCAGGAAGGGATGGCGGCACTTCCTGCCTTCCAGGCCGGTGGCCGGAAAGGTCGCCAGGACCTGGTAGGATTCGATGCCGAACTCCCTGAAACACGATTCCACCAGCTCCTCGGCCAGGATCCAGACCTCGCCGTCCACCTCCACGGCCGCGTAGGTGAAATCGGGATGAAAGGCCACCGCCATGTTGGCGGGCAGGGTCCATGGGGTGGTGGTCCAGATGATGACAAAGGAGGCGCGGCCGGCAAGTTCCGGCGCAAGGTCCGCGAGGTCGTCTCTGACCGGAAACTTGACATAGATCGACGGCGAGGTGTGATCAGCGTAATCCACCTCGGCCTCGGCCAGGGCGGTGCGGCAGGTGGCGCACCAGTAGACCGGCTTCTTGGCGCGGATGACGGCGTCGGAGAGCAGGAAGCGGTTGAACTCGCGGGCAATGGTCGCCTCGTACTCGAAGTTCATGGTCAGGTAGGGATCGTCCCAGTCACCGAGCACGCCGAGCCGCCTGAACTGGGCCTTCTGCGTCTTGATCCATTTTTCCGCGTACCTGCGGCAGGCCTTGCGCTTGGCCAGGATCGGAATATCCTTCTTGTCACCCAGCTCCTTGTCCACATTGTGCTCGATGGGCAGGCCGTGACAGTCCCAGCCCGGAACATACGGCGTCCGGAAACCGGCCAGATACCTGGACTTGAGAATGATATCCTTGAGGACCTTGTTGAAGGCGGTACCGAGATGAATATTGCCGTTGGCATAGGGCGGGCCGTCGTGAAGGACGAAGAGCGGCCGCCCGGCAGCGGCCTCCTGCAGCTTGTGGTACAACCCCTCCCTGTCCCAGCGCTTCAGGTACATGGGCTCCTTCTGCGTCAGGTTGGCCTTCATCTTGAACTTGGTTTTGGGCAGATTCAGTGTATCCCGGTAATCCATGGTCTCTCTCGCGGAAATTTTGGCACTTGTGCGCTCCGGGCCGAAGCCCTGCAGAACAGGGAAATTTACCAACTGGGCGGGAAGTTGCAAGGGAAAAGGTGGGCCAACGTAAAGAATCACGAAATCGGATATCGTGGCCTCACGGTCACCAGGGAGGCACTCCTCAGAACTCGATCCCCTTCTGGGCCCTGATCCCCTTCTTGTAGGGATGCCTGATCTCGCACATCTCGGTGACCAGGTCGGCGGCAGCGATCAGTCCGTCGCTCGCGCCGCGGCCGGTGACCACCACGTGCATGGAGGACGGCCGCGCCGTCAGGGTGTCGATGATCTCCTGCTCCGGGATCATGCCATAGGTGACCAGGTAGGTGAGCTCGTCCAGGATGACGAGCTGATGGCGGTTGCCGGCAATGGTGGCCCTGGCAAACTCCCAGGCCTCGCGGGCCACGGCGATATCCCTGTCCAGGTTGTCGGATTTCCAGGTAAAGCCCCGCCCCATGACATGAAAGTCGAGCAGGTCGGCAAAGCGGCGCGCCGATTCCAGCTCGCCGTACTTCCAGCTCCCCTTGATGAACTGGATCATTGCCACCCGCTGGCCATGGCCCATGGCCCGGAAGGCCAGGCCGAGCGCGGCCGTGGTCTTGCCCTTGCCATTGCCGGTAAACAGCAGAAAGAGCCCCCGTGTTCCGCTCACCGTTCCGCCTCCTCCAGCAGCGCCTCTTCCCTGCCCCGGCGCACGAATCCCTCCTCCAGGGGAAGGCCGTGCTGGCGTACATACTCGTACAGGGCGATGGAGGCGGCAATGCTGACATTGAGGCTCTGGACATGTCCCCACTGAGGAATGGAGAGCGGCAGGATATCGGGATAGCCGGCAGGATCGAAACTGAGACCGAACTCCTCGTGACCGAGGACAAAGGCGACCTGACGCGGCAGGTCGCTCCGGTCGAGGCGCCTGCCCCGGCCCGGCTCGAAGGTGACAAAGGTGTAGCCCTGCGGCCGGAGGAGCTGGTGGCAGGAGGCAAAGTCGGGGTGGCGGGTGAAGGGGACCCAGCGGACCGAGCCCTTGGCCGGCTCCGGATCGAAGATATCCACGTTCACCAGGTGGATC
>Ga0256833_1001657_pt1 | contig 16220 bp, 16 predicted proteins | sample 356284metaG_FD_190535 | JGI IMG/M metagenome (GOLD analysis project Ga0256833, IMG submission 190535) | Hydrothermal vent microbial communities from Mid Atlantic Ridge, Atlantic Ocean - 356-284 | ecosystem: Environmental > Aquatic > Marine > Hydrothermal vents | place: Atlantic Ocean: Mid...
AGCAAAAAGATATAAGCTAAAGGGAATAATTAAAATGAAAGAGATAACACTAGAGACAACGGTAGCCGATTTACTAAACAATTATGATGGTATGAAAGATACTCTAATATCTATAAATCCAAAATTTAAAAAATTAAATAACCCGATTTTAAGACGAACACTAGCAAAGTTGGCAACAGTAAAACAAGCAGCAATTATTGGAGGGATGGAGCCTATTGAGTTACTAAATAGGCTTAGAGAGTCTGTTGGTCAAGAACCTTTAAGTGTAGAAGATAGCTCTAATATCAAAAAAAATATTACAAAACCAAGCTGGGTAGATGAGACAAAAATTGCCCTAACATTTGATGCCAATGAGATATTAGATAAAGATAAAAACCCATTAGCAGAGGTAAACAGAGCTTTAAAAAGCTTAAATAACAATGAGATTATAGCCTTAAAATCAGACTTTATGCCAGAGCCTTTAATAGATGAATTTCTTAAACAAGGCAAAAAAACTTATACAAAAGAGATAAATGAGAGTGAATATATAACTTATATAACTCAATAAGCTTTTTTCTATCTTTTTAGATACCTAAGTAGCATCTATTTTTTTAAATTTATGTTATGGTTTATTAAACACAAATTATGTAATAGAAATAAACAAACTAGTAATTGTATTGCATAATAAAAGGATATGTCATGTTTAATAAAAGTGAAAAGAAGATAATTTTAGAAATTGCAAAAGATGCTATAAAAGAGGCTATTTTAGGTATTAAGATAATAGATAGGGATAGATTAATTCAAAGTTACCCATTTTTAAAAGAGGAGGGGGCTGTATTTGTTACAATTAATGAGTTTAACTCTCTAAGAGGATGTATTGGCTCTTTAGTAGCTTATAGAAGTTTAATAGATGATATTATATCTAATGCAAAATCAGCAGCACTTAATGACCCAAGATTTAAGCCAATATCTAAAGATGAATTGGATAATTTAGAGGTAGAGGTATCTATTTTAACCCCACCTGTAAAGGTAGAATATAGAAATATAGAGGATTTAAAGAGTAAGATTGAACCAAGTGTAGATGGAGTAATATTGGAGCATAATGGATATAGAGCTACCTATCTTCCATCTGTATGGGAGCAACTTGGAGATTTTGACTTATTTTTTGACTCTCTTTGTCAAAAGGCAGGATTGAGTGGTAACTGCTTGTTAAATCACCCAACAATATATAAATATCAAGCTGTAAAGGTTCAAGATGAGTAGTTTTAGCAACCTATACAGAGAGGAAAAAGATAAAATTGTATGCCAACTTTGCCAACACTACTGCCACTTAAAAGATGGGCAAATTGGCGTTTGTGGGGTGAATAAAAATGAGGGTGGAAAATTACTAAATTTAGTATATGGGAAGATAAGTGCCATAAATTTAGACCCCATAGAGAAGAAGCCACTATACCACTTTTTACCATCTAGCAACTCTTTATCAATTGGAACGGTTGGCTGTAATTTTAAGTGTCCATTTTGTCAAAATTGGCAAATTTCTCAAACTTCAAATTTAGAAGGCAGTTACAGTGTAACTCCTCAAGAGTTGGTAAATATTGCCATTGAAAATGGAGCTAAAAGTATATCTTACACATATAATGAACCAACTATCTTTTGGCCTTTTGCTAAAGATGTTGCTATATTAGCAAAAGAGGCTGGGTTAAAAAATGTTTTTGTATCGAATGGGTTTGAGAGTAAAGAGGTAATAGAAGATGCAAAAGGTTTACTAGATGCATTTAATATAGACTTAAAATCATTTAATAAAGATTACTACAAAAAAAGCCTAAAGGGTAATTTAGATGGTGTATTAGATACTATTAAAAGAGTTGCAAGTAGTGGCTTTTGGTTAGAGATTACAACACTAATAGTTCCTGAGGTTAATGACTCTGATAAAGAGTTAGAGCAGATAGCTAAATTTATTAGCTCAATTGATAGAGATATACCTTGGCATATAAGTGCCTTTCATCCAGATTATAAAGAGATAGATAAAGAGGCAACACCTGTTGAGAGATTAAAAAAAGCGTATAAAATAGGTAAAGATGTTGGTTTAAATTATGTATATATTGGAAATATATTAGATGATGGAGTTACTAGATGCCCAAATTGTGGCGAAGAGTTAATTAAAAGGGTTGGATTTAGTGTAGTTGAGAATAGATTAATAGATGGTGCTTGTTTTAAGTGCAAAACTAAAATTGCAGGAGTTTGGAGATGAGTATAAGAGAAGCTGTAAATGCTGGAGCTTTCTATCCAGCTAAAAAAGAGGAGATAGATAATCTAATAGATTATTTTAATAACTCTACAAAAGATAGAGATGAGAGTATAAAAGATATTAAACCAAAGGCTATTATCTCACCACATGCAGGTTATGTATATAGTGGATTTGGAGCAAATTTAGCACATAAAGCTTTGGCTAAAAGTGGTGCAAGAAGGGTGGTTGTAATTGGTCCTAGCCACTATGTGGCATTTAACGGAATTAGTGGTAGCTATTTTGATGAGTATGAGACACCTTATGGTAATTTAAAAATAGATTTAGAGTATCTAAATATTATGAGTAAACACTTTAATATAGGTTTTATCAAAGAGGCTCACAATAGAGAGCATAGCACCGAGACGCAAATGCCTTTTATAGCCAAGTATCAACCAGAAGTTAAAGTTATAGAGTTGATATACTCACAAATTGACTATAAAGAGTTGGCTAAAGTTGTTGAGTGGTTATTATCAGATAGCTTAACTACAGTTGTTATAAGTAGCGATTTAAGCCATTTTCACGATTTGAAAAGAGCAGAGTTTTTAGACTCTATATGTATTAATGGTGTAAGTAAATTAGATATAGATATATTAGATATTGGTTGCGAAGCGTGTGGAATAACAGGTATAAAAGCAGTAATTGCAAGTGCTAAAGAGTTAAATTTAAAAAGTAAAATATTAGATTACTCAACAAGTGCAGATGTAACTAATGACAAGAGTAGGGTTGTTGGATATATGAGTGCACTTTTTTATAGCATTCAATAAAAGAGTATATATAAAACACCAATGATTTGCGTGTTTGGATGGTTTGAAATTAGTTTTTAGTGTTTAACCCAACTTAGTCAAAACAATTAGTCAATATTTTACAAGTTAAATGTTAAAAGTTTAGGTAGAATATAGAAAAAAGGTTATAGATGGAGTTGGATAGTATTGCACTTTTGGTGCTTTTTTTTAGTGGATTAATGGCTGGGTTTGTGGATTCTATTGCTGGGGGTGGGGGTATTATTACCCTACCTGCTCTTTTGGCTGTGGGGATACCACCTCATGAGGCTTTGGCTACCAATAAGCTACAAAGCTCTTTTGGCTCTTTTACTTCTGCTTTTAACTATGCAAGATTAGGGCTTATGAAGCCAAAAGAGTTAATTGTAGGAATTGTTTTTACATTTATAGGCGCTGCTATTGGGGCAATTGTTGTTCAATATTTTAAAGCTGACTCGTTGGTTTCTTTTATTATTGTAATGCTTGTTATTATCTTTATATATACACTACTAACACCAAATCTTGGTAGTAATACATCTACTCACAAAATGCCAAAAAATCTCTTTTATATTATATTTGGTTTAGCTATAGGTTTTTATGATGGATTTTTTGGTCCAGGAACTGGGAGCTTTTGGACAATGGCTTTAGTTTTACTACTTGGATTAAACTTAAAAGCAGCAACTGCACAGACAAAATTATTTAACTTTACAAGTAATATTGTATCTTTGGTAGTTTTTATATATTCTGGCTTAGTTATTTGGGTAGCTGGTTTAATAATGGGAGTAGGGCAGATAATAGGAGCATTTTTAGGTTCATCTTTAGTCCATAAAAAAGAGGTAAAGTTTATTCGAATTTTCTTTTTAGCAATTGTAGCTTTAACAATAGTTAAACTTATTTGGCAAAACTACTTTTAACACTATGGCAGAGAGGATGGGATAATTAAAAGCTTTTTTTGTATATTTAATCATATCTTCTCAAACCTTATCAAACCCCCATAACAATGGCTTTTATTAAGGTTTTATATATTATTATTTCTCATCCAATTTAGTAACTTTTTTATAAAGATGGTGACTAAAATTTGATGATAATTTTCTATTTTTAGGAAGATTATTTTTTTTGGGAGGGAGGAGGATTACCGAAAGTTTTTATATAAATAAAAGTTTAAAAATGATATTATAGGTTATTAGCTTCAATAAAGGGGGTTTTTATGCTTATAACTATAGATGTAAAAAATGAATCTTTTAAAAATAAGTTTTTAGAGTTTATAAAAACTTTAGACTATGTAGAAGTAAAAGAGATAAAAGATAATATTAAAAAGAAGAGTAAAAAAGATAAATTCAGTGATTTTGCAGGAATGTGGGAAAATTCTGATATAACACAAGAGAGTATTAGGGAAAAAGCTTGGAGAGAGTAATTCTTGATACAAATATTTTAATAGAGATATTAAAAAATAATAAAGATACAATAAAAATTGTTGAACAATTTAGTTTGCACTATATTAGTGAAATTACAAAAATGGAACTATTTTATGGTGCTTTTAACAAGCAAGAGTTAAAAAGATTAAAAAAATTTGTATCATTATTTGAGTTAATACCTGTTAATAAATCTATCTCAAATAAAGCAAGTGAATTAATTTATACATATGCAAAAAGTCATAATCTTACTATACCAGATGGTATAATTGCTTCAACTTCTATAAAATTAAATATAGAACTTTTTACCTACAATATTAAGGATTTTCACTATATAGATGAGATAAAAATTTTTAAAGTATAAATTGGGCTTATCATGAATTGAAATAGTTATTTAGGTGACTAAAATTATTATAACTTTTTTAAAATGTCAAATATATGGGGCTTTAAAGGGGTATAAAAACCTCTGGCAGAGAGGATGGGATTCGAACCCACGGTAGGTTGCCCTACACACGCGTTCCAGGCGTGCTCCTTAAACCACTCGGACACCTCTCTAAAATTGTTAAACCCAGATTATAAAATAGGGGTTAAAAAATATATAGGGGAGATTTTATAAAAAAGAGACCCTTTTCGGGTTACCGTGGCACACAAATAGGCAAAGTGGGCTGCTACATTCCTGTCCTGACCCATTGCTCTACCTACTTGTTGCACGGCTCCAAAAAGGGCTTTGGAATTATAGCATAATTAGATTATAATATACTTTAATCCTTTAACCTTAATTGTAGGGGGTATGTGGGTTTTATTAAATTTGTCATAACCCTCTTTTAGGTTTTTCCAAAATTTATACCACCTGTTTTTTCTATATTTATATAACTCTTTTTGCTCCAATCTAAAAGGGAATATATGAACCCAAACTTTTTTATTTGATTTTTTTAGATAACTCTCTACTAATTTGTAAACATCTTCTATATTTTTGTTTCCTAAAGCGTAGCAACCTATAGATACACAATCTCCATGCACCATTAAGTAGCTTCCTGTTCTTTTGTGATTTCTATCATATCTGTTTGGAAAACCAAGATTAAATGATAGATGGTAATGGCTGTGAGGGTTTAGTGCTTTATACTTTACACTGTAAAACCCCTCTGGACTTTTGCCATCTCCCTCTTTTAATTTTGGTCCTAAACCTCCTGAGTAGTAGCATATTTTATAAACTTTTAAAAGTTTATACTTTTTGCTCTTTTTTGGCTTAATCCATACCTCTAACTCTTTACTTTTTTTAAAAATTCTCAAAAATATAGGATCACCCAAATTTGATTTAAGTGCTTTTAATCTTTTTGATAATATATCTCTTTTGGCTTTTGTTATATCTATTTGCTCTTTTTTTGTTATTTTTGTGGTAGTTTTGTTAATCTCATCTTTTTTGGCTACTTTTGTAGTAGTTAGATTTTTCTCTTTTCCTATTTTTATAGTAATTGTTCTGTTTTTATCTATTTTGGTTATATTCATCTCTTTTGATTTAATTTTATTATCCTTGGTAAGTTCTATATTTTTATAAATTACAAAAATTAGCAAAATAACAATAGTGATAAAAAGTAAATTAAAGATATATTTCATACAATTAGGATAACATATTTTTTATTTACAAAGGCTGTTGATGAGTGAAAATGAGTTAAATGAGAAGAGATATAAAGTAGTATCTTTTATTGCAATGATTGGTGTTGGTATATGGATTGCTTATATAAAAGGGTGGATTTTTGCAGATTTTAAGAGTGTTTCAGCAAAAGAGGGCATAGAGTTGATAAAAGATAACAGATACCCCATATTAGATGTAAGAGATAAAAAAGAGTGGAGTAAAGGGCACATTAAAGGTGCTGTTTTAATTCCATTTAAAGAGTTAAAAAAGAGGGTTTTTGAATTAAATAAATATAAAAACAGAGAGCTTTTAGTCTATTCAAAAACTGGTAGAGAGGGTATTGAAGCTAGTAGATTTTTAGTTAAAAAAGGGATTAAACCTATAAATATAAAGAGTGGTATTTTAGGATTGGCAATAGAGGGTGGTAAAAAGTATCCTCAACTGTTTAAGAAGTAAACTAGAATACTTAAGTAATTATTATCTCATTATCATAATAAGCTAAAGCTTTTAAAGTAAAGTTTACTGTTCTTCTTTTTTGGATCCTCGAATTTATTCGAGGCAATAACTCTGAAATATACTTCTTGTTCAAATAGACGCGAATGAATTCGCGTGTCCGAGAGGTTTGAAAATTTATTTAGTCTTTTAACGGTTATTTATAAATTTGTTTTATATTCTGGATCCTCGAATTTATTCGAGGCAATAACTCTGAAATATACTTCTTGTTCAAATAGACGCGAATGAATTCGCGTGTCCGAGAGGTTTGAAAATTTATTTGTTGATGTTTAATTTAAATCTTAATTTTTTACTCGAATAATTTTAAGTCTCAAAAGAGTGTAAAAAGTATATTTTAAAAATATAAAATTACTTTTTATAAAGAACAATTAGAAAACCTGCTCCTCTATCTGTATTATATGCTTCTATTTTTCCACCAAATTTATCTTCAATAATAAGTTTACTCATATATAAACCTAAGCCCATTGATGCTTGTTTGCTACTTTCGTGTGCTTCAAATATCTTTTTTAGTTTCTCTTTGGGAATTCCTGTTCCATTATCTTCTACTCTTACTTCTACTCTTCCATTTTCGAACTCTTTTAGAGATATATCTATCTCTCCACCCTCTTCAACAGCATCTGCTGCATTTTTAACTAAATTCATTAAAACTTGCAAAAATTCATTTGAGTGAACTTTCATGGTAACTGAAGATAAGTTATATCTTAACTGTATTTTTTTTCTTTTAACAAGTTCATCTAAAAAGTATCCAGCTTTTCTAATTAGTGTAGATAGCTCAACCTCTTTTATATCCTCAGTAGGTCTATAAAATGTTCTAAAATCATCTACTGTTTGGCTCATAAGTTCAACACTATCTTCGATTATTTGACTCTGTCTATCAAGGGTTTGAGGGTTTGGATGACCACTCATAATCTCAAATCTCATTCTAATTAATACTGAAGCTATCTTATTTAGTGGTTGTCTCCACTGGTGTGCAATCATTGGTAGCAACTCTCCCAACATTGCCTGACGAGATTTAAATATTATATCTCTATTGCTCTCTTGAAGGGTTTTTTCATACTCTTTTAACCTGTTATATACTTTTATAGATACAACTAAAGATATTAAAAGCAAGACAAACCAGATAAATATTAGCCAATAGAGGCTCTTGCTAAAAGTTCTATTTTGCTCTTCATATAGGGATTTTTTTATACTATTTATATTTGCCAAAGCTTCACTTTTAATAAAAAATGATACTATCTTTAGATTTAATCTTTTGTTGATTAAAGAGTATGCAACTATATCTCTGTCTTCATAAAAGTGATTAATATTTTTTAACTTTTGTATATATTCCTCTTTAATAGATTTATCTGCATTGTTTAAGACTGAATGTTCATATGTATTGTCAAATACGATAAAATAGCTATCTAAAGAGTGTATAGAGTCAAAAAGATTAACTGCTTCATGAATATTTAATTTGTTACTATCTATTACTCCATTAACAGATTTCAAGCGACTCTTTAGCTCTTTTTTATTATTGCTTAATATATCATGTTTATATGTATTTATATAGTTATCGTATATTCTAGTTTGAGAGTTAAAAAAGATTGTATATGAGACAATAGCATATATAATTAATATAAGTGGTGGAAAGATAATAATTATAGAAGCTATCTTCTTATTATACGAATTTAACTTCAAACTAATTTCCCTCTAAAACATATCCAATTTTTGAACGAACTTTTATTAATCCATCTGGTAATTTTTTTCTTAACTGCTTAACAAATGATCTAATTGCATTATCTGTTGGTATTTCACTCCAAAGTTGATATAGATCTTCATATGTAACTGCACCTTTTTCTGCCAACATCTCCATCATTTTAAGCTCTCTGTGAGTTAAGGCATGTTTTTGATCGTCAAAAGATATAGTGCTTTTAACTGTATCTATGGTTGCATTTAGAGGTAGGTTAATTTGTGTATTCTCTCCTAATTCACTCTCTAATTTCATTAACAACTCATATAGTTTTCTTGATGTTAGAGGTTTTACGATATATTTATCTAATTTCAGCTCAACAGATTCTAACAGATAGTCAGTTTTTGTATAAGCAGAAACTACTACAATTGGTATATCTGTATTTTCTGAGCGAATCTTTTTAATTAACTCTAAACCATTAAACCCAGGAAGTTCAATATCTACAATAGCTAAATCTACCTTTTGTGATTTAAATTTAAGCCAAGCCTCTTCGCCATTCTCACATGAGATTACTTTATTGAAAAACTCACTCAAAATTCCTTTAATATTTTCGTGAACTGTTTTATCATCTTCAACATATAAAACATTTTTTGTTTGTAATATACTATACATTTTTTACCTCTTTTAAAATTAATAAAATTATATCATAAATTATACAATAATTCTATCTTTTATGTAAAATAAATTACAATATGTCAGATTAGTGTAATTTATTTTGCTATTAGAGCCTATTGTTACAAATAAACGCAAATTATCTCATATATTTTGCAAAACGAAAATGAATTTGCATATTCGAGTGGTTGGTATTTGCTTTTTATATTTTGAATCCTCGAATTTATTTGAGGCTTTAACTATATAATATACCTCTTATTCAAATAGATGCGAATTCATTCGAGTGTTAAATTTGTTTGTTGGTATGGTAATTAACTCTTTGTGAATGCGTTATTGCTATTGCCATTGCATCTGTAATATCTAGTGGTTTAATCTCTTTTTTTATACCAAGAACTCTCTTTACCATAAAAGCTACTTGCTCTTTTTTTGCTTTTCCATTTCCTGTTAATGCTTTTTTTACCTGAAGAGGTGTATATTCATAAAAATATCCAACCTCTTGTAAAATTTTAAGAGACAAAGCACCTCTAAATTGTGCTAATTTAATTACACTTTTAGGGTTGTGTGCATAGAATATATCCTCAATTGCAACTTCGTCAATTTTATGAGATTTTAGTATTAAATCTACTGCCTCTACCATCTCTACAATCTGCTCTTGCAGTGTTCTGCTTTTAATTCTTACTAAACCAGCTTCTAAGAGAGAGTTTTTCACACCCTCTCTTTTTAAGATACAATAACCCATATTACGGCTTCCTGGGTCTATTCCTAATATATTCATTCACCCTCTTTTTAACTATGTGAATAAAATAATCACATTAAACTTTAAAACCCCATTTTAGCTTAATTTAGCTAAAATACAAGAAAAGTTTTTCACATTAGGATATATATGAGTGTTGCAGTTAAAGTTTTAGATAAATTAAAACAGGAGATTTCAGAGAGTGAATATAATAGATATATAAAAAATTTAAAATATGATGAGAAGAGCTCTAGAGATGATATAGTAATATATATTACAAATAATATTCTATCTGCTAAATGGATAAAGACAAAATATTCCCAAAAGATAGCGCACCTTTATGAAGTTGAGAGTGGAATAAGAGCAGAGATTATAATAGATACAAAAAGCTCTAAAACAAAAGTTAAAAAAATTACAACAAAGAGTAGTGAAAGCAGTAGTTCTTCAACACTTTTGAATCCATCATTTACTTTTAGTAGCTTTGTTTTAGGAGAGTCTAACTCTTTGGCTTTTAATGTATCTAAAGCAGTTGCGCAGACACCAGGAGAGCAGTATAATCCTCTATTTATCTATGGTGGCGTTGGGCTTGGTAAAACTCACCTTATGCAAGCAGTTGGGAATGAGCTTTTAAAGAGTGGAAAGAGGATTATATATAACACATTTGAGCAGTTTATGAACCGATATACTGCAAATTTACGCTCTAAAAGTATGGATAGATTTAGAGATTACTATAGAAATTGTGATATTTTATTAATAGATGATATCCAATTTATTAGTAATAAAGAGCAAACTCAAGATGAGTTTTTTCATACATTTAATGAGTTACACTCTTTAGGAAAGCAAATTGTAATAACCTCGGATAGAGCTCCAAAAAAGATAGCCGGACTTGTTGATAGATTAAAGAGTAGATTTGAGTGGGGTATGCTAGTATCAATTAACCCTCCTGAGCTTGAGACAAAAATTGCTATTATTCAGAAAAAAATTCAGCTAAATGGCGTTAGAATGCCAGATGATGTAATAAACTTTTTAGCATCTAATTTAGGAAATAATATTAGAGAGATAGAAGGAACAATTATAAAGTTAAATGCAATGAGTAACCTACTTCGACAACCAATTACACTAGAGTTTGCAAAAAGTGCTGTTGCAGATTACTTAAATGACAAGAAAAAGTCAATTTCTATAGAGGAGATAGTAGATTTTGTAGCAAAAGAGTTAAATATAAAACCAGCAGATCTGCGCTCTAAAAAAAGAGCAAAAAAGGTTGTAGAAGCTAGAAGAGTAGCAATCTATCTATCTAGAAATTTAACTACTTACTCTATGCCTCAAATTGCAGTATATTTTGGAATGAAAGATCACTCTGCAATTAGCCACTCTATGAAAAAAATTGAAGAGATTATAGAAGAGGATGAAAACTTTAGAGTATTATTAGATGAGTTACAGAGTAAAATTGAAGCTATTAAAGCAAAATAGCTTAAAAAAATAGTCTATTTAAACAAAAAAAAGGGTATAATTTAAAAATAAAAGTGAAAAGATGTGAAGTGTGCAGTAAAATAACTTAAAGCAAAAAGTGCCAATTTAACACTATCTTAGGAGTTATTCACTAAAATTAGAGTAGATACTACTAATACTATTTATTATATAAATATAGGGGAAAATATGAAAATAGCAACAAGAAAAGATATAATAGAATCAATTCTGATAAATGCACAAGCATTTTTAGAAAAAAAAGATCCAACAAATATTACTTCACATATATATTTGAATGCATCAGCAGATGAAGTAGTAGTAAAAGCAACAGATAGCGAAATAGGTTTAGAGATTAAAAGTAATCAATTTGAAATAATAGAGCCAGGAGCCTTTACAGCAAATGGTAAAAAACTTTTAGATATTGTTAGAAGCTTAAGAGACGATGTAATTGAATTTGAGTTAAATAATAATAATTTAATTATTAAGCAGAAAAAGACAAAATTTAAATTACCTACATTCTCTTATGAAGAGTATCCTACATTCCCTAATATTGAAGATAAAGCAAAAATATCATTAGATGCAATAGATTTAATACAAAATCTTAAAAAAATTACCCCTGCAATTGATATAAATAACCCCAAATATGAACTCAATGGTGCTCTAATAGATATAAAAAAAGATAAAACTACATTTGTAGGAACTGATACAAGAAGATTGGCTATAGTAGAGTTAATTAAAGAGTCTCAAGAAGAGTTAGATTTAATAATACCAAAAAAAGCAATTATAGAGATACAAAAACTATTTTTAGATAAAATTGATATATATTATGATGAAAATAGTTTAATTGTAAAAAATGATCAATTTTTTCTGTTTACTAGATTAATAAATGGGAAATTTCCTGAATATAAAAGAATTATCCCACAATCAACAAAATATAATTTAACAATACCAAAAAAAGAGATATTAGAAGCTATGAAAATAGTAAATATTATATCTCCAGAAATTAAAATTACATTTGAACCAAATTTAATTACGCTAGAATCTTTAAATAGTGAAATACAAGAGGCTAAAACAACTATTGAATTGGCAGTTCCAATAGAGAGTAATTTTATATTTGCACTAAATAGCAAATATCTATTTGATTTTATATCTCAAATAGATGAAGATAATTTTGAAATAGGATTAAATGAGCCATCACTTCCATTTTTAGTTAGAAGTAATAACTTTTTAACTGTAATTATGCCAATTTTACTATAAAGAAGAGAAGATGCAAACAAAATTTATATTTGTAACAGGTGGAGTTTTAAGCTCATTAGGAAAAGGAATAGCAGCTGCTAGTATAGGAACTCTTTTAAAAGCATCTGGTAAATCTATTGGTATTTTAAAATTAGACCCATATATAAATGTAGATCCAGGAACTATGTCGCCACTAGAACATGGAGAGGTTTTTGTAACTAAAGATGGAGCTGAGACAGATTTAGATTTAGGACACTATGAGAGATTTTTAAACACATCTTTAACAAAAGCTAATAACTTTACAACAGGAAGAGTATATCTATCTGTTTTAGAAAAAGAGAGAAGAGGCGAGTATTTAGGTAAAACTATACAAGTTATTCCACATATTACAGATGAGATAAAAAGTAGAATTTACAAAGCTGGAGAGGGTAAAGATATACTTATAGTTGAGCTTGGTGGAACTGTAGGAGATATAGAGGGCTTACCATTTTTAGAGACAATAAGACAAATAAAGCATGAATTGGGTTCTAAAAATGTTATGAATATTCACTTGACTCTACTTCCATATATTAGAGCTGCAGGAGAGCTTAAAACAAAACCTACACAACACTCTGTAGGAGAACTTCGTCGTATTGGTATTACACCAAATATGATAATTTTAAGAAGCGAGCAGACAATTCCTAAAGATATAAAAGATAAAATAGCTTACAGTTGTGATATTGATAGAGAATCTGTAATAGAAGCAGTCGATGCTGCTACAATTTATAGAGTGCCTTTAAATTTTTTGGCTCAGGATATATTAACACCAATATCTAAACAGTTAGAGTTAGGTAGTTTAAAACCTGATATTGCCATTTGGAACGATTTGGTAAATAAGATACTACACCCATCAGGTAGTATAAAAATAGCATTTGTTGGTAAATATTTAGATTTAAAAGAGTCGTATAAATCTTTAACAGAGGCTTTAATTCACGCAGGTGCAAATTTAGATTTAAAAGTTGATATAACTTGGGTAGATAGCGAAGAGGTTGAAGAGGATGGTGCCTCTAAATATTTAGAGAGTGTAGATGGAGTTTTAGTTGCTGGTGGATTTGGTCAAAGAGGAGTTGAGGGTAAGATAAAGGCTATTGAGTATGCAAGAGTAAATAAGATTCCATATTTGGGGATATGTTTAGGAATGCAACTTGCATTAATTGAGTTTGCAAGAAATGTAGCCAAAATAGCAGATGCAACATCTGTAGAGTTTGATGAAGATACTAAAAATCCTCTTGTTTATCTAATCGATAGTTTTATTGATGCAAATGGAGAGCATCAAGTTAGAACAAACAAATCTCCACTTGGTGGAACAATGAGGCTTGGAGAGTATAAATGCGAAGTAAAAGAGGGCTCAAACCTCTTTAAAGCATACAATAGCTCTATAATTTATGAGAGACATCGCCACAGATATGAAGCAAACCCTAAATATAGAGAGCAGTTAGAGTCTTGTGGATTAGAGGTAACGGGTGAGTCTAATGGATTGATAGAGGTTATTGAGGTAAAAGAGCATCCTTGGTTTATGGGTGTTCAGTTTCATCCAGAGTTTACTTCAAGATTGCAAAATCCAAACCCATCTATTTTAGCCTTTGTAAAAGCTATAAAAGAGCTTAATGAGTAATCAAGATAGAGTTTTAAAAAAAGAGGATATATTTAAAGCTCTATACAATCGCCACAATGGCAACTTTGTAACACTTAAAAATTTGCCCCATCCAAATAGTTTTAAAGATATGCAAAGAGCCATTAAGAGAGTTAAAGAGGCTATTTCACTTAATGAAAAGATAGTCTTAATTGGCGATTATGATGTAGATGGAGTTACGGCAACTACTGTAATAAGAGAGCTTTTTGAGGCAATTGCTTATCCATTAGAGTGGATAATTCCCAATAGATTTAAAGATGGATATGGCATAAGTAAAAAGATTATCGATAGAGTAGAGGCAAATTTAATTATTACAGTAGATAATGGCATAGCTGCTGTTGAAGCAGCTGAAATTTGTCAAGATAGGGGTATAGATTTAATAATTACAGATCATCACACAGTGCCAGAAGTTGCCCCAAAAGCTTATGCAATAGTAAATCAGAAGCAGAGTTCTTGTGGGTTTGAGTATAAAGAGATATGTGGAGCTCAAATAGCTTGGTATTTTGCTGCAGCACTTAGTAGAGAGTTAAATGCGAAATTAGATACAAAAGAGTTAATGGGTATCGTATCAATAGCTATTGTTGCAGATATAATGCCACTAAATGGAATAAATAGAGCAATGCTACTTGCTGGATTAGAGTATTTAAAACGCTCAAACAGAGCTTTTATTAAGGCTCTTAAAAATAGAGGTATAGTTAAAAATACTCTTAACTCTGAGACAATAGCATTTTATATAGCACCTTTGCTAAATAGTGCTGGGCGATTAAAAGAGGCATCTTTAGCTTCGGATTTTCTATTTTCAAAGTCGGTAGATGAGGCTGAGATTATTTTAAATGAGTTGATATCTCTAAACCAAGAGCGAAAAGAGATAGAGAGAGATATCACAAAAGAGGCGCTAAAGCAGGTAAATCCAAATGATAATATAGCAATTGTGTGGGGAAGAGATTGGAGTGAAGGGGTTGTAGGTATTGTAGCCTCTAAAGTAGCAGAAACCTATAAAATACCTGCTATAGTTTTAAGCTGTAAAGATGGTATATGTAAAGGTAGTGGAAGAAGTTGGGGAGATTGCAATTTATATAATTTGTTAGATAAGTCAAGAGAGTATTATTTAAAGTTTGGTGGTCATAAAATGGCGATAGGTATTAGCTTTAAAGAGGAGAAGTTGCCAGTAATTAAGAGTATTTTAAATATAGAAGCCTCTAAAATGTGTAGCAAAGATTATGTAGATAACACAATTTTAGGCACACTCCCGTTTAGCGAGATAGATTTTGATTTATTAGAGATATTAGATAAATTTGAGCCATACGGCGAGGCAAACCCAAAACCTAAATTTAGAGCAGTGGTAGATATTTTGGACTCTAGTGATGTTGGTGAAAGCAAAGAACATAGAAGATATCGATTTAAAGATGATACAGGCAGAATGTTTAGTGCAATAGAGTTTAGAAGCAAAAAGAGCCACGAAAAAGGTGATAGAGCAACTATTATTTTTACTATAGGTAAAAATGAGTATAATGGAAATATATATATTAATTTGTATATAGAGGAGATTTTATGAGCAAGTATAACAGAATAACAAAAGAGTCTATTAGAGCTATGGTAGATAGCTTCTACCCAACAATTTTAGCAGACCCAATAACAGCACCACCATTTATTGAAAAAGTTGGTAGCGATATAGAGTCGGCTGAGTGGAGAGAGCATTTGGAGTTACTGACAAATTTTTGGGCAATGAGCGCTTTGGGCGATTTAGACTACACGGGCTCTCCACTAGCACCACACTTTAATTTAGATTTAACAAAAGAGCAGTTTGATAGATGGTTAGAGCTATTTGCTCAAGCAATAGATAGAGTTTATGAGAAAGATGTAGGAGAGTTCTTTAAACAAAGAAGCCAAAATATAGCTCAAAACTTTATGAGAAATTTGGGTATTAACTGACTCTGTTAAATAATCGGATTCTCGAATTTATACGAGGCAATAAGTTAATGATGCTCCAAATAGATACGAATAAATTCGCGTATCTATTTTTATTGTAAAATATCTATATTTCTTTGGATTGTAGAGTCTATAATATTTTTATAAATATTCATAATTTCATCTATAATTTCAATAGGGGTTGCGTTGCAAATATCATATATCGTAATAGATATAGAGTTTTGGTTAATAGATATTTCAATTTCATCTTTATTATAAAA
>Ga0256833_1001658_pt1 | contig 16214 bp, 14 predicted proteins | sample 356284metaG_FD_190535 | JGI IMG/M metagenome (GOLD analysis project Ga0256833, IMG submission 190535) | Hydrothermal vent microbial communities from Mid Atlantic Ridge, Atlantic Ocean - 356-284 | ecosystem: Environmental > Aquatic > Marine > Hydrothermal vents | place: Atlantic Ocean: Mid...
AGCGGTCCAGTTTGGTTTCCCGGGGGTTGACCACCACCAGGTGCGCGCCCCGCTCCGCGGCCAGCTTGACCCGCAGCCGCCACATGGGGGCTTCTTCTTCCAGGTCCGAGGCAAAGACGATGATGACATCGCCCGCCCCCAGGTTGGCCAGGTTGCTGCCCGTGCCCAGGCCCACCTGGCTGACCACCTCGCCGCCACCCATGAAGGTGTAGAGCACCTTGCGGCCGCCCAGGTGGTCCGTGAAACGGGCCAGGTTGTAGAGGTCTTCGGTGCTCAGGCGGCCGCTGACCAGGGTGACCAGGGGGCCTTCCGCGCCCTGGATGGCCTCGGCCGCGGCCCGCAGCGCCTCGGCCCACGAGGCCACGGGTTGCAGTTGGCCCTGGCCGTTGCGCATGTAGGGCCGCATCAGGCGCTGGTCGTAGGCCTGGGCGAAGTGATAACCCGCGAAGCGGCCTTTGTCGCACACCCACAGTTCGTTGACCCACTCGTTTTGCCGCGGCAGCACCCGCTGCACCGCGATGCGCCCGCCGAGCTTGGGCTCGCGGCGCACATCGAAGACCAGATTGCACCCCACGGGGCACAAATTGCACACCGACGCGGCGTGGGTCATCTCCCAGGGCCGGGCATCGAAGCGAAAGTCCACCGTGGTGAGCGCGCCCACGGGGCAAATGTCGGTGGTGTTGCCGGACCAATACGAATCGAAGGGCGGCTCGGAGGTGGTGATGATGTAGCTGGCCCGGCCGCGGCTGTCCATGCTGAGCACGGGGTCGCCGACGATTTCCTCCTGGAAGCGCACGCACCGGCCGCACAAAATGCAGCGTTCCCGGTCCAGAATAATCAAATCGCCCAAGGGCACCCGCTTGGGGAAGTGAATCTTGAACTCATAGGGGAACCGGCTGGTGGCCGGGCCGTAAGCCATGGTGAGGTTTTGCAGCGGGCACTCACCGCCCTTGTCGCAAATAGGGCAATCCAGGGGGTGGGAAGTGAGGAAGAACTCCAGCACGGCCTTGCGGGCTTCGGCCACATCATCGGTTTGGGTCTTGACCACCATACCGTCTTCGACCCGCACGGTGCAGCCGGTTTCCAGGCCGCGTCCCCAGCGAATTTGGGGCGTGCCGTCCTCGTTACGCACGATTTGCCCCATGGCCCGGTCGCGCACGGGCCGCCCGATGTGCACCAAGCACATGCGGCACATGCCCACGGGCTCCATCTTGGGGTGATAGCAAAACACCGGGATGTCGATATCGGCCAGGCGGGCCGCGTCGACCACGGTGATGCCCGCGGGCACGGTGACTTGCTTGTCGTCGATGACGAGAGTGACTTGCTTACCGTTGGCGCTCATGCGGCTACTCCGAAAAAGGGCCTAAAAGCAACCGGTCGTCACGAAGCCACAGGGGCCAGCGTTTCCGGCCACATTTGCCAGCCTCGTTGCACCGCGTCTTCAATAACGGAAGACAGCCGTTGCACCCGGTCGAATTCGTCGGGGGTATAGCAAAAGAAGTCGATGTGTTTGTCAAAATCGGCCAACCACAACAGCCAGGCCATGCGCTCGCCGAAGGGCAAATCCCGAAAACGCTCCGACACCACCACCACATCCAGGTCCGAATCCGGCCGGGGCGTTCCCCACACCCGAGAACCAAAAAGAATGACCCGCTCCGGCTCAATTTGTGCCTGAAGCCGGGGCCACACTTCCCGGACAAAACGCTGAACCCATAAATCGCGCGGCTTGGGCTGTACCTGTGCGTTCATTCGGGACGCTTCCATCGCTGGTGAAAATAATCTGCAAACTGCTCAGCGATGGTCACTTTTTGGCGCGCCATCGCCTCAGTATAATAAGCATACGGCACATCGCCCAAAGCATCAGGATAACGGGCCATCACATAATCTGAGACCAGACTCAACAACGAACGATAAACCTCCAACGGTACATTCAAAGCCCGGGCCAGTTCGTCAATGTAATGCGTACGCGGCACCCGTTTTCCCTCCAATACATGGGCGGCTTTAAGCAATTTTTCGACCGCTTGCTGGGCCAGGAAAGCCGCCACATAATATCCCTCGATGGCGAGATTACGGCGTGCCATCTCCAAATCGCGCATTGCCTGCGCATACCATAAGCGAGCCCGCTCGTTCCAAGGCATTACGCGCCTCGCACCACCGCCTCAAAATCCTCCTTGAAGCGCTCGATGCCGGTGACCACGGCCATGGTCGAAAATTCGCCCAGCGCGCACAGGGTCTTGCCCCGAATTTGCAGCGCCACTTCGTACAGGGTTTCCACATCCTGCTGCGTGCCCTGGCCCGACATGATGCGCTGAATCAACTTGTCCATCCAATAAGTGCCTTCACGGCAGGGAGTACACTTGCCGCACGATTCGTGATGGAAGAAGTGCACCGTTTTCTTCACCAGCCACGCCATGTTGACCGTATCGTCGAGCACGATGACCGACGCGGAGCCCAACATACCGCCCACCTTCTGGGGGCTTTCGTAGTCCATGGGCGTGTCGAGCACCTCGTCGGTGGCCACCATGATGCTCGACGACGCGCCGGCCGCCATAATGCCTTTGATGGGGCGGTCGTCGATGATGCCGCCGCCGTGCTCGAAAATCAGCTCCCGGAAGGTCGTGCCTAAGGGCAATTCGTAATTCCCCGGCCGCTTGACCCGGCCCGAGAGGGAAAAGACCTTGGGGCCGGGGCTCTTCTCCGTGCCCATGGTGCGATACCAATCCGCACCCCGCTCAATGATGAGGGGCACATTGGTCAGGGTTTCCACATTGTTGACCACCGTGGGCTTGCCCCACAGGCCCTTCTGCGGGGGGAAGGGTGGCCGCACCCGGGGCTGCCCGCGCTTGCCCTCCAGGGATTCCAGCAGCGCGGTTTCCTCGCCGCAAATATAGGCCCCCGCGCCCAGGTGGGTGTAAATGCGCAGGGAATAGTCGGTGCCGAACAGGTTGTCGCCCAGCAGGCCGGCGGCCTCCAGTTCGGCAATCTTCTCGTCCAACCAGCGGGCGATGGGCCAAAACTCGCCGCGCAGGTAAATGTAGGCCCGCTGCGCGCCCACGGCATACGCGGCAATGGCCACCCCCTCCAGAAACTGGAAGGGATTGCGCTCCATGATTTCCCGGTCCTTGAAAGTGCCGGGCTCGGATTCGTCCGCGTTGGCCACCACATAGTGCGGCCAGTTGGATTTGTCCATGAAGGACCACTTGAGCCCCGTGGGGAACCCCGCGCCCCCGCGCCCCCGCAGGCCCGAGCGCTTGACCTCGTCGGTCACCGCATCGGGGTCCATTTGGGTCACGGCCTTGCGGAAGGCCTCAAAGCCGCCGTGAGCGCGATACACCTCCAAGCGGTCGATGTCGGGGATGTCCCGGTGTCGCAAGAGCAGATGTTCGGCCATAGACGCTCGTTCTCCTCGTCGCGGTAGCCCTTGCCGGGTCTATTGTGCGGCCCGTTCGGCCTCGGCTTTGCGCCACGCTTCCACTAAGGCCAGGGCCTTCTCCAGGTCCATGTTCTCGTGATAGGTCAGCCCCTCAGGCGTTTGCACCTGGAAGACCGGCGCCTTGTCGCAGGCCGCGATGCACATCACTTCTTCCAGGGTAATCAGGCCGTCGGGCGTGGTTTCGCCGGCCTTGATGCCCAGGGCGTCTTCCAGCTGGTGCAAAAAGTCCTCGGCCCCGCGCAACGCGCACGGCATGTCGGTGCACACCTGGATGCGGTAGCGGCCCCCGGGACGGTCGTGGAACAGGGTGTAGAAGCCCACCACGCCGTCCACCTCGGTGACCGAGACATCCAAAATCTCGGCCACAATCTGCATACCCTCCGGGGGAATGTGGCCGCCGAACTCCCGCTGCACCAGGTAGAGCAGGGGCAGCATGGCCGAGCGCTTGTGCTCCGGCGGATATTTGGCCAGGATGGCTTCGATTTCGTCCCGATGTTGTTCGTAGAAAGCGTTCTTCATGCCCGGCTCCTTGTCCACCCGGGCCCGGGGCCCGGTTTGGCTCGGTCTAACGGTCCACATCGCCCAGCACGATGTCGATGCTGCCGATGATGGCCACCAGGTCGGCCACCATGTGCCCCTTGGCCATCATGGGCAACAGCTGCAAATTGGCGAAGGAAGGCGTACGCGCGTGCACCCGCTGGGGTTTGGGCCCGCCGTTGCCTTCGATGTAAAAGCCCAGCTCGCCCCGGGGCGATTCCACGGCCGCGTACACCGCGCCCTTGGGCGCGTGGAAGCCCTCGGTCCAATACTTGAAGTGATGGATGAGGGCCTCCATGCTGTGGGCGATTTCGTGCTTGGGCGGCGGCACGAACTTACGGTTGGGCGTGCGCACGGGCTGGCCCTGGGTGCGGGGCAGCCGGTCCAGGGCCTGGCGAATGATTTTCAGGCTCTGGCGCATCTCTTCCATGCGCACCAGGTAGCGGGCATACACATCGCCCTCGGGCCGCACAGGGATGTCGAAGTCGTAGGTCTCGTAACCGCTGTAGGGCCGGGCCTTGCGAATGTCGTACTTGACGCCCGAACCCCGCAGCACAGGCCCGGTGGCGCCGTGGGCGATGGCATCTTCGGCCTTGAGCACGCCAATGCCCTTCACCCGCTGCAAGAAGAGCGGGTTTTCGGTCAGTAGGGCCTCATACTGGTCGATGCGGGCCGGGAAGTAGTCGATGAACTGCCGCACCGCGGCCTCGAACTCGGCCGGCACATCGCGCCACAGCCCGCCGGGACGGATGTAAGTGGTCATCATGCGCTGGCCGGCCACCAGCTCGAAAATGCCCAAAATCATTTCCCGCTCGCGGAAACAGTAAAGGAAGACCGACATCGCAGCCAGGTCCAGCGCGTGGGTTCCCAACCACACCAAATGCGAGGCAATGCGCTGCAACTCGGCCAGAATGACCCGGATGATTTGCGCCCGTTCGGGAATGTCGTCGATGCCCAGCAGCTTCTCCACGGCCAGTGCGTAGGCCAGGTTGTTGCCCACGGTGTTGAGGTAGTCCATGCGGTCGGTCATCACCGCGGCCTGGATGTAGTTCTTGGCCTCCATGTTCTTCTCGATGCCCGTGTGCAAAAAGCCGATGTCGGGCACGCAGTTGACGATGACCTCGCCGTCGAGTTCCAGCAGCAAACGCAGCACACCGTGGGTGGAAGGGTGCTGCGGCCCCATGTTGAGCAGCATGGTCTCGCCCGTGAGGGCCCGTTCCGAGACCAGATGCCGCAAATCGTCCACCGTGATTTCCATGCGCTCCAGCATTGGCCGCTCCTTGCGTCGCGTGCAAAAGCCTCAGGCCCGAGGCCGCGGCTTGCGGCGCTCGATATCGTCGAAGTTGAAGGAGAACTGGGGCTCTTCGTAGCCCAGGGGGTAGTCCTTGCGCAGGGGGTGCCCCACCCAGTCGTAGGGCATCAGAATGCGCCGCAGGTCCGGGTGCCCCTCGAAGGCAATGCCGAACATATCCCACACTTCCCGCTCATACCAGTTGGCGCTGGGGTAGAGGGGCACCAGCGAAGGCACCTGGGCCGCGTCTTCTTCCACCGGAACCCGCACCCGCAGGGCCACATTGTGGGTGTAGGAGTAGAACTGATACACCACATGGAAGCGAGGCTGCCCCTCGGGCCAATAATCCACGCCGGTGATGTCCAGCAGCGCGTCGAAGCCCAATTCGTCGCGCAGCACCTGCGCGGCCTCGGTCAGCCGCTCGGGGGGCACCATCACCGAGACCTCGTCGCGAAACACCGTAGGTTCCACGCCAAAACGCTCGCGCATCGTGGGCACGACCACATCGGTCAAATACGCATCCATGCCCGGGCTCCTTTGGGGGAAGGGCTCCGCCAGGACCGGCTACGCGGCCTGGCGCAAAGGGTGCTCTTTCATGACCTTGGCGTGCAGGGTCAACACGCCGTGGATGAGCTGCTCGGGCCGCGGGGGGCAACCGGCCACATACACATCCACGGGCACCACTTCGTCCACGCCCTGCAGCACCGCGTAATTGTTGAACACCCCACCGCACGAGGCGCAATCGCCCATGGCAATGACCCACTTGGGCTCGACCATCTGGTCATACAGGCGGCGCAGCACCGGGGCCATCTTACGGGTGACCCGGCCGGCCACAATCATCAGGTCCGATTGCCGGGGGCTGGGCCGCATGAGCTCCATGCCAAAGCGGCTCATGTCATAATGCGAAGCCTGCGCGGCCATCATCTCGATGGCGCAGCAGGCCAAACCGAACAGCAACGGCCACATGGCCCGGGTGCGGGCCCAGTTGACCGCTTCTTCCAGGGTGGTGGTCACAATCCCCAACTCGCCAAGTTTACGCTCTACTCCCATTCCAACGCTCCTTTCTTCCACGCATAGATGTAACCGACCAACAAAATGGCGATGAAGACCAGCATTTCCACCAGGCCAAAGAGGCCCAGCTTGCGGAAGGTCACGGCCCAGGGCAAGAGGAAGATGACCTCCACATCGAACAGCAGGAAGAGCATGGCAATGAGGTAAAAGCGCACCGGCTGCCGACGCATCCCGGGGCCGATGGGCACCATGCCCGATTCGTAAGGGCTCAGCTTGCGAAAAGTCGGCTTACGCGGGCCCAACAGCGCGTCGAGCAGCACGATGAGCACGGCCAGCGCCGTGGAGAGGACCAGCAGGATGGCGATGGGAACATATTGCCACAACATGGTGTACGCCCCTGCAGCGAAAGGAAGGTGGAGGGGAGGCCTCCACCCGCGGAACTTTTTTTGTGCCAATTCTCACGAGAGTATAACACGCGGCTCGCGGCATGTCAACGCGGCTGCGTCCATGCGAATACCTACAAATGCCAGATGTCAGATGACGAAACGCGCGGGATGCAAACGAACCCCGCCCGACACGGGCCGGGCGGGGTTCCACCAGGGGGAAGGAGTAGGGCCAGTACGCTGCCGGCCTACGGCAGCGCGCCGATGACCTCAAAGGTGTTCAGGATGTTCTCCACCACCGTGCCCGCATCGTCGCTGGTGGGGTCCACATTGACCACCACCAGCACCAGGAACGCGGTGGGGTTGTCCTTGGGCCGGGCTGCGACCACCACCGAAGTGATGCGCCCCGTGTCGCCGCAGCGTTCCCACAGGTTGTACGCACCCTCGTAGAGCACATCGCTATAGGTGCCCGAATCAGAGAGGGTGCACGAAGCGAACCAGCTGGTGGTGCCTTCCAGCAGCTGCGCGTAGCCGCCAATGCGCCCGAAGTCGCGCGACGCGGTCAGCCACACGCCGGGGCCGTTGAGGCTGTTGAAGGCGTTGAGATCGGGCGCGGCGATGAGGCTGGCCGCAACGACATTGTAGGAGCTGCCGTCGGCCTTGGTCCAGGTGGTTTGCCACAGGGAACCGTCGATTTGCGCGGCCCAGGCCTTGGGCACGGCCACGCCGATGGCCTCGCTGTCATCGGTCACCAGCACATAATCGCTGGCGTTGGACGCTTCACCGCCCGCGTTGCCGCCACCCCCGGCCGTACCACCGCCGGCCGTACCGCCCGGGGCGCTGCCGCCGCTGCTACCGCCATCGTCCAAAGTGGCCACCACCTGCAGCGTGCCGCCGGTGTTCAGCGTGCCTTCCAGAATTTCGCCCGTGGCCAGGCGCAACACCTTGACCTTGATGGCATCCTGCGGTCCGCGGCTGGCCAGGATTTCGCAGTATTCCTTCATCGTACCCCGCAGCGCCACCGCGATGTTCTCAATCTCGAAGATGATGTCGGCCGACTTGATGCCCAACTGGTCCGCGGGCGAGCCCGACTCCACAGAAGAGACCCAAATGCCCGAGAAGGAAATATCGGGGATGACCAGGGCCTCGCCGTTGATGCCCAACCAGCGGTACGGCGTGCCCCGACGCAGATATTGCTCGACCACGGGCCGCGCTACCTCGGCCGGAATGGCCAGATTGATGTCCAGCTCATTGCTGCCGGCGTAATTGATGCCTACCACCTGGCCCTGGGGCGTGATGAGCGGGCCGCCCGAATTGCCGCCCCGAATGCGGGCATCGTGCAGGTAGGTGTATTCCATGGAGGCCCAGCTCTGGTCCCCGTTTTCCCGCACTTTGGAGATGATGCCCTTGGTGAGGGTGTATTGCCAGTCATCGCCCAGGCCGGGGTAGCCCGCAGCGTACACCTCCATGCCCGTCTCCACGGGGCCCGTGTACCATTCCAGATACACGGGGAAGGGCGCGCCGCCCTCGATTTGCAGCACGGCCAGGTCTAAACACTCCGACGCCGCCAACACCCGGGCCGGGAACTGCTTTTGGATGTTGCCGCCAATATACACCTTCAGGGTCGCGGCCCCGGCAGCCACATGGTTGTTGGTCACCACAATGCCCGAGGGGTCGATGATGAAGCCGCTGCCAATCCACTCCGCGTTGTAAATGGTCTCGCCGGCTTGCAGCGAAGCCAGCGTGCCCGTGGCCAAAATCTTCACCACCGCGTCCTCGGCCTCCTGAAACGAACGGGCCGGCCGGCCACCACCCCGGGCGGGATTGGCCGCGCCCTGATTACCACCCAGGGGACCCGACGGGCCCTGCTGCGCGCCCTGGGCCGGGCCTTGCGCGGCCGGGCCCGCGTCTTGCGAACCACCGCCGCCCGCCAGGCCCGAGCAGGCCATGGCCAACAAAGCCCACACGGCAACGAAAAGGACGAACCAGCGTGAACGGGACATAGGAAAACCTCCTTCGAAAAAGGTTTATAGGGGAATAGCGGACAACAACGCCGGGCTGCCCGTGACGGGGTGCAGCCCCGAGCTCGGAACCCACCGGGGCGCGCGCACGGCCGGGGTCGCTGCACAGGGCTGCAAGGCTACCGTGCGCACCGGCGAAAGCACGGTCAGGCCTGTGGTGGTGACCAGCACGAAGCGGTAATAGAGGGTGCCATACCCATCTTCGGGCCACGCGCGTTGGGCCAAATCGTCCTGGCCGCGGAAGACGCCCGGGGCCGCCGCTTCTAAGGGCACGGTCTGTTGCAACAGGGGCACCCCCGCGCCCTGGGGAGCGATGGCGAAACGCACTTCGGCCTTCCGCACCGCCTGGGCCGGTTCCACCTGCAGGTGGTAGGTCACCACCGGCGAGGCTTCGGGCGGGCATTGCGGCCCATGCGCCACCGTCGCCGGCGTAGCGCCCATGGCCACGATGCGCACGCTCAAACCTGCGTCGTCGTGGGCGCCGCGCAGGCCCAGGTCGGCCGCGCGCGACCCCGCGGGGCAGGGCAGCACCCGCAACCGCCCGAGGCGCGCGGCGCGCCATGGGTTCGCGGGCGCGGGCGTGGTCCCCTGCGCCGGCAATACCTGATACTCCAGCAGGCCCGGCTCCCCGGCCAGGAACTGGGCCGCGGCCGCGTCGACTGCGAGGGTGACCACCCACGCCGGCCCCTGATAGGTCAGCGGCACGACCTGAGGCGCCGTGGCCCGGCCCTGGGCATCGACCCAACGGTAAGCCAGCCAGGCCGCGTCCGTCGGTTCCCCATCGATGGCGGTGATGCGCAGGGTGACGGACTGGGGGCCACAGGCGTCGGAGCCGTAGAACAGCTGGTAGGCATTGGCCACCACGGTCCACCCTTCACTCTGGGGAACCGGGGCCCGAGGCGAGGCCGGGGCCGCGGTCACCGCCGGCGCACGCACCCGCACCTCCATGCCGCCACAGGCCAGCATGACCAGGGTCAAGAGCCATCCCAGGCCCAGCTGCTTTGTCCATCGTGCCTTCAACGGTGTGCCTCCTGTGATGGGCCTTGCGCGCTCAAGGTGCACCCCAAGGTCAGCCGGGGCCAACGCAGCCCTGAAGCCGCCCATACCGCGCGGGGCTGACGCCGGTTCCCCAACCAGCAGGCCAGGCCCTGACCTAACCGGGCCTACGCGCTGCGCCGGCGGGTGTAGAACCATACCCCCGCGGGCAGCAGCCACGGCAGCAAGCCTAAGCACAGGAACACCAGGCCCATGCTGGGCGGCATCTGGCCGCTTTCTGCGCCCACCTCGTAAGAGCCGCCCCCGAACAGGGTTGCCACGCCGAACACGAAGCAGAACAGCGAAGGGCACGCGGCCACCACCGCGGATAAAGCCAGCCACAAGCCCGTATTCTTGCTCATCGTAAGACCTCCTCGGTCGAGAGAGATGGGCCCGCCCGCCAGGGCGAACCGTTGTCCTTACTGTACGGCTGCGCGTCAGGAGACCGTCAGGATGGCTGACGCTTCCCTGACGCCGCCGGCCTACCATGGAGGGCGAACCCTTCTTCCCGAGGAGCGCATCATGCCAAACAAGGCCCAACGCATCGCCATGGGCATCGGGGGGAGTTTGTTGCTCCTGGCCCTCCTGCGCATCCGTTGGCTGCAAACGCGCGTTCCCCTGACGCGCTGGTCCCTGGCCGAAGTGCGCTTGTGGTTCTGGCTGCCTCCCGGCGCGCCCGACGGGCTGGTGGTGCTCAGCCTGAGCCTCGGCGTGGTCTTGATGGGCTGGGCCGCGGTGCAATACGCGCGGCATAAGCGTCGCGCCGCGCCTCGCGGTCGGCCATCACGGCGACCTGCAGCCCGGCGTCCGCGGCCCCCGGTCGTCGCCGGGCCTTCGGCCTTTGCCATCGACCCCTGGACCGACACGGGCCCCACCGCCTTGGATACGGCCAACCTTTCCCCCGCGCGGCAGTTGGAGATGCTGCATCATCTGGCCCGGCAAATGGAGCATCAGGGCCGCCTGCGCGCGGCGCGCGAAGCCTATCGCCAGGCCTACAACCTGGCCCAGGCCACGCCCGAGCTGGCGCATTATAGCCGCCCTTTGCTGATGGCGTTACGCAAAGTGGAGAAACGCCTGGAACAGCAGGCCCGCGCTTCTGCCGGTTCCCCCCAGGAATGAACACGCGTTTTGGCCCCCCGGCAAGGGGAACCAACGGCGGACAACGGCCGGCTCACGACGACGCGCCCAACAACGCCTGCACCCACCCGGCCAGGTCCAGGTTGGCGGTAAGGTGTTCGGCTTCGGCGCGCAAGGCGCGCGGCGGTTTGCGGAACCAAAGCCGCTCCCAATCGGCCAGCATATTCCGGTCCTCGGGCGAGAGCTCGCGCGCCTGCAACCACCGCAACAGGGCCAGGGCTCGGGCCCGGTTCCCCTGAAGGGCCCACCATTTCACGCCATAAGCCAGAATACGCGCGGTCATGCTGTCGAAGTGGTGTTCCACCGACACCCGCAGTGCGCGCTGCAGCGTGCGCAAAGCCTCGTCCAAACGGCCCTGGTCCATGAGGAAATTGGCGTACAACACGCCGGTTTCGGCTTCGGAATAGCGCACGCCATACTCCCGGGCCAGGGTGAGGGCGCCCAAAAACGCGGTCTCGGCTTCGGAGGCCTGGGATAGCATGGCCAGGGCGATGCCCAGGTTGGTTTTGAACACGATGAGCAAGTTGTTCAAATTCGCCCGTTCGGCCAGATGAACGGCCTGGCGCAACCGCAGGACCGCGGTGTGGGGGTCGTTGCGGTGGATGGCAATCATGGCCAAAGTGTCTAAGGCGTTGGCCAAAGGGCGCTGGGCCCCCACGGCCTGGGCCAGACGCATGGCCTCTTCGGCCACCTGCTGGGCCTTGGGCAGTTGCCCCAAGCGCACCAGCACATGCGCGTAGTTCATCAGCGCGTTGACCAGGAACACGCGGCTCTCGTAGCGCCGATACAGGGCGATGGCTTCCTCATAGTAACGCACTGCGTCGTCGAGCCGGCCCTCGTAGAAGGCCAGGCCGCCCAAATTGTTCAGGCTGTTGGCCAAATCGAGCCACAGGGTGCGGGCCTCTTCGGCCTGGGGGGCCTGGGCCAGGGCCTCCCGGCACAAGGCCAGGGCTTGCTCTTCGTACTTTCGGGAAGCCTCCAGGTCGCCTTGCAGCTGCACCACGCCGGCCAGGGTTTGCAGCACCGGAATGTGGTGCGCGTACCATTGCGGTCGGGCCTGCAACAACGCCAGCGCGCGCTGCAAATGTTCTACAGCGGCCGCGCTTTGACCGGTGAGATAATAGACCTGGGCCAAAAAACGGCGCCACACGATGCGCGCCCGGTCGGCCTCGTCCCCCGGGGGCCAGGAGGTCACCAAAGGCTCCAGCCGGCGCAGGTATTGCTCCAGTTCGGGCAGCAACCCATAATGGCGGAACCAGGCAGCCACGCCGCCCAGCACCGCGGCCACGGTCGCGGCGTCGCCTTCCCGCTGCAGGTGGCGCAAAAAGGCCCGCAGGGCCTCGTGCAGCGCGTTCAGCTGGTGCAGGCGATGGGTGTTGCTCACGGTGACCTGGGGGAGCACCTCCCGCAGCCATTGCCACGCGCGGGCCTGCCACGCCTCGGCGGTGGTGTCGGCATGGGTGGCCTTGGTGCGCGCCAGTTCCCGCACCAGGGGGTGCACCTCCCACAGCGCGGGCACGCCGGGCTGCTCCTGGAACCCCTGCAGCAACCCGTACTGGGTCAAGCGGCTCAAGGCTTGCGGCGTGACCCCGGCCAGGGCCTGGGCCAGCTCGGCATCGAAGGGCGCGCTAAAATGGGCCAACCGCTGCAATGCCTGCTGCAGCTCGGGGGACAATTCCTGCCACGAACGCTCCAGCAGCACCTGGAGCGAGCGATGCTGAGGCGGCTGGTCTCTATACGGCGCGGCCAGGGAGAGCGCGGCCTGGTGCAGGGCCTGGGCGGCCACCCGGCACGACGCGTGCGCGGCCTGGGCCGCGGCCAGTTCCAGGGCCAGGGGCAGCCCCCGGGTGAAGCGCACCATGTCCAGCACATCGGCCAGATTACTCGCCGACAAAACGAAGCCCGGCTCCAATTGCTGCATCCGGTCCACGAACAGCCGCACCGCGGGATAGCCCAACGCCGCGTCGGGCGTCAGGGGTTCGTCCGCGGCCTGGGGATAAGCCAGGCCGGACAGCAGCACCCGGCGCTCGGCCCGCAAATGCAGCGGTTGGCGGGTGGTGGCCAGCACCACCACTTCCCGGGCCTGGCGCAGCAGGGTTTGCAGCCAGCGCAGCAGCGCCTCGCTCTCGGGGGGAATATCGTCCAACACCAGCAGGGCTCGCCGCCCGCGCAGGGCTTGCAGCAGGCCCTCGGGGCCGGGCGGGGCTTCCAGCGGCGGCTGCAACTGCTCCACCAGGCGGGTCAGGGCATCCTGAGCCGTGGCTGTGGAGAGGGAGGCCCAAAACACACCATCGGGAAACAGGGTGATGGCCTCGCGGGCCACTTCCTCGGCCAGGCGGCTCTTGCCCACGCCCCCCAGACCCACCAGGGAAATCAGCCGCGTCTCGGGCCGGGCCAGCTGATAGAGCACGGTCTCGAGCTCCCGCTCCCGGCCCACCAGAGGGGTCAAAGGATGGGGCAACTGGCGGTACAGCCGCGCGCTTTCCGGTTCCGCCAACAGCCCTTGTTGCACATCGTACATCAGGCGCTGCGCGTCGGGCGCCGGCTCCAGGCCCAGCTCGGTCTCCATCATTTGGCGATAGGCCTGATAGGCGCGCAACGCGGCGCCCTTGCGCCCTTGCAGGGCCAGGGCCCGAATGAGATACGCGTACGCGGCTTCACTCCACGGGTCCCAGCGCAGCCACAGGCGGGCAAAGCGTTCGGCTTCAGGGTAGCGACCCCGCAGGTAGGCAAAGCGGGTGACCTGATGCGCCACGGCCAGGGCTCGCTGGCGGTAGTGTTCCCGCTGCTCGGTGGCCCACTCTTCGAAGGGGTCCGCGTCGCGGGTCGAAAAGCCCTGGAGGAATTCGTCGCGATACAGGGCCAACATGGCCGTGTAGCGATTCTGGCAGTAGGGGCAGGCTCCATAAGGCCGATGGGGGTGCGCGCCCACCTCCCGCTCCAGGCGCTCGAAGGCCCACACATCGACCCACATGCTGGGATGGGGGTGCAACCGAACCGCGTCGCGCTGAATGTCCAGCACATGCGCGGCCGCGGGGCCTAAGGCCTTGCGCAGGCTATACAGCGCCTGGCGCAAATTCTTGCGCGCGGTCTCGTTGGGCACATCGGGCCACAACAAATAGGCCAAATAGTCCCGGGCCTGGGGTGCATCGGGGTGCAGGGCCAGATAAGTCAGCAGCGCCCGCACCTTGGCCGATTCCAAAGGCACCTCTTTTTGACGCTGACGCACGACGGGGTAGCCAAACAAGAAAACCTGGGTGGCATGGGTGGGTGGTTGTAAAGCCATAAGCCCCCAACGACGCCGACGCGTAACCGGTGCGCTCCGGATATGCGGGAACAATCCTTTTATGAACAAGGCAACGGCCGACAAAACCTGTCATCTTATACCATACCCCGTTTCGGGGTGTTCGTCAATACCGGAGGCGAACCTGAGCGTTTGGGCATTTTGGCGGGCACAACAAAACACCTCCCCCGGGCGAAGCGCATTTTTACATCGTGGGGGAAGGAGAACCCGGCCGCCGCGAGAGGCCAGAGGCGCGGGCAGCCCCTCCCCTTGACGACGGGGGAGGGGCCGGGGAGGGAGATTGCGAGCCGCATGGCCCAGCGATGGTGGAGCCCCGCTATGGCACTTGCAGGCTGCTCACCAGCGCGTCCAACGCGTCCAGGGGTGGTTGGAACTGCTGCGGCGGCAGGCCGGCCAGCACCTGCGCGGCTTGCTGGTTGAACACCTCGATGCCTTGCGGGTCGCTAATCAGCGGAACCGGCGCGAACACACCGGGTAGGGTTTGCCCTTCGGCCTGGGCGTTGGGCGGCAGCACCGCGGTGTAAATGGGGAAGGTGGCATATACCGCATACTGCCCGTTGGCCGACAGGCCCCGGAACACATAGCGCAGGTTCTCGTTGTGCACGAATTCCACCCCAATGCCGTGCACCTCCAGCGCGCGCTGCCCCTGCCCCTGGGTAAAGGTCAGCGTGCGGGTCGCGGTCTGAAACAGCACCATGCCCATCTCGCTTTCGGGCGGGAACACGATGGACGCGCCCGCGCCCAAAGGCTGCAGGGGAATGACATCCACGCACCCCTGGCGGCAGAACTCGTCGTTGGGGTCCACGCCAAAGCGCACGATGGGCAAAGTCGCGGTTTGCTCATTCCCGGCGCTGTCCTTATAGAGCACCGGCACCGTGGGCTGGAAGGCCTGCAGGCTCAGGCCCACGGGCGGCACGGTGATGCGCACGCCACCGGCCTGCAAAGTTTGCCCGGGGAACACCGGGGCCGTCGGCGCGGTCGTCGGCGTGGCCACCGGTGCCGCGGCCGGGGCCGTGGGCCCGGTTCCACCCCCCACCGGAGCCGTGGCCGGGGGTTGCCCCTGCCCGCCCAACACGGGCGTGGGCACCGCAGCGTCGCTTTCGCCCGTCAGACCGCCCAGGCCCGCACAGGCCCACGACAGCGCGGCCCACAGGCCCATCCATACCATCCAACGCTTACGCATCATCGACCTCCTTGGATTACGGGCATAGCTGGCTGTTGCCCGAAAGTTCGATGTAATACAACATGCCCACGCCGGGCACGCTCACATCCAGCAGCTTCAACATGCCGATTTCGGGGCCCTTGTAGTAGTACATGCCTTCAAAGGAAGTTTGCCCGCCCTGGAACTGCAGGGTGAGAAAGCCCATATCGGAGCGCCGCGAAACGCCCCACGAGCCCGAATCGGACAGCACCGTTTGGCCGCTTTCGTGCACCAGGGTGAAGGTATAGCCGTTGCCCTGAAATTCCACCGTGGCGCAATACGAGGCCAGGGGGGAACCGCCCATCACGAAGCCCCGGTAGCGGGTGACCGTGCCGAACTGGGTGACCAGCTCCGCATCCGAGGGGTCGGTGATGGTCAGGGTGTGGTAGCCGCCCGGCTCCGCGACCACGGTCTGCGGGGCCAGATAGCCGCTGATGGTGCGGCCGCTGGCATCCCAAAAGCCAATGCCGGGCATGACCGAGTAAGTCACCCCGGGCACCAGCTCGTTCACCTCCAGCCAGCCGCCTCCCGAGGGGATGACCTGATTCACCGTGACGATGACATCCTCCTGGGTCGATTGGCCCGTTTGCGGGTCCACATACATGAACTTCAGGCTCACCACCGGGAAAGAGGACTGATTGACCACCCGCAAGGTGGCGAAAGCCGGGGGCTGGCCGGGATTGCCGCCGGGGTCGGTATTGCCGCCGCCGGGGTCCGTGTTGCCACCGCCGGGGTTGCCGCCCGGGTCGTCGATGGGCGGAATTTCGTTGGGGTCGACGACAATCACGCCGGGCGGGTTTTCGGGCTGATATTCGGGGGGCAATTCCACAATGCCGGGGTCACCGTTGCCCTCGCAGTCGG
>Ga0256833_1001659_pt1 | contig 16210 bp, 18 predicted proteins | sample 356284metaG_FD_190535 | JGI IMG/M metagenome (GOLD analysis project Ga0256833, IMG submission 190535) | Hydrothermal vent microbial communities from Mid Atlantic Ridge, Atlantic Ocean - 356-284 | ecosystem: Environmental > Aquatic > Marine > Hydrothermal vents | place: Atlantic Ocean: Mid...
GCATGGTAGAAAGCGCGCGGCGAGAGGGTACAACCCGCCACCGTGATCGGTTCCTCCGAAAACAGTCCCAAAGTCTTGTAAGCCAAGAACCACTCATAGTGGCCGGGGTAGCGCAAGGTCTTGTTGATGTAGGTCTTGAGCCGCCCCTGAAACGTCCAAGGGGCGGTGGATGCGCCGCCAGTAGTGATGAAAGCCTCCATCTCACCCAAAGGGGGAATTTCCAGGCGTTCGTACTGGGTAAGGCCCTCCACCTCGGTCAACCGCCCGTCGATGAGCAGCGTCGTGGTGCCGTGGTATTCGTTGGTCAGGCCGTTGATGTGAAAAGTGAGGGCGTAATTCCAGGGCGGCTGAGGGTGCTGGGGCAAGCCGCCGTCGTAAATGCGGACCTCTTCCGGCTGCTCGAAGGCGTCCACCAGATAAGCGCCGATGGTGTTGATCAGGCCGGGCCCCATACCACAATCGGGGACGATGCTGATGCCCGCGGCGCGTGCGGCTTCGTCGAGCGCCAGTTGCCGGAAGACGGTTTGCGTATGGCCGCCGATGTCGGTGAGGTGGGTGCGGGCGGCGATGGCAGCGCGGGTGATGCCCAGGTTGAAGAAGTAAGGCACGGCGCTCAGCGCGCCATCGGCTGGGGCAAGCAGTGCAGTAAGGGCATCCTCATCCCGCGCATCCACCGTTGCCGGGATGGCAACCTCGCGCCCCAACAAGGCGTTGATGCGGGCGGCACTGCGTTCGGCCTGGGCAGGGTCGGCGTCGGCCATGACCACCTGGCTGGCTTGGCCGTGGCGGGCAAGGTCGTAACCGGCAGCGGTGCCCTGCCGACCGGCACCTAAAACCACATAGCGATAGGTCATTACATGCTCCTCCTGAAGGCAAAAGCAAGGCGGGGTGGAGAAATTATAGCAGAAGGCAAGGTCGGCAATCCGCCATCGGGTGCAAGCAAATGTCGTAGAAGCACTTCTCAGGATCTCACCCCTCCCCCGCCGCCTACGGCGGCCTCCCCCTCCCCTCCCTTACTGAAGGGAGGGGAGGGGGAAGGCGGAGGCTGTCCTGAGTGTCAACGAAGGACACGCCTCCGCCAGGGAGTGGGGAGAGATCTGGCCATACAATGGCCTTATCTACAACATTTGAGTGCACCCTCCGCCATCGCCAACCTTGCCCCTTTCCCCAAACCGGGCTACAATAATCCCCATGAGCCATACCATTTTGGTCGTCGAAGATGTCCCTGCCGTACGGGAACTGCTGGAGGTCACGCTGCGCTTCAAAGGTTATCCCGTGCTTAGCGCCGCCGATGGCGAAGAAGCCCTGCAGCAGATCGCCGCGCAGCGCCCCGACCTGGTCGTGACCGATATCCTGATGCCCCGCCTGGACGGGTATGCGTTGGTGCAGCGCCTGCGCCGGAATGCCGCCACGCGCACCATCCCCGTGGTGTTCGTCTCGGCAACCTACGTTTCCCCGGAGGACAAAGAATTTGCCCTCAGCCTGGGCGCGGTGCGTTTCCTGGAAAAGCCCATCGACACGGAAGAATTCTTGCTCACCGTGGGCGAAATTTTGCACCAGCAGGAAACCAACCCACCGCCCCCGATGGACGACGCCACCTTCTACCGCGGCTATCGCGAGCGCCTGGAAAACAAGTTGCGCTACAAAAACCGCCAGATCGCCCGCCTGGAGCGCTTGCTGCCCAGCCTGCCCGAAAGCCAGCGCCCGGCGTATGCTTCCATGCTGACCGAAGCCCAGCACGAGCGCGACATCATCCGCGCCGAATTGGACAGCCTGCCCCCTCTCCCCACACCATCAGGACCATGACATGCCCACCCTGCACGACCTGGAAATCTTAGCCCGCCAGGCCGGCGTGATCCTGCGGGCGGGCTACGGCCAACGCCACACCATCGACAGCAAAAGCCACGCCATCGACCTGGTCACCGAGACCGATCGACAGGCTGAAGCCTTCCTCCTCGACGCCATCCAAAGGCACTGGCCCGGCGACAGCATTCTGGCAGAAGAAAGCGGCACGCACGATGGCGACGGGGGACAATGGATCGTCGATCCGCTGGACGGCACCGTCAACTTCGCCCACGGCGTGCCCATCTTTTCGGTGTCCATCGCCTACGCCGAACACGGCACCGTCCGCCTCGGCGTGGTGTACGACCCGATGCGGGACGAATGCTTCGCCGCCGAGCGCGGGCGGGGCGCCTTCCTCAACGGGCATCCCCTGCGTGTCTCCGCCACCGAAAACCTCGCCCAAGCGCTGCTGGTCACCGGCTTCCCTTACGACGTCTGGCACAACCCCGACAACAACCTGGACAACTTCGCCCGCTTCGCCGTCCGCAGCCACGGCGTGCGCCGCTTGGGCTCCGCGGCGCTGGATCTGTGCTACGTGGCCGCCGGGCGCTTCGACGGCTATTGGGAAATCCGCCTCAAGCCGTGGGACGTGGCCGCGGGCGGATTGATCGCCGCCGAAGCCGGGGCGAAGGTGACCAACCTGCAGGGCGGAGACGATTACCTCTCGCCGCCGCAATCCATCCTGGCCGCCAACGCCGTGCTGCACGCCCAAATGCTGGCCGTGTTGCAGGGGGAAGATTGAATGCGGCAAAAGAAGTTCATCGCGGTGGCAGGCAACATCGGCGTCGGGAAATCGACCCTCGTGGCGCTGCTCAGCGAGCGCCTCGGGTGGGCACCCTTTTACGAACCGGTTGCCGAAAACCCCTACTTGGCCGACTTCTACCGCGACATGCGGACGTGGGCTTTCCATTCCCAGATCTTCTTCCTCTCCCATCGCCTGCGGATTCACCACGACCTGATGCTGCACCCCACCTCCGTGGTGCAGGATCGCAGCGTGTACGAGGACGCCGAAGTCTTTGCCCGCAACCTCTACCTGCAAGGCCACATGGCAGGACGCGATTGGCTCACCTACTGGCGGCTATACGAAGCCGTGGTGACTTTTCTCCCCCCACCCGACCTGGTAGTCTATCTGCGCGCCTCGGTGGACACCCTCTTGGCCCGCATCGCCCGCCGTGGCAGGGACTACGAACGCCACATCTCCGCCGAATACCTCCGGCAACTCAACGCCCTGTACGAAGAATGGCTGAGCGGCTTCAGCCTCTGCCCGGTGCTCACCGTGCCCGCCGATGACCTGGACTACGTTGCTCATCCCCGACACCTGGACCTCATCATCGCCAAAATCCAGGAAAAATTGGCCGGCAAAGAAGAAGTCGTCTGGTAAGCACAAGCATCCGCCTGCCGCATCCGGGGCTTTGCAATAATGGTCAACTCTATGTTGCCGCCCCGAGGCCGATCTCACCCATCCCCCAGCCGCCTGACGGCGGCTTTCCCCCCTTCCCTCTCTTAGTAAGAGAGGGAAGGGGGTGCCCGAAAAGCGCAAAATGCGCTTTTCGGGCAGGGGTTAGGAGAGATCTTCGCCTCTGGAGCAACCAAATGCAAGACTTTTGAAAAGCCCTGGCCTGTCCCCCCTCCCCAGAAGATAGCGCCATGCTCACCAAACGCATCATCCCCTGCCTCGACATCCGCGACGGACGCGTGGTCAAAGGCGTCCATTTCCTCAACCTGCGCGACGCCGGCGACCCGGTCGCTCAAGCCCAACTCTACGACGCCCAAGGCGCCGACGAACTGGTCTTCCTGGACATCTCGGCCACACCCGAAGGGCGCGCCACCACTGCCGATTTGGTGGCGCAAGTGGCCGAGGTGGTGTTCATGCCACTGACGGTGGGCGGCGGCATCCGCAGCGTGGACGACATGCGCCGCCTGCTGCTGGCCGGAGCCGACAAAGTAAGCGTCAACTCCGCCGCCGTGCGCAACCCGCACATCCTGAGCGAAGGCGCGGGGCGCTTTGGTGCGCAGTGCATCGTGCTCGCCATCGACGCCCGCCGGGTATCGGCGCCCGGCGAGCCGCCCCGCTGGGAAGTGTACATCAGCGGCGGGCGCACCCCCACCGGCCTGGACGCGCTGGAATGGGCCGTGCGCGGCGTGGAACTCGGCGCGGGCGAAATCCTGCTCACCAGCATGGACGCCGACGGCACGCTGCAAGGCTACGACCTGGAACTCACCCGCGCCGTAGCCGAGGCCGTGCCCGTGCCGGTGATTGCTTCCGGCGGGGCGGGCAAACCGCAGCACTTCGCCGACGTGCTCACCACCGGCAAAGCCGACGCCGCCCTGGCCGCTTCCCTCTTCCACGACGGCGTCCTGCGCATCCCCGAACTCAAAGCCTACCTGGCCCGGCAAGGCGTCCCCGTCCGTCCGGTGCCCAGGGCTTTTCAATAATGGCCAACTCTACCATGTTTTGCCGCGCCGAGGCCGATCTCACCCATCCCCCAGCCGCCTAACGGCGGCTTTCCCCCTTCCCTCCCTTAGTAAGGGAGGGAAGGGGGTGCCCGAAAAGCGCAAAATGCGCTTTTCGGGCGGGGGATAGGAGAGATCTTCGCTTCTGAAACAATCGAGTGCAAGACTTTTGAAAAGCCCTGCTGCCCCGTGCCCCCATCTCCTTGAAAAACCGCCCGCCGGCGCGCCGTTTCGCCTCGGCGGGTGTTTTATTTATAGGTTTTCCATACTCTTCCCATCCAACTCGCAAGGAGGACACCATGAGCGAACTGCACACCGACGAACGCCGCGAAGAAGAAATCCGCCAGGGCGAAAGCGAACTCTACCCGCCGCCCCAGCACGTCCTCGAAACGGCTCACGTCAGCGCCGAGGACTACGCCCGCTATCGCAAAGAGGGCACGGAAAACCCGGTCAAATTCTGGGAAGACCGCGCCCGCGAGATGGTGGACTGGTTCGAGCCGTGGGAAAAAGCCTTCGACGATAGCAACGCGCCGTTCTACAAGTGGTTCGTCGGGGCCAAGACCAACATCGTGTACAACGCCCTCGACCGGCACGTGAAAACCTGGCGGCGCAACAAAATTGCCCTCATCTGGGAGGGCGAGCCGGGCGACCGCCGGGTGTTTTCCTACTACCGTCTGTGGCAGGAAGTCAACCGCTTCGCCAACATCCTCAAGGGGATGGGCGTCAAGAAGGGCGATCGGGTGACGATCTACATGGGACGGGTGCCCGAACTGCCCATCGCGATGCTGGCCACGGCCAAGATCGGCGCCATCCACTCGGTGGTGTACGGCGGCTTCAGCGTCGAAGCCCTTGCCGAGCGCATCCAGGACGCGCAGAGCAAGGTGCTCATCACCGCCGACGGCGGCTGGATGCGGGGCAAAATCGTGCGCCTGAAAGACATCGCCGACGAAGCGGTCAAGCGCTCGCCCGTGGTCGAGCAGATGATCGTGGTCAAGCGCACCGGCCACGAGGTCAACATGGAAGTCGGGCGGGATTTCTGGCTCCACGAATTGCAGCAACTTCCCATCGCCAACGGCACCTGCGAAACCGAGGTGATGGACGCCGAAGACCCGCTGTTCATCCTCTACACCTCCGGCACCACCGGCAAGCCCAAGGGCGTGCTGCACACCCACGGCGGCTATCAGGTCGGCATCGCCACCACCCTCAAATGGGCTTTCGACCTCAAAGACGAAGACCGCTGGTGGTGCGCCGCCGACCCCGGCTGGATTACCGGCCATTCGTACATCGTCTACGGGCCGCTCATCTTGGGCGTCACCAGTTTCATGTACGAAGGCGCACCCAACTACCCCTACCCCGACCGCTGGTGGCGGATGATCGAGCATTACGGCATCTCGGTGCTCTACACCGCGCCCACGGCCATCCGCGGCCTGATGCGCTTTGGCGATGCCTGGCCCAAGCGGCACGACCTTTCCAGCCTGCGCCTGCTGGGCACGGTGGGCGAACCCATCAACCCCGAAGCCTGGCGCTGGTATTACCGCGTCATCGGCGGCGAGCGCTGCCCGATCATCGACACCTGGTGGCAAACCGAGACCGGCAACTTCATGATCACCCCCCTGCCGGTGACGCCGCTCAAGCCCGGCTCGGCGACGTTCCCCTTCCCCGGCATCGTGGCCGACGTGGTGCGCGACAACGGCGAACCTGCCGACCCCGGCGAAGACGGCTACCTGGTTATCAAACACCCCTGGCCGGGCATGGCGCGCACCATCTACGGCGACCCCGACCGCTACGTGCGCCAATACTGGAGCAAATTCGCCGAGCAAAAATGGTACCTCACCGGCGATTCGGCCCGCAAGGACGAGGATGGCTACTTCTGGATCATCGGGCGGATGGACGACGTCATCAAGGTCGCCGGCTACCGTTTGGGCACGGCGGAGATCGAGAGCGCCTTGGTGAGCCACCCCGCGGTGGCCGAGGCCGCCGTCATCGGCGTGCCCGACGAGGTGAAGGGCAACGTCATCTATGCCTACGTCATCCTCCAGGCCGGCTATGAGGCCAAACCCGAACTGGAAGACGAATTGAAAAAGCACGTCCGCCACGAGTTGGGGCCAATCGCCGTGCCCGCCAAGATCGAAGTGGTGGACAAACTGCCCAAGACCCGCAGCGGCAAGATCATGCGCCGCGTGTTGCGCGCCAAGGCCATGGGGCAGCCGGTAGGCGATCTCTCGACGCTGGCAGATTAGAAACACAAGTAGCCACTATAGAACCACCACTCAGCCCTTCCCTCCCCCTCCCGTTCGCATGCGCGACACGGGGGAAGGGAAGGGCTTACACATTGGCGATTTTATCCGACGCCTTGTTGCTCTGAGAGCGACCTCACTCCCATCCAGCCGTCTAACAGCGGATACCCTCACCTTGATGAAACGACCCAGCGCGCTGACTGACAAATTTCCTCAAAGTGTTTTGTCAGTCAATCAGAGCCGCTCAGTCAAGACTTTTGAAAACCGCTTTGAAGGCATTCGTTACCATTCTGGTAACAAAAACGCAACAAAAGAGCAATGCACAAAACCTTTTCACAGGGGCCAGAAAAGCGTAAAATCTGAAGCGATGAACTGCCAATGCTTCCCAATACTGAAACAAGCCACAAGCAGCAAAAAGGGTAGCAGCAACCACGCAAGTTTGAAGTTTGCCTCGTGACGTAGTTTTCTCTCTTGTTTATCTCCTTACACAAGCGGCATAAATTTGAAAGCCGTATCCTATGCCATCATTGGTGGTGATCATGAAACGCGCTTCTCTTCCAGTCTTTTTGCAAGCCGCGCAGCAAGATCTCTCCGCCCAGGCGTTGCTGTTGCTTACCCCTCAGGGAAAGGTGCTTCGCACGGTAGGCGAACCAGGGCTGGCGCCGGAGCCAATGGGTATTGCCCTCGCCCAAACGATGGCTGCCTTTTACCGCATCGTAGCCAAAGGAACCGGCGCCCAAGTCTTTTTCGCCTACGAAAAAGGAGACTACCACTTGGTCTGCAGCGGCAAAAGCAATACCCCCTTCCTGGCCGCAATCTACCATTCGATCCAACCGCCGCCACTGGGCGCCCGTAAGTTTTATCTCTCTCAAACGTACCGCCAATCGGGATTGGAGCACATCGAAGAACCTGCCGACATGAGTCTGGAGGCCATTGCGAGCGCGTTTTTCGGCGAAGCCGCAGCCTTTGCAGGCGAAGGGCACGAGGAGCTTCTGGAGGCACTCAAAACGGCAGCAGAAGACATGCAAGCCCGGTTGGTACTCGCTGCAGATGAGGGCGGAAATACCATCGAGGTCACCGGTGACATCCGTTCTTTGCCCCCTGCAGAGATCAGCGCCTTGGCTGCCCTGAGCATGGCAGCCCTGTGGGAAGCCGTCCCCACCCAACCACAAGATACCGACCTGGGCTGCGCTTTTCTGGATGGCCCCGAGGGCGCCGTTTTCATCGCCCAAGGGTCAGAGGGGATCCTGTTCCTCAGCGTGCTGCCTCGGCAGGGCGCAGCGGGTATGGCGCGGCTAACGATGAAAAACTTGCTGCGCCAAGAGTGGGAAAAGACCCTTTCGCGAATAGAAACTCCCTTCGAATTCGGCACGTTGGAAGAAGTATCCTTAGAGGACCTCTGGGGAGGAGAAGATTACCATGCGAATTAACGCTCGCACACGACAAATTCTCTTCAAAGTAGTCTATTACGGTCCGGCGGAGGCAGGCAAAACCACCAACCTACAACAAATTTTCCGCAGCATTCCCAGCCAGGTGCGCAGCGACATGACGGTCATCGACACCGAAGGCGATCGCACGCTTTTCTTTGATTATTTCCAGATGAAACTGGGGCGTATTGGTGGCTTCGAGCCGCACATCAACCTCTACACCGTGCCGGGGCAGGCTGTTTACGCCGCCACGCGCCGCGTCGTGCTGCGAGGGGCCGATGCGGTGGTTTTCGTCGCCGATAGTGCCCAGGAGCGCTTGGAAGAAAACATCGCCATGTGGCAGCAAATGCAACAGCACTTACAGGCTTTGCGATTAGGGCGCCTTCCGGTCATCGTCCAATGGAACAAACGCGATCTGCCCACCGCCCTACCCGTCTCAGAACTCAAGGCGGCGTTGAGGATTCGGAACCTGCCATCGCTGGAAGCCATCGCCCTCAAAAACCAGGGTGTACGGGAGACGCTGGAGTACACGATCCGACAAATGTTTCGTCAGCACGTGCAGGCGGTAACACATTGAAACGCGCAGGAGACAAAGCAGCCATGCCAACCCGCAGCGAAACTTTACAAGCCATCCTCAACGAAACTATCCAAGAAGGCCTTACCGCCATGGTGCTCACCACCGAGGAAGGACTGCCTCTGGCCGTTTCGGACGGCGACGGAAGAGCAGAAGGCGAAATCCTGGCCGCCATCGCCCCTGTTTTTCAGCAGGCAGCAGAGCGGTCGGGGAAGCCGTTGCTGCGCCTGGCCGAAGAAATGGTGATGCGCAGCCCCAGCGGGGCATTGGTGGTTTGCCGCTTTCTGACCGTGGGCGACAAAAACTTCATCCTGGCAGGCCTGGTACCCAAAGGCCGGACGTACCGGCGCACGATGAACCGAGCCGTCCGCCAGATTCGGAAGGTATGGCAAGAAACAGGAGGGCAAGCCCCATGAAAGGTAGCCTGACAGAAGTTGACGTCCCCGCCGTTCTCGAAGTTGCACGGCAGATGCCGGGCGGCGCAGTGATCCGCCTCACCTCCCCCCGCGGCCAGGGCGAAGTATACGTCATGGAAGACCAAATTATCCACGCAACCTTTGGCGCCCAAACCGGAATTGACGCCTTGGCAAGCATGATAGGCTGGGAAGAAGGCGCGTTTGAGGTAGAAAGCACGAGCACCGTTCCCCAGCCTATCATTAAGGGCGACTGGAACAGCGTTTTGCTGGAAGCCCTTCGCCGGATGGACGTCATGCAAAAGCAACCCGACGAAAAGGAAAGCAAGCCCACGTCCACGCCGTTGAACCAACGAATCATCGACCTGGAAACCGTACTGGAAGACACAAGTTTTGACGATGCCGCGTTGGTCAGCCGCGACGGCTTGCTGCTGGCAGCCACGCCTGCCCTGGCCGAAGAGGAAGCCGACCTGCTGGGAGCAGTAGCAGCTTCCATCTTTACCTTGGGCATGCGCAGCGTGCATCAATTGCATCGAGGAGCCTTGGAGCGCAGTGTAATCCAGGCCTCCTCCGGCAACATTGTCGTTGCGCGCGTCAGCGAAGGCGTCTTTTTCATTGGCGTAGCCCCTATGGACGTGCCCCTGGGCATCCTCTTTGCAGAAACTCGCCGGGCTACGCGTCAGTTCGCAGCGCTTTTAAATAACGAAGCATTTTCCACGACATAAATACATAAGGAGGTGCCCATGTCCCAAGATTCAACTCAACTGGCTGCAGCAGTACGGCAACTCAAAATCCAACGCAAAGAAGGCGAAATCGACCTCAAAACCTACTACCAGGGTCTTTTGCAGGTGGTCAGTGAGTTAGCACGGTCGTTGGCCGACGAAGTGCCTGCTATGTCCGACGAGGACATAGCAGACCAAGTACCGTTGATCCTGCTCTTCCTCGAGGAGCAAATTCGTAAGTTTGCAGATCGTTCCTAACCCTGTCGTTATTCCAAACCAAGGAGGTAGTAACATGGCTAAAAAAACCGGAGAAATTCTGGCCGAAGAGTTGGAGGCATTGCTGGCGCAATCGTCCGACATCGAAGGCGCAGCCGTCGTGGGGATCGACGGGCTGGTGTATTCTGCTAACATGCCCCATCGTGACATGGATGAAGACCTCACCGGCGCAGTAACGGCGGCTATCTATGCTTTGAGCGCCCGCAGCGTGCGTCAATTGAAACGCGGCGAAAGCATTCGCACTTTGGTTCAAGGTACCGAAGGCAACATCCTGGTCACCACAATCGACAAACACACCTTGTTCGTCGGTTTGACCGACAAAAACGTCAACCTGGGCATGGCCTTCGCCGAAGCACGCACAATTTCCGCGCGCTTGCGCGAAATTTTGTCTGGCATGGCCTAATCGTCAACAAGCGATGTGTATATTGTTCTGTTCCCTGAAAGAAACTCTTTCTTTCGCCCCAACGACCGGAGTTTGAAATGATGAGCGAGACAGCGGCTCAATTGTCTGCAGCATTGAAAGCAATCAAAGCCCAACGCAAAGAAGGCGCACTGAATTTGCAGGGCTACTACACCCAGTTGCTCAAGATCGTGAGTGAACTTTCAGCCTCGCTGGTTGACGAAGTCGACGCCCTGAGTGACGAAGAGATCGCCCTCCAGGTGCCCTTGGTGCTGCTCTTTGCCGAAGAGCAAATCCAAAAATTCGGCGACCGTTCGTAGAGCGCAACGACTTCCTCCGGTCGAACACGAATCCCACTTTAATATCTTCCAACAGTTCTTTTCGTGTTCTTCCGCCGAAAGCGCAAGTTGACCTTCGCACTTTTCCATGCTCTGCAATATCCCCAGAGCATGGATTTGTTTACCCCTCGCCTCTGCATGGCTGCGGCAAAGATCTCGCGCCACGAAAAAAGTTGACGCCTTAGCAGAGTTATGGTATACCTTAGCCTCGGTCAGGTGCCTTGCGCAGCACCGGCGTGGTGCTGCTTGTATTTTCTCAGGAGGAACGGCCATAGCCAAAGCAAGCGACTATAGAATCAATGAAGCCGTCCGCGCGCCTGAAGTGCGGCTGGTGGGGCCTAACGGCGACAATCTCGGTGTGGTCTCTCGCGCCGAAGCATTACGCATTGCCCGCGAAGCCAACCTCGACCTGGTAGAAGTGGCACCCAACGCCCAGCCCCCCGTCTGCCGGGTGATGGATTTCGGCAAATTCCTCTACGAGCGTTCCAAAAAAGAACGGCAGGCGCGCAAAGCGCAGGCAAAAGTAGAAATCAAAGAACTGCGCCTAAGGCCAAAAACCAGCGAACACCACCGGGAATTCAAGGTACGGAGTGCTCGCAAGTGGTTGGAAAAAGGCATGAAAGTGCGGGTGCGGATGCTCTTTCGGGGGCGCGAGATTACCTACCCTGAGATTGCCCTGGAAGACCTGAAAGAGGTGGCCGAAGCCCTCTCGGACGTCGCGGTGGTCGAAAAAGCCCCCGCCCTGGAAGGCCGTTCGATGCTGATGATCCTGGCACCTGCCAAGAAGAAGAAGAAATAGGGAAAGCCCCCTGCATTCCAAGTATCAGGAGAGCGAAAAGTGCCTCGCAAACAACGCACCGGAAAGTACAAAATCAAAACCCATAAGGCAACGAGCAAACGCTTTCGCGTCACGGGTTCGGGCAAACTGGTGCGCACTAAGGGCGGCAAAAGCCACCTGCGGCGCAACACATCCAAACGCACCAAGCGCCTGTTTACCGAAATGTTACCAGTCGAAGGTAAGGGCATCATCAAGCGTGTACATCGCCTGGCCCCTTACCTGAAGAAACAGTCCAGTTAACCCCTTTTTTCAGTTGCGGCTGCTGGGTGTACGCAACGGGCGGCGTGACCGCCGACGCCCAGGGGACCGCAGGAGGTCATCATGCGAGTCAAGACAGGTTTCGTGCGTCGCCGACGCCACAAGAAAATCCTCAAACTGGTCAAAGGCCAGTACGGCGCCCGCTCCCGGCGCTTCCGTCGCGCCAACGAGGCCATGCTGAAAAGCCTCTGGTATGCCTACCGCGACCGCCGCACCCGCAAACGCGACCTGCGCCGTTTGTGGATTGCGCGCATCAACGCGGCTGCCCGCCAAAACGGCACCACCTACAGCCGCTTCATCCACGCGCTCAAAGCCGCCAACATCACCATCAACCGCAAGATGTTGGCCGACCTGGCCGTGCGCCATCCCGAGGCTTTCAAAGCGGTAGTCGAAAAAGCGCTCAAAGCGGGGTAACTTTCCCCTCGCCCGCTCCAAAACGCCAGCGGAGGGCTTGAGGCCCTCCGCTGCGTGTTTAACCGCCCCGCTGCCCAAAAACTCAAGCGTCCATATCCGGCATCCACTCCGAAATGTGGTGCTGAACGGCGTACGTTGCCAATTCGATGCGGTTGCGCATCCCCAATTTTTCCATGATGGCCGAGACGTAATTGCGCACCGTGCCCTCGCTGAGGCTCAACGCGTGGGCAATTTCCCGATTGCTCTTGCCTTTTGAGACTAACGTCAACACTTCCATCTCCCGTCGCGAAAGCCCCTTGAAAGCCGATTCCTCAATGTGGGCTTCCAGTTTGCGCAGCCGGGCGACCATCTGGCTGGCCGTATGGGGGTCAAAAGCCACCCGCCCTTCCCTTGCCTGCCGAATGGCATGCAGCAACTCTTCGCCGCCCACCTCCTTGAGCACATAACCCGCCGCCCCCACCCGCAGGGCATGGGAAACGAACTCCTCGCTCAGGTAAGAGGTCAAAATCACCACCTGGGTAGTGGGGTGCTGCTGGCGGATCATGCGGCACACCTCCAAGCCGCTCTTCCCCGGCAGGCGGACGTCCATCACCACCACATCTGGCCGATACTGCTCGACTTTCTCCAACGCCTCGGCTGCCGAACCAGCCTCGGCGACCACTTCCATATCCGGCTCGGCTTCCAACAGCGTGCGCAATCCCAACCGCACCACTTCATGATCGTCCACGACCAGCAAACGCGTTCGCATGATGGTTTCCTCCTTCGCTTCTTTCACGCCGCCAGGTCGTCCAGCGGCACTTCCAAAATGGCAGTGGTGCCCTGCCCGCGCTGCGAGCGCAATTGCAACACACCGGCCAGCAGGCGCGCCCGGTCTTGCATATTGCGCAGGCCATAGCCCATATCCGGCTCCTCGGGCAACCCTATCCCGTGGTCTTCCACCTCCAACCGCAACAAGGGGGGCGAGGGCTGATAGCGCAAACGCACTTCGATAACCGGGCTACGGGCGTGTCGAATGGCGTTCGAGAGCGCCTCGCGGGCAAAGGAAACGATGTGCGCCGTGGCCTCCGGTGAGAGCAAGGGCACTTCGTCGGCGTCGAGGTAGATCTCCGTCCCCGAAATCCGCCGCGCCTCATCCACCAGCGATTCCAGCGCCGCCCCCAGATGCAACCGCTCCTCGTCGCGCAAATCGGCCAAGAAGCGGCGCAACTCGGTAATGGCGACGTTGATACCATCCATCAACCGTTCGAGTTCGGTTTTCATTTGGGGGTCTTGCGCCTTGCGATGCAACGACTGCGCCAAGAGGCCGGTAGCGTACACCTGCTGGATTGCGCCGTCGTGCAAGTCGCGGGCGATGCGTTCGCGCTCAATGGCAGCCACCTGCGCCTGCTCCATCCGCTCGATCAGTCGCTCGGTTTCGAACTCGAACACCTCCAGCCCCAAAATCACGGCTACAGCCAGCACCAAGCCAGCCAGCGCCTGGAACGCCTCCACAGGCACCCCCACAACCTGTTCCACTCGCGCCGTGTTGATCACACTGGCTGGGAAGTAAGGCACCGGCGGCACAATCACCCCGCCCAGCACAGCATAAGCCAGCAGAGCCACGCCTGCCACCCGCAAAAACCGGTAAATTTTGGGGAACTCCAGCGGCAGCATCCGCCGCTTCGCCTGCGAACGCAGCCCCCACGCCGCCACCACCGCCCCCGGCAGCCCCAGCAGGTAACGCGCCCCAATCTCGGCGTACACCTGCCAGGCGCGCACGTTGGGGCCCAGCGCCAGCCCTAAGTAAAACGGCCCCACCAGCCACACCAGCAACAACACCAACGGCACCGTCTTCAACCATTGCCAGCCCGGCGGCAACGGCACCATCAACTGCACACCAAACTGAAACAAAGCCGCAAACGACGCCGCCAGCAACAACAACTGAATGGCCTTCAGCACCACGACCACCCCCGAGGCAAGCGAGGGCGTTTGAAAAGGGATGAACAAACTCCCCCACTCGTAAAAGCCGTGCAGCAGGCCAAACACCGCCAACCACGGCATACTGCGCGCCAAGGCAAGGCGGGAATAGCGGCGCGTTTGCAAAAAGATGGCCATCCCCATCACGAAAAACACCTGCCCGCTGACGAACAACACCAGGGGACGGTTGAGCGCAAACCACTGCCTCAGAGCAGTTACCCACATGGTCTTATTGTACCATCCCCTTCACGCGCAGCGTGCGCAGGCGGTTGAGCGCCGCCGCCCATTCCCAGGGGCGAAAAGCCGCCAGATCGCCCGGCGGATGCTCCCCTATCCCCAGGACCTCCAGGCCCTCCCGCTGCACGTCCGCCCACACCGCCGCAAACACCTCACCCAGCGAGCGCCTGCCATCCAAGTACCCCCGCCGCACGGCGTACCCTATCGCCAGGCCAATGGCGCGCGTCTGGTCGGGATGCACCAGTTGCGCCACGGCTTGCAAGTCGATGGTCTCACGCCCCAACTGAAGCGAACGCACCCCGTGCGCCTTCACGGCCACCGCCTTTTTGCCTCGCGCCGTGTCGACGCTACCGGGCAACGGCACCCGCGGCGTCACAGCCACCTCGCCCTCGGCCTCGGCCTGCCGCCCGGTGGGATACCGGTGGGCAATCTCCCGCGCCTGCTCCGTCACTTCCTCCGGGCGATAAGCCACCAAAGCGATGACCGTGTCGGCGACGTCCAGATAATCGCCACTTCCACCCACCACCAGCACCGTGCTCACCCCACGCTGGGCATACAACTGCCGCACGCGGTCGATAAAGGGCGTAATCGGCTCATGCGCCTTGGGCACCAGCGCCTGCATTCGGCGGTCGCGGATCATGAAATTGGTCGCCGCGGTGTCTTCGTCGATCAGCAACAAGCGAGCGCCCATCTCCAGCGCTTCCATGATGTTGGCCGCCTGGGAGGTAGAGCCCGAAGCATTGGCCGTGGTAAAACGCGTGGTATCACGTCCAAAGGGCAAATTGGCGATGAAAGCGCTGATATCCACCCCGGCCACGGCGCGCCCATCCTCGGCGCGAATGCTCACCGCCTGGGGAACGGTAACCACCCGCTCGCGCCCATCACCGGGCTTGTGGTTGTACACCCCCAGCGCCAGAGCGTTCAAGAGGGTCGATTTGCCGTGAAAGCCTCCCCCCACGATCAGCGTCACACCCTGCGGCACGCCCATACCGGTGACCGCCCCCGCGTTGGGCAAATGCACCTGCACCCGCAAGCGATCGGGGCTATGGAAAGGGAGCCCATCAAGTAGGGGACGGTCGTCCACGCCGGAGCGGCGGGGGAGCAGGCTGCCATCGGCCACGAAAGCCACCAGCCCCATCTCCGGCAGACGGGAACGCAGGAAATCGGCATCCTCGTTGGTCTCGGCGTAACGCCGAGCGACGGCAGGATCGCGGCGCACCGCGTCCAGCGCGTGCCGCACGACCGCAGGTACATCGGCGGTTAGCAAGGCGACGGCCTCGCGCCCCAAAATGCGCCGCCCGGCAGCAGGAAGCCCAACCGTAAAGCGAAAGGCTATGCCGCCTTCGGGAGTAATGCGCACCGCCGTGCGCCAGAGCATTTGCTGCGCGGGGGCACTGATGGACACCTGGCCGCTGTGGCCGGTGCCCCGCCGGCGGGCAACCCGCCGGGCAGCGGCTGCAAAGGCTTCCGCCAGAAAATGCTCGCTCCCCACCCGACGCGAGGGCGTGGCAAACAAATCCTCCGGCAAGCGGGCAGCCTCCGGTGGCACCAACGCCCGCGCCCGCGTGGGCGCAGCAAAGGGATCCCCCTGGACGTGGTCGATGACCAAGGCAAATTCGGGAAACGTGTACCGCCCGCGCAGGTCTTTGTAGGCCTTGTAGCCTCGCCCATCCAGGCGCTGCAGCAGTTCGAGCAAACGACGCATCGCGGTTTCTCCTCCTCCCCGGGGGGTGCTCGGTGGGGGCTTCCCCGCTCCAGGTGCACTTTCGCCCATCTCGCGTGGCGCAATTCTACCATTTTCCTCGTCCTACCCGCCCCTCACGG
>Ga0256833_1001660_pt1 | contig 16209 bp, 15 predicted proteins | sample 356284metaG_FD_190535 | JGI IMG/M metagenome (GOLD analysis project Ga0256833, IMG submission 190535) | Hydrothermal vent microbial communities from Mid Atlantic Ridge, Atlantic Ocean - 356-284 | ecosystem: Environmental > Aquatic > Marine > Hydrothermal vents | place: Atlantic Ocean: Mid...
ATTTTAAAAGGAGAGAATGACAATGAAACGAATTTACACAATTCTCGTAGCAGTATTAATAACTGCAACAGTATGGGCACAAGTCCCCGAAAAAATGAGTTACCAAGCCGTAGTAAGAGACGCAAGTAGCCAATTGGTAACAAACACAAGTGTAGGAATGCAAATAAGCATATTGCAAGATTCTACCACAGGTACTGCGGTTTATGTTGAAACCCAAACACCAAACACCAATGCCAATGGTTTAATAACTATTGAAATAGGAACAGGCACAGTAGTAAGTGGAGACTTTACTACAATAGACTGGGCAAACGGACCTTATTTTATAAAAACAGAAACAGACCTAAACGGTGGAGCAAACTACACCATAACAGGTACAAGTCAATTGTTAAGCGTGCCTTATGCTTTACATGCCAAGACTGCTGATAGTTTAATAAATCAACATAAGTACCAAGTAGGCGATTTTGCCCAAGGCGGTATTGTGTTTTGGGTAGATGAAACTGGCGAACACGGGTTAGTGTGTGCAAAAGAAGATCAAGACGGTGGTAGTGGAATAAGATGGTACGCAGGAACTTATGGGACAACACGAGCAAAAGGAGATGGGCCATATTCAGGAGAAATTAATACAGCAATAATTATTTCGTCACAAATATCAATTGGTGATGATGGGGCAGATTATGCAGCACAAATATGCAACGAATTGCAAATAACCGAAGGCGGAAAAACTTATGGCGACTGGTATTTGCCTTCAATAGAGGAACTCAACCTTATGTATCAAAATAAAACTATTATTGATTTTATGGCAATATCATATGGTGGTAGTGAGTTCTATGAAGCTCAATATTGGTCATCTGATGAAGTGGACAGCAATAATGCGTGGTACTTTGGTTTTTTCTATGGAACGCCAAATAATGCAAGTAAATCAAATACATACCATGTACGTGCCGTCAGAGCTTTTTAACTATTTATTCGTATTATAAATGTTTTTTTAATGATGAAAAGATAACTGAAAAAAATAAAAACTATGAAAAAAAGAACAATTATTCTAACAATGCTGTTGTTTGCTGTCGTAATCATAACAAAGGCTCAAGAAGCCATACCCGCCACAGGCGGAGAGGCAAACGGTAGCGGTGGCTCAGTTAGTTACACCGTAGGGCAAGTGGTTTATACCACCGGTACAGGAACAAATGGTTCGATAACCGAAGGTGTGCAACAGCCCTACGAAATCTCGGTAGTAACAGAAATTGAAGAAGCCAAAGGCATTAATTTAAGTGTTTCGGTATACCCAAATCCTGCCACCGACTATTTAACCGTAAAAGTTGAGAATTACAAAACTGCTAATTTGTTGTATCAAGTTTTTGATATAAATGGAAAACTTTTGCAAACAGTAAAAGCCACAGGACAAGAAACAAAAATTGAAACAAGCAATCTTGTTCCAAGCAATTACTTTGTAAAAGTATTAAATAACAAAAAAGAAATTAAAGTATTTAAAATAATTAAATCTAATTAAAATGAAAAAAATATACACAATTCTCGTAGCGGTATTAATAACTTCAACGATATGGGCACAAGCCCCCGAAAAGATGAGTTACCAAGCCGTAGTAAGAAACTCAAGCAGCCAATTGGTAACAAACACAAGTGTAGGAATGCAAATAAGCATTTTGCAAGGCTCTGCCACAGGTACGGCGGTTTATGTTGAAACCCAAACACCAACCACCAATACCAATGGTTTAGTAACTATTGAAATAGGAACAGGCACAGTAGTAAGTGGAGACTTTTCTACAATAAATTGGGCAAACGATATTTATTTTATAAAAACCGAAACCGACCCGGCAGGAGGAACAAATTACACAATAACATCAACTAGCCAATTGTTAAGCGTGCCTTATGCTTTACATGCCAAGACTGCCGAAAGTATTACAGGAGGAATAACCGAAACCGACCCTATTTATTCAAATAGCCAAGCTGCAAACATAACTGCTACCGACATTACCAATTTAAGTAATTTAAGCGGCGTTAACACAGGCGACCAAGACATAAGTGGAATAGCAATAAACACACAAGCCATACAAGATACAGCAAGTCAAATCAGACAGGCATTGCTGGATACCGCAAGCCAAATTAGAGCTGATATTCCTGATGTAAGCGGATTTATAACAAGCGAAACCGATCCTGTTTATTCTGCAGACTTTGATTTATCCGGTGTTGCAAGCGGTGATTTATTGCAATATGACGGAAGTAAATTTGTAAAATTCACACCAAATTATTTAACAACCGAAGTTGACGGTTCCGTTACAAATGAAATACAAAACTTGTCCGAGGTTTTAACTGAAAATAACTCTGCCGGTAATTTAAATATAACAGACCTTGCCGACCCCGTAAACGCCCAAGATGCCGTAACTAAAGCTTATGTTGATTTATTGGAAGCACAGATTGAAGAATTGCAATTTGCAGTAGGGCTGAAAGTGCGTGATATTGATGGTAATGTCTATAATGCCGTAATTATAGGGACACAAACATGGATGGCAGAAGACCTAAAAGTAACACATTACCCCAACGGCGACCCCATACCTTACATTGATGATAATGCAACTTGGGATGCTTTGGCTAACGATGATACAAGTGATGCTTATTGTTTTTACGGTGACAGTAACAACGATGGAAATGTAGATATTACCTATCCGGACTACGGAGCATTATATTCTTATGCAGCGGCTATAGGTGATAACTGGATGCGAGAAAATAACCCGGGACAAGGTGTATGCCCGGACGGTTGGCACCTACCAACCGATGCCGAATGGACAACATTAACAGATTATTTAGGTGGAGAAAGCATAGCCGGAGGTAAAATGAAAGAAATAGGCACTACTCACTGGAACAATCCAAATACAGGAGCAACTAACGAAAGTGGATTTACTGCTTTTGCAAATGGTGCTCATAAGAGTGATGGTACTTATATGTATTTTGGAAGTACTGGTTATTGGTGGACTGCTACCGAATACAACAGTTACAATATATATATTCGCCGTATTTCTTATAATAGCGGAGCAATCACTCGTACTTTCGCGAATAGGCCGAATGGTTATTCTGTTCGCTGTATCAAAGATTAAGGTCTGGATTGAAGTAATTTATTGAGGGCATTCAATTAGTAAATGTCCTCTTTTTTTTAAGTATAAAGTTGAGTTTTTTGTCCATTTTTAATATCAAAAACTTGCTTTACACACTTTTTAAGACAGTATAAATTTGTAATAAGTTATTTACTTATAAAAGTGCATAAAAAAAGGGCAAATAATCTACTTTTTATTATCAAATATATAAATAATAGAGCTGTAGTTGTTTATATTTCCCCAAGCAGATATTAATGATAACAAGCCAAAGAATAAACCTTTTATCATTCCAAACGGTGCTTTTTTGTATTTCTCGCTTAAGATAGAAACATAAAAAGAGTCAAAAGGCATTCCTTTTTTCTTTATTAAATTAAAATTGTAATTATTTAATAATATTTTAATAGATTTTGGCGAGAAATGCCAAAGATGAATTGGCAAATCGTAAGCTGCCCAATATTTTTTATAGTGTTTTGCATCGTAAGATGTATAGTTAGGAACAGCAATAATTAATTTTCCATTTGGTTTTAATATTTTTTTTATTTGATTTAAATATTCGTTGTAACGATGCACATGTTCCAATACATGCCACATTGTAATTACATCAAAATAATTGTCGTCAAATTCAAACAACTTTTTTTTATCAAAAACATCTAAATTAAAATTAGATTTTCCGAAATTACGAGCATCATCGTCTTGCTCTATTCCTGCAACCGACCATCCATGCTGTTTCATTTTGTTAATAAAATATCCTGTTCCTGTTCCTATATCTAATATTTTGCCTGTTTTTTGTCCCGAATATTTTTCAACTATTTTTTGTTTATTTTTTAACATATAGTTACGAACTATATGATATATCTTAAAAAACAAACCTTTTTTTGTATCGGAGTGTGATATGTATTCCTCTGATTTATAATATTTTCCTATGCTATTCTCATCAGGAACATCTTGCGTAAAAGCAAAACTGCAATCGTTACAAATAAATATTGTGTAATCTTCGCTAGATGTTGAGAAATCTTTACTATCAATAAATTTATTTATATTTTTACTTTTACAAATCGGACACTCGTTATATTTAATTTTAGCCATATTTAAAAGTTTGTATTTATAGCCTCAACAGGATTTAAACGTGCTGCCGATATAGCAGGTAACAATCCTGATATAATCCCAATAATTACCGATATAATTACTCCCGACATTACATTAAAAATGCTCATAGAAAAATCCATATCAATAATATTAGATGCTATTGTTGTGCCTGCAAAAATAAATAATAATCCAATAATTCCACCAATAAGCGATAGAATTGTTGACTCAAATAAAACCTGAAACAGTATAAAATAATTTTTAGCTCCTATTGATTTTTGTATTCCTATGATTTTAGTTCGTTCTTTTACCGACACAAACATAATATTTGCAATTCCAAAGCCTCCTACCAAAATAGAAAATCCTCCTATTATAATTCCTGCAATGTCAATAATTTTAAAAACCTGTTCAAAACCTTGCGATATCATACTTGTTTGGTTAAGAGCAAAATTATCGTCAGATTTAGGAGGTAATTTACGTATTGCCCGCATTACTCCTTCTAACTCGTTAATTAACTGATTAGTAGATACTCCTGCTTTTGTTTTTACTATTATCTCGGGTTGTGCCATTTGGCTTTTTATATCAAAAATATTTCTACCGAAATTTATTGGTATAATAGCAACATTATCGGCACTTTTATTAAATAAATCGGTTCCTTCTTTTTCTAATACTCCAATAACTATTGCTTTATTGTTACCTATTTTAATTTTTTTTTCTATAGGATTTTTGTTACCAAAAAGTAGTTTAGCTAATTTATATCCTATAATTGTAAGATGTTTTCCCGAGTGACTCTCTAATAATGTAAAATACCTGCCTTTGTGTATGTTTAGTTTCCTAACTTTATTAAACTCGTTTGTAACTGCCCATACCGATATATCTTCGGCATAGTTGTTTCGGTATTTTATTGTTTTTTTTGTTGTTGCCGAAAAAGCTACCGCATCGGCATAATACGATTTCTTTTTAACTTGTATCGATTCTTTAAGACTTGGCAAAGGTCTGTTTATAAATTTCCACCAAGGATATTGCGAGTGGTTAGAAAAAAGCCACGGCCATTTATGTATATAAACAACATCGCTACCAAGCGTGCTTATGCTTTTTGATATACTGTTTTTTAACGAATCTATTACCGTAAAAACCGATATTATTGCAAAAATGCCAATTGTTATTCCTAAAAGAGACAGAAATGTTCTTAGTTTATTTGCTTTTAACGAGTTAATCGCAAATATTAAACTTTCTTTAAATATTCTAAGAAAAATCATTTATTGGTATTAGGAATCTTAAATCTTAATCCTACATTGGCAACTAATAATATCTCTTTGTGCCAAGAACCTATATCATACGATTTATATTCTAAATGAGGACGAACAAATAATGTTACTTTTTTTGTTCCTATCTCGGTAATTACACCGACATTACCAAAGTATCTGCTTTTAGATGATTCTAAACTGTCGCGTTCGTCACCAACAAAAAAGGCTCCAAATTGTCCGCTTAACCCAATATTAAAATATGTTTTTTTAAATAAATTTAGTTCGTACTGAAAATACACTTTTGTTGTGTTAGAGCTACTACCAAAAGCTAATCGTGCTAAATTTTCGGGTGTTAAATAAATTTCGTTTGTTAAACCTAATCCAACATTTTGATGTCCGTAACGTAATAAAAAGTCAAACGAGTATGGCACAACTGCTCCTGAATTAACAATATTTGTGCTAACAACTGCACCTGCACCAAAGCCTCCACTTAATATTAAATCGTCGTAATCTTCAAAAGATGAGTTTGTAGTGCTACTACCTGTTGATTCGTGCGTAATTTGCTTGTCGTCCGTTCTCTGAGCAAATATACTTGTTGACAAAAAAACAATTATTAAAATCGATATTAATTTTATTTTTTTCATATTACATATATTTTTAAGTTATACATTTAAAATTTCGTCAATATATTTTCTGTTATTAGATAAACGAGGTATTTTATGTTGTCCGCCTATTTTTTTATTTTTTTTGAGCCATTTATAAAATGTTCCTTTTTCTACTATGGTTATTTTTGGAAAATCAAGAGTAATATTTTTGTATCTTTTTGCTTCGTAATCGGAGTTTAACGATTTAAGGGCATTGTCAAGGATTTCGGCAAAATAATCTATATTATCGGGTTTTTTTTCGAACTCTATAATCCATTGATGTCCACCTTTTTGATTATCGTCCATATAAATGGGACCTGCCGTGTATTCAACAATCTCGGCATTTGTTTTTTTGCAAGCAATTTCTAATGCTTTATCGGTATTATCAATAATTAATTCTTCGCCAAAAGCATTAATAAAATGTTTTATGCGTCCGGTAATTTTAATTTTATATGGATATTTGTTTGTAAATTTTATTGTATCGCCAATAATATATCGCCAAAGTCCTGCATTTGTAGATATTACAAGAGCATAATTTTTATTTATTTCTACATCTTTTAGTTGAATTGTTTCGGGATTTTTTTTGTCGATTTGACTTAACGGCAGAAATTCATAAAATATTCCATAGTCTAACATTAAAAGCATATCGTCGGAAAACAAACTGTTTTGTATTGCAAAAAAACCTTCTGATGCATTGTAAGTTTCCATATAGTTCATTCCCTTTTTTGGTATTAATTTATCGAATTGTTCTCGATAAGGGACAAAACTTATGCCACCGTGAATAAATAATTCGAGATTAGGCCATACCTCAATAAGATTTTTTTTGCCTGTAATTTCTAATATATGCTTGGCTAAAACAAGTGTCCACGACGGAACTCCTGCAATATTGGTTACATCTTGTTTTATGGTTTCTTCGGCTATTTTTTGTATTTTCTCGTCCCAAACGTCCATTAATGCAATTTCAGGACGGGGAGTGCGTAAAAATTCTGCCCAAAAAGGCAAATTTTCTATTAATACTGCCGATAAATCACCGTAAAACGATTGATTGCTAAAATTATTTATTTTATGACTTCCCCCAAGTGTAAGTCCTTTTCCTTTAAAAATTTTTGTAGTAGGATTTTCTCGTGTATATAACGATAAGATATCTTTACCTCCGCGAAAATGGCAATCCTCTAAAGCCTCTTTACTAACAGGAATAAATTTGCTTTTATCGCTTGTAGTTCCCGACGATTTTGCAAACCATTTTATCTCCGATGGCCATAATAAATTTTGTTCGCCATTACGCAAACGATTTACATACGGTTTTATATCGTTATAATCTTGCAAAGGAATATTTTTTTTAAAATCCTCTATAGTGCTTATTTTATTGTAGTTATATTTTTTACCCCACTCGGTATTTTTTGCCCTGTCGATTAACTTTGCAAATGTCTCAAATTGCACATTATGAGGGTATTTCATAAACAAATCTATTTGCCACAAGCGTTTTGTGCTTAACCACGATATTATTGAACTTAGTATTGCCATAAGAATTAAAAAATATTAACAAACCAAATTTATTAATTTTTTTTATCTTTAATAACATTTATGCAATTTTCTGATACATTTGTAAAAAAAAATTTATGAGTTTCTTAGATGTTATAATTTTAATTCCTATTATTTGGGGTGCTTATAAAGGTTTCTCAAAAGGTCTTATATCGGAATTATCAACATTAGTTGCTTTACTATTAGGAGTATGGGGGGCAATACATTTTGCAGGTTTTATATCTGATATATTAATTAATAGTTTTAATATGTCGGATAAATATTTACCTGTTATATCGTTTGCTCTTACGTTTATATTAATTGTTATTGCTGTTCATTTTGTTGCAAAACTTTTAACAAAACTAATTAAAGCGGTTTCGCTTAATTTTATTAATAAACTGGCAGGAATGGCTTTTGGAATATTAAAATTCGGATTAATAATAAGTATTGTAATTGTTATTATAGATAAAATAGACTCTGATATAAATTTTATATCACAAAAAACAAAAAATGAGTCGTTACTTTACAAACCTGTAGAAAAAATAGCCAAAACAATTTTTCCGTCTTTAAACGATTTTAATAATAAAAAATAATGAAAAAATATATACTTATATTAGCAGTTTGTGTTTTTATTATATCGTGTAATAATAATACATACAATAATAAAATTAAAAGTATAGATAGTATAAACACTAAAATAGATACGTTGTGTAAAAATATTATTTCTTATAAAGATATTGATTTTTCTAACAGATACAATTTAATGTTTGGCAAAATTAATACTTTTGGAAAATATATAAATAACAAAAACTTAAATACCAATATGGTAATTAAATTTAATGAGTATGCAAATCTTTCGAAATTTTATAAACACATAAGCAATAAAAAAGACGATTTATTGTATAATTTAACTTTATCGAAACAACAACTCAGCTATTTAAAACACGATTTACAAAAAAATCTAATAAACACCGATAGTGCAAATGTATATTTTAATACCGAAAAAAATATAGCCGAAGACTTATTTAAAGAAACTAATTTATTTTTTACCGAAATAACAAAAAATGATACAATATTTAATTTGTTAAATAAAAAAATAGATTTTCTTATAGACAGTTTACAAAACTCAGATAAATAATGAGATATATATTTTTAATAATATTATTTTTTTTTAGATTAAATTCTTTTTCTCAGCCAACAGTATCGGAACTTAATAATTTAGCATTTGAATATTATTACAATGGTAATTTCGAAAAAGCAAAAAGCACTTACGAAGATTTATACAAAAAAACCAAATCAAAATATTATTTTAATTATTATATAAATTGTTTTAAAAAATTAAACCAAAATAACGAGGCTATAAAAATATTAAAATCACAAGTTAAACACAATCCAAAAGATTTATCGTTTAGAGTTATGCTTGGCGATTTTTATAATTCGGCAGGATATAACGACAAAGCAAAATCGGAGTTTGAAACAGCAATAAAAAAAATGCCTGACAATAGAGATAAAATAATAAATCTGGCAAACTCTTTTATACAAATAAAAGAATACGATTACGCCGAAAGGGTTTATTTAAAAGGAGAAAAAATGCTTAAAATGCCTTTTAATTTTGAGTTAGCATCGCTTTATCAAATTAAACGAGATTATAAAAAAATGATAGAAAAATATTTAGACGTTTTAGATTACAGTCCTTCGTTTTTGCAATCAATACAAAATCGATTGCAATATACAGTTTATAACAACGACGACGGAACAATTAAACAACAACTAAAGACAGGATTGATACGCCGAATACAAAAAAAATCAAATAATACAGTTTATAACGAATTGTTAATATGGCTTTACCTTCAAGATAAAGATTACGATAATGCTTTAACACAAACAATTGCAATTGATAAACGTTTAAACGAAAACGGCTATAGAGTTTTGCAAATAGGTAATATTGCATTAGCAAATAAAAATTACAAAGTAGCAATAAGAGCATTTGAATATATAACCGAAAAATATAAAAAATCGAGATATTATTTTACCGCAAAAAACAAATTACTTGAGTCAAGATTTAAGTCATTAATATCAGATACATACACAAAAAAAGATTTAATATACATTAGAGACGAATATAAAAAATCGTTAGCCGAGATGGGACGAAACTCCGAAACTTACGATGCCATTATTCAGCTATCTAAAATAGAAGCATTTTATCTTAACAATATACAAGATGCTCAAAACGAATTAACAAATGCTTTAAAATTTAAAAATTTAACGCCACAACAACTTGCAAAAATAAAAATAGCTCTTGCCGATATTTTACTTTTAAAAAATAATTTTTGGGACGCAACATTATATTATGCACAAGTAGAGGAACAATTTAAAAACAACCCCATAGGTTATCAAGCAAAATTTAAGAAAGCAAAATTAGCATTTTATTCGGGCGATTTTAAATGGGCACAAGCACAATTAGATATTCTTAAAGCAAGCACATCAAAACTAATATCAAACGATGCTTTTGAATTATCGAAATTAATTAGCGATAATCTTAACAACGAAGACACTAATACCACACCCTTAAAAATGTATTCGCAAGCCGACTTGCTTTTTTATCGCAATAAAGATTCTCTAGCCATACTCAAATTAGATTCTATTATCGAAAAATATCCTGCAAACTCAATAATTGACGAATCGTTATTTTTAAAAGCAAAAATATTATTGCACGATAAAAAATTTAAACAAGCAATTATAAACCTGCAAAAAGTAGCAGAAACATATTCTTACGATATTTTAGCCGATAATGCATTGTATCTTTTGGCAAAAACATACATTAACAAACTTAACAACAAACAAAAAGCAAAAGAATATTACAAAAAACTTGTTTTAGAACACAGCGATAGTATTTATGCCCCCGAGGCTCGAAAATTTTTAAACAAAAACTAATGGAAAATACAACCGAAACTATAATTTTAGGAATCGACCCCGGAACAAATCTTATGGGATACGGAATAATATCTGTAAAAAATAAAAAAACAAACTTATTAAATTACGGAATAATTTATTTAAAAAAATTTAACGATCATTACATTAAACTTAAAAATATTTTCGAAAAAACCATATTTTTAATAGACGAATATAAACCCGACGAGATATCAATAGAAGCTCCTTTTCAAGGCGTAAATCCACAATCGATGCTAAAACTCGGAAGAGCACAAGGTGTTGCAATGACAGCAGGACTAATTCGCCAAATTCCAATATTTGAATATAGCCCGCGAAAAATAAAACAATCGGTTACCGGAAACGGAGCTGCTAAAAAAGAACAAGTTGCATTTATGTTAGAAAAACTTCTAAACTTTAAATCAGAAACAAAACATCTTGATGCAACAGATGCAATTGCTGCTGCAATGTGTCATTTTTACAACAGAAATTCACAAAAAACAAATACTAAAAACTCTTGGGAATCTTTTCTTAAAAATAATCCGGACAGAATAAAATAGAGCAAAAAAGAAAGGCTGTTATTTCTAACAGCCCCTTACACTCACACACTATGAAAAAGATTTATTTGTTGATGCAAATATACATATTATACACTTACAAATTATATATTTTTGCTTAATGGTTATTCTCAATTTATAAATAGTATATTTGGTTTTATATTTGGTATTACCAAAAAAAAAATTAAAACTATAATGTAAGAAAACTTTTTTAATGTAAATTTGTTTCAAAAAAAAATATTAATATTATGATAACAGTAAAGACATTTATTTTTAACGACTTTCAAGAAAATACATTTCTTTTATTTGACGATACTAACGAGTGTATAATTATTGATGCAGGTTGCTATAGTAACAACGAAATTAAACAAATTACCGATTTTATACACAACAATAAACTAAAACCCGTTTTATTATTAAACACACATTTCCATATCGACCATATTTTAGGAGTAAACACATTAAAACAAAAATATAATATTCCGGTTTTAGGTAATAAAAACGATAATTTTATTCTGGAAACTGCCGAAGAATACGGAAAACAATTTGGGTTTGATAAAAAAATAAATTTCTCTATTGATAAAAATATTAACGATGGAGATATTATAAAATTTGGTAATTCCGAACTAACAACACTTTTTGTTCCCGGACATACCCCCGGACATCTTGCTTTTTATAATAACGATGAAAAATTTGTAATTGTTGGCGATGTTTTATTTAAAGGCAGTATAGGTCGAACCGATTTACCCGGAGGCGACCTGGATTTACTTTATAAAAGCATAAAAGAAAAACTGCTTACTCTCGACGGTTTAACACAAGTATTACCCGGACATGGCTACTTTACAACAATTAGTTTGGAAAAAAAGAATAATCCGTTTATTGCCGATGTTTTATGATAATACAACCAAATGCAAAAATAAATATAGGATTAAATATTACAGAAAAACGTAACGACGGATTTCATAACTTAGAGTCGGTATTTTACCCTGTATATAACTTAACCGATAAAATATTAATAACCGAAAGTAAAAATTTTAACTTAGTTAACAACGGAATAGATTTAAAAATTAAAAAAGAACAAAACCTTATATATAAAGCATTTAAAGCAATAAAAAACAATTATAACATTCCAAATATTAAAATAGATTTACAAAAAAATATTCCCATAGGAGCAGGATTGGGAGGAGGTTCTGCCGATGCATCTTTTGTGCTAAAATTTTTAAACAAATATTTTAATTTAAAAATAACAAATTCAGACTTAGAGATAATAGCATCGGATATATGTTCCGACTGTCCGTTTTTTATAAATAATGCACCAACATTTGTTTACGAAAAAGGAAATAAGTTCAATAAAATTAATCTAAACTTATCAAAATATTTTTTAGTTATAATAAAACCCGATATTTTTATATCAACAGCTGAAGCATATTCTAAAATAAAACCAAAAGAGCCCGATTATGACTTAATATCGTCAATAGAAAAACCTATTGAACAATGGAAAGATTTTATATCTAACGATTTCGAAAAACATATATTTAAAAAATATAAAATACTTGCAGAAATAAAACAATATTTATACCTGCAAGGAGCTATATTTGCTGCAATGTCGGGCAGTGGTTCATCAATTTTTGGTATCTTTAACAAAAAAATAATAATTAAAGATTATAATAATTTGTATATTTGGAGTAATTTTATGTAACTTTATTAAAAATTTTTATAGATATCGAAACTATTATTGAACATACAGGATATTTAACCGATAAAGAATTTGATATAATTTTAAATAAATTAAATTCTAAATTAAAAGAACACAATATAAAAAAAAGCATATCTAAAAAAGTTTACAGCATATCGGTAGAATTTCTTGACAATTTATTAAAACATACAAAATACCCAAAAGATATAAAAATTCTTAACATTTACGAACCCAAATTTTTTGTAAATTTATATACCGACAAAATAAATATACAAGCAGGTAATATTATCGAAAAAGACTGTATTGATATTTTAAAACAAAAAATAACAAAAATAAATTCGGTTGAAAAAAACAAAATAAAAGACGAGTATATAAAAAATGTAGCAAATGCTAAAATAACCGAAAAAGGAGGAGCAGGCTTAGGATTATTTAAAATAGCAAAAACTGCAAACAATAATATAAATTTTGAATTTAACAAAATTAATAACACATATTTTTATTATACATCAGAAATAAATATATATCAAAATAATAGCAAAATGAGAAAATTATTAATAGAAAAAACATCAAAAACTCCAAGGGTTCTTTTCGATCCCGATAATTGGGTTCTTGAGATTGAGGGTATATCACGCCCCGAGAATGTCAGGCAATTTTATTATCCTATAATCGAAAGATTAGAAAATTTTAGAAAAAACGAGTTAGAATCGATAAAGCCTGAGGAACGCAAAAAACCTTTTATTGTAAAACTATATTTAGATTATTTTAACTCGTCGTCGGCAAAATTTATTTTAGATATAATTATGCAAATAGCAGGTTTTCACGACGATGGAATGAACCCAATAATTGAGTGGTATTTTGAGGAAGACGATATAGATACGAAAGAAGCAGGTCAAGAGTTTGAAGAACTTGTTGATATAGAATTTAAATATATAATGGTAAAAGACAATTAAATAATACCAAATTAGAATTTAGGGCAAGGAATGATAACTTTTTTCTTTCGTTTTTTTGCTTTTTGATTTTGGTTAAACTCATAAATAATTGATATCTCAAAAGCCCCACTTGTATTTGCTATTAAACGTGATATTGTAAAATCATACGAAAAACCTATTTTAATTGTTTCTAATTGATATCCAACTAATAAAGCTATTGCGTCATTATTTTGATATCCCGGTTTATAATGTTTAAAAACAGGTATTCCTCTATACCAAAAACCTATAACTAACGGACGTTTTAACCAATATGCACCTAAATCTAATTGGTCGAATTTGCCTTGAGCTTTATAATTAATTGCAAAATTTAAACTCTCCTCGTTATACATTCCTGTTTTTCCGTTAAGTCCGTATTTATATCCTCCAAAAAGCATAAATTTAACAGGAACAGTGCTTACATTACCAAGTAAAGATTGATTTGGTTTTGTAATATGGTCAACAGAAAATCCTCCCCAAAATAACGATGAATAAGCTAATAACGAAACTCCAAAATCCATATTATTAGCTCTGTCTATAGTAGGAATTTCTACAGACGACGACGAGTTACCGCTTAAGTGCATCTGATCGCCAAAAAGTAATTTAGAAAAATCAATTGAGCGTTGCGAATAGTAAAATTGCATACCCGGACGAATATGCCAAAATTTATTAAATTTTGCATCGTAAGAATATTGCAATCCTATGTTTGTATTTGCTAATTTTGCACTTCCCGCCTGATCTCGTAAAACAAATAATCCTACACCACTATTAAGATTGTACAGGTTATGGTCTAACGAAAAGCCGTATGTCATAAATGCTCCCGGTATTTGAGGCCATTGGTCTCTTACATTTAAGACTGCTCTTGTGCCTGCTGTTGCTCCAACAAACGATGGAGCTAAATATGTTGGTGCTGCATAAAATTGTGTAAATTGAGGATCCTGAGCTAATAGTTTATTTCCTATTAACATAAGAATAAATAATACATATATAATTTTTTTTCTCAATATTTTATTAAAAGTTATTTTTCTAATTTTAGATCTATATTTTTAAACAAATCCTCAAAACGTAATTTTTTTGTCATATCAATCTCGCTAACAAAGCTTTGATAACCATCTGCTTCTACAACCATCTTATATTTTTTGCGAGGCTGTAAAACCATAATATATTTTCCTGTTTCGTGATTAGTTCGATATATTCCTTGAATTTCTTTTGTATCGTAATCTAAAATTGTAATCGATGCATCTAATGTTTTATATGTAGGGTCGTTTGTGTAAATTATACCTTTAAGAATAAGATTTTGTTTATTTTTTTCCAAGGCATTAATAATATAAATATCCATTTTGCCATATCCTCCTGTACGGTTAGACGAGAAATAGCTTTTATTACCGTCAACAGTTTGGTAAAAATAAATATCGTCGGCAACAGAGTTTACCGGATACCCTATATTTTTTGGAGGCGAAAAACTTCCATCGTCTTTTATATCCGATACAAATATATCGTATCCTCCAATATTCTCATGTCCTCGTGAACAAAAATAAAGTTTAGTTCCGTCGGCATTAACAAAAGGAGCATCGTCGTCATATGGAGTATTTATAATTGAGCCTAAATTTGTTACTAAACTCCATTTATTATTTGGTAATTTTTTTGCCACATATATATCTTTTCCTCCGAAACCGCCTTCGCGACTACTCGAAAAATATAATGTTCTTTCATCGGGAGACAAGCAGGCACTTGTTTCTGTTCCTGTTTTTGAGTTAATATCGGAAGATAATTTTTCGGGTTCTGTCCATTTTCCATTTATTAATTTACTTATGTATAAATCTCCTGTTGTTAAATCTTTGCTTGTTCTGTAAATATATAAAATTTTACCATCGCGGGTAATAGCAACTGCAGCATCGTGAGTAGCTGTATTAATTGGAGCTCCTATATTTTTTGGTTGTTGCCATTTGCCTTTATCAAAGTTAGAAATATAAATATCTTCGAAATATTGATAATTAGGATCTTTTAAATTGCCTGTGCTACCTTTTCGTCTTGATGTAAATAATAATGTATTTTGATCGCTGGTAACTAATGGAGCATACTCGGGATAACCTGTGTTAATGGTTTTCCCAAGATTCTTAACTATAACGTTAACAGGTTTACGTTGTAACAACTGAGCCGTAAGTGTTTTTGCCTTATAAAACTCTACATCTTTAGGTGTAAAATGTTTTTCTTTTGTAGAATTTAAATAAAATTTATAATAATCAAGAGCTTTATTAAATTTCTCGAGATAATGATATATTCGTGCTAAATAAAAATAAGCATCTATATAATTATTTTTACTTTTTTCGAGATAAGGAACAGCTTTTTCTTTAGATAAAATATTATAGATACAAATTCCGTATTTATAATTTACCTCTATGTTTGTGCTGTCTTGCATATATAATTCTCGAAACATAGGTAGTGCAAGGTTGTAATTCTCGTA
>Ga0256833_1001661_pt1 | contig 16198 bp, 11 predicted proteins | sample 356284metaG_FD_190535 | JGI IMG/M metagenome (GOLD analysis project Ga0256833, IMG submission 190535) | Hydrothermal vent microbial communities from Mid Atlantic Ridge, Atlantic Ocean - 356-284 | ecosystem: Environmental > Aquatic > Marine > Hydrothermal vents | place: Atlantic Ocean: Mid...
GAGAGTATTCACCGCAGAATGATATTTTTATGGTTGCTCGATGACGTCTGTTTGCCGACTACGGCGTTCTTGTCCACAGAATTTGTTGGGCGACGTCGGCTGAGGTAAAGTTTGACGCGGGCGCGAGCCGGCCTGTATACTGGCCGGTGTTGCCCCCGAGGCGGGGCAAAATTCCCATGACTTATCCATGAACCCTCAGGGTTCCGCTGGAAAGGAGATACTAATGAAGCTGAACCGTGGCGCCCTGTTAAAAGCCGTTGAGCAACCCCACTACCGTGAAGGCGTTCCCGAGTTTCGCTCGGGCGACACCGTGCGGGTAACCTACCGCGTCGTCGAGGGCAAGCGCGAACGTTTGCAGGCCTTCGAGGGAGTGGTTATCAAGATCCATCGCAACGGCCTCAACTCCACCTTTACCGTCCGTAAAATCTCTTACGGTGAGGGTGTGGAGCGTGTTTTTCCCTACCACTCTCCGTTGATTGACAAAGTCGAAGTAGTCAGCTACGGCAAAGTCCGGCAGGCCAGGCCCTACTACTTGCGCCAGCTGCGAGGTAAGGCAGCGCGTATTAGGCCGGATCGCAAGCGCACCCAGAAAGCGGCCGAGAAGTACGCCGCCGCCAAGGCCGCCAAAGGCAAGAAGAAGAAGAAAGGCAAGAAGGCCGCCGCGCAGGCGGAGGCTGGGAGCGAGTAATCTTTTTTCCAAGGACTATTTCCCCGCGCTAACCACGCGGGGTATTTCTTACAATGAAGGCGGGAGGGCAAAATGGGACGAATGTTTTTGGTTCCTACCGACGGCAGTAAGTGTGCGGTCAGCGCCGAGGAGTTCGCCGTTCGCGAGGCAAAAGAGCTAGGGGCGGGAATAGTCTTCTTACACGTGCTGTACAGCCCCAGCACGCTGGTTCCGATGCCCGACATAGGCAAAGAGGAAGATCAGGTTTTGCAAGATGCTCTGGAAAGGGCGGCCGCCGCAGATGTATACGCGGAGTCACTATTGGTCAAAGGCGAGCACCCGGTGGAAGCCATACTTACCGAGGCCGAAACGGGTTACGAGCGCATTGTCATGGGCCGCCAGGGCGGCGGGCTTTTGCGGCGCATGCTGGTGGGCTCGACCACCGCGGGAGTGGTGCAGCTGGCGAAGACGCCGGTGCTGGTGGTGCCCTGCGTCAAGTAGGTCTCTCACTTTTAGCGTAAAGCGCGGGCCATTGCCCTGGCGGCGTATAAGTGATAAGATTTATCAGGTATGCACTCGTCAGCACTGTACGAGCAGTTCGCCGAAAGGGGCTTGCGCCGCACGCCCCAGCGCTTGGCCGTCTGGCGAGCCTTTGCCGAAAAGCCGGGTAGAACAATCCGCCAGGTCGCCGGCGACCTGGCGGAGGAGGGCATAGGACAGGCGACCGTCTACCGCGCTGTTAGGGCTCTGGAAGGGGCTGGTTTGCTGCTAGGCTACGCCTCCCCCCGTGGCGAGGTGCGTTACGTAGCGGTGCTGGGGCACGCTCACGTTTTGGTTTGTCGGCGTTGCGGCGAGGTAACGAGCTTGCAAGAGTGCCAGATTGAAGATTACGAAAGGCGCTTGCAAAGCAAAACAGGTTACCAGATAAGCGGCCACACTCTGGCGATATACGGCATTTGCCCGCGCTGCCTGCAGGAGGAGGGGCTATGAACACTGCCGACCAAGAAGCAGCGGCTATTGAGCTGCGGGGTTTAACCGTATGCTTTGGCGAGCACTGCGCGCTGGAAGATGTTTCATTGACGGTGCCGCACGGGGCATTTGTAGCCATCGTGGGGCCGAACGGCGCGGGTAAGTCTACCCTCATCAAGACCATTCTGGGGTTGGTAAAGCCCAGCCGTGGAGAGGTGCGCGTTTTTTCAAAACCGCCGGAAAAACTGGATCCGAGCCTCATCGGTTACGTTCCCCAGTTCAAGACCTTAGACCGCAGCTTTCCGGCGCTGGCTGAGGAGTTGGTGGCCAGCGGTCTGCGCCGCGCTTGGCCGGTTCGAATTTCGCGGAGTGAGCGCCGGCGAGTCGGCGAGGCGTTGGCGCGGGTGGGCGCCGAGCACCTGGCGCGCAGGTCGGTGAGCCGCTTTAGCGGGGGTGAGTTGCAGCGCGTTTATTTGGCGCGCGCTTTCGTGCGCAACCCCAAGCTGGTAATTCTCGATGAGCCTGCGACGGGCATAGACGTGATGGGCGAGGCTGACATGTACCGTTTGCTGGAGGGCTATCAGAAGTCCAGCGGGGCAACTTTGCTGATGATTACTCACGACTGGGAGGCGGCCTACCACCACTCGACGCACGTCATCGTGCTCAATCGCAGGCTGATTGGTTTTGGCGAACCCCAGCGGGCGCTGTCGGAAAAGTGCTTGCGGCAGGCATTCGGACACGTTGGCCACGAGCACACGTTATCACTTACCTTTGGGAGGCGCGGCAGTGTTTGAGATCTGGCACCTGCCCTTTATGCAGCGGGCGTTGTTGGCGGGTCTGTTGATGGCTCTCCTAGCCGGTTACTACGGGCCTTTTGTTGTGCAGCGCGGCTTGAGTTTTCTTGGTTCGGGGTTGGCTCACGGAGCCTTTGGCGGCGTAGCCCTGGGGTTGTTCTTGGGGGTCGAGCCGCTCTGGATTGCCGTGCCTTTTACGGCGCTGGTGGCCATCGGCATTACTTGGGCCAGGGAGAAAACCAGCATAAGCGGCGATACCGCAGTGGGGATATTTTTCGCCTTCTCCATGGCTTTAGGTATCGTTTTCTTGTCGCTGAAGCGGGAGTATACCTCCGAGGCCTTTAGCTATCTATTCGGCTCCATACTGGCGGTAAACGGCGCTGATTTGTGGGCCAGCGCAGTCGTTTTGGGCCTGACGTTATTGATGCTGCCTTTTTGGGGACGGTGGACTTACGCCACGTTCGACCGCGAGCTGGCCCAGGCTGACAAGGTGCCGGTAATGCTCGACGACTACCTGCTGGCCTTCATGGTCTCGCTGGTGGTGGTGGTGGCCATGAAGCTGGTGGGGCTACTGCTGGTGGCGGCTTTCTTGGTAATACCCGCGGCGGCCGCGCGCCAGTGGTCGCGCACCTTTGCGGGCATGGTGCTGGGAGCAGTGCTCGCGGGTGTGGCGAGCGTGGTGATAGGCTTGCAGCTTTCGATGCAGCTAAACATTCCCAGCGGCGCCGCAATAGTGTTATTGCAGACCCTCCTTTTTGTTTTGGCGGCGCTGATATTCAGACGGAGCTAAACCCACTATTTACAGTAGGAATACACTAGATTACAATAGGCTCATGTGGGTTTCTACCAAGGCTCAGTATGGTTTGCGGGCTCTCGTCGAGATAGGCGTGCGGGGTCCCGGCCCGGTGCCGTTGAAAGACGTGGCTAAAGCCCAGGGTATAAGCCAGCACTACCTCGAGCAGATCGCCGCCGCCCTGCGGCGCGCCGGCTTTATTCGCAGCGTGCGCGGCGCTCACGGCGGTTACCGCTTGGCCCGGGCGCCTGAGGAGATCAACGCTTTGCAGGTGGTAGAGACCATGGAAGGCTCCCTCTCACCGGTGGGCTGCATAGAAGATCCGGGCAGCTGCGACCACCAGGGCAACTGTTCCACCGAGGCGTTGTGGCGGCGGGTGGACATGGCCATCCGCGAGGTCTTGGGGAGCACCTCGTTGCAGGACCTGATTATTGAACGTCAGCTGATAGAGGCTAGAGAGAGAGCGCGCGGAGCGATTACGGGCTAGCCTTTCGGCCGCTCCCGCGGGGCGGTTTTCCACATCAAGTACAGTCGCGGGGTTGTAGCATTTGGGTGTAGGGGTATCTTCGCCCCTGGCGCGTAGTAATGGTATTGGTATAGGGGGAGGGAAGTATGAATTGGGCGTTCTGGTTCGCTGACGACGAGGGGCTTGCGAAGGACCTTTTGGGGGGCAAGGGTTTTGCGCTGGCGGAAATGACCAGGCTTGGTTTTCCGGTGCCGCCGGGTTTTACCATCACCACGGAGGCTTGCCGCGCATATCTGGCTTCGGGCGAGCTGCCGCGGGAGATGTGGGACGAGGTGCGCCGGCAGGTGGCGCGACTAGAGAAGGCCACGGGCAAGAGCTTTGGCGGGGGAGACCTGCCCCTTTTGGTCTCGGTGCGCTCGGGTGCGCCGGTGAGCATGCCCGGCATGATGGACACGATCCTCAACCTGGGGCTGACGCGTGCAGGAGTGGAGGCGCTGGCGGCGGCGACCGGCAATCCGCGCTTCGCTTGGGACGGCTACCGCCGTCTGGTGCAGATGTACGGCGAGGTGGTGCTGGGGCTCGAAGCCGAGGGTTTCGAGCGGTTGATCGACCGCGCCAAGGCGCTGGCCGGGGCTGAGCGCGACGTGGACCTTGGCGCAGACGACCTGGAACGGCTCACGGCAGCCTACTTGCGGCTGATCGAAGAACAGGGCCACGCCTTTCCCGACGATCCCTGGTTGCAGCTCGAGGGCGCGGTGCGCGCCGTCTTCGAAAGCTGGAACAATCCGCGGGCTCGCACCTACCGCCGGCTATACGAGATTCCCGACGAGGTGGGCACGGCCGTCAACGTGCAAGCCATGGTTTTTGGCAACCTGGGCGACGACTCGGGTACCGGCGTGGGCTTCTCGCGCAACCCCGCCACCGGCGAGCGCGGTCTCTACGGCGAGTACCTCAAGAACGCCCAGGGCGAGGACGTGGTCGCGGGTGTGCGCACGCCCGAGCCGCTGGCGCACTTGCGTGAGACGGAACCTGCTCTCTACGGGGAGGTGGCGGAAGTTGCGCGGCGCTTGGAGGGCCATTTCCGCGACATGCAGGACTTTGAGTTCACCGTCGAGCGCGGCCGCCTCTACCTTTTGCAAACCCGTAATGGCAAGCGCACCCCCGCCGCAGCGGTGCGCATCGCCGTGGAGATGGCCGAGGAAGGCGTGATTTCCCGCGAAGAGGCGCTTTCGCGGGTCGACGCCAACGCCCTGCCCAGCCTGCTGCGGGCGCGCATCGACCCCGAGCGCGCGCCGGAGCCGGTGGCTGAAGGGTTGCCCGCCTCGCCGGGGGCGGCGGTGGGCCACGCCGTCCTCGACGCCGAGACCGCCGAGAGTTGGGCGGGGCGGGGGTTGCCCGTCGTCCTGGTGCGGCCCGAGACCACCCCCGAGGACATCTCGGGCATGTACATCGCCCGCGGCATCCTCACCGCCCGCGGCGGCATGACCAGCCATGCCGCGGTGGTGGCCAGGGGCATGGGGGTGCCCGCGGTGGTGGGGGCGGCCGCGCTCTCGCTCAACCTGGAGGAGCGCAGCTTCCGCCTCGGCGACCGCAGCTTCAAGGAAGGCGACGTGATCAGCCTGGACGGCACCACCGGCCGGGTCTTCGCCGGCGAGGTGGCCACAAGCGAGGGGGGCAGCGGTGAGCACCTGCAGCGCCTGCTGGAATGGGCCGAGCCGCACCGCCGGCTGGGCGTGCGCGCCAACGCGGACACCCTGGCCGACGCCCGCCGCTCCCGCGAACTGGGGGCCGAGGGCGTCGGGCTGGTGCGTACCGAGCACATGTTCTTCGACCCAGGGCGCATTGTCTGGGTGCGGGCGCTCATATTGGCCGAGACCGAGAAGGAAGAGCGCGAGGCGTTGGACCGGCTTTTCGCCTTCCAGCGGGCCGACTTCATGGGGCTTTTGCAGGCCATGGACGGCCTACCGGTGACCGTGCGACTGCTCGATCCGCCGCTGCACGAGTTCCTGCCGCCGCTGGTGGAGCTCGAGCGCAAGGAGGCCGCGGGGGCGCTCGCTCCGGGCGAGGCCAAGCTGCTGGCCCAGGTGCGCCGGTTGCACGAGGTGAACCCCATGCTCGGCTTCCGCGGGGTGCGGCTCTTGCTGGTGCGGCCCGAGATCCTGCGCATGCAGGTTACGGCGCTCCTCAGCGCCACCCGCGCGTTACGCGAGCAGGGCAATGACCCCCATCCCGAGCTGATGATCCCGCTTGTCTCCACCGCCGAGGAGGTGGAACAGGCGCTTGCGGTGGTGCGCGAGGTCTTCGCCGAGTTCGACCTGGCGCTGCCCGTGGGCACGATGATCGAGACACCGCGGGCTGCGCTGCTGGCGGGGGCGATCGCGCCGCTCGTGGACTTCTTCAGCTTTGGCACCAACGACCTGACCCAGCTCACCTTCGGCATCAGCCGCGACGACGCGGGACACTTTTTGCCCCGCTACCTCGACGCCCGCACCTTCCCTGCAGACCCCACCGAGCGGCTCGACGCCGAGGCGGTGGGACGGCTCCTCGAGATCGCCGTACGCGAGGGCCGCGCCGCCAACCCCAAACTCAAACTGGGCCTCTGCGGCGAGCACGGCGGCGAGGCGCGCTCGGTGCAGTTTGCCCAACAGCTTGGCCTTGACTACGTCTCGGCCTCGCCCTTCCGGGTGCTCACCGCCCGCCTGGCCGCGGCCCAGGCGGTAATCGGCGCTTCTTAGAGGAATGGCGGCGACGCACAGCGGAGGTCAACCTTCGCGCTGCCGCTTTTCTTCCTCTTCCTTACGCAGCGTCCGCCGCAAAATCTTCCCCACCGCCGTCTTGGGTAGTTCTTCCCTGAACTCCCAGAGCTTGGGCACCTTGTAGGCGGCCAGCCTTTCCTTGGTGAAGTCGCGCATTTCTGCTTCGCCTACTTTGCCCGCAAAGCCTTCTTTGAGAACCAAAAAAGCCTTAACCGTCTCGCCCCGGTAGGCGTCGGGCACCCCCACCACCGCGGCCTCCTTGACCGCCGGGTGCTGGTAGAGCACCTCTTCCACCTCGCGCGGGTAGATGTTGTACCCGCCGGCTATTATCATGTCTTTCTTGCGGTCGACGATGTAGAAGTACCCTTCCTCGTCCATGCGCGCCACGTCGCCGGTGAACAGCCAGCCGTCCTGCAAGGTCTGCGCCGTTTCCTCGGGCCGCTTCCAGTAGCCCAGCATGACGTTGGGCCCCTTGATTACCAGCTCACCCACCTCTCCGGGGGGCAGAGGATTACCCTCGGCGTCGGCGGCGTAAGCGTCTACCGAGGGGAAGGGCGGGCCGATGGAGCCCACCTTGCGCTCGCCGTAAAGCGGGTTGCAGTGTGTCACCGGCGCCGCCTCCGTTAGGCCGTAGCCCTCGACCAGCCTGGCTCCGGTCAGCTCTTCAAAACGGTTGGCCACCTCCACCGGCAGCGGCGCAGCCCCGGAAAGGCAGACCTTTATGGAGCGAATGTTGCGCTTTTCTATGCCGCGAAAGTTGTTGAAGGCTACGTACATGGTGGGCACTCCGGGAAAGTGGGTCACGTGGTGCTTCTCTATGGCGGAAACGACCTCGCCTATGGAAAATCTCGGCAGCAGCACCATTTTCATGCCGCGCATGATCGAGTAGTTCATGGAGACGCTCATGCCGTAGACGTGGAAGAAGGGTATTACGCTCAGCATCACCCCGCGCCTCCAGACCTGCTTTGGCTCCCAGGCGTCTATCTGGTATACGTTGCTGATCAGGTTGCGGTGGCTGAGCATGGCTCCCTTAGAGACGCCGGTGGTGCCGCCGGTGTACTGCAGGAGAGCCAGGTCATCGGCCCGAACCTCTACCGGAGTTGGATTTGCTGTGGTTCTTAACAGTTCTTTCCAGTCGTAGCGCTTATCATGCCGGGGAAGGTTTACCCAGGTTCCTTCCTTTTTGGCCTTGAGGGGGAAAAGCCAGTTTTTGGGGAAGGGGAGATAGTCTTGGATGCCGCTGGTAATGACGCGCTTAACAGGCACCTCGCCGGATACTTCTTGGTAGCGGGGCCAGAGCAGGTCGAGGATCACTAGGGTTTCAGCTCCTGAGTCGCGCAGCTGGTGCGAGAGCTCGCGCGGGGTGTAGAGCGGGTTGGTGTTCACGGCCACCGCGCCGGCAAGCAGCGCGCCGTAGAAAGCGATGATGAACTGCGGGCTGTTGGGCAGCATTATCGAGACTCGCTCGCCTGGTTTTACCCCTAGGTCTTGCAGGGCGCGCGCGAAGCGGCGCGTTTCCTCCCAAAGCCGACCGTAGCTCATCCGCCTTCCCAGGAAGTCGAGGGCTTGTTTTTCGGGGTTCGCCTGCGCGGTCCTGCGCATCAGCTCGTAGAGGGGAACCTCGGGGTATTCAACTTCACGCGGCACCCCTTCGTCGTAGTGGTCGTACCAAGGCCTTCTCATAGCACCCTCCTGTATTTCTTGCCCTCAGTATAAGTCGCCGGGGCGTTTGGGTATCCCTTTGCGCCAGAGTTGCCGGGACCATATAAATGTACCCGGTACAATAATGCTACTAGTTCAATATATCGTATCCCCGTCACCTCTTGTCAAATCCGCAAAGGGAATAGAATGAAGCTGAACGGAAATAGGGACATCAGCACTAGACAAAAGGTGTGGTCTCGGTATAAGTTTATACTCAGTATAAGGAGGCGAAGATGCGAATAAAAAAGGTAGCAGTAGTCGGCGCAGGGACCATGGGCAGCGGCATCGCCGCCCTGCTGGCCTCGGCCGGCGTGCCGGTGGTGCTCCTGGACATTCCCGGTAAGGAGGACCCGCTAGAGTTCGCTGGGCGTGGTCTCGAGCGCGCCAAGAAGGCGCGGCCGGCGGCCTTTATGAGCAAGAGTCGGGTAGAGCTGATAACCATCGGCAACACCCGCGACGACCTGGAGCTGCTTAAGGACGCCGACTGGGTAATCGAGGCGATCATCGAGAAGGTCGAGCCCAAACAGGAACTCTACGCCCGTTTGGAGCAAGTTCTGCCGCAGCACGCCATAGTCACCTCAAACACCTCCGGCATCCCCATGGGCGCTTTGTTGGAGGGACGTAGCGAAAACTTTAGAAAACACTTTCTGGGCACCCACTTCTTCAACCCGCCGCGCTACCTGCACCTGCTGGAGATCATCCCCACCCCCCACACCGACCCGGCGGTGCTCGAGGCGATCGAGAACTTCGGCGACCGCATCCTGGGCAAGGGGCTGGTGCGCGCCAAGGACGTGCCCGGCTTCATCGCCAACCGCCTGGGTGTCTACGGCATGCTGCAGGCGGTGGCGCTGATGGAAAAGCACGGCCTCACCATCGACGAGGTGGACGCGCTGACCGGTCCGCTGATCGGCCGGCCCAAGAGCGCCATCTTCCGCACCGCCGACCTGACCGGCCTGGACGTGCTCAAGATGGTGGCCGAGGAGCTGGCCCGCACCACCGGCGAGGACTTCGCCTTGCCCGCGTGGGTGCAAAAGGTCATCGCCGGCGGCTGCCTGGGCGACAAGACCAAATGCGGCTTCTACAAGAAGGAGGGCAAGGAGATCTACACCCTCGACTGGAAGACGCTCGAGTACAAGCCGCGCGAAAAGCCCAAGATTCCCGGCGTGGACGAGGCCAGGCAACTTTCGCTTCCGAAGAGAATTGCCGCCGTGCTCGACCTGCCCGGCAAGTACGGCGCCTTCATGCGCGACCTCTTCGCCATCAGCAGCCGCTACACCCTGGCCAAGACGCCCGAGATTGCCTACGACGTCGTGAGCGTCGACCGTGCGCTAAGGTGGGGTTTCGGCTGGCGCATGGGCCCCTTCGAGCAGATGGACGCGGTAGGGCTCGACAAGACCGCCGAGCTGATCGAGGCAGCCGGGCTCGAAAAACCTGAGCTGCTGGCGAAGGCCGAGGGCGCGTTCTACAAGAAGGAGGGCGCGCGTCGCCAGATGCTGGCCCTCGAAGGCGGTTACGTTCCCGTGCCCGAGCGGCCCGGTGTCATCGAGATCCAGACCCTCAAGGACGCCGGCAAGATCGTCAAGGAGTCCAAGGACGCCGGCCTCTACGACCTCGGCGACGGCGTGCTGCTGCTCGAGTTCCGCACCAAGATGGGCGCGCTGGGCGAGGGCGTCTTCAAGATGCTCGACTTTGGCCTGAAGTACATCGAGCAAAACGACCTCGCCGGCCTGGTGATCGGCCGCGAGGACGAGCGCGCCTTCTCCGCCGGGGCCAACCTGGCGCTCATCCTCATGCTCGCCCAAGAGGGCGAGTGGGACGAGCTGGAGATGGCGGTCAAACTCTTCCAGAAGAGCACGATGCGGCTGCGCGAGGCCCCCTTCCCGGTGGTGGTGGCGCCCTTCGGACTCACCCTGGGAGGCGGCTGCGAGATGACGCTGCACGCCGACCGGGCGCAGGCGGCGGCCGAGAGCTACATCGGCCTGGTCGAAGTGGGCGTGGGCCTCATTCCCGCGGGCGGCGGCACCAAGGAGCTGCTCTTCCGCTTCACCGAGGACCTGGCCCCCTACGTCGGCGCCGAGGCCGACCCCTTCGCCGCCGTCAAGCGGGCCTTCGAGGTCATCGCCATGGCCAAGACCTCGACGAGCGCGCTCGAGGCCTTCGAGATCGGCTACCTGCAGAAGGGCGACCGAATCTCGATGAACAAGGACCGCCTCATCGCCGACGCCAAGCAGCGCGTACTCGACCTGGCGCCCGACTACGTCAGCCCGGTGCGCGGCAGGATCACCGCGCTCGGCAAGGAGGCGCTGGGCAACCTCAAGTACGCCGTTTGGAGCTTCCGCGAGGCGGGGCAGATAACCGACCACGAGGTCAAGATAGCCAGCGAGCTCGCCTACGTGCTCTCCGGCGGCGACGGCCCGCCGCGCCAGGTGAGCGAGTGGGACATACTAGACCTCGAGCGCGAGGCCTTCCTCAAGTTGCTAGGCACCCGTAAGACCCAGGAGCGGATCGCCCACACCCTCAAAACGGGCAAGCCGCTGCGTAACTAAAGGAGGAGATGATGCGCGAAGCCGTAATCGTAAGCGCCGCCCGCACGCCGGTGGCGAAGGGTAAGAAGAACGGAGCGCTCGCTAGCGTCCACCCGGTACAGTTGAGCGCTCTGGTAATGAAGGAAACTCTAGGGCGGGTAGGTTTTGACCCTGACCGCCTCGACGACGTTCTCTGGGGTTGCGCCATGCCCGAGGCCAGCCAGGGCCTCAACGTCGCCCGCCTCTCGCTGCTCAAAGCCGGTTTCCCGGTACACGTACCGGGGGCGACGGTCAACCGTTTTTGCTCGAGCGGTTTACAAACCATCGCCATGGCCGCCCAAGCAATCATCAGTGGGATCAATGACGTTGTTTTGGCCGGGGGCGTAGAGATGATGAGCCAGGTGCCGATGTCGGGCTTCAACTACCGCCTCGAAGAAAGCCTGACGCCCGAAAGCTGGAGCCCAGAAACTTACTCCAGCTACATCGGCATGGGTTTTACCGCCGAGCGCGTGGCCGAGCGCTGGAACGTCAGCCGCGAGGACCAAGACAAGTGGGCCTTGCGCAGCCACCAGCGGGCCCACGCCGCTGAGTCCGCGGGTCGCTTCAAAGAGGAAACGATCCCCGTACCGGTGCAGAAGGTGAGCTGGCAGGGGCGCAAGAAGAAAGTCGAAGAGATGGTTTTCGACTACGAAGAGCTCATCCGCCCCGACACCAACCTGGAGGCGCTGGCCAAACTGCGGCCGGTCTTCAAGCAGGGCGGCACGGTGACGGCCGGCAGCGCCAGCCCTTACTCCGACGGCGCCGCCGGCGTGCTGGTGATGGAGCGCTCCGTGGCCGAGGCGCTAGGGCTGCCCATACTAGCTAAGTTCGTGACCTTCCACGTGGCCGGGGTCGAACCCGACGTGATGGGAGTGGGCCCGGCCAAGGCGGTGCCGGGAGCTCTGGAAAAGGCGGGCTGGACGTTGGGCGACCTCGACCTGATCGAGTTCAACGAGGCCTTCGCCGCGCAGGTGCTGGCGGTCATGCGCGAGCTGGAGCTGCCCGAAGAGAAGGTAAACGTCAACGGCGGGGCGATAGCGCTGGGCCACCCGCTGGGGGCCACCGGCGCCAAGCTGACCACCCAGCTGATTCACGAGCTGCGCCGTCGCGGCGGCGGCAAGGGTTTGGTGACGATGTGCATCGGCGGCGGCATGGGCGCTGCCGGACTGTTCGAGGTTTATGCGTAAGGAGGAGGATATGGCAGAAAAACCGCTTTGGAAAAAAGGTGGCGGCTGGCTTTTGCAGAGACCGGCAGGGGCTCTTTACCCCGAAGATTTTGACGAAACGGTGCGCATGATCGCCGATACCACCCGTACCTTCGCCGAGCGTGAGGTGCTGCCGTTGCTCGACGAGATGGAGCACGACAAGGAAAAGATGTACGAACACTCGCTGCGGCTCATGAAGAAGGCCGGCGAGCAGGGCCTGCTGGCTCCGGACGTACCCGAAGAGTACGGCGGTTTGCAGTTGCCCAAGGTGGTGACCAGCGTGGTGGCAGAGAACATCGCCATCACCGGCGGCTTCTCGGTAACCTTTAGCGCCCATACCGGCATCGGCACCCTGCCGATCATTTACTTTGGCACACCCGAGCAAAAAGCCAAGTATCTGCCCAAGCTGGCCTCGGGCGAGCTGATTAGCGCCTACTGCCTGACCGAACCCGGCTCGGGCTCCGACGCTCTTAGCGTCAAGACCACTGCGGTTCTTACGGGAGACGGCCAGCATTACGTTTTGAACGGCACCAAGCAGTTCATCACCAACGCCGGTTTCGCCGACGTCTTTATCGTCTTCGCCAAAGTAGACGGCGAGAAGTTTACCGGCTTCATCGTCGAAAAGGGCACCCCCGGCCTCAGCCTGGGCGCCGAGGAGCACAAGATGGGCATCCGCTCTTCCAGCACCCGCTCGGTCATTCTAGAAGACGTCAAGGTGCCCGTAGAGAACGTGCTAGGTGAGGTTGGTAAAGGCCACAAGATCGCCTTCAACGTGCTCAACATCGGCCGCTACAAGCTGGGGGCGGCCGCGGTGGGAGCGGCCAAGGAAGTCCTGAAGGAGTCGGCCAAGTACGCACTGCAGCGCCAGCAGTTCAACCTGCCAATAGCCAAGTTCGGCGCCATCAAGCAAAAGTTGGCGCGCATGGCGGCCCAGATCTACGCCGCCGAATCGGCTACCTACCGCACCGTGGGCCTGATCGACGACGAGATCGAGGCACGTGGTAAGGAGCAGATAGTCGACGCCATCGAGGAGTACGCCATCGAGGCCTCGATCATCAAGGTGTTGGGCAGCGAGGTGCTCGACTACGCCGCCGACGAGGGCGTGCAAATCCACGGCGGCTACGGTTACGTCGAGGAGTACTGGGTAGAGCGGGCCTACCGCGACAGCCGCATCAACCGCATCTTCGAGGGCACCAACGAGATAAACCGCCTGCTCATCCCCGGCATGCTGCTGCGCCGGGCCTTAAAGGGGCAGCTGCCGCTGGTCGAGGCGGCGATGAAGCTGCAGGAAGAGCTGCTCGAGCCCTCTTTCGGCGAAGAGTTCGAGAATGACTGGGAGCGTTACTGGAGCTACGTCGCCGGCCTCAAAAAGCTGGCCTTGATGATTGCCGGTATCGCCAGTCAAAAGTTTGGCGAAAAGATAATCAAGGAGCAGGAAGTGCTAATGGCCACCGCCGACATCCTGATCGGCGCTTACACCGCCGAAAGCGCGCTGCTGCGCGCTCAGGAGCAAGGGGGAGAGTTGCCACAGGCGATGGTCGCCTACTACCTGACCCGTACTCAAGACAAGGCGGCCCAGCTGGCCCAGGCGGTACTGCCCTACCTGGAGGAGGGCGACGACCTGCGGGTGCTCATGGCCGCCGCCCGCCGGCTGAGTAAGCACGAGCCGGTTAACCAGGTGGCGCTGGAGCGCCGGATCGCCGGCGCGGTGCTGGAGGCGGAAGGTTATCCCCTCAAGTAACTCTCTCAAACTTTTCTACACGCCCGCACCTATATCGCGCAGTAGGGTGCGGGCGTTGAACATTACGTCAGGCAATGGAGCTAAGGCCAAATTCCAGAATCGCGTCTGACCTAAAACCGGCTATGAAACCTTGTAAAACTAGTAAGCGATCTACCGCCAAAGCAGCACATGCTTCTGGAAGGCCCCCTTACAACCCTTAATAATGCCTATGCAGCAACACGGTGACTGAACCTAATCGCAACCAAAGTGGGCAGAACAACATAGATGCTACTATAAGTTGTCGATACGTTCTTTTTATCGCTGGGAACAATTGATAGAGGTATAGGCTGAGAAGCGTGGTAAATGCGTGTTAGGTTAAACATGAAAAACATCGTTAATAAACTCCTTTTATTGTTGCTATTCGTAATTTTCTCCATACCCGGCTTTGCGGTAGACGTTTGGTTTTTAACAGAGCACCGGCACATATTCATATTACACGGCGTGGGAACGGCTTCTCTTTGGCAAGAAAGCGTAATTACACACGATCCAGTTCCGGATGGTTACCAAAACGCATTTGGCGAAATGTCTTTCGCGCCAGATGGAACCCTATACGGCATTTCTTGCTCGCTCGGCAGCAAGTCCAAACTCTATACGATCGACACGACAACAGGAGCGGTTACGGCGCTCTCGGGGGAGCTGCCATTTGAGTGGGGGAACTCTTTAGAACACCACTATGGTACCAATTACGCTTTTTTGGGGGGCGGGCTGCATAGCTGGAACCCATATCGCTACTCATACGGGCTTTATCGAGTCGTAAACAGCAACCCCGGCAGCGCGACGCTATGGTTGGACATGCGCAATGACCCAGACTACGCTGACGCCAATAATCCGGGCGGTTATGCCGGCGGCATTGATTGGGCTGGCGGCTATATGTACGCGACCTTTGGAAGGGGCAACTGGAACAATCACCAAACCAGACTCCTCAGGATTACTGTAAACGCCAACGGCGATGTCGAATCATACATTAAATATCCAGTTATAGAAAACGCTCTCCCTGGCGGCGAAACCTTTTATGCTTTGGCTAGTGCGCAGGGTGTGCTGTACGGGGCTACGCCGACTAAGCTTTATCGCATCGATTTTCAGGGTAACAATGTAAATTACGTTGAGGTTTACGATTTCCAGCTAGAAAACGGCGATGAAGTCATTGGAGCAACCGTTCCTAAGGCCGACCTCTCCCTGAGCAAGACAGTCAACCCCGCCGCAGCCGGCCCCGGCGACACCGTTACCTTCACCATCACCGTCAGCAACGCCGGCCCCAACGAGGCCACGAACGTCGCGGTCGCCGACCAGCTGCCCAGCGGCTACGCCTACCAAAGCAGCTCCCCCAGCCAGGGCGGCTACGACAGCAATACCGGCGAGTGGACGGTGGGCGACCTGGCTAACGGCGCCAGCGCCACCCTGACCATCACCGCCACCGTCAATTCCAGCGGCGACTACAGCAACAGCGCCGAGGTCACCCACTCCGACCAGAGCGACCCCGACAGCACGCCTAACAACCACGACCCCAACGAGGACGACCAGGGTAGCGCTGCAATAGTGTTTCACGCGCTTTCGCCATACGCCGGTAAAGTGGCGATCAATGAAGTTCTCTATCGCGGAACTGGCAACAGTACAGCCAGTAACGACGAATTCATAGAAATATACAATTCCAGTAGTAGCGCTGTAGATATCGGCGGTTGGTGGATTGGCGATGGGGACTTGTTGGCGAACAGCAGCGATGGCGTTTCCTTTACCGTGCCGGCGGGTTCATTGTTGGGGCCAGGGCAGTTTGCGGTTCTTTGGATAGGGCAACAAGGAGCACATACCCAGGCGAGCGGTGCTACCTTGCAATGGTGGCTGGGCAGGAGCCCGAAACTGAACAACAACGGAGATGATGTAGAACTATTCGATAACGAGAACGGAGTAGTTGATTATGTAGCTTACGGAAACGGATCGGCAGTAGACCCGTCACCCATAAACAGTATTTGGGATACTACATACCAAAGCGCTCTCACCGGAGCTGCCGCGGGCCAGAGTATCAGCTTGACGCCTAACGGGCAGGATTCAAACAGCAGCTCTTGCTGGGAAAAGACTACCAGCAACGGAGCTCAGGGTCGTTGCCCAGGTTGGCTGCCTACCGTGGACAGCGATGATTACGGAGCAAGAATAACTAGCGTTGGAAAAAACAATAACACTCTAGAAGCCGACCTCTCCCTGAGCAAGACAGTCAACCCCGCCGCAGCCGGCCCCGGCGACACCGTTACCTTCACCATCACCGTCAGCAACGCCGGCCCCAACGAGGCCACGAACGTCGCGGTCGCCGACCAGCTGCCCAGCGGCTACGCCTACCAAAGCAGCTCCCCCAGCCAGGGCGGCTACGACAGCAATACCGGCGAGTGGACGGTGGGCGACCTGGCTAACGGCGCCAGCGCCACCCTGACCATCACCGCCACCGTCAATTCCAGCGGCGACTACAGCAACAGCGCCGAGGTCACCCACTCCGACCAGAGCGACCCCGACAGCA
>Ga0256833_1001662_pt1 | contig 16187 bp, 17 predicted proteins | sample 356284metaG_FD_190535 | JGI IMG/M metagenome (GOLD analysis project Ga0256833, IMG submission 190535) | Hydrothermal vent microbial communities from Mid Atlantic Ridge, Atlantic Ocean - 356-284 | ecosystem: Environmental > Aquatic > Marine > Hydrothermal vents | place: Atlantic Ocean: Mid...
TGATCCGCAAAATCGAAGGCTACGATCGAGGCTTTTTCACGGGAGTCTGGGGAGTCTTCGACGGAGAAAACCTCGACAGTGCCGTCCTCATCCGCTATATCGAAAAGGAAGGCAACGGGTATCGCTTCAAAAGCGGCGGAGGCATCACCCTCGACAGCGACTGTCGCCAGGAATACGACGAGCTGCTCGACAAGGTCTACATCCCATGAAACTCTTCGAGACGATTCGCTGCGAAGGGGGAGAGGCAAAACATCTGGCGTACCACCGCCGGCGCATTCTACGCAGCGTCGGACGGGATTTCCCTCTCGAAGATCTGATCAAAGCTCCAGTCCAAGGCCTCTGGCGCTGCAAACTCATCTACGACGAAAAGGGGGTCCGTTCCGTCGAATATTTTCCCTATCGTAAACGCACGATTCGTAGCTTCCGGCTCGTCGAGAGCCGCCTGCGCTACGAGAGGAAATATCTCGATCGAAGCGCCCTGGATACCCTCTTCGAGCGAAGGGGAGACGCCGACGAGATCCTCATCGTCAAGGAGGGGCGCCTAAGCGATACTTCCATTGCCAATCTCGCCCTGCTCATCGACGGAGAGTGGCTCACTCCGGAGCGGCCTCTACTCCCGGGAACCACCCGGGAACGCCTCCTCGAATACGGGAGACTCCGTCCGGCGCCTCTGGAGCCCGATGCCCTCCTCAAAGCGGAGAAACTTGCCCTCCTCAACGCCATGATCGGCTTTGATATCCTGCCGGAGTTTACGATCCTCTCTTGAGCACGGTCTCTACCAAAGCAGCCCCACCATTCCCAGCCCGAAAAGCTTCCAGGAGATCCAAGTTCCCTCACCTTGCACCAGGAGGAGAAAGAGGGAAGCAAAAAGCAATTCCATCGGCGCCTCGTAGGCAACGATCCCCAGACGCTTGCAGGCCGAGATATAGAGGTCGAAGTCCTGCTCGTGGGCCGATTTGACCATCTCGATCAGTTTCTCGGCCTCCTCCTTGCTCATCCTGCCCTTCTCCATCAACTCTATGAGCTCCTCTTAGACTCGCTCTTTGGCCAGCAGGGCTCCGCCGACTCCTAACGTGATCAGATCTTTGAGCATAAGATACTTCTTCGTCCTTTTTTACGATCGTATCTCCAATGCGACAACGGAAATCTAACGATGCCGCTTTGGGGAATCATTTTCCGAGACGATCCGGTAGCTCTCCTCGGCGATGACCCCCTCTTCATCGGTGGGGATCACCCAGATCTCCGAACGGCTCTCCGGAGCGTGGATCGGCTGAGGCGCTCCCGTATCGACGGCATTTGCCTCTGCGTCCAATACGATACCCAGAATCCCCAGTCTCTCACAGAGGGCTGCGCGCACCTCGGGACTGTGCTCGCCGATCCCTCCCGTGAAGACCAGGGCATCCAGGCGTCCCAGCATCACGGCGTAGGCCCCCACATATTTGAGGAGACGGTGGACGAAGACCTCGAAGGCCAGCTTTGCCCCCTCCTCCCCGGCAGCCATGCGCTTGTGAATCTCCCGCATGTCGTTGCTGCCGCCGAGGCCTTTGAGGCCGCTCTCCCTGTTGAGTTCCCGCTCCAGTTCCGGAAAACTCAGGCCCGCTTGACGGTGCATATAGGGCAGAATTGCCGGATCGAGATCCCCGCTTCTCGTCCCCATCACCAGTCCCTCCAGGGGCGTCAGGCCCATCGAAGTCTCCACGCTTCGGCCTCCCGCCACGGCGCAGGCGCTGGCACCGTTGCCCAGATGCAGGGTGACGGCATTGAGGGTTTCGATCGGTTGCGCCGTCAGACGGGCCAGTTGCCGGGAGACGTAAGCGTGGGAGATCCCGTGAAAGCCGTAGCGTCGGACGTGATATCGGCGATACCATGCCTCCGGGATCGCATAGCGGTAGGCCTCCGGCGGCATCGTCTGATGGAACGCCGTGTCAAAGACCGCCACCTGAGGGACTCCCGACGCAAGCACCTTGAAGGCGTCGATCCCCTCCAGGTTCGCCGGGTTGTGCAGGGGCGCCAGGGGGGCAAGTCGCCGGATCGCTTCCCGTACCTGCTCGTCCACGAGCACCGGAGCAGAAAACTCCTCCCCGCCGTGGACCACCCGGTGTCCTACGGCCCCGAGCGTTGCAAAACTTCCCAGGATTTCCAACCGGAGTAGCAGCGCCTCAAGCCGCTCCAAGGCCTGGTGATGATTGGCCAGCTTCGTCTTCTCGTTGAAACTCCGGTCACCATAGCTTAGACGAATCCCGGACTCCTCCTCACCGATGCGCTCGATCAGCCCCTCGGCCAGGAGCTTTCTCTGGGGCATGAGATAGAGCTTGAATTTGAGCGATGAACTGCCGGAGTTGAGGACCAGAATCTTCATCGTGCCGGCTCCTGGGCCTGGATTGCCGTGATCGCCACCGTATCTATGATGTCATCCACGGTACATCCTCTGCTCAGGTCGTTGACCGGCTTGCGCAGCCCCTGCATCACCGGCCCCACCGCCACGGCGCCACTGGAGCGCTGAACCGCCTTGTAGGCGATGTTGCCCGTATCAAGATCGGGGAAGATAAAGATCGTCGCATGCCCCGCCACGGGATTGTCGGGCATCTTGATTCGGGCGACCGCCGGGTCGATAGCGGCATCGTACTGGATCGGACCTGCAACCGGTAAATCAGGACGCTTGTTCTTTAGAATTTCCGTCGCTTTTCGGACCTTCTCCACGTCGGCACCTTTGCCCGAATCACCCGTGGAGTAGGAGAGCATGGCCACCCGGGGTTCGATACCAAACTTTTCCGCCGTCTCCACCGTCTCCTGAGCGATCACTGCCAGCTCCTGAGCCGTCGGGTCAAGATTGATGGCGCAGTCAGCGTAGACCAAAACCCGCGTCGGCAAGCACATGAAAAAGCAGCTCGAAGCGAGGGGGTATCCTTCGGCGGTTTTGATCACCTGCAGGGCCGGGGAGATCGTATCCCTCGTAGAGTGGATCGCACCGCTGACCAAGCCGTCTCCCCGGCCGTCGTAAAGGGCCATCGTCGCGAAGAGGGTTTTGTTGGCGCTGACGCGGTCCATGGCGATCTCTCGAGTCACCCCCTTGGCTTTACGCCGTTCGTAGTAGAGTTCGGCGAAACGTTCCCGCAAATGTGCATCAGTGGGATCGAGGATCCCGACATCGCCGAGCTCCAATCCCAGTTTCTTAGCCCGACGAGCAATCTCCTCTTGGCCGCCGACGAGAAGAATCCTTACCACCTTGCGGCGTAAAAGCCGATCCGCCGCCGTCAAAATCCGGTCGTCCTCGATTTCGGGGAGAATGATGGTCTTGAGATCCTGGCGTGCCCGCTCGAAGAGTCGGTACCGAAACATCGTCGGCGTGACGATCTCCTGGCGCATCGTATCGAGACGCTCTTCGATCCGACGACGGTCCCCATACTCGACAAAGAGGCCCAATGCCGTATCGATCTTGCGCCGGTTACCCGGCCGGATCGTCGGTTTAATCTCCAGAGCCATCGGGATCAGCTCATGCTCATGACGAGAGCTGTAGAGCAGAGGCACGGGGATCTCATCGAGCCCTTCGAACAGCCGGATCAGAGCTTCGGCGGGCCGTTTCCCGCAGAGAAGCAGCCCGCTTCCGAAAGTGCCAGCCGCACTCAGAGCCGAGAGCATCACCCCCGTCGCCAGATCGCTACGATCGGAGGAGGTAATGATGAACTCATGAGGCTGCAGCTCCTCCAGCAGGCGCCCGGGTCCCATGCTCCCGAGACGGAAGCCGTCGATGGCATTCTCCTTCTGGCGCGCTTCACCCGCGAGCCATTCGAGAGGGAGATTCTCCATGAGGTCCGTGATGGTAAGACGCTCCAACTCCCGGGAACGGGGAAGGCAAAAGAGGGGAAAATCGTAGCGCTTGAAGGCTTCCCGCTCCCGCAGCGTCCGTTCCGCCAGCTCCGGCATGCAATGGTTGGCACAAAGGAGGAAGATCTCCGCTCCCTGCTGACGGATCGCCCGGCTCCAGAGCGCTGCGTTCTCCTCCAGATCCTCCCAAGATCGATCCTTCATAGAAAAGACCCCCGCCACCGGAGCCGAGAGGTTTTTGGCCAGCTCGACATTGAGATCCATTCCCAGGGAGCGGTTGAGGGCTTCGATACGGCTCCCGAGACAGAGGACGAAGTCGTAGCGCTCCCGCAGAGCCTCGTAACCCTCCACAACCCTCTCCAATAGCGCTTCGATCCCCGCCTCCGCCAGGAGCCGCTCCGCCTCCTCTACGGCGACGCCCCGAGTCTCTTCCAGGCTTTGGGAGAGTCCGAAGGTCGCCAGAAGCGTCTCAATATCGCTGTCGGGTTTGTGGCGAAAGGCCAAGGGCCGATAGAGGGCGATCCGGCCATAGTAGCGTCGCAGCAGCTCCATGAGCCCTAGAGCAAGAATCATACTTCCGGCCCCTGCCTCCCGAGAAGTGACGTAAAGCGCTTCAATCCCCTTCATCCCCTACTCCCTTTGACTTCCGATTCATCCTAATTATACCCGGCCCAGCCCCAAAGTGCGACCCCTATGCTACAATTAAGTATCCCGTTTCAAGGAGTCTTCATGAGTACCGGAACCCTTTTGCTGGCGATTATCGTCGGTACCGTTTTGTATCTCATCTACCTCTACAACCGTCTCGTCTCCCTGCGCCAGAGCGCCGACGCCGCCTGGTCCGATATCGACGTCCAGCTCAAACGGCGCTACAATCTCATCCCCGCCCTGGTCGATACCGTCAAAGGCTACAAAGAGTATGAAGCCGAAACGCTTGAGAAGGTCATCAAGGCTCGTCAAATGGGGCTCAGTGCCCAGAGCGTCAAAGAGCACGAAGCCGCCGACAACATGCTCACCCAGTCTCTGGGCCGCCTCTTTGCCTTGGCAGAGGCCTACCCCGAGCTCAAGGCCAATGTCAACTTCCTCGATCTTCAGCAGCAGCTGAGCCAGATCGAGGAGGCAATCCAGAATGCCCGCCGCTACTACAACGCCGTCGTCCGTGACTACAACACCCGACTCGAATCTTTCCCCGATCTGTTCATCGCCAGGAAGTTTCATTTCCGTCCCAAAGAGTTTTTCGAGCTGGATGAAACGGAGGCCGAAGCGGTCAAGAAAATGCCCAAGATCGATTTTGGTCAATGAAAAAACTCTTTCAGCTGATACTTGGGCTTTCGCTTCTGCTGGGATTTCTGGCCGAAGCAGAGGAGATCCGCGATTACCGCTGCGATCTCACCGTCACACCGCAAGGAAGCCTCGATATCATAGAGACGATCCTTTACGATTTCGGTGACAAACAACGCCATGGAATCTATCGGGACATTCCCCTGACAGTCCGCCTCAGTCCCGGGACGAGTCCCTATAAATTAGACTTTGGGGCCTTTAGTGTAGAGATGGACGGCCAGCCGGTTCCTTCAAGCAAAGAGAAAATCTCATCTTCCGATGCCGGGGAGATGATCCGCCTCAAAATCGGCGATCCCTACATTACGATTAGCGGAATCCACAGCTACGTTATCCGCTATCATATTGCTCGCGGGATCTTTCCCGCTTCCGACGGTAACAATGATGCCATTCGATGGAATGTCCTGGGAACGGGATGGAATGTTCCCGTGCGCGCTTTTCGCTGCGATGTCCATCTACCCCGAACCCTCAACCGAGAGAATGTCACGGTCTTTAGCTATACGGGTCGCTACGGCTCTACCAACAGCGTTGCCTCCGATGCCCACTGGATCGATGCGCGACACTTCTACATCCAGGCGAAAAACCTCGCTCCCCACGAAGGGGTGACGGTGGAGGTGGTCTATCCCAAGGGGCTGCTGGGGGATACGGGCCGCGTGGAAAAGATATCGGGATTTGGTGCCCTTTTTGCAGGAAGCCTACCCTTGCCTGCAACGCTCCTGACGATAGGACTCATCTACTTGCTAGCCAGAAAAAACGGCTTGGGACAGAAAACGGGCTCTATTGCCCCGCGATATCGCCCTCCGGAAAACTTGAGTATTCTCCAGGCTGGACTACTTCTGGACAAGTTTGCCGATACGGAAGATCTCGCCCCCGCTATATTGGAACTTGGAGAACTTGGCTACTTGAAGATCATCAACCCCAAAGGCTCCAAACCTTTACTCCAACGGACCGACAAAGAGCCCGAGGAGGCGTTGACGCCCGATCAACGTTTTCTGCTCGATCGAATCCTCTTTGCCGAAGGGAATAGCTTCTCCTTCGATCATCTCACTTCAAGGAAAAAAGAACGTTTTTTTGATCGGATGCAAAATCTCAATAAGCTTCTCTACGACTGGGCAGTCGATGCGGGATATATGCGGGAAAACCCGAAAAATACACGCTTAGGCTATCTGTTTATTTCTCTGTTGATCTCCCTTCCCGCTACGGCAATAATCCTCTATGAAGCCTATCTCGAATATGGCTCCCAGCGACTGACAGGGATGATTGTCACTTTGATTTTTTTCAGTCTCGGAATCTCTATACTTATCGAGAGTATCCGAAAGAGGCTCTTTATGCAATTCCTTTTTGCCGTCATCTGGCTCGCAGGCAGCAGCATAATTCTACTCCCCATCTATCAAGACATCCCCTATGACCGACTAATCAAAAGCCCGCTGATTTTACTGATTCTTCTCATCGGCACAATTCTCCTTTTTCTGCGTCGTGTAGGTCCCTACACCGCCAAAGGACTCAAAGCTTGGCGAGAGATCATGGGATACCGAGAGTTCGTCACCCGAGTCGAAGAGGATCGTCTTCGACGACTCCTCAAGGAGTATCCCGATACCCTTGCAAAAGGGCTCCCCTACGCCCTCCTCTTCGGCGTCGCTTCCAAGTGGAGCAAACTCTACGCTGCGTTGCAGTTGCCTCCTCCCGACTATTATGAGGGGAACTGGAGCGATTTCGACTACGGCTTACGCGATATGCGCGACGGACTCGCCCAACTCTCCGACCCCCCTGCCAGCTCGACGGGCGGCTTCTCCGGCGGAGGCGGCTTCTCCGGAGGCGGCGGGGGCGGCGGAGGCGGAGGCTCCTGGTAGTCCCGACTGAGAAAATACTGCCGAATTTTCACTTGCACTTTGCCGAAATGTTACAATATGTAAAAAATCCCCAAGGAGTCCATGATGCAACATGCCGGAAACAAAGAAGCGATTCAGGTCGCTCTCGAGTTTTTCAAAGGAAACTACGCCCTCAACCTGGGGGCTGCCGCGATTTTGATCATCCTGGCTCTACTTAGAGGGATCCCTCTACTGGGAATCTTTTTCGTCTTTGCCTATTCGATCCTCAGCTTCGCCGTACAGGTCTATGTAGCCCGTCGGGCTGCCGAGGTGGAACATCCCCAGGAGATGCGTGACGTTGCCCGGGAGTCGAAACTGGGAGATCTTTTCATCCGCCATCTCGATATCGCAGCGGGGGGATTTCTCGGCTTTTTTCTCATCATGCTGCTTCTACTGGTTATCTATGTAGCATTAATCGGCAGTGGCATCACTCTTATGGCCGTCAGCCAGGGAGATCTCCAAAGTGCCGTCGCTTCCGCCGGAGGTTCGGGGGCGATCCTGGGGATGTTTCTGTTGATGCTGCTAATACTATGGCTGGGGTATGTGATTCCCGGAGTTATGGGTGAAGTAATCTCCGCCGAGAGCTTCACCGAAGCCTTTCGCAAGAGCCTACTGCTCTTCTCCCCCTCCTTTTGGAAACGGACCCTCAACGGCGCCTATTTCCGACTGATTCTTATCTGGAGCATCATCGAATTCGTAGCGGCGCTTGTGTTGACGGCAATCGGTTCGACTTTTATCCTGCTGCCGGTAGCCTTGCTGGGAATCTATCTCATCTCTCTCTACAACGCAGCGGTCTACCTTTTCGCCAGCAAAGCGCTGGCCGACTGATCCTCCAGACCGCAACGCTCTTGCAAAACCCTCTGTAAGGCCCATGGATCGGCAATCGCTTCGCCGTGCTCACTAAAACCCCACTCGACCATGATAAAATCGATCCCCGCCGCCTCGGCGGCCAAGGCGTCCCGATGGCCGTCCCCGACAAAGAGTGCGTCTTCCCTGGAAACTCCTAATTCCTCGAGAATCTTCAGTAGCATATCCGGTGCGGGCTTTCCTCGCTCCACATCATCGTAACTGGCCACCGCATCGAAAAACTCCAAAATACCAAGGTGTTCCAAAGTCTCCAAAGTCGATCGTCGATAGGCGTTGGTCGCGACCGCCAGGAGGCATCCCCGGCTCTTGAGCTTTTCCAGTAGCTCCAGAATACCTTCGTAGAGCAACAGCTCCTTGTGATGGTTGGCACTGTAGTACTCGGCAAACCATGCCTCGTGCCGAGCTTCGAAGCGTTCGCTCTCGTAGAAGTACTCCGCTCCGTTGAGATGAGGATCGTTGATCTTGGAGACGATCTCCTGGACTTTCAACGGCGGAAGGCCTAGACGCCGGCGCACGTAGTTGATGGCATTGGCAATCGCCCGGGAGCTGTCGGCCAAGGTCCCGTCCATATCAAAAATCACCAGGCGTTTTTTCACAACCCGATACCTACTTTCGACGATTATACGAGTCGATGGTCCGCAGATAGATCGAGAGGCCGATCATCAGCGCCGTAATCCCCAGAAGCAGCCCCACGGCGTAAAGAAGCTTGTTGGGGTCGGTGATGGCGAACTTGAAGACCAGCATCAGCGCCTCGATAGCCAGGGCGATGATGATGGAGCCCAGGAAGCGGACCATTGTCTTGTGGATATCCTCTTCGGCGTGCTTCTTGTGGGCGCCGAGAACCTCCTCTTCGAAGATCGCCTTTACCAGGTCGAAGATTGCCAAAGAGAGGGTCAAAAGGATCGTCGATTCGAACATATCCTTGACGGTAATCTGCTTGAACTCCAATCCGTAGGTGATAAAGCTGTCGATGGCTTTGACAAAGAGCAGCATCGCAATGGCAAAAAGCGCGACGCTGAAAGCGGCGTATACCCACTTGTTGAAGCGTCCGACGATGGAGTCGATAGAAGTGGGGTGGACGATGCTGAGGATATTCTCCAGAGTGATGTCCACGCAGACGATGTAGATCAGCTCATTTTTGTCGTTGAAGATCGGATAGGCCGCCGTCACCACCAGTTTGTTGCCTCCCAGGGAGGGATAGGGGTCGGTCAATACGCAACGCTTCTCCTTGATGACCCGGTAGTAGTAGGCCCGATTACTGCGGTTCTCTCCCGAACCTTTCCGGGCAAACTTGGGATCGACGCTGACCGTGTTGGTGAGTTGGCGTCCCAGCGGATCAAGGACGTAGAGCGCATCGACCCGTCCGATCTCGTTGCTGATCTTTTTCATCCCCGTCACCAGGTCATCGAGCTCGATACCCGGCAGATAGTTGGGGAGATTACGCTCCATGATAAAGCAGAGATAGGCACGGGCCTTGGTCCGTATCTCGCTAAACTCCTGAATTTCTTTGATTTTCATCTCACCCCTCCTTGAGTCTACCTATTGACTGGCCAAATCGGACTTTTTCGCCGACCTTCAGTATATACTCCAGGCTCCCGGGCTCGCTGAAGCAGACGATGGTCGATCCCATTTCGAACCAGCCGAAAAGCTCGCCTTTCTTGAGGATCACCGGCGTTTCGTAGCGATAACACCGGGGATCTCCGGGTTCGGCGTTGGTATGGATCCTCGGCTCGAAGCTTACGACCATCTTCCCCACGTTAAGCGCCCCGACGAGGATCAGAAAATGCCGACGCCCCGCTCTATCCCGACACGCCAATATCACCCGCTCGTTCTCGATAAAAAGTCGGGGTTTGTTTTTGAGCAGCGGCATGTTGACCGGGTAGAGCCGTCCCGGGATATGAACGACACTCTCGACACTCAAATCGAAAGGGATGTGATAACGGTGGTAATCTTTGGGCGATAGGTAGAAGTTGGCATATTCGCCCCCCTCCAGGGCTTTCGCTTCCTGCGCATATTCTGAGGTCAAAAGCTCCGCCACGCCGTAGGCCATCCCTTTGATCTGATGAGCCTCACCCCCTTCGATCTTTCCGCAATCGGTGATACGGGCATCACAGGGAGAGATGACGACGCGCGGGTCGGGATCGAAGCTCCGAGGCTTCACCAGAGCCCGGGTAAAGAGCGCATTGAGGCTCTCATAACTTTCGGGCGCGGCAAACTCGCTCATATCCAGCCCCATGAGGCGCACATAAGCCCTGTTGATAACCTTTTGCACTCCCGGTGAAAATCGACGCCTGGCAAACTTCCCAAAAAGGGAAGAAAGAGCCGAGCTGTAGTGCCGCCTACCCATCGACCCGCTTTGCCCGAAAGTGTGCCACCGCTTCGCGCATCAGCTCGATATGGTAGTTCTCCTGATAGTTGATGAAGTCAAAAAACTTTGCCAACTCGTCGCTCTTGGAGGCCACGGCGTCGGAGAGCTCTTTGCACTGCTCCTTGGCGGCGATCTCCTCTTCGATACCGTCGAGGAGGAACTTCTCGATATCGGCAACCTTGTAGAGGCTCTCGTGAATCACCCGAGGCACCCCCAGGATCCCCATCTCGGCCATCATCTCCCCGAAGCTTCGCAGATGGAAAAAGCTCTCGTCGATGAGGATTTGGAAAATCCGGTTCAAAAAGGCGTCGTCGCTGTGGGCTTTGAGGTAGTTGTAGATCATGATCAGCTCATACTCCTTGTAACTCTCCTCGAAGAGAAAGAGAGTCAGCGCGTCGGTCGCCTCTTGGTCCAATTCGATCTTCCGATACCGGCGGTTCATATCGAAGGCCTTCACCTCTTCGTCCTCCAATTTCCCCAGAGCATAGCGCATATACTCAAGGTCGGTGCGGATCCGCTCTTTGAGAGCCGTATCTTCGCAGCGCACCAGCAAGATCTCCAGATCGTTGAGCCGCCGGATAACATCGGCGAGCATCACTTTGAGACGCTCCACTTTGATGGGAATGTTCTCCCGGTTATAATCGTAGTCGATGCCCCGGCGGATCAGATCGTGCTCGATCCAGGTAAAGTGCCGCCAGAGAATGTCGGAAAACTCCGTCAACACCCGTTTGTTCTCCGTCGTCCGACTCATCAATGCGGCCATCAGAGTCGCCAGCCACGCTTCGTGGGTCTTCACCAGCAGGGTCTTCATCAGTTTTGCTCCTCGCTTTCGAGTGGATTGACGGTAGGTTCGGCGACGCAACTCTGCTCGATCTTGTAAGAGACGGCTGGTCTCTCCGGTTCACTCTTTTTCAGTCCGTAGTGATCCATGGCAGCCTTGAGCGCGACGGCGACCATCTCGGAGCAGGCCGCTTCCTCGGGAGAATAGTTTTCCAGCATCCCCAGGGTTACGGCGATCAGCTCCTCTCCGGTTTCAAAGTCGACCCCCTCCGCCTCTTTGGTGATGATCGAGCCCGCCACCACCGTCGTCATGCAGGCGATCGCCTGGAAGCGGATCTCAGCGATGCGGGGAGCGCCCTCGTTCTCTTCTACCTTGAGATAGACGATCACCTTCTCCCCATTTTCCGGGTTTTCTCCGATACCGATAGCATCGGCATCTTCCAAAGTCCCGTAATTGTGGGGGTTGGACATATGCTCGACCAGTTCCCGGTCCACTACCATCATCGCTCCTTGCTGCAAAGTCCAAAATTATACTATAAAGCGCAAAAGCCGTTGTCCGCATCCGGACGAGACATTCCTCCTCAGGTCTTATAATGATCAATTTATCTTTAAGGTTCGGTCTGTATAATTCTGCCCATCAAAGCTAAAACGCATTGTTTCTTCGATGCGGACGTGGCGGAATTGGTAGACGCGCTAGATTCAGGTTCTAGTGGGAGCAATCCCGTGGAGGTTCAAGTCCTCTCGTCCGCACCATCTTCACGCTTTATTACTTCGATTTTCCCCTCAAAGAGCCATACGAATTTCTCATTGGATCTATGGTTATCAAACGTTCTACTTCCGGATCGCCGTAGCATTGGCCTCATACAGAGTATTGAGCGGAAACATACTGGGACGCAGTTCCAAGGTCTTACCTCCGATTTTGAAGCGCTTGAGGAGAACTTTCCCCCCTCTTTTGACCAGCATCAGATCCATCGGATAGCTGAGATTACCTTCGAGATTGAGGATACCGTGGAGCGTGGCGGCACTTTCATTCTCTTCAAAGCTTTTCCACTGAGAAGAGTGCCCCTTCTCCAGATGCGCTGTCGTAACAAAGAGTGCGATATCTTCCAGTGAAAGTCTCTTCGTGCCCCTTTCGGGGGCGAAAAGGCTTCGGACCTTTTCAAACTCTTTGGCTCCCAAGGAAGCGATCAGGTCCGTTCCGTAACTTTGATAGAGATGGAAAAGCGCTTCCCGCCGCTCCCGCTCTTCTCGTTTCTGATAGGCATGGTAAAAGTAGACCGTCAGCAGAGCCAAGGCGACGATCCAGTATCCGGGCCGTCTAAGCCGATTCAGCACGGGGGCCCTCCGTACGCATCAAAATCCAAACCGCCAAAATAATGGGCAGAGCCAACGAAGGCAGATAGGCTCCCAGACTCAAAAGCCCCGACCCCTTGAGCCAGAAAAAGCCCAATACCAACACCCCATAAGCCCCCAGTCTCCAGAGGGAAAAAGCCGGCACCGCGTCCCGAGCCACGGCAGAAGGAGAACGGCGGTTTTGTTTCAAATGTGCTTTTTCCCTGCGAATCGTCTCTCTCAGAGACTCTTGAGGCTCAGAGCCCTCCTCCTCACGATAAAGGTCGTAGGGATCCTCCAGTCGATCGACCGTATCCCTCTCGGCTCCCGTATCGGGGACCATGCCCGCCTCCAAACGCCGACGGACCATCCGCCGATAGCTGCCAAAGGAAGCCAACACCACCAGTGCCGCACTCCAAAAACCCACCTGGGCGCTGGCCAATACCGCCGTTCCTCCTCTGGCAATCCAAATTGCCAAAGCCAACAGTACGGCAGCCGCCGTAAGCGTCTTCACCAGTCGTCCCATCAATCTTCGTCATCCTCATAGTCGAAACGACGGGTCTTATAACGGGGGTCTTTTGCCAACTCATCGAGAGAAGCTTTTTGCTTTTTATAAGCGATCTGAAGATTGCGCAAGGCCGCTCCCACGCCGATGACCACACCGATCCAGATCGTCCACCAAGCACCCGTGAGCTTCTGGAGCCCGATGCCGATACCGATGCCGATGAGGATCGCCACGACGATGGAGATTCCGAGGCTTAGCCCGTCGGCAGCCTCGACGACTTTTTTGAGTTTGGGATCGTTCTCGTTCATCGGGAATCCGCGACCGCTGCCATCGCCTCGTAGGCGGCGCGAATCGTCTCGTCGATCAGCGCTTCGGAAATCGCCGTAGAGATGAAACCTGTCTCGTAGCTGGAGCAGGCCAGATAGATGCCCCGATCCAGCATTGCCCGATGAAAATGCTTGAAGAGCTCGTTGTCTCCCCGCTTGGCGTCGTCGAAGTTGCGCACCGGCTTGTCGGTGAAGAAGAAGCCGAACATACTGCCCCGCACCTGGGTCACCAGGGGCAGCTCCTCTGCCCGGGCCGCCGCCTCGAAGCCCTCCATAAGCTTTCGGGCCCGTTCGGCCAGAGTCACATAGATCGACGGATCGCTCTTGAGTTTGCGCAGGCTCGCCAGGCCCGCCGCCATGGCGACGGGATTGCCGCTGAGAGTACCGGCCTGATAGACCGGCCCCTCGGGGCTGAGCTGATGCATGATCTCCGCCCGGCCCCCGAAGGCGCCTACCGGCATGCCGCCGCCGATGACCTTGCCTAGGGTCACCAGATCGGGCCGGACGTTTGTGATCCCCTGCGCCCCTTTGAGAGAGGCCCGAAAACCGCTCATCACCTCGTCGAAGATCAACAGTGCGCCATGTTCGTCACACAGAGCCCTCAGGGCCTGAAGGAATTTCTCCTCGGCGGGGACCAGCCCCATGTTGCCCGCGATGGGCTCGATGATGACGCAGGCCACACCCCCCTCGCTCTGCTCGAAACACGCCGCAACACTCTCAATATCATTGTAGGTCGCCAAAAGCGTGTGCTTTGTCAGGTCCGCCGGAACTCCCGGACTGCTTGGGGCCCCGAAGGTCGCCGCCCCGCTGCCCGCCTGGACCAGGAGGCTGTCGCTGTGGCCGTGGTAGCAGCCGGTAAATTTGACGATATCGTCCCGGCCGGTATAGCCCCGAGCCAGGCGCAAGGCGCTCATGACCGCCTCGGTGCCGGAGTTGACGAAGCGGACCTTGTCGATGGAGTCGAAAAGCTCCACGATCTCCCGGGCCAGATCCGTCTCCAGTGTTGTGGGCGCACCGAAACTCAGACCCTTTTGGGCCGTCTCCATCACCGCTGCTTCGATCTGGGGGTCGCAGTGGCCGAAGATTAGAGGTCCCCAGCTCTGGACATAATCGATATAGCGATTGCCGTCAATATCGAAGAGCCAGGGTCCTTCACCCCGCTCGATAAAGGGGGGCGTCCCCCCGACGCTGCCGAAGGCCCTCACCGGCGAATCGACCCCGCCGGGAATATAGCGATAGGCCTCCTCAAATGCCTTGATGCTTTTCTCATACCCCATACTCACCCTTTGGCTATAATTTCGGGAATTATACAATGATATATTTAACCCGCATCCGCCCCCGCAGGAGGCACCGCTGCCGAGGAGACAACGATCGGACGCTTATCCAGAGCCACCATCCTTTCTATCCTTCTTCACTTGGGTATTCTAGGAATTCTCCTCTGGCTTTTGCACGAATCCCGAGTCACTCCCAAGGCGATCAATCGCTCCAAAATCACCCTCGATCTGACCCGGTTCCAGACCTTGCCGCCCAAAGCACCCGGCGCCAGACCCACGCCGAAAATACCGCCGATGCCAAAGCCGCACCCCCCCAGACCTCTACCCAAGCCCAAACCCGTGAGCCGTCCGCTTCCGGCAATGCGGCCCTCCCACCCTCAAGCCCTCAAACCGGCACATTCACAAACCAAAAAAGCTAAACAACCCCGAAATAGCGACCGGAAAAATCCCACGATCGCCGACGCCAATATCACCCGTCTCAAAGATGAAGCCAAGGCCGGCAAAAAAGTGATCGTTATCAAGATGACTCCGAAGCACAAAAAGAAAAAAAAGAGGATCGAAAAGAAAAAAATCATCAGAAAAGCCCCAAGGGAAAAGCAGAAGATCCTACAGCCGCCTGCTCCACCCCTAAGAACTGCCAAGGCTACCACCCGGAATAAAATTCCTCGACGAAAAAAAATGCCCCGACGGACAAGCCGTCCGACTCCCCGGGGACCCGACGGCCGACTCATCAGCAGGCTCTACGGGAACAGTTACTCCCGTATGAGCTCGGCCCAACGCCGCTTCATCGACGAAAATCTTCGGCAAATCATCCGTATATCCCAACGGACCCTCAACTACCTTGGATACCCGAGGGAGGCGGCACGTTTCGGCGAACAGGGGACCAACGTCGTGGAGTTCTGGCTCCATCCCAACGGGGACATCAGTGGCCTTCGCCTTCGCCGCCGACTACGCTCCTCCGCTCTCAATCGTCAAACACTCGAGGTGATCCGCACCGCTTATATGCACTATCCCCGCCCTCGTGTCAAGACAAAAATCATCATCTATGTCCGTTACAGACTTTATTAAGATCACCCCTTAAGAGAATCAAAAAGTCTGAAACGATTATTCCATTACAATGCCGCAGGACTCCTCATCAAAGTCGCTGCAACTTCTTGAGAGCGATCTTTACCAGACTTGCCGTATCGCCGCTCTCTCCGGCTAGGGCCTTACGGATCGCCTCTTTTTTGAAGCCCAGGCTCTCCAGGGCCATTATCGCTTCGTGCTGATCACGGGCATCAGAGCCTCCCACGCCGTCCTCCCCATCGACGATAAAGTCCGCCAGCTCCACCAGAATCCGACTCGCCGCCTTGGGGCCGATACCCGGCACCCGCTTGAGCAGCGCTACGTCCTTGGAAGCCACCACCTTGGCAAAGGTCTCGGGGCTGAAGGTGGAGCAGACCGCCTGGGCGACCTTGGGGCCCACGCCGTTGATCTTGAGAAGGGTATCGAACATCTTCTTCTCGTTGCGCTCGGCAAAGCCGAAGAGCAGATCGGCATCCTCCCTGAGAATCTGCGTGGCATAGAGGCGGACCTTCTCTTGGCCTGCTACGGCATTGGAAGTATGGATCGAGACCTGGACTTCATAGATGAGGCCGCCGACGTTGATATGAAGCCAGGTCGGCTCCCGGGCTTCAACTTTTCCTTCGATTCCGACGATCATGCATT
>Ga0256833_1001663_pt1 | contig 16186 bp, 23 predicted proteins | sample 356284metaG_FD_190535 | JGI IMG/M metagenome (GOLD analysis project Ga0256833, IMG submission 190535) | Hydrothermal vent microbial communities from Mid Atlantic Ridge, Atlantic Ocean - 356-284 | ecosystem: Environmental > Aquatic > Marine > Hydrothermal vents | place: Atlantic Ocean: Mid...
ATTTTACTTCACAGATTTTTTAAACAGGCTCTACAATGTTGTTGACATATTTAATATAAAATCTAAAATTTAAGTTTATTATTTAATAATTACTATTAAAAAAACGAAAAGGGATATGTTGATACAAGGGTTAAAAGAAAAATTAGAGAACATAGAAAAAAAATTTATAACTGTTAAAGAGATATTAAAACCAGAAATTTTGGAAAAAGAGTTAGAGGATTTAGATTATGAAATGGGAAAACCAGACTTTTGGAGTGATACGAGAAAGGCTCAAGAAATATCAACTAAAAGAAATAGTATTGCTGAAAAATTAGAAAACTTAAGAAATATTGAGAATAGATTAAGTGAGATTAAAGATTTTTTAGAGCTTTTAGAGATAGAGTATGATGAAGAGACAAAAAAAGAGATAGAAAGAGAACTAAAGGAGGTTGAAAGGATCGTTAATGAGTTAGAACTGAGCTCTTTACTTTCTGAAGAGTATGACACAAAAAATGCCATCTTAACACTTCAAGCAGGCTCAGGAGGAGTTGAGGCTTGTGATTGGACAGAAATGCTATTAAGGATGTATTTAAGATGGGCTGAAAAAAAGGGTTTTCAGATTGAGATTGTAGATTATCAACCTGATGATGTCGCAGGAATAAAAAGTGCCACAGTTTTAATAAAAGGGTTATATGCATACGGTTATTTGAAAGGTGAACAAGGAGTTCACAGACTTGTCAGAATATCTCCATTTGATGCAAACAAAAGAAGACATACTTCTTTTGCCGCTGTATCTGTAATTCCAGATATAGGTAATGAAGTAAAAGTTGAGATAAAAGATGAAGATTTAAGGATAGATACATTCAGGGCATCTGGGGCAGGTGGTCAACACGTAAACACTACCGACAGTGCAGTTAGAATAGTTCATATTCCAACTGGAATAACTGTTGTATGTCAAAGTGAAAGGTCTCAAATACAGAACAGGGCAAAGGCAATGGAAATGCTTAAAGCTAAACTTTATCAGTATGAGCTACAGAAACAAAAAGAAAAACAGAAAGAGTTAGAAGGTGAAAAAAAAGAGATAGGTTGGGGAAATCAGATACGTTCTTACGTCTTCCAACCTTACCAACTTGTTAAAGATTTAAGGACAGGTTATGAAACAGGGAACGTTCAATCTGTAATGGACGGAAACATTGATGAATTTATTCAAAGTTATCTAAAGTGGAGAGCTAAGGAAAAAACAGATGAAAGATAAATTTACAATAACAATCCATGATATAAACGGCGTTAAACAGTACACGCTAAAACAGTTTTTTAAAAAAATCTTTATATTTTTAATCATTTTTATTTTACTTGCCTTTATTATTGGTGGTGGAACTATATGGTATCTATATAAGAGAGTTGATGAGTTGACCGAGTTAAGATATAAACTGGAAAGGGAAAATGAACTCCTTGTGAAGAAAAACAAAGAATTACAGGAAACTATAGCTAAGAAAGAGCAGGAATTGGGAGAACTAGTTGCTAAAATCAAAAATATAGAAGAAATGATGGGAATAAAAGAAGAACCAGTGATGGTTGCTTCCAAATCAAAGCCTAAACAGAAGGCTACCAAACTTTTATCTAAATTAGAAGTTGACATGAAAGTTAGAAACTATATGTTTAAACATATACCTAACGGAGCTCCAATTTATGGAAGGATTAGAATTACAAGTAGGTATGGTTATAGATTTCACCCTATTTTGAGAAGAAGGAAGTTTCACGCAGGTATAGATTTAGGGGCAAGATATGGACAACCAGTTGTGGCAACTGCAGATGGAATTGTAGAGTATGCTGGATGGAAATCAGGATACGGAAAAACAATTATTATTCAACATAATTTCGGTTTTAAATCAGTTTATGCACATCTAAGTTCAATAAAAGTTAGAGTTGGAAGATATGTAAAAAAAGGTCAAATAATAGGAAGAGCAGGAAATACAGGTAGAAGCACAGGAACCCATGTTCATTATGAAGTTAGATACTTGCAAAGACCTATAAATCCAATTTATTTTATTTATTGGAATAAGAAAAACTATAAAAGAATATTTAGAAAAGTGAGGGTTGTAAGATGGGCTTATTTGGTAAAAGTCATCAGCCGGAACTTCCGGTTGAAAGCACCAAAACAACAATAATCAGTGAAGGCTCTTTTATAAAGGGCGATTTAAAGTTCACTGGTTCTGTCCATGTTGATGGAGAGATAGAAGGGACTATTATATGTGAGCAAATTTTAACAATTGGTAAATCAGGAAAGATTTTAGGGACTATACAGGCTGATAAGTTAATAATAAGTGGTTTAGTTGAAGGAGAAGTTGATTGTAATGTTTTGGAAGTTTTAACAGGTGGAAAGTTTATTGGAGAAGCTCAATACAATGAGATAATGATAGAACATCAGGGAGCTGTAGAGGGAACATTAAAGGCTAAGAAAGGAAGAGAACCTTTAGCTAAGATTAAGAAAAAGGAAGGAGATAAGAAACTTCCAGAAGGAAACGGAAAACTAGGATTAATAGGGTAAAGGATGAAAGAAAGTATTATAGTTTTAGTGTCCGGAGGAATGGATAGTGCTACACTTCTATGGTTAGCAAAAAATAACTTTAGAAATGTTTATGCAATTTCCTTTAAATATGGACAGAAACACAGTATAGAGTTAGATTTTGCTAAAAGATTAGTAGAGAGTGCTGGTGTAAAAAAACACTTTATTGTTGAAATTCCACATCTAAAAGAGCTAAAGGGAAGTGCTTTAACAGATGAGGATATAAATATCCCCGCTGAAGAATATCCTAAAAATGAGCCACCAATAACAACAGTTCCGATGAGAAATTTAACATTTCTATCTATTGCCGCCTCCTTCTGTGATATATATGAGATAGAAAATATAGGAATTGGTATTCATTCAGTTGATAGTCCATATCCAGACTGTAGAGGGGAGTTTGCATCTTCAGCAGAAGCAGCTATAAATGCAAGCTCAATAATGGTTGCTAAAAAGAAAAATAGAATAAAGGTTTACACTCCATTTCTGGGAATGACTAAAGCAGATGTTTTAAAGCTTGGTTTACAATTAAAAGTTCCTTATGAACTTACCTATTCCTGTTATAGAGGAAGTCTTCCTCCCTGTGGAACATGTGCTACCTGTAGGCAAAGAGAAGAGGCTTTTAAATCTTTAGGTATTGAAGACCCTTTAAAGAAACAAATAAATCATTAATTTTTCATTTTTACCTGTTAAAATATTTTTAGTTTAATTAATAAAGAAAATTATAAATAAATAATAAAAAATTTTAGGACTTAATGTAATGGGACTTAATATAAAAGGTATTACAATACCAGCCTTATTAATAAAGTTTGATGAAAACTTGTCCTTTGAAGATAATCTAAAGGAACTTGAAGAGAAGTTAAATTCTACATTTTTTAAATCCTCTGTCTCAATAGTTGATGTTGGCAATCTGGAGCTATCAGATAAAGAAAAAAGAATTTTAGAGGAAACTTTAAAAAAACACAACTCGGAGATTTTAAGTTATAAATTTAATAATAAAAAAAATAAGAAAAAAAATTTATCAAAATTTACAAAGAGTTTAAAAATAATAAATAAAACTGTCAGAAGCGGTCAGAAGATTGAGTATGAGGGTGATATCCTTATTCTAGGAGATGTTAATCCTGATGCTTACATAATAGCCGCAGGAAACATTATTGTGATGGGAGCTTTAAGGGGTATTGCACATGCAGGGGCAAATGGAGATGAAAATGCACAAATAATAGCTCTAAAATTGATACCACAACAGTTAAGAATAGCAGGTTATTACACTAGGTCTCCTGATGAGGAAAATAATAATGAGCCTAGCTATCCTGAAAGAGCGTATGTGGAAGACAATCAAATTTATATAGAAAAAATCTAATATTAGAGGTAAAGCTGTATGTCTGCAAGAGTTATAACAATAACATCTGGGAAGGGAGGAGTTGGTAAGACCACAATAACAGCAAATGTTTCAACAGCACTAGCTAAACTTGGAAAGAAAGTCTTGGCAATAGATGCAGATATAGGACTTAGAAATCTAGATATGATTTTAGGATTAGAAAATAGAATAGTTTATGACATAGTGGATGTTGTGGAGGGGAGAGTTTCTCCAGAGAAAGCTTTTGTAAAGGATAAAAGGGGATTACCATTATATCTTTTACCTGCAGCACAAACAAAGGATAAAGATGCGGTAAAACCTGAACAGATGATTGAAATTGTAGAAAGTATAAAAGATAAATTTGATTATATATTTATAGATTCTCCAGCTGGAATTGAAGGTGGTTTTAAAACCGCTTCTGCACCTGCAAAAGAGGTGATAGTTGTCACAAACCCAGAAGTTTCTGCAGTTAGGGATGCAGACAGAATAATAGGACTGTTAGAAGCGATGGAAAAGGAAGATATAAAACTAATTATAAACAGAATTAAGTTAAATCAAGTTAGAAAGGGAGAAATGCTTTCAGTTGAAGATATAGAAGAAATACTACATATTCCCAAAATTGGTATTATTCCGGATGATGAAAAGATGGTTGATTTTACAAATAAAGGTGAGCCTATAGTTCTTTATGATAACAAATATCCATCAGCTAGAGCTTTAAAAAATGTTGCTAAAAGGTTAGAAGGTGAAAATATACCTTTTACAGAGCTTCAAGAGAAAAAAGGTTTCTTTAGTTGGCTATTTAGGAGGTAACTAATGTCTTTTTGGGATTTATTTAAAAGAAAAAGTTCTTCAGAAGTAGCAAAGGAAAGACTTATGATGATATTAACCTATGAGAGAAAAGGATTACCACCTAATTTTCCTGAAAGACTAAAAAATGATTTAATAAGTGTATTTAAAAAATATCCACAGTTTGATGCTGAAAAGATTGAAGTTGAGATAAAGGAAGAAAATAAACTTGAGGAGTTATGGATAAGTATTCCTTTTATAAAGGGAAGATTTAATAATGATTAAAATAAAAAATAAAATCACAGTTGCACTTCCAAAAGGTAGACTTTTTGACCAAACTATAGATATTTTTTCAAAGGCTGGATTATTAAATAGACATATTTCGCAAAAAACTAGAAAACTAATCATTGAAAGTGAAAATTTTAGATTTCTAATTGTTAGAGCTAAAGATGTACCTACATATGTCCAATATGGAGTTGCAGATATAGGAGTTGCCGGTGATGATGTAATCTTAGAACAGGAGCCAGAGGTTTATATTCCACTAAACTTAAATATAGGTTTATGTAGTATAGCAGTAGCAGGTAAGCCGACAGATAAAAATAAGTATTTTTCTAATCCAACTTATCTAAAGATAGCCACAAAGTATCCTAAAATTACAAAAAAATTCTTTTCAGGGAAAGGTATTAGAGTTCAGATAATTGAGCTTTATGGCTCTGTTGAGTTGGCACCATTACTAGGTTTAGCAGACTTTATAGTTGATATAGTAGAGACTGGGAAGACATTAAAGGAAAATGGACTAGAGGTTATAGAATATATCAGATATTCATCTGCAAAGTTGTTAGTTAATAGAATTAGCTTTAAAACAAGAAATAAGGAAATTAAAAAGATTATTCATAATCTTGAAAGTTATCTAACTAAAATAGATTAAGAGAGGTATCAATGGAAAAAATTATTGATTTTCTGAGAAGCTTATCAGAGGAAATGGATTTTTACTTTTATTTAAACGAGGAAACTAAAGAGATTTGGGTAAGTGGTTATAACAACAATGTAAAATTTGATTTGCTGGTGAGACCTATAAAAAAAGTTTATATAAAGGTTATTTATGAAACTCCATTTAGAAGAATTCCTATACTTTTCTTAGATGAAGAAAAAGCATTGAAGAGACTACAAACTATCTTTAAATCTTTAGAAAATAAAGAAGAAGTATCAGACACTCAAAAGATGGAAGGTGAAAACATATTTGGTTTCAGTGGATACTCTATAGAGAGAGCAAGAAACAATTAAGCTAATTAGATTAATTATAAATAGTATTTACAAAAATTTGAATAGATAAAATCATATAATATAATTTTTATTAAATCCCTTCATAATCTGGAGGTAGTAAATAATGCTTAAGAAATTAGTAAAATTAACTGTTGCAAGTGTATTAGCTTTTTCTGTATCCTATGCAACACCAAAAAAATATCAATTTTTTGAGAATGACTATTACAATCACATAAATAATCCATATGAAAAAGCTAAGTATAAAGCTGTAATGGTTGATGACGGAGTTCCTAAACCGAAAATTCAAGATGAGATAGTTGAGTTAGCAATAGGATTTTTAGGGATAAAGTATAGATTTGGTGGAGAGACTGATAGAGGAATAGACTGTTCAGCTTTTGTTCAGAAGGTATATGCTTTAGCAGGAATACATCTTCCAAGAACTGCAAGACAACAGGCTAAATATGGTTTATTAGTCAGTAAGGAAGATTTACAACCGGGAGATTTACTTTTTTTCCAAACTTATGCTAGATATCCTTCACATGTAGGAATATACATAGGAGAAGGGAAAATGATACATGCCTCGTCTAGAGGTAGAAGGGTTGAGATTATAAGTATTAATCATCCTTTCTATATAAAAAGGTTTCTGTTCGCTAAAAGAATATTCCTGTATGACCCTGAAAAACTTTCAAAAGTATTAAAAAAGGAAGAAACAAATGCAAAAATTAACAATGAAAGGCTATAAAGCAACAACTATATGTGCAGTTAAAAGGGACGGTAAAACGGTTATAGCTGGAGATGGACAGGTTACTCTTGGGCATACTGTTATAAAGGGAACTGCAAGAAAAGTCAGAAGAATTTATAACGGTAAAGTAATCGTTGGATTTGCTGGAGCAGCAGCTGATGGTATAGCTTTAATGGAAAGATTAGAAGAACAGTTAAAAAGAAATGGAGGCAATTTACAAAAGGCAGTTGTTGATTTAGCTAAAGCTTGGAGAATGGATAAATATTTAAGAAGACTTGAAGCTGTAATGATAGCTGCAGATAAAAATCATCTCTTTCTTGTTTCTGGAAACGGAGATGTTATAGAACCGGATGAACCCGTTTTAGCTATTGGCTCTGGAGGAGATTATGCTAGAAGTGCAGCACTAGCTTTATACAGAAATACAGATTTACCAGCAAGAAAAATTGTGGAAGAGGCTATGAAGATAGCAGGTGAGATATGTATATATACAAATCAAAATATAGTTATTGAGGAAATTTAATCTTCATAAAATTTAACAAATAAAGTAAAATATTAATTTGCTTAATTTATACAGGAGGTTTTTTTTTGTATAGGGAGTTAAAGATTATAACGGGGACTTCAAATATAAGTTTTGCTGAAAAAATCTCTGAATACTTAAATACTCCTCTAACAGATACTCTAGTTTCAAGGTTTAGTGATGGAGAGATAAGAGTTCAGATAAATGAAAATGTTAGAGGAAGTGATGTATTTGTAATACAGTCCCTATGTTATCCTGCAAATGACAATATAATGGAGCTTTTACTTCTTTTAGATGCTTTAAAGAGATCTTCAGCTCACAGAATAACTGCTGTAATACCTTATTTTGCTTATGCTAGACAGGATAGAAAGGATAAACCTAGAGTTCCAATATCAGCAAAGTTATTGGCAGATTTAATACAAAAAGCAGGAGCTCATAGGGTTTTAACTGTTGACTTACACTCAGCACAGATACAAGGATTTTTTGACTGTCCAGTTGATAACCTTTACGCCTTACCTGTTATATACAAATATTTAGAGGAAAAAGGTTTAGATGATGTAGTTGTTGTTTCTCCAGATGCTGGAGGAGTTGAGAGAGCGAGGGTTTTAGCTAATAAATTAAAAGCTGGATTAGCAATAATATACAAAAGAAGACCTGCTCCAAATGTAGTTGAAACTTTAGATGTAATAGGTGATATAAAAGGTAAAAATGCAATAATCATAGATGATATGATTGATACTGCAGGAACTATAGTATCTGCATCTAAAATGTTAATAGAAAAAGGTGCAAAGTCTGTAATTGCCGCTTGCACACATCCTATTTTCTCTGGACCGGCTATAGACAGACTTAAAAACTCACCTATAGAGGAAGTTATTGCAACGGATACTATTCCAACAGATAACAAAAAATTTGAAAAATTGACTATACTGTCTATTGCAAACTTAGTAGGTGAAGCAATAAGAAGAATAAACATAGAAAGCTCTGTAAGTTCACTATTTACATAGAGGATAAAAAACTTCAGAAGGAGGTTATACAGCAAAATGATACAAAGAATAGAGTGGAAAGCATTACCTAGGACGGTAGGTAAAAAAAGTGAAGTAAAGGAGTATAGAAGAAAAGGTTATATTCCTGTTGAAGTTTACGGTAAGGGAAAAGAAAATGCTCACGCTTATATTTATTGGAAAGATTTAGAAAACAGACCAAGTGGAATGTTTTTAATAGACCTAAAAATAGAAGGGGAAGAAGAACCTAGAATTTGTGTTTTAAAGGATATTCAGTATAACTATTTAGGAGACCAACCTATCCATGTAGATTTATACGAGGTAACTTTTGGAGTAGAGTTTGATGTTGATGTTCCAGTTGAGTTGGTAGGAAGACCTAAAGGATTAGAGTTAGGTGGTGTTTTAGAACAACATTTACATACTATTACAATTAGAACTCTTCCAAGAAAAATACCTGATAAGATAGAAGTAGATGTTTCTAATCTTGGATTAGGTGATGTTCTGTATGTTAAAGATATAACACCTCCACCAGATGTGAAGATTATAGAAAATCCTGATGAGGTTGTTGCAGTTGTAATTGAGCCTGAAGAAACAGGTGTTGAAGAGGAAACAACTGAAGAAACAACAGAGTAATTAGATGATTAAAGCATTAATAGGTTTAGGTAATCCCGGTAAGGAGTATGAAAAAACTCGCCACAATGTCGGCTTTATGGTAGCTGACCTTGTGGCATCTACTTTAAAATGTGGGAAAAAGTATAAGGAAAAATGTTTTTCCCATATAATAGAGTGTTTAGACCATGATTTATTAATTGTTAAACCTCAAACTTATATGAATAACAGTGGGGTTGCAGCTAAAAATCTACTAGATGATTATGGATTAAAACCTTCTGAAATTCTTGTAGTTTATGACGATTTGGATTTACCATTAGGAACATTAAGACTAAAAAAGAAAGGTTCAAGTGGTGGACATAGAGGTATTAAATCAATTATTGAAAGTATAAAAACAGATGAGTTTCCTAGATTGAAGATAGGTATAGGGAGACCTGCAAATAAAAAGGATGTTGTTAATTATGTATTATCTCCCTTTTCTAAAGAAGAAAGGTTCATTTTAGAGAAAGTTTTATCTTCTGCAACAGAATGTATTATAAATGTGTTAAAATATGGCATTGACAGAGCAATAGGACAGTGTAATAAAAAGATTATTTAACTCCTTGCTTCCTGTATTATATAGAAGGTTTTTTACAAGCTTTCTATATAATGACAGGAGGCTGATAAATTCAACCAAAAGGAGGTAAAGAATGAGAGATTATGAGTTAGTTGTAGTTTTTAAGCCTACATTTACAGAGGCTGAACTAAAAGAAAATTTAGAGCAGGTTAAGAATTTCATTACTTCTAACGGTGGTGAAATTTATAACATTACAGATTGGGGAAGAAGAGAGTTAGCTTATCCTATCCAAAAGTTTAATACTGCATACTACTATATAATTAACTACAGAACAGATAACAATCAATTACCACCTAAATTAGAGTATAACTTAAGAATTAATGAGGATATCATCAGATTTTTAAACTTCAGAATTAAGAGTAAAAAGGATAATAAAAACTCCAATTCTGCAAAAGTAAATCAAGAAGCTTAATCTAAGTTATTTAATTAATTTTCTTAAGGAGATAAGATGCTAAATAAAGTTTTATTAATTGGAAGACTTACTAGAGACCCTGAGGTTAGGTTTTTCCCTTCTGGAACTCAGATAACTACATTTTCATTAGCTTACAATAGAAATTATAAAGTTAAAGATACTGGAGAGTGGAGAGAAGAACCCCATTACTTTGATATAGAGACATACGGACAGTTAGCAGAAAGGTTGGCTAGAAATTTATCTAAAGGTTATCAGGTTTTAGTTGAAGGTAGATTAGCTCAACAGAGATGGGAAAACTCTGCAGGTGAAAAGAGGTCAAAAATAGTTATTATTGCTGAGAGGGTGGTTTTATTGTCTAAACCTATGGGAATGGAAGATAAATCTAGCTTAGAGGATGACGATATGGCTATACCAAATAATGAAACTGAAGATTTAACAACTGATGATGATATACCATTTTAAAGGAAATAAATAGAGGAGGTAAGATATAGATGAGTAATCAACAGCAAACTAATACAACTACTCAAAACAAACCATTTTTTCAAAAGAGAAAAAAATACTGTAAATTCTGTGCAGATAAAAAAGAGCCTGATTATAAGGATGTTGAGTATTTAAGACAGTTTATCTCTGAAAGGGGAAAAATTATACCTAGGAGAATTTCTGGGACATGTGGAAAACATCAGAGAAAGTTAACTGTAGAGATTAAAAAGGCTAGACAGTTAGCACTACTTCCATATGTGATAATCTAAAATTCAATAAGAAGGAGGTAAATTATGGCTAATGTTAAGGTGATATTGACTAAAGATGTAGAAGGTTGGGGAACTATTGGTGATATTATAGATGTAAAGAGAGGTTTTGCAAGAAACTATCTAATACCTAAGGGATACGCTTTAGAAGCAACTGAAAATAATATAAGACATGTTCAAGAAATATTAAGGCAGAAGAGAAGAAAATTAGAGAGAGAAAAGGCTAAAGCTGAGGAGTTATTCAAAAAGTTAGACGGTTTAGAAATAGAAATAGCTAGAGCTGTAGGGACAACAGGAAAGTTATTTGGCTCTGTGAACACTGCTGATATAGTGGAGGCTTTAAAGGAAAAGGGTATAGAAGTTGATAAGAAAAAAATAATGTTAAGAAGTCCAATCAGAAATATTGGAGCATTCAATATAAAGGTTAGATTACATCCTGAAATTACTGCTACTATAAAGGTTCATGTAATTCCTGAAAATGTTTAGTTTTACAGATTTTTACATTTTTTCTTTAAAATAAAAGTAAGGAGGATGTAGGTATGGCTGTTTGTCAAGTGTGTGGGAAAAAGACAGCTCATGGAAATAGGGTTGCTCACTCAGCAACAACTACTAAAAGAGTTTGGAAGCCTAATGTTCAAAGGGTTAGAGTTGTTTTACCTGATGGCTCAACAAAAAGAATATATGTTTGTGCCAAATGTCTAAAGGCAGGTAAGGTAAGAAAAGCAGTAAGGTAAGCTATGGAATATAGAAATCACAAGAAAAATTTGAATAATTTTCTGATTAATGAGTTAAGGAAAGAGGATGCATGGAGATTATTTAAGATAATAGGTGATTTTGTTGACGGGTTTGAGGTTTTACCTCAATTTATACCAGCAGTAGTTTTTTATGGCTCGGCACGGGTTAAAGAAGGAGATAAATATTACGAAGCAGCTAGAGAATTAGCAAAAAGATTAGTAAAAAAAGGGTTCTCCATTATAACAGGCGGAGGACCCGGTATTATGGAAGCAGGTAATAGAGGAGCTAAAGAGGGTGGAGGAAAATCTATAGGTTTAAATATAACTCTTCCTATGGAGCAAAAACCTAATCCGTATGCTACCACAACATTAAACTTCAGATATTTCTTTGTTAGAAAAACTATGTTTAATAAATATGCTTCGGCCTATGTTTTATTTCCCGGAGGATACGGAACACTTGATGAATTAACAGAAACATTGGTATTAATACAGACTAAAAAGCTTCGTCCATTCCCAATTATACTTTACGGCTCTGAATATTGGAATGGTTTAGTTGATTGGATAAAAAAAGAGGTTTTAAGTAGAAATTATATAGATAAAGAAGACTTAAATCTATTGAATTTATCTGATGACATAGATGAAATAATTAACATTATCTTAGAAAATAATATCTGTAATAGTGGTGGAGAAGTTCTCTAAATTAAAGGATAAAATCAAAAATCTAAAAAAGTTAGGTGAAGGATGGAGGGGGGCAGTTTATAAAGGTGAATTTAACTCAAAAGTTCTAACATTTAAAATCCCTAAAAATTCTTCCCTTATACATTTAATAAGAAAAGAAAGTGAGATTTTAAAGAAAATTAATCCATACGGCATTGGAGGAAAATTAGAGATAGTTGGAGAGGATTTTTTTGCTTATCAGTATATAGATGGAATTCATTTAAATGAGGTTATAAACAAAGATAACTACAAAAATTTAGTTTTACAGCTTTTTATACAGGGAAGAATTTTAGATAGGTTGGGAATAAGTAAAGATGAACTTCATAGACCATATAAAAATGTTTTAGTTGATAAGGACTTTAAAGTCCACTTGATAGATTTTGAAAGGGCAAAATTTACGGAATATCCCCAGAATATAACACAGCTAATCCAGTTTGTAATTACAGGTGGCAGTATTTTCTTTAAAAATATAGAAAAGGAAAAACTTATAGAGTTAGCTAAAATTTATAAAAAAACTCAAACTGAAAAAAATTTTGAGAAAATTTTAAATTATTTAAATTTAATATAAATGACGAAATGCATAATTAAGCAAATATAAATTAAAAGGTAAAAGAATGAAAAAAAATTTAATATTGGTTATATCTTTACTTTCAGTAAATTTTTCCTTCGGAGGAAATGAAGCGAACTCTATATCCGTTCCACTTCCTCCTGTTCCAGATACAACAAGTTTAGTTGTAAAACTGTTTTATTTAGTAATAGGAGCTATTTTTAGCTATTGGTTGTACTTTGCAATTAAAAACTATATAAAATATATTCTAATTGCTCTATCTATATACATGGTCTCTTTAATTCTTTTAGATTATTTTAATATTGTAAAACTTAATATTAAAAGTATAAAAGACTATATAAGTGAATTATTAGTAATAGTTCTATATTTCTATGGATTGATACAGTTCAAACTTTCATTTACCCTTGGAATTATACTAGGTTTACTTTATGCTTTACAGAAAGACAATAAAATTGATATTTTTCAATTAAAAAAAGGTGGAGGAGACAAAAAATAGTAATAAAAGTTTATAAGTATAATATATCTTCAAATCTAAAATCAATATTGACATACTATATATAGTAGCTTTATAAATATTAACACTATATATAGCATATGAGGTCAGAGAAATGTCCCAGTTTAAATTTATTGGAAAAACCTCTGTAAGAGATAATATCAGATTATCTGAAAATCCTAAATACCCAGTTTTTAAAGAGCTTTATGTTAAGCAAAAGAAGGCAGTTTGGTTTCCTGAGGAGTTGAACATTCAACAGGATATTCTTGACTATAAGTCTTTAACTTCTACAGAGAGAGAGCTTTTTGAAAGTGCAGTTGGATACTTTGCTTCATCTGAGCTTTTGGTTCAAAATGTTTTAGGTAATGGTTTCTTTCCAGTTTTAACAGACCCTTATGCAAAGATGAGTTTTTCAACTCAGATGTTTATGGAAAATATACATTCAGATTTCTTTGAGATTGTTTTAAACAGTTTTGAAATGGATAGAAAGAAAGTTTACAACATTACATTAGAGGACAAATTATTAAAGGAAAAACAGGAGATAATCATTAGGGCAGTTGACAGAATAACCTACGGAAAGGCTGACCCAGACACAACAGAAGGAAAAAAGCAAATCCTAACTGCAATACTACTTAATAACATTATTCAAGAGGGAATGTTTTTCTATTCAGCATTTGCCCATTTCTTTGCTATGAAAGACACAGGGAAGATGAAGAATGTTGTTTCTGGTGTTGAGTTAGTTTTAATAGATGAAAGTTTACATCTACAGAACGGTATAGAGGCAATAATAACAATTGCTGAAGAAAATCCTGAAATTGTTGAAGATGATAGATTTATAGATAACATAGCAGAAACTATAATAGATGCAGTAGAGTTAGAGTTAAACTATCTAAAGTCTAAATTTGGTGGAACAACTATATTTGGTGTTTCTTATAAAGAGCTAGAATTGTATATGAAATATATTGCAGATAGAAGACTAGAGGAGTTAGGATTAGAGCCACAATTTAATATTACAGAAAATCCTTTAAAGTTTTTACAAAAGGAGGATGTGAAAAAGTTAACTAACTTCTTTGAAGTTTCATCAACTGAGTATACTAACTTCTAATGACTTCAAAGAATTTAGATACTTAAGATGAAAATTTTAGAGATAGCAAAAGAGCTTACACCGAGAGGTTTAGGGGTAAAAGTTTCTAAAGACCCCTCTTTAAAAAAAGAGCTATTAGAAATAACAAACTTTCTACCTGAAGATGTTCCCCAATCTATAAGAATATGGTGTGTTAAAAATAGGATTTTATCAGAGGATAAGCTCCCTAAGTGTCCCGTCTGTGGAAATTTACCTGCATACTCTACAGGAAAATTTAGTAAATACTGCTCAAAGCGATGCTCACAACTTGATAAAGAAAAGTTTCTAAAAAAGTATGGTGTAGAGCACCATTTGAAAAGTGAAAATGTTAAGAAAAAAAGAAGAGAAACAGTTTTAAACAAGTATGGTGTTGATAACATTGGAAAAATTACAAGGGAGAAGGCAAAACAGACAACTATAAAAAGATACGGTGTTGATAACTACACTAAAACAGTAGAATACAGGCAAAAAAGAATAGAAACATCTTTAAAAAGATATGGTGTTTCTCATCCAATGCAGTATGAACCAATAAAATTGAAACAGAAAAAATCTTTGGAAGGTAAAAGAAAAGAGATATACGAAAAGGTAAAGAAAACTTTAGTTTTTAAGTATGGTGTTCCCTCTCCTATGTATATAAACTCTATCAAACAGAAAGTTTTGGAAGGGTATAAAAAGAAAGTATGGAGGAGATTAATTTTAAAACTTGATAAAAATGGTATTAAACCTCTTTTTGATTTTGATACATTTAGAAAAATATCTGTAAAAGATAGAAATAAGTATGAATTTTTATGTAAAAGCTGTAATACAAAATTTTTAGATCATTTGGATAATGGGCATATTCCTATTTGTCCAAACTGTTTTAAAAATATATCAAGTCCTGAAAGGATAATAATTTCCTTTCTTAAGGAAAATGGATTTTCTTTTGAAACCAACAATAGAGTTATAATAAAGCCCTTTGAAATAGATATATACATACCTAAAAATAAAATTGGTATTGAGGTAAACGGTATATATTTTCATACCTTTGAAAGGTTAATTGAAGAGAGAAATCTGACAGAAAAACAGGCTAAAAATTATCATAGGTTAAAGTGGATACTTGCAAATAAAAAGGACATAAGACTTATTCAGTTTTGGGATAATGAAATTTTAAGAAAGAAAAATGTTGTTTTTTCAATAATTGGTTCTGCTTTAGGTATAAATAAAAAGATATACGCTAGAGATTGTAATATAGTAGAGTTAGACGAAGATACAGCTTACAACTTTTTCTTGGAAAATCATATTGCAGATACTCCAGTAATAAGTAAAACATTTGCTCTTGTTTATGAAAATGAGATAGTAAGTGCCATATCTGTTGGAAAAGCCCGTTTCGGATTAAATGGATACGAAATTTATAGGTTTACAAACAAAAATGGAATAACTACAGTTGGAGGTTTAGGGAAGCTAGTTAAACATGTTGTAAATAGTTTAAATATAAAAGTATTGTTTTCCTATGTAGACCTTAGAATTTTTAATGGAAAAAGCCTTGAGAAATTAGGATTTAAATTAGTTAAAATAACTAGTCCAGACTACTTTTATACAAAGGATTTTATCAACCTTATTCCTAGAGAAAGATTTATGAAACAAAAGACAGGAGTAAATGAAAGAGAATATGTAGAAAAATATGGTTATAAAAAGATATTTGGTGTTGGACATGCTTTGTATAAAAAGGAATTTTAACTAAAAAATTTAAAAACTCTTTAAAAGATTTATTAATTTATCCATATCTTCTTTTGAATGTTTGTAAGAGACAGTTATTCTTAATCTAGAAGTTCCCTTTGGAACGGTAGGCGGTCTTATAGCCTGAACAAAAACAGAATGTTTATAAAGATTATCTCTTAAATCCAAAGCTTTCTTTTCATTACCCAGAATGTATGTGATTATAGGTGTCCCAAAGTATCTTATATCAATTCCTACATCCTTT
>Ga0256833_1001664_pt1 | contig 16171 bp, 15 predicted proteins | sample 356284metaG_FD_190535 | JGI IMG/M metagenome (GOLD analysis project Ga0256833, IMG submission 190535) | Hydrothermal vent microbial communities from Mid Atlantic Ridge, Atlantic Ocean - 356-284 | ecosystem: Environmental > Aquatic > Marine > Hydrothermal vents | place: Atlantic Ocean: Mid...
TTCCGCGAGATGTCCAAGCGGGTCCTGGGCAGGCAGTGGCGCAAGCTCTCGCCTGAGGAGAAGGATCACTTTGTCACCCTGTTCACCCGGCTGCTCCAGTATGCCTATATCGGCAAAATCAAGGATTATGCCGGTCAGCAGGTCGAGTTCACCGGTCAGCGCATCAAGGGCAAGAGGGCCGAGGTGAAGACCCTGCTGGTGGACAGGGACAAGACAATCCCTGTTTCCTATATCATGCTCCTCAAGGGAGATCAGTGGATGACCTATGATGTGGTGGTCGAGGGGGTGAGCCTGGTTCGCAATTACATGGAGCAGTTCCGCGAGATCCTGCGCAAGGAGAAGTATGCCGGCCTGGTGAAGCGGCTGGAGGCAAAGATCAAGCAGCTTGAGCAGGAAAAGATGCAGGAGGCGGCACAGCCTCCCCAGGCTGGTTGAGGGTGACAGCTCTGCGCCATCGGCAACGTAAGCGGTCACAGGTACCGCACGGAGTCTTCGCTTACCTGTCGGAGTCTCCCTGCGGTTGCTTACCTGCGGCCAGGAGCGCCTGCACGAATCTGCGGCACCTGAGACCGCGTACAAAAACGAGATTGAAAAATCGTGACCTTGCATACTCTGCGATCAGTTACGCGGCAACGGCCTTGAGATGCGAAATAGTTCACCGCTATCGGCAATTCCATAAAAATACCGATACTTTTACGGCCGACACCGCTACGCCTCGGAGTCGCACTCCGTTCGCTCACCTGTATATCGAACTTTCATGCTCAGCCATCTTTACAGGGTGATCGACTGTATACGAATCCATCACGGTTGAGACCGGTGTCGGGCGCCGGTCCGATGGCCCCCCGGTGCTGCCGGTTCCGGCCATTGACAACGTGCGGGGGACGGCAGGATTTCGGCGTCACCGAGAGGATCGGTGACGCCTTTTTTTTCAGAAAAACCGCTTGCCATTCTCTGCAACATCCGGTAATCAGCCGTTCTTGTCCCTCTGATTGTTATTTTATCGTGGCAGGAGCATTTTTTTTTGTGTATGTTGTCCAGTTTCGATGAATGTTCTACAGGCTCGCACCAGTCGAGGTGCCGGTGAGACGTTGAAAGTACGGTTCAGCGAAATTTCCTCCAGCGGCAGCCGGTACGAGATCAGCGAGATCCCGGTACCGGAGGCGGGTCGTGATTTCGGCCTGTACGTGCCGGCACAGGCCACCTGCGTGCTGACCAGGAAGAGTGCAACCCGTGTGCTCCTGCAGGGTCGGCTGCGGGCAGAGATGATCCTTGTCTGTGACCGGTGCGCGGCAGACTATCGCCATGCCGTGGACAACAACGTGCAGCTTATCCTCGAGGTGCCCGATGCGTCGCACTGGCAGCTCAGGGAGATCGAGTACAGCCGGGGGGATCTTGATACCATTGCCCTGCGGGAACCCGTCATTCATCTTGATGATATCTTTCGGCAGCAACTGTACCTGGCCCTGCCCGTCAAGCGTCTCTGCACGGTCGATTGCAGGGGGATCTGCCCCTGCTGCGGGGTTGACCTGAACATCGCGACCTGCCGCTGTTCCCGGGTTCCTGTGTCGTCACCCTTTGCGGCCCTTGCCGCGTTGAAGAAGAAGTGAACCGGCCGCGCCGGCGATGTGACAGGTGACCGGCTGCCCGGTTCCTCCGGTGAAAGGTAAGCGCTCACAGGAGCCGCATTTTTGCACGGTCGTGCCTGCCCGCATAGGTAGGCTGTCGGAGTCGCCCTGCGGTCGCTTACCTGCGGCCAGGCACGCCTGCACAAATTCGCGGCCCCTGAGAGCGCCTACACCATTTTGGTCGGACAACCCGATGGTTAGCCATCCCGTGAGGGGGTACGACGCGCCTGTACAAATATGCACTGCCTGTGAACGCTTACAGCTCTGGGGGAGTGAAACCGCATAGTTGCCGACCCTGTGAGGGCTTATGGTGAGGGTGATGTCAGGTAGAGTACAGGCAGCCGCTCCTCTCCTGGTTGAGTGTTTGCAACAGGGCATCCCCTGTCGGCAGCGGCTTTGAAATATCGGTACCTTTACGACCGTTTTTTTACTGATCATATTCCCCCGGTCCGCTGGTCGGGGAGATGTACGGAGGAAAAGACCAATGGCTCTACCAAAGAGAAGACATTCACGTTCCAGGTCCAGGATGCGGCGGGCGCATGACGCCCTGCGCAGACCCAGCGTCGGCTTCTGCCCCGAGTGCGGCGAGCCCAAGATGCCGCACCTGCTCTGCGGTGGCTGCGGTGTCTACAAGGGACGCAGTGTCATCCGCCTCGAGGAAGAAATCAGTTAGGGGGGCTCGTGCGTATCGCCCTTGATGCCATGGGCGGTGATCTCGGCTCCGAGCTGCCGATTCGCGGGGCCCTTGCCGCGGTGACGGAACGTGACGATATCGAGGTCGTTCTGCTCGGTCCCAGGGATCTGCTGGAGCGGCAGCTCGCCGATATCGTCGGCAGTGACGCCGGGGCCATCGAGAGGATCAGCGTCGAACATGCCCCGGAAACCGTGTCCATGGACGAGTCGCCCGTGGAGGCGGTGCGGAAGAAAAAGAACTCCACCATCATGGTGGGCTTCGATCTCGTCCGGAACGGCCGGGCCGATGCGGTGGTTTCTGCCGGTAACTCAGGCGCCACCATGGCTGCGGCCATACGGAAGCTCGGCCGTCTGCCCGGGATCTCGCGCCCCGGTATTGCCAGTTTCTTTCCGACCCTGAAAAAGCCGGTCATGATCATGGATATCGGGGCCAACGTGGACTGCCGGCCCAAACACCTGCTGCAGTTCGCCATCATGGCCTCGTCCTGCTCCCGCCTGCTCACCCATGTCGAGCGGCCGAGGGTGGGACTGCTCAGTATCGGCGAGGAGACCGGCAAGGGGAACGCCCTGGTCAAGGAGACTCATGCTCTGCTGCAGGAAAGTTCCATGAATTTCATCGGCAACGTGGAAGGGCGGGACGTCTACCGCGGTGACGTGGATGTCATTGTCTGTGACGGCTTTGTCGGCAATATCTCGCTCAAGATCAGTGAAGGACTGGCCGAGGCCGCGATGGAGATGCTGAAAAGCGAGATCATGAAGACCCTGCGGGCCAAGCTCGGCTACCTGCTGATCCGCAAGGCCTTCCACAGCTTCAGAAAACGGGTCGACTACGCGGAGTATGGCGGTGCGCCTCTGCTCGGCATCAATGGCACCGGCATCATCTGTCATGGCACATCCAATGCGGTCGCCCTGCGCAACGCCATCTCGGTGGCCGCTGACATGGTCCGCAACGAGGTCAATCAATCGATCATCCGAACGCTTCGGGAGTATGCCTCCTGACATGGGCGAACCAATGGATCACACTGTTGTTCTCGGCACCGGTTCCTGCCTGCCCGACAGGAAGCTGACCAATGCGGATCTCGAAAGAATGGTTGACACCTCGGACGAGTGGATCACCACCCGTACCGGTATCCGTACCCGACGCATCGCCGGCCGCGGTGAACAGAACTATCAGCTTGCCGCCAGAGCGGCCACCGGGGCCCTGGCCATGGCCGGGGTCGATGCCGCTGATCTCGATCTGCTGATCGTGGCTACCCTGACACCGCACATGATGATGCCCTCCTGCGCCTGTTTCGTCCAGGCGGAGATCGGCGCCAGCGGCGCCTTTGCCTTTGATCTCAACGCGGCCTGTTCAGGTTTTCTCTATGGCCTGGATGTCGCTGACAGGTATATCACCAGCCGGCCGGACATGAAGATTCTCCTCATCGGTTCGGAGACCCTGTCGGCCCGCGTCAACTGGCAGGACCGCAATACCTGTATCCTGTTCGGTGACGGTGCCGGGGCTGTGGTCCTTGGCGGGGAGCAGGGCCGGGGCGGGGTGCTGGCCAGCCATCTTTTTTCCGACGGCCGGCTCTGGAAACTTCTCTACATGGACAGCCCGCAGAGCCTCAATCCCGAACTTGTCCAGGATTCCTGGCAGGGCTGTCATCTGCAGATGACCGGACGGGATGTGTTCAAGTATGCTGTCCGGGCCATGGAAGATGCCGTGGCCGGGGTGCTGGCGGAGCAGAACCTGGCTGCGGACGAGATCGGGTTGATGATACCGCACCAGGCCAACATCCGGATCCTGAACAAACTGATGGACCGGCTGGGCATACCCGAGGAAAAGGTGTATATCAACGTCGACAGGTACGGCAACACCTCGGCCGCCTCGATTCCCATCGCCCTGGACGAGGCCAACAGGCAGGGACTGCTGCACCGGGGTGACAAGATCCTGTTCTGTTCCTTTGGTGGCGGGTTCACCTGGGGATCAATGCTCATGCAATGGTAAAGGAGATTTTGGTGGATTACTTTCTGACTGAAGAGCAAGAGATGATCGTCGAGACCGCCCGGGAGATCACCAGGGAAAAGATCATCCCGGTGCGGGCCGAACTGGACGAAAAGAACGAGTTTGCCGCATCCATACTCGAGGATATCGCCAGGGCCGACCTGTTCGGTATCTTTGTCCCCGAGGAATATGGCGGTCTTGGCGGCGGCTGTTTCGAGATCGTACTGGCCCTGGAGGAACTGGCCAAGGGGTGCGTGGGCGTGGCCACGACCTTTGCCGCCAGTGCCCTGGGTATCTTTCCCGTGCTCATTGCCGGATCCGAGGAACAGAAGCGGAAATACCTGCCCGATATCGCCGCCGGCAGGCGCTGGGCCGCCTTCGGCCTCACCGAGGCCAATGCCGGCAGTGACGCCTCCGGTATCCAGACCACCGCGGTTCCCGATGGTGACCACTGGGTGCTCAACGGCACCAAGCAGTGGATCACCAACGGCGGCGAGGCCCAGATCTACACCATCGTCGCTCTCACGGACCCCAGCAAGGGCGCGCGCGGCGCATCCATCTTCATCGTCGAGGATGGTGATCCCGGTTTCTCCTACGGCAAGAAGGAGGACAAGATGGGCATCCGTTCCTCGGCCACCCGCGAGCTGATCATGAAAGACTGCCGGATTCCCAGGGACCGGCTGGTGGGCAGGAAGGGAACCGGCTTCATCACGGTCATGAAGACCCTGGACGTCTCCCGGCCCGGGATCGCCTCCCTGGGCGTGGGCCTGGGACAGGCCGCGCTCGACGAGGCCGTGACCTATGCCAAGCAACGGGTCCAGTTCGGCCGGCCCATCATCGGTTTTCAGGCCATCCAGCACATGCTCGCCGACATGGCCACCCAGGTGGAGGCGGCCCGGGCCCTGGTGTATGCCGCGGCCCGCCATATCGATGCCCATCCCAGGCAGATGAGCAAGGTCTCCTCCATGTGCAAGGTCTTTGCCACCGACATGGCCATGAAAGTGACCGTGGATGCGGTCCAGGTCCTGGGCGGATACGGTTACATGAAGGAGTATCCGGTGGAGAAGATGATGCGGGATGCCAAGATCCTCCAGATCTACGAAGGCACCAATCAGATCCAGCGCAATGTCATCGGCCAGGAGCTGAACAAGGAATATGCCTGAGCGCCCGGCGCCGACATGCTGCAGCAAGAACCTGATACCTAACAGGCCATAGTCATGGAATTACTCGTCTGCATCAAGCAGGTCCCGGACGCCAAGGATGTCCGGCTGGACCCCAAGACCAACACCCTGGCCAGGGACGGGGTGGAGTCGATCATGAATCCCTTTGACCGGCATGCCCTGGAAGAGGCGGTACGGATCCGGGAGGAACAGGGCGGTACGGTCACCGCGCTTTCCATGGGCCCGCCTCAGGCCGAGGAAGTGCTGCGCGAGGCCATTGCCTGCGGTGCCGATCGTGGTGTCCTGGTCTCTGACCGGGCCTTTGCCGGCGCCGACACCTGGGCCACCTCCTACACCCTGGCCCGCGCCATCGAGACCCTGGGCAGTTTTGATCTCATCCTGTGCGGCAAACAGGCCATTGACGGGGATACGGCCCAGGTGGGTCCGGGGCTCGCCTCGAGGATGAATCTGCCCTATGTCACCTGTGTCCAGAAGAGACGACAGGTGGATGACACCGGTATCGAGGTTGAGCGGATGATGGACGACGGCTATGACGTGGTCCGGCTGCCCCTGCCGGCCCTGCTGACCGTGGTCAAGGATATCAACGAGCCGCGGGTGCCCTCGCTCAAGGGCAAGATGAAGGCCAGGAAGGCGGAGATCCCGGTCCTTTCTGCCGCGGATATCGGGGCTGAAAAGGAATGCATCGGCCTGGCCGGTTCTCCGACCCGGGTGGTCAATGTCTTTTCTCCCGAACCGCGGGGCGACCGGAAGATCTTCACCGGCACGGCCGAAGAACAGGTGGATCAGCTGATCGAGCATCTGCGGGATTACCTGTAAGATCGCAATAGTTCATCGTTATCAGCAACTACCTGAAAAATAGCAATACTTTTGGTAAAAGTTCAGCAGTGCGTCAGCTGTGCGTGATCGCGGCTGACCGCTATAGTCCGCTATGCGGCCAGCCGCGAGCGCTTGCAGATGGCGTGCTGCTGAACTTTTACGTAAGATCGTGGTGGACTGTCCATGCTGAAAGTTGATTCGGAAAAATGTATCGGATGCGGCGTCTGTGAAGACCAGTGTGCCTTCGGCGCCATCACGGTGGAGGATGGCTGCGCCGTGGTCGGCGACACCTGCACCCTTTGCGGCAGTTGTGTCGATGCCTGTGAGGCCGGTGCCCTGCGTATCGAGGAGGCGGAGAGCGGACGTGGAACCGTGGATCTCTCCCAGTGGCAGGGGATCTGGGTCTTTGCCGAGTTCCGGCACGGGGTCGTGGCGCCGGTGACCCATGAGCTTCTCGGGGTCGGCCGCCGGCTCGCTGACCAGCGGGGGGTGCCCCTGAGCGCCGTTCTGCCGGGATCCGGCGTCCGGGGAGAGTGTGATGCCCTGATCGCCGCCGGCGCCGATACGGTCTATCTTGTCGATGATCCTGCCCTGGCCCGGTACCGGGAGGATGTCTATGGCCGGGTGCTTGAGGACCTGATCCGCTGCTACCGCCCCGAGGTCGTGCTGGCCGGGGCCACCGCCATCGGCCGGTCCGTGATCCCCCAGGTGGCCACCCGTCTCGGTGCCGGTCTCACCGCCGACTGCACAGGCCTGGACATCCGGCCGGAAGACGGTACCCTGTTGCAGACACGGCCCGCCTTTGGCGGCAATATCATGGCCACCATCGAATGCCCTGACACCAGGCCGCAGATGGCCACGGTCCGGCCCAAGGTCATGGCGCCCCTGGAACCGGATCCTGCCCGGACCGGCCAGGTGGTGGAGGTGGAGATCGACGCCGGGCTGCTGGAGTCCCGGGTGGAGGTACTGGAGACCGTGGTCAGCGAGGCAGAGCAGGTGAATATCCAGGAGGTCGAGGTGCTGGTTGCCGGTGGCCGCGGCGTGGAAGGGGAAAAAGGCTTTGCCCTGATCAGGGAGCTGGCCGAGGAGCTTGGTGGCGCCGTGGCCGCGTCCAGGGCAGCGGTGGATTCCGGCTGGATCTCCTATCCGCACCAGGTGGGACAGACCGGCAAGACCGTCTGTCCGAAGCTCTATATCGCCTGTGGAATTTCCGGCGCTGTCCAGCATGCGGTGGGCATGCAGTCGGCCGAGGTGGTGGTGGCCATCAACCGCGATGCCGACGCACCCATCTTCGATATTGCCACCTATGGCCTGGTGGGCGACCTGTTCGAGGTCGTGCCGCTGCTGGCGAAAAAGATCCAGGAGAGGAAGAAGTGATGCTCAAGGGACAGGTTGCCCTGGTGACCGGCGGCAGCCGGGGGATAGGCCGTGCCGTCTGCCGGCGACTGGCTGCCATGGGCGCAAAGGTCGGGATCAACTATGTCAGTAATCCTGCGGCCGCTGAAGAGACACTGGCCGAGGTGGCGGCCGACGGCGGGTCCGCTTTTCTTGCCCGTTTCGATGTCGCCGATGCCGGAGCGGTCCAGAAGGCGGTCAAAGAGATCGTTGCCGACCATGGTGTCATCGACATTCTGGTCAACAATGCCGGTATCACCCGTGATGGCCTCATGGCCCGGATGAAGGAAGAGGACTGGGACGCGGTGATCGATACCAATCTCAAGGGAACCTTCCTCTGCAGTAAGGCGGTCATGCGGCCGATGATGAAGCAGCGCCGCGGCCGGATCATCAACATCACCTCGGTGATCGGCTTTCTCGGCAATGGCGGCCAGGTGAACTACGGGGCCGCCAAGGCAGGTATTGTCGGGCTGACCAAATCCATGGCCCGGGAGCTCGCCCCCCGCAAGGTGACCGTCAACGCGGTGGCCCCGGGCTATATCGTCACCGACATGACCAGTGAACTGTCGGAGGAGATTCGGGATGCCATCCGCTCCCAGATACCGCTGGGCAGCCTGGGCAGCCCCGAAGACGTTGCTGCGGTGGTCGGTTTTCTCGCCGGCGACGATGCGGCCTACATGACCGGTCAGACCCTGCATGTCAACGGCGGCATGTACATGGGAAACTAGCCATACTGCACTGGAGATCTGTTGAATCTGCAGGCCCAAATCCAACAGTTATCCGGCATTCGAACGTCAATGCAGGCAAATCTGCTACGTCAGCTTCATCATTCTCGTGCCTGATGTATCAGGAATGCACCTGTGCCGAAAATGACTCGCTTCCTTGCATATTCACCTGTCTCGACCTTCTCGATGCACGAACAACTGCAGGATGCAGGGTACAGGAACGTACTGGTATTGCAAAGTGGTTGCCGATCGCAGCGAACCGTTACGTTACAGGAAAACAATAACAGTTCACCGCTCTCGGCAACTACATTGACTGTAAGCGCTCACAGGAACCGCATCTTTGCACGGTCGTGCCTGCCCGCACAGGGAGGCTATAGCGGCCAGGCACGCCCGCACAAATCTGCGGCCCCTGAGAGCGCTTACACCATTGTGGTCGGAGAAACCAATGGGTAGCCATCCCGTGAGGAGGGGTACCATTGACTTACCGGTACTTTTAGGGAAAACACTAACTTATAGCAGGAGAGAGAACAATGGCAGTGGAAGACAAGATGATCGACATTATCGTGGAGCAGCTCAGCGTGGACAAGGACAAGGTCGTGCCCGGCGCCTCCTTTGTTGACGACCTCGGTGCGGATTCGCTGGACCTGGTCGAGCTGATCATGGCCATGGAGGAGGAGTTCGACGTGGAGATCCCCGACGAGGAGGCGGAAAAGATTGTCACGGTGCAGAACGCCATTGATTTTGTCAGCAAAATAAAAGGATAGTGTGACCTCTTCGAAGGATACACCAGCATGGCCGGGCCTGGTTATCAGGCTCCAGCCTCAACACATCATGAAGATCAGGCGGGTACCATCGTGCCACTGCCGCAGGCAGGTGACTATCCTGTCCCCTGTCTCCAGGCACCTGTCACCTGACCCCCTGGCCTTCTGATTTTCTGATAAACAGGATCGAGAGACGTGAGACGACGGGTAGTAGTCACCGGTATCGGCCTGGTCACGCCGCTCGGCACCGGGACCGAGAAGACCTGGGAGGGGCTTGTCAACGGCAGGAGCGGCGTGGGACCGATCACGCGCTTTGACGCCTCTGCGCATGCGGCGCAGATCGCCGCCGAGGTCAAGGACTTTACACCGGAGAAATGGTTTGAGAAGAAGCAGGCCCGGAACCTGGACCTCTTCGTCCAATACGCCATAGCCGCCGCCGACATGGCCTGGAAGGATTCGGGTCTTGTCGTGTCTGCAGGCAACGAGGAGCGGATCGGAGTCATCACCGGCTGCGGGATGGGCGGCCTGCCCACCATTGAGGAGTACCATCAGGTCTACCTGGATCGGGGACCGCGCCGGATCACGCCTTTCTTCATCCCCCGGGTCATTCCCAACATGCCCTCGGGCCATATCTCCATGTATATCGGCGCCAAGGGCGCGAACCTGGCCCTGTCCACGGCCTGTGCCGCCGGAACCCATGCGGTGGGTGAGGCCTTTCGCCATATCGTTCATGGCGACTGCGACGTGGTTGTGACCGGGGGTACGGAGTCGGTGGTCTGCCCGCTGGCCGTGGGCGGTTTTTCCTCCATGAAGGCCCTGTCCACGCGCAACGATGATCCCGAGGCCGCCTCCAGGCCCTTTGACATGGAACGTGACGGGTTCATCATTGCCGAAGGGGCCGGTATGCTGGTCCTGGAGGAGCTGGAATCGGCCCGGGCCCGCGGCGCGAAGATCTATGCCGAGATGGTCGGTTTCGGCCTGACCAGCGATGCCTATCACATCGCCGCTCCCCCGGAGAGCGGTGAGGGCGCTGCCCGCTGTATGGCCATGGCCCTTCGGGATGCGGGCATGCATCCCGAAGAGATCGGCTATATCAATGCCCATGGCACGTCGACACCGCTCAATGACCGCTGTGAGACCACTGCCATCAAGACGGTCTTCGGTGACCATGCGCGGAAACTGGCCATCAGTTCGACCAAGTCCATGACCGGGCATATGCTTGGCGGTGCCGGCGGTATCGAGTCCGCCTTCACCGCCCTCATGCTCCACCATGGGGTCATCACGCCAACCATCAATCTCGATCATCCCGATCCGGCCTGCGACCTGGATTATGTCCCCAACGAGGCCCGTGAGCTGCAGGTCGAGGCGGCCATGTCCAACTCCTTCGGTTTCGGGGGTACCAACGGCGTGATTGTCATGAAGCGGTTCCGCTAACAGCCGGATCCTGTACAGGCCGGCAGTACGAGTTCACCTCCATCGGCAACGGCCTGAAAATAGCAATACTTTTACGGCCGGCACAGCCTGCTTTCGCGGGCAAAGGAGAGTACAAGTGAAAGTTGCAGTGGGCAGTGATCATGGTGGCTTTGCATTCAAGGAGGAGATTGTCCGTTTCCTTGCCGTCTCCGGCGTCGAGGTGAATGATGTAGGCTGCCATTCCACCGATTCCGTGGACTATCCCCGTTTCGCCGACCGGGTCTGCGCCGAGGTACAGTCCGGGGCGTGTGATCGGGGCATCCTGATCTGTGGTACAGGCATCGGCATGTCCATTGCCGCCAACCGGCACCGTGACATCCGGGCAGCGCTCTGCCACGAGGCCTATACGGCCCGGATGAGCCGGGAACACAACAACGCCAATGTTCTCTGTCTGGGGGGCAGGGTGCTTGGCATCGAGGTCGCCCTGGATATCGTCGGGGTCTGGATGGAGACCGAATTCGCCGGTGGTCGCCATCAGCGACGGCTGGACATGCTGAGCTGAATCCCCGCTCTGCCAGGCAGGTGAACGTTTCCCCGTCCGCATATGCTCAAGCCCGGCCACATGGTCTCTCGGTTGCGGCCCGCCATGGCCATGTCCACATGAGATACTGCTGAACTTTTCCAGGTAAAAGTATCAGTATTTTTAGGTGATTGTCGATGGCGGTGAACTGTTCCTTCTCCAGAAGTCCCGGTGTTTCAAGGTAGTTGCCTATAGCGGTGAACTGATACGAGACGAAAAATACTCATGGCTATATTACAGGAAACGGATCCGGACGTGTACCGCCTGATCCAATATGAACTGGAGCGGCAGACCAACCAGCTGGAACTGATCGCCTCGGAAAACATCGTCTCCCGGGCGGTGCTGGAGGCGCAGGGTTCCATCTTCACCAACAAGTATGCCGAAGGATATCCCAACCGCCGCTACTATGGCGGCTGCGACTATGCCGACGAGGTGGAGTCGCTGGCCGTCAGCCGGGCATGTGAAATCTTTGATGCCGAGTATGCCAATGTCCAGGCCCATTCCGGCAGCCAGGCCAACATGGCAGTCTATTTCGCCACGCTCAAGCCCGGCGACAAGGTCCTGGGTATGGACCTGGCCCATGGCGGCCACCTGACCCACGGCGCCACGGTGAGCTTTTCCGGCAAACTCTTCAACTTTGTCTCCTACGGCGTCCGCCGCGACACCGAAACCATCGACATGGAAGAGGTGGAGCGGATCGCCTTTGAGAACCGGCCCAAGATGATCGTAGCCGGTGCCAGTGCCTATCCCCGGGTCATCGATTTCGAGGGCTTCCGTCGCATCGCTGACCAGATCGGGGCCCTGTTCATGGTCGACATGGCTCATATCGCCGGGCTCGTCGCTGCCGGTGTGCACCCATCGCCGGTACCCTATGCCGACTTTGTCACCTCCACCACTCACAAGACCCTGCGCGGACCCAGGGGCGGCCTGATCCTGGCCAGGGAAAAACATGCCAGGGCCTTGGACTCGAATATCTTTCCAGGTATCCAGGGCGGACCGCTGGTCCATGTCATCGCCGCCAAGGCCGTGGCCTTCAGGGAGGCCATGAGTGGCGAGTTCCGTGCCTATCAGCAGCAGGTCGTCCGCAACGCAACGGTCCTGGCAGAGCGCCTGGCCGGGCATGGCTTCCGCGTCGTCTCCGGTGGCACCGACAACCATCTGATGCTCATCGACCTCGGCAGCAAGGATATCACCGGCAAGGAGGCCGAGCGACTGCTCGAGGACGCCGGCCTGACGGTCAACAAGAATGCCATCCCCTTTGACACCCGGTCCCGGTTCGTCACCGGTGGCATCCGTATCGGCACGCCTGCCGTGACAACCAGGGGGCTGAAGGAAGAGGAGATGGTCCGGATCGGAGACTGGATCAACCGGGTGATCACCTCCCGTGAAGTGAGCGAGATCGGCCGGGTCCGTCAGGAGGTTCGTCAGCTCTGCGAGCGGTTTCCGCTCTATCCGGAAATTCCCCGTGTCGATTCCTGACAACAGTTTGCTTCCATCGCCAACTACCTTGAAATACCGGCACATTGACGATTTCCGGTCTGTCGCTTATGCCCGGGTTCTGAGGTCGTCGGCTGGTAGGGGACCCAAAAATTATCTCCGGCTCTGCCGGCCAGGGAGGGGCCATGAAGTGTCCATATTGCGGTCATCTGGACAACCGGGTCATTGATTCCCGTCTGAACAAGGACAAGACCATCACCCGGCGCCGCCGGGCCTGTACATCCTGCCAGCAGCGGTTTACCACCTATGAGCGGATCGAGGTCATGCTGCCCATGCTGGTCAAGAAGGATGGCCGCCGGGAGCCGTGGGATCGGGGCAAGATCGTGGCCGGTCTGGAGAAGGCCTGTGAAAAGCTGCCGGTTTCCATGGCCGATATCGACCGTTTTGTCGACAATATCGAACGGAAACTCCAGGATGTGGGAGGAAAAGAGGTCCCCACCTCGCGCATCGGCGAATGGGTGATGGAGGCCCTGCCGGATCTGGATGAAGTCGCCTATGTCCGTTTCGCCTCAGTCTACCGGCAGTTCAAAGATGTGAACGAGTTCATGGACGAGCTCAAGATTTTCCTTGGCAAAAAAGAAAATCCCTGAGTTACTGAACTGGCAACCCCTCGCGGGATGGCTAAACATCGGTTTGTCCGACCACAATGGTGCAAGCGCTCTCAGGGGCCGCAGATTCGGAGTCTGCGCGTACCTGTGCAGGCGTGCCTGGCCGCAGGTAAGCGACCGCAAGGAGGCCCCGACAGCCTACCTGTGCGGGCAGGCACGACCGTGCAAAGAGGTAAGCGGAGCGGAGCGTAGACTCCGTGCGGCCCCTGTGAGCGTCTAGCTGAACTGTTCATACCTTCCGTCCGACCGCTGAAGGTCTGTCAGAAAATCAGTGACCAGGGGGCAGGAGACAGGACAGTGCGTTGAGGGAGAATATGTGCAGGGATGATACTGAGTACATGCGCCTAGCCTTGGCCGAGGCGGCGAAGGGGCTGGGTCGCACCTCGCCCAATCCCTGTGTCGGCGCCGTGATTGTACGGGACAATGTCGTTGTCGGCAGGGGATATCACCGGCGGGCCGGGACCCCGCATGCCGAGGTCAACGCCATCGCCGATGCCGGAAGCAGCGCATGCCGAGGTGCCACCATCTATGTCACCCTGGAGCCCTGCAACCACTCCGGCCGGACACCGCCCTGTACCAGGGCCATCCTTGCGGCCGGTATACGGCGGGTTGTAGTCGGGATGAAGGACCCAAATCCGTCCGTGGCCGGTGGGGGCATGGAGTTCCTGGCTGCACAGGGCATTGAGGTGACCGGTGGCGTACTTGCAGAGGAGTGCAGGAGACTCAATTTTCCCTTTCTCAAGCATGTAACCAGTGGTCTTCCCTGGGTGGTCATGAAGGCCGGTATGAGTCTGGACGGCCGGATCTCCTACCGGCAGGGAGCTGGCGGCGTTATTACCGGTGCTGCCTCGCATCGGCTGGTGCATCGGTTGCGTGACCGGTTCGATGCGATCCTGATCGGGGTCGGTACCGCCCTGGTGGATGACCCATCGTTGACCACCCGGATTGCGGAAAGGGTTGGCCGCGATCCCCTGCGGGTTGTGCTCGATTCCCGTCTCAGGTTGCCGGTTGATGCCAGGATGCTGCAACAGTCATCGGATGCCGCCACCTGGATCTTCTGCGGGCCTCTGGCCTCCTCGACAAGGGAGGCCGAGCTGACCGATGCCGGTGCCATGGTACACAGGGTCGGGGTTAATGAACAGGGCAGGGTCGACCTCGAGCAGGTCCTGGTCAAGCTCGGCAGGGCGGGCCTTACCTCGGTGCTGGTCGAGGGAGGGGCAGCGGTGCATGGCAGTTTCCTGCGTCGTGACCTGGTTGACGAGGTCTGCCTCTTCCTTGCCCCGTTCTTCATCGGCGATGAGGGGATGCCGGTGATCAGCGGCTTTGGCATCGATTCGGCCGGGGCCGCCGCCAGGCTCCATGACGTGCAGATAGAACGACCGGGCGATGATATCCTGGTCCGGGGTATCCTGCATTGTCCGGAAGATGCGACGGCCCGGACACAGGGCGCTTGCCGACAGTGGTGACTTGCAACCCCTCACGGGATAACCAACCACCGGTTTTTCCGACCATAATGCTGTAAGCGTTCTCAGGGGCCGCAGATTTGTGCAGGCGTGCCTGGCCGCTATAGCCTACCTATGCGGGCAGGCACGCCCGTGCAAAGATGCGGTGCCAGTGAACGCTTACGGTGACTTCTCACCTGTCGGCACGTCACCGTGCATCGCTCTCGGCAGCTGTTTTGCATTGTGAAAGTTCAGTGGCTCCGGCAATGACGCTGAGCTATTTCTCCCCAGCCAGGAGTTGCCGCATCTCCGGCCATACCTCTTCCAGCTGCCGCTGGTCCGGGAATTCAATCTCCAGAAAGAGACGCTCATCCTCAAAGGCTGGTGTGTGCCTGAGCCGGACCCCCGCCGGCAGGTACAGCCTGCGGCAGAAGGCTCTGAATTTCTGTTCCGCCGCGTGAGAGCGTGGTGTGCACTCTGCCTGCAGCCACTGCAGCAGGGCTGCGGCCCGTTGCGGAATGTTTCCCCTGTCGCCTTCCGGCGCCATCTCCTGCAGTATCCCGGCAAGCGGTTTCCTGCGCCGCATGATCAGTTCGCTGGCCAGGTCAAGCAGTTTCTGCTGTTTGGATCCGCCCAGGCGCAGCTCGGTGATCAGGCGCGCGATCTCTTCCTGGTCTGCCGGCTGCAGCCGGGCAAGTCTCCGGCCTGTTTTCGGGTGAACTGTGCCCTGGTGCAGGCCCCGGATGACAGCCGGTTCAAGGTCCAGGAGCGCCACCAGATCCCTGATCATCTGCTGTCCCGGTCTGTTGTGGCCCAGAGCTGCCAGCAGGGCAAGACATTCCTGCTCGCTCAGCCATTGCGAGGCCTTGTCGAGCAGAATGGCCTGTTCGATGATGCTGAGTTCACTGCCGATGCGGGCATGTTCGGCAAGCAGCTCCAGCCGCCTGGCCATGGGGGTCGCCGCCGGAAGCACCAGGGCGGGGATGGTCGCCATGCCCAGGTGTACCGCGGCCTTGACCCTGCGGCGGCCGGAGAGAATGACCTTTCGTCTGTCTGTCTGCTCAAGGAGCAGGGGAGGGTGGAGGATGCCGTGGACTTCAATGGCGGCGAGACAGGGCGGTTCCGGCGCGTCGTCCGGGACCGGGCGCAGCAGATAGGTCGTGTCGGTCAGGTCGATGGAATTGACCGGCGTGGACAGGTATGTGGCGGTTTGGTAAGAGTTCACCGTACTCGGCAACTATCTCGGTAGGCGTTCACATGGGCCGCATCTTTGTACGGTCGTGCCTGCCGTACAGGTAGGCTGTCGGGGCCTCCCTGCGGTCGCTTACCCTCGGTCAGGCACGCCTGCACAGGTACGCGCAGACTCCGAATCTGCGGCCCCTGAGAGCGCTTGCACCATTGTGCTCGTGGTCATCCTGTGAGTGGTTATCTGTCTCGGAATGGCGGCA
>Ga0256833_1001665_pt1 | contig 16162 bp, 17 predicted proteins | sample 356284metaG_FD_190535 | JGI IMG/M metagenome (GOLD analysis project Ga0256833, IMG submission 190535) | Hydrothermal vent microbial communities from Mid Atlantic Ridge, Atlantic Ocean - 356-284 | ecosystem: Environmental > Aquatic > Marine > Hydrothermal vents | place: Atlantic Ocean: Mid...
GTTCACTTCAGGTTGTCTTTTCTCCGCCACAATACACACCATGTATTCAACTAATGGTCCGTTGTCAGGGTATTAAGCATTATATTGAAGAATAGCGGTATAGAAGGAAGCCGTAAAAGAACGGGGGAATTAGTATTTTATCTTAACGTTAAGCTGGGCTAACGCTGTTTTTCTTCTCTCGCCTCGAGGGTCGGGGACTACTTTACCTCTGACTAGTTTTCTCCTCCTCTCTCCCTTCTCCTTCGGCCTAAACGCGGGAGGCCCGGATAATAGTATCCTTTTCCTCGTCGCACCCGGTAGATCTGGACGCATGGGTATACCTGTCGCATCCGTGCCTCCAGTTATTACGAGCCTCTTGCCGGGTAGACCTACTAGGCCCCCGTCGAACTCATCCTTTATTTTGAGGCCGGCCAGCTTTATGGCCACATCCTCAGGAACAGCTATTTGCCAAGCCTTCGCTCTGAAAGCTTCGGCCTCGGCTTCCATTTCACCGACTAACTCTCCTAAGAGTTCTATGTTTACATGAACCTCGTCTTCAGGCAAATCCTCTTTTAGAACAACCTTGAGGGGGATGTTAATCTTTTTGTCGTCTTTTCTGAATCTCAATGTAAGCACTCCTACTTCTCCAAGCATTAGTTCATCATATATCTTCTTGCTTACAAAAGCTAATGGAAGCTCTGTTCGCTCCTGATCTTTCTTTTTAACCATTGAAGGCTTTAGCTCGAGTGCGCTATCATCCGATCCCTTTACTTTAACGTTTACTATTTTCTCGCCAGCCTTCGGATCAGATATTACAACCCTGAGTGGGGGTCTTTCCATATAGCTCATTTCTTCTCACACCCCGCCGGTCCCCACCGAGAGCAGAGCAGCGGGGGCCAGCACTTCTGTAGGCGTTGAAATGGATCATATATAATGCTTTTCCTCTGACATGATGTGTAGCGAGGGATTGGGTGATGGCTAGCGGTAAAGAGAAGAGGTTAAGACAGCCCATAGTAACTGTGCTAGGCCATGTGGACCACGGTAAAACAACGTTGCTTGACAAGATAAGGGGGACAGCTGTAGCGGTGAAGGAGGCCGGTGGAATAACCCAGCATGTAGGAGCAAGCATTGTTCCTGCTGAAGTAATCGAGAAAATCGCTGAACCACTTAAGGAAATCATACCAGTCAAACTAAAAATACCTGGGTTATTGTTTATTGACACGCCTGGACACGAGTTATTCACAAATCTCAGAAAACGTGGAGGTAGTGTGGCCGATTTTGCCATACTAGTTGTTGACGTAATGGAGGGCTTCAAAAACCAGACATATGAAGCTATAGAGATACTGAGGCAAAGAAAGGTTCCATTCATAATTGCCGCCAATAAAATAGACCGCATACCGGGATGGAACTCCTATCCGGATTCGCCTTTCATTCAATCTTATAGGATGCAGAAACCCGAAGTCAAGACGCTTCTAGAAAACCGTGTATATGAGATAATAGGGCAAATGTATGATCTAGGGCTACCAGCTGATTTATTCCTTAGGATAAAGGATTTCACGAAAACCTTCGCCATAGTACCTGTATCGGCCCGTACCGGGGAGGGAATACCAGAGCTTCTCACCGTTCTCGCCGGACTCATACAACAGTATCTAGCCAACAAACTGGTTTACGTGGAGGGACCCGCTAAAGGAGTAGTGTTAGAAGTGAAGGAGGAAGCAGGGCTAGGTGTTACACTCGATGTAATAATATATGACGGAATACTAAGAAAGGGGGATATAATAGTTACAGCCGGTCTCAACGGGCCTATAGTGACTAGGGTAAAAGCATTACTAATGCCTAGACCGTTACAGGAGATAAGAAGCCATGAAGGCAAATTCATTTATGTTGAAGAAGTCGCTGCAGCCGCGGGAGTCAAAGTGGCTGCTCCCGGGGTAGAGGAGGCTCTCGCCGGTGCACCGCTACTTGCAGCGGAAAACGAGGAAGAGGCTGAGAGACTGGGGAGGGAAGTCCAAAAGGATATTGAGAGTGTTATAGTTAAAACAGACAAGGAAGGAGTCATAGTTAAAGCCGATACTCTGGGCACTCTCGAAGCATTAACACATGCTCTTAAAAAGTCAGGTGTCCCTGTGAGAGCGGCTGGGATAGGGAACGTGACTAGGAACGATGTTATAGACGCCTCCATCACTAAGAAGCATGACCGCTATCTAGGAGTTATACTGGCGTTTAACGTTAAAATCACGCCCGAGGCGGAGGAAGAGGCTAAGAAGCAGGGGATAAGAATATTCGCCGACAGCGTCATCTACAGGCTGCTTGAATCCTATGAGGAATGGGTCAAGGAAGAGAAGGAAAGGGAGAGGATGGAGAAACTCAATAAACTCGTTCTACCCGGCAAGATAAGGATACTCCCCGAACACGTCTTCAGAAGAAGCGATCCCATAATCGTGGGTGTCGAAGTGCTAGGAGGCCGAATAAGGCCTGGATACAAACTCATAAGAAAGGATGGCAGGGTCATAGGGGAGATTTCCGGTATACGCGATAGGGACGAGGCTCTACAAGAAGCAACTATGGGCATGGCTGTAGCCGTTTCTATTAAAGGTAAATCAATGGTGGGGAGACATGTCTTCGAAGGCGATGTACTATACACAGATGTACCTGCTGAGCATGCAAGAGAGATAATAGAGAATTATAGTAGGGATTTATCTAGGGACGAACTGATGATTCTTGCCGAGATCCTTGAGATAAAGAAGAATGCAGATCCGCTATACAGGATTCTCGGTAAACGTTTGCAGAAAATAATTGAAAAATAGTTCAGGCTATCTCTTCGGGGGAGAAGAACACCCTGTACTCTCTTTCAAAGCTTTCTCCAGAATCTGACGCATGTACAACATTCTCTTGTATGTCCAAAGCATAGTCCCCTCTAATAGTGCCAGGCGCAGCCTTGCGCCCATCTGTAGATCCTATCATCGTTCTAACTACACTGATAGCGCTCTCGCCTTCTAGAACCATGGCCACGACAGGCCCGCTGGTGACGAACTCTACTAACTCGTTAAAGAAGGGTTTATCCCTGTGAACACTGTAAAGCTGTTCCGCCTTCTCTTTATCCAGTTTAACCATCTTTAACGCTTTTATGATGAACCCCTTCCTCTCGAAGCGGGATATGACCTCGCCTATTAGTCCTCTTTTTACTCCATCTGGTTTTATCATCACAAAAGTCTTCTCTACAGCCATCAAAACATCACCCCAATTAATTTAAAGTATAAAGCCTATCTTATCCCGTAACTTTTTGTCCACTTCAACTTCCTCGGGTTCCGTCTTAACACCAGGTAGTTCTTCATACACTTGCTAGAGCAGAACCAGAGTATATTCCCTCTCTTGGTAACATACATAACTCCGGTGCCTGGCTCGATGGTTTTACCGCAAAACGCGCATACCTGCTCTTTAGGCAATACCTATCACCCTGTATACTCACTGTTATGGGGGTAATCGATGTACATAGTTTAAATAAGTTTTTATCCCCTCTAAATCCTATTCCTTGTAAAGGAAGCCTAGACGGGTGAAAAAGACTTGAGCGAGAAAGGTACTAGTATAACAGAGGAGCTAGGATACCCAGCCGAAGTTATCCAGATCATAGGCAGGACAGGTGTATCGGGAGAGGTTACACAAGTGCATGTAAGAGTCTTAGAGGGTAGAGATAAGGGTAGAATAATAACAAGGAACGTACTAGGACCGGTGAGGATAGGAGACATCTTAATGCTTAGGGAGACAGAGAGGGAGGCTAGGAAGCTCGGTAGGAGATAAGGATGCTATTCCTCTGAGGGGTTGGATCGTTTTTCGAAGCAAGCCCACTCGAAGCTACCTTGAGAGACACACACCTTTATTCCATCAACGTTTTCCCAATCCCTAACTATTTCCCATAACTTTAATGCAATATACTCGGATAGAGCTTCCATGGAAGCTTGGGGGTATGGTATATAAAATACCTCGACCCCTTTATCCTCCAAATATTTGCCCAGCTTTTTCTGTTCTTCTCCTAGGATAACTTTGTGATCGAGATCATTCACTATAGAGACAACCCTCGATCTGAGATGCGTGATATCAACTATTGTATAACTGTCCTTAACAGGTAGCCCATACAATTCTATAGAAACATTGAAGGTGTGGCCGTGTAAACCGTAGTTTTTCCCCTCTATACTGGTAAGGTGTGCTGAGCTAAAGGATATGCCTTCAAGCCTGATGGAATGCGTTGTAATCCCCTCTTTAAGGCTTAATACGGGCTCCTTTTATAGTCTGTGCTTACGTGTTCTAGTCAACCGAATTTAAACCATACACCATAGCCTCCAGGAGGATAACTCCATGAAACTGCCTCGTACGGGCATATCAGCCTGCATGTACCACATTCCAAGCAACCCTCATATACGAAAACCAGTTTGCCGTTCTCGTCTAGTGTGTATAAACCGGCAGGACACGCCTTTATGCATGGCTTATCAGTACATGTCTCACATTTCGTTGTATCAACTATTATATGGGGTTTTTCGTATATCTCGAACTTTGTGTGGGTGAGCCTCTTCTCAACACTGAGTTTTTCCTCGCTCATATCGACCGCCTCGCCTCTAAGAACAATTTAAGTAGAGTCAATAGACCCAAGTTATTCCTCTTAAGAGAATGCATCATAGTAGGATACAGCCTTTGAACAGTTTCTTCAGTAGTATACGCTGCCTTGAAAACATCGCATGCCACGTTAGGCAAAGCCGTATAAAGAATATCCTTCTCGAGGAGCTTGGGAAGATCCTTGAACTCTCTAAGATTATGGCCTATAACACTCTCGTCAACCAGTTTCTTATACAATGACAAGGCCTCCTCATCCCTTCTACCTTCCTCGCTAGCTTTAGCTATAGCCTCAGCTGCAAGTCTACCGGATTCTATTGCCATATCGACGCCCCTTACGGTGAACCCTGTGTTTAACAGGTAACCCGCGGCATCACCCACAACAACATATCCAGGCCCATAAGGCTTATCCATTACGTCGAGAAGTCCTCCCTCTCTAGTAAGATGAGCTGAATACTCCATTAGAACACCTCCTTTAACATACTCATAAACTGCGGGGTGTAGTCTTATGAGCTCAGCAATATCTTTCATCATTATATTCTTCTTCCTTATTTCAGACAACCTTACAACAGCACCTAGCGTTACGTATTCACCCATAGTATAGAGGAAACCTCCTCCGGCAATACCTTGCAGCGGCCCTCCCATGAAGAAGTGGGCTACACCCTCCCAATCCTCTAGGTTAAACCGCTTGTTTATCTCGTCTCTACCCAGTCTTATAACTTCTTTAACACCGAGCGCCGTGGTATTAAGGGAGGGTTCCTTCCTTATTCCCAGCTTCTCGCTTAGAAGAGTGTTTACACCCTCTGCGATAACCACATAGTCCGCCTCTAGCTCCTCGCCTCCAGCAATCACTCCGCTGGCTATGCCTTCCTTAAATAAGACATCGTCCACCCTGCTCCCTGCAAGCACTAAGGCGCCCTCCTCCTCGGCTTTCTCTGCAAGCCATGCAACAAACTTGCTGAGGAACGCCGTAAAACTATCATACTCCTCGTCACTGTATCCTCTATGTATGTCAAAATCTAGTGTTAAAGTGGAATCGCCGCAGGAGAGGCTTAGTTTCTCCTTCCTCACCCAACGCTCTATGGGGGCTTCTTTACGCCATCCTGGAATATGCTTATCCAGAACGTATGAATATATCCTGCCTCCGAACACGTTTTTGGAACCCGTCTCAGCGCCTCTTTCGACGACAACGGCTTCCAAGCCCTTCTTAGCCAGGAAGTACGCTGCGCTTAAACCAGCAGGTCCTCCCCCTACTATGACAGCATCGAACTTCTCGGACAAACTACATCCTCCTCGGAGAAGTAAGAATAGCCTTGCTTTAATTAAGCCTTGATTACCCAGTGTTAGGTAGAATAGGGTAAAAATAAAAAATGGGGAAAGACTTTGCTTACTTTTTCCTCTGCTTTAATTTTTCTATAAGTACGGGTACGATATTGTATAAGTCTCCTACAACACCATAGTCGGCTTCCTCAAATATGGGGGCCGACTCGTCGTTGTTTATCGCTACTATTACCTTGGAGCCTCTAACACCCATAGTGTGGTGAGGCTGGCCCGATATACCAATGGCTATGTATAGCTTCGGGCTTATTATAAGGCCTGAAATACCTATCCAAGAGTCAGCCCATCCGTAGTCAGCGGCTAAAGGCCTTGTTACACTCCAAGCTCCACCTAGAAGCGATGCTAACTCCTTTATCATTTCAAGGTCTTCCTTCTTCTTCAACCCTCTACCAGCGCCCACAACTACTTCTGCCTTAGTAGGATCAGCTCCTTCAAGCCTTCTAGGAGTGAATTTCACAGAAAGGCTGGAATCGCCAGGGCTTATTCTAATTATCTCGCCAGGCTCGGGGAAAGGCTCCGACTCCTTGTAGGAGCCGCTTGCTATACAGGCTACTAAGGGTTTTGTCATTGAGAGTTTAGCATAAGCATTCCCACCGAATGTAAGTTTTGTAACTAGAATTTTCTCGTCTCCATGTTCTAGCTTCATAACATCTGTGGCGACGTTGAAGTTCTTGCCTCCCGCTATGAGGCCAGCTATCATCCGGCCCTTGTTACTGCAGGGAGACAACACTATGCTGGTGCTTTCCTTGTCTATCACATCCATTATAGGCTTATACGTCTTCAAGGGATCGAATATACTGTCTTCCAGAAGGTAAACCCGTTTATAGTAACGTGAGAGGGCGTCGGCGTTGTCTTCCCCTAGAGTCACAAGCACAGGATCCCCTAAGCTCTTAGCCGCACTTGCCAACTGTCTGCCGGTAGAGGCCTCATCGGCATAAACTATAACACTAGCCATTCCTTAGATCACCCCCTCATTCTCAAGTTCTTTAATGAGCTTATCCACTGCTTCTCCAACATTGCTTGTAGCATCTATCTTTATCCTCTTCCGTGGAACCTCGAATTTCTTTATCTCAACGAGCTCTATCCTAGATAGATCAGCTTCTAGATCAGCGGCTTCTATCTCTTCTATGGGTTTCTTCTTTGATCTAAGGATGTCTCTAATAGTAGGTATACGCGGCTGGTTTGCTTCACTCGTCACAGTCACCACCACGGGTAGAGGCGACTCTACAACATACTGTCCATCTTCTAGCGTAGACGTTATACTTACCAGTGAATCCTTTACCTCTATTCTATCAGCGTTAGCCAGCAGATTATAGCCTAGGAGAGAAGCGACCATGGGGCCGACAACTGAGGAATGAGTATCGCTTGCCCCAGAGCCTAGTAGTATGATATCGTATGGGCCAGTCTTCTCTGCGAACGATGCTATTATTTTCGCTATAGTGGTAGCCGTGGCCATATCATCGGAGTCCAAGCGAACCATGTAGGCTTTATCAACACCCATAGCGTAGGCGTCCCTTAGTATTCTCTGGTGCTCCTTTGTAGAACCAATGGTTAACGCTACCACTTCCTCAGCTTTACCCGACTCTTTAAGCTTCACGGCTTCCTCAATAGCACATTTATCAGCCTCTCCCATAACCCGGGGACAGGCGTCAAGTATGGGTGTACCGTCCTTCTCGAACTTCAGTTGGTTAACGTCGTATGTTAGTTTTATAGAGACTAGAACCCTTGTCATGCCCAAATACTCCCTCCACGCCTTTCTCCATTTATCTTGTGATTATTAATTTAAGAGGAATCATAATGGGGAGAATGGTAACTGGGAGGAAGACCCTGTTTTAGTCTTCCTCCTCAGCCCATACATTCCTAACAGCGTCGCTGCCCAGGGTATCTCTAGCTATAATGTACTTCATAATGTTCTGGGCACCTTCAGCGCCTATTGTGTATGAGAACGTTCCTAGCCATCCTCTGTGAGCAGCGCACTCCTTGGTATAACCGTATGCTCCAAACCACTTCAAGACCTCGGTGTAAATCTCCGTGGTTGTCGTGGGCCCGAGCATCTTAGCCATAGCTACAGGCAGGTTTAGATCCTGCGGCTTGAACCTCGGGCTTTTGGTTAGATACGTGTTGTCAGCCATCCAAGCTGCCTTGTAGACGAAGTACCGCGCGGCCTCAAGCATGGTGTAGAGCTCTGCATACCTGAAGCTTACGCCTTCGAAGCTGGCTATGGGTCTACCTTTGAACAGCTTCCTCGTTCTAAGCCACTCCTTAGCCTTGTCTAGAGCCCATCTACCGCTTCCTATGGTGGCTGCGGCAACGAGTATTCTGGCAATGTTGAATCCTTGGAGTACTAGGTAGAAGCCCTTGTTGACGTCTCCTATCCTGTACTTGTCGTCTATCTCGAAGTTCTCAAGCGTGAAGCCGCCTGTCGACAGCCCGTGTCTCCCTATGTCATCGTATAGAGTAGGCTTCCATCCCTCTCTAAGTTTTCCATTCCACTTAGGGAGTAGGGCGAATGTCGTGATGCGCTTATGGCTCCAGCCGGTCTTCTCGGTTTTAGAGACGAGGAAGAAGCCGCCTCCCTCCGGAAGCTCCTGAAGCTCTCTGACACCGCTGATGAATGTCTTCTCACCGTTCACAACCCATTTACCATCCTCCCTCTTCTTAGCCACTGTCTTAATTCCGGCTACATCGCTTCCTCCCTGGGGCTCCGTGGATGCTATGCCGAAGAACGCGTCTCCGCTGGCTACTTTAGGGAGTATCTCCATCTTAGCTTCTTCCTGGCCGAACAACGCGAGAGCCAGCGGCCATCCGTTGTTCAGGAGAGCATAGACGGCTACCGCCACTGCAGGGTCGTGATAGGCTATTTCCTCTATGGCTAGGGCAGTCATAACCATGCTGCCGCCCATTCCACCGTATTCCTCGGGAACTGGGATGGCGAAGAGCCCCTGGTCTCCCATCTTCTTTATAAGATCTACTGGAATACGGCCCTTCTCATCGATTTCTATCCATTTAGGTTCTATGTATCGCTGGGCGAACTCTCTTACACTATCCCTGAACCTGATCTCGTCCTCTGTGAACTCGAAGTCTACCAAGATGGATTCACCTATGAAAATTTGTCCGACTAGAGATTTATGTATGATACTAATATAAATGTTAGCAAAAGATACGAATGAGGAAATACTCGTGTAAATTAACTGTATATAACCCGGTACAACTCCATTATTACATGATAACGCTTTAAATCACGAGGTGACTAAAGAATTTGACTAGCCATCCTTGGATCCCCAACCTGAATAGTAGAGTCATGGAGGAGATAGGCATAAACGATGTAATGGAGTTGTTCTCCGACATACCAGCCAATATAATGTTGAAAGAGCCTCTCACGGAACTCGGCCCCGGGATGGATGACTACAGGCTTCTCATGCTCATGGATGACAAGCTGTCAAGAAACAATGTATACCGACCCCACAGGATGCACAGGCCACCGTGTCCTCATATAACACCATCACTTGTAAAACACGTTATGGCCAGATCAGAGTTCTATACTGCATACACTCCATACCAGCCCGAGGTTTCACAGGGGCTTCTCCAAGCATTTTTCGAGTATCAAAGCATGATAGCAGACCTCTTCGAAATGGATGTAGTAAACGCATCTCATTACGATGGAGGATCAGCGCTCGGGGAAGCTGTACTAATGAGTTTCAGGATAACAAGGAAGAAGAGGGTTATAGTAGACCGTGACGTCAACCCGTTCTATCGTAGGGTGATGGAAACGTATATAAGGGGAGTTGGAGGCAAGGTGGACTATGTCGATGGGCTGGAGGAAGATGCTTTATCTGAGATAATGAACCGAGACGTCGCCGCATTGATAATAGACAACCCTACCTTCCTAGGAAAGCTCCGGGGGAATACAAGGGAACTGGCTGAGACCGCGCATGATTACGGGGCCCTGGTTATAGGTTTAACGGAACCACTCTCTCTAGGCGTGATAAAGCCTCCGGGGGAATACGGGGCAGACATAGCCGTGGCTGAGGGACGCAGCTTAGGATTAGGGTTGAACATGGGTGGTATAGGCTTAGGGATTCTCGCCGCTAGATGGGATTCGCGTATAGTGAGGCAGATGCCTGGAAGGATAATCGGTCTGGGAGAAGACGTTGAAGGAAACCGTGCATATACCATGATACTTCAGACAAGAGAACAACATATACGCAGGGAGAGGGCAACAAGTAATATCACGACAAATGAAGCACTAGCGACCATAGGTGCGGCCGTCTTCATGGCTCTACTGGGAAAGGAGGGTTTCAAATTCATCGGCGAAGCTATACTGAAGAGGACCCAGTATCTCGCAGGTAGATTAGAGGATATCGATGGCATAGACCTTCCCGAGAAGGGGGTATACTATTTTGAAAACCTGCCAATAATATTCCACAACACTGAATATCGTGTAGCCGAGGATTATCTGAGAACAAGAGGTATATTACCTGGACTCGATCTCTCTCGTTTAATGACGGACCGTAAGGATACAGGGCTCTTCTGTGTATCAGAAATCCATTCACGCAGTGATATAGACGGTCTAGTAGAATTACTGGGGGAGATGGCCGGTTGATGGGTGAGTGGAGACAGTCCAGATGGAGTGAACCGCTAATCTACGAGTATAGCAAGCCTGGGAAGAAGGGGATAATTCTGAATGACGACTTCTCAGAATACACTATAGAACTGCCTGAAGCCTATAAGAGGCAGGCTAACCTCGCCCTGCCTGAGGTTAGCGAGGTAGAGGTAGCTAGGCACTTCACAAGGCTCAGCCAGATGTCTTATGGCGTAGACCTAGGCCCCGTGCCTCTAGGAAGCTGCACGATGAAGTACAACCCCAAACTTAACGAGGACATAGGCTGGGATAAGAGGATTACATGGCTTCACCCCCTCCAAGACGACAGTGAGATACAGGGAATACTGGAAACGCTATATGAGCTTCAGAACATGCTGGCTTACATAACTGGCATGGACTCGTGCACGCTATCCATACCCGCCGGCGCATCAGGAGAATTCGCCGGAGCCCTCATAATACGTAAATACCTAGAAGAACGGGGTGAACATGAAAGGAGCGAGATAATAGTGCCGGACTCCGCGCATGGCACCAATCCTGCCAGTGCACGCATGGCAGGATTCGAGGCCATAACCGTTCACTCCAATAAAGAAGGAACCGTGGATATAGAAGAGCTTAGAAGCATAGTAGGGCCTAGAACCGCCGGCATAATGCTCACAAACCCCAACACTCTCGGACTTTTCGAGAAGGATATACTAACCATATCAAAACTCGTACACGAAAACGGGGGGCTACTCTACTATGACGGTGCAAACCTTAACGGTATAATGGGTATAACACGCCCAGGTGACATGGGGTTCGATATAGTTCACCTAAACCTCCACAAAACATTCTCTGCCCCCCACGGGGGAGGAGGGCCTGGAGGAGCTGCACTCTGTGTAAAAGAAAAACTGGCAAAGTATCTCCCCAGGCCCCTGGTTATAGAGAAGAATGGCGAGTACCGTGTTGAATGGAGTTGCCGGGACTGTGTAGGTTATATGCACTCGTTCATGGGTAACGTGCCTGTAGCACTAAAGGCATACGCCTACATAAAGGCTCTAGGCGGGGAGGGCCTCAGAAAGGCCGCAATAGTAAGTGTACTCAATACAAACTATTTCAAGGCAAAAATAGGGAAACACTCTGGTTATAGTATCCCCTACAACCCGGCTACGCCGAGGAAGCATGAGATCGTATTAAGCGCCAAGCCCTTGAAGGAGAAACACGGGATAACAGCGCTTGACATAGCCAAATACCTGTTGGACAACGGCGTGTATGCTCCCACGATATACTTCCCATTAATAGTAGAGGAGGCGCTTATGATAGAGTTCACGGAAACCGAGACAAAGGAGAACATAGACAAGTATATTGAGATACTGGAGAAGGCTGCGAAGCTGGCAGAAGCGGATCCCAGACGGTTAAAAGAAGCACCCATCAACACTAGTGTGAGGAGAATAAAGCTGGCAGAAGCCAACATGCCAAAAAACATCACACCCACTTATAGGGTGCTTAGAGAGAAAGAGAAGGGGAACCCGTTGTATAGGAAGCTCTAGGCCTAGGCAATCAATAAAAACCCATATCCATTAAAGGGAATCCCTAGGGTGCGGGGGTGCCCGAGCCTGGTCAAAGGGGTCGGGCTGAGGACCCGATGGTGTAGGCCTGCGTGGGTTCAAAGCCCACCCCCCGCACCAGCACTCAGGATGAGGGGGCCCGTCGTCTAGCCTGGTTAGGACGCCGCCCTTACACGGGATCCAGGGCTACAACAGGATAACGCCCTGGCTCTGAGAGAGGCGGAGGTCCGGGGTTCAAGTCCCCGCGGGCCCACCATTTTCAGCATTTTCTACAGGTTCTGAAAAGATGATTTAGACGTGACGCTTCTCCGTCATCTTCGACTCTTTTATAACTCCGTTCCTGGCTTCGATTATCTTCGTTGCAAACTTAAGAACATGCTTGTCATGCGTTGCAACAATAACTGTGGATCTGTTCTCTTTATGGTATTCATCTATAACACTCCATACACGCACTGCAGTATCTTCGTCAAGGCTAGAAGTAGGTTCGTCCAACAGGAGAAGAGTAGGCCTCACCACTAGGGCTCTAGCCACCGCGAGTCTCCTAAACTCGCCTCCACTGAGAGTGGAGGGAAACCTTTTAACCGTGTGCCCGAGTCCTAGTTTTTCTGCAACTCTCCTAGCCTCGCCTAACGCGGCATCCTTCTTATATCCACGGAGGAACAGTGGTAAGGCTATGTTAAATTCTACGTTGGTCTTCATTATGGCTATATCGGCCTGGGGAGCATAACCTATTAGCCTCCTCCTCATGAGGTTCAACTCTCCCCAGGAGGCTTGGGAGATATCCACTCCGGCGACCACAACTCTTCCCTGTGAAGGCCTGTCTAATCCAGCTATAATAGAGAGAACAGTGGATTTACCAGATCCGCTAGGGCCTAGGAGGACAACAAAGTCTTCCTTGGACACAGTAAAGCTTGCCTCTTTGACAGCCCATATAACTCCATGGCCCGTCTTATAATTCTTCGCCACCTTGTCAACTATAACCTCGGCACTCAAATTGTCACTCACCCCTCAAAGTGGATGAAAGCCCTATCCGCCTAACATTGTACATGCCAACTGCGATTGCAAGCACAAGGGAGAAAAGTACTCCTGCTATAAAGAGGCTGGATATCCATTTGAATGCGAGGATGAACGGTATAAACGCATCTAAAACAGCTCTCATGAACTCGTATCCGATGACGATGCCTATAAACAAAGAGGGAACTACGTAGGTTAATGTCTGAAGAGACAAGAGTAAAGCCACATGACTATCTAGTGCTCCCTGAGAGTAAAGCAGTGCTATAAGCCCGCGGAGGGAGTCTCCAACGTCTATAAGGGCTACACGCGCTAGATACGCGGAATAAATTAATAGAGTGGCTATTAGAATAACGCCCCACTCAGTCCTCATTCCATACTCCTCGTTAAACATTCTCCATGCCTCCTTTCTTAAGGTGCTGATGTCGTATATGCCGCCCATGCCTCTAGTGAGGTTCCCGGAGCTAGGGAGCTCGCTTATACCGAAGAACTCTCTCAACATCTCCCGATAAATCTCTGTCCTGACTGGGTTCACCTGTGTTTTTCCATTCATGTCCACGAAGATCATAGGATCTCCAGTATAGGGGTCACCGCATGTGATCACATAATCGTCAGTCAGAAGAGCACTACCCAATACAGGGGCTGAGGCAAACAAGCCGACGATTCTCCTGGAACTATTGCCTACGGTGATCACATCGCCTACATTATAGCCTTTTGTGTTAGAATAGTAATACAGGGCTTCATTACAGCTACTTATCTTGCGGCCCTCTATTATAAAAATCGGGAGGAACCTCTGGTCATCTGTTGAGTTTATATAAATTCTCCTATTAACCGAATCTACACCTACAACAGTATACTTCAAACCATTGGAATAGGAATGTAGAACCTCTATTATGGCATTTGTCATCTCGTGATAGTCTAAGGAGACGTTAAATACCGATGTATCATTAGATGCTGCGAACGCTGCCTGCTTTAAACCTGATTCTACTGTGATTAAATCAATTACTAAATCGGATGACCCATGATTGTAGGGTTCAACTAAAGTATAGTATTCCTGTGCCACTGGGTACTGGTTAACGAGAGAGTAACCCAATATAATGCTTGACAATATTATTACTTTGATAATATGTCTTTTCATACCGGAAGCATTCTTATAAAAAATATAAAAGATCATACGTATATCCAATCACATCACCATATTTTTACTTTATATTTTTATCCAATCAATGTTTGAAAAATAAAATGGTTACCCACTTACTGGTAAACCGATACCTAATCCTCCAGTACCCGTCACGACAAAGTAATCGTAGTCGGTAGGCTCAATAAAGTCCGGTCCTGTGGGATCCCCCGCTCCACTATATAATGCATACCCCCTAGCATTCAATCCCCCGCTGGCAACATAACCTATCTCGCGAGTTCCATCACTACACCATACCCACCAATCATACTTAAACCTATATGCCTGTGTATAACCTATATTATCCAATATATCAATACTCGATGTAGGGTTCGAAGTAAAGTCGTATCCTACTGGTATGTTGTATCTATAATTTATGTTGGGTTTCCCGTTTACCCTAGGATCAACATCCACCTCAAACACAAGGTGAACAGGTGCTTCGTAGCACATTGCATAATTATAACTCGCATAATGCTGTACAGGTTCGTAGGGGTATGCTTGTTTTTTCTCTACAATCATATTAATAGATACAGGATCTAGGATTATTGGAGGTTTAAGGTATCCTTTATCTGTTACTGGAGGCGAATAGGTTGATGCAACTAATAGGAAGAAAGCTAGTACTATAACGGCGTCAACGATCTTCAACTGAAGCCACCTTGAGGCTTCTTGTTTTTAATACATTATAATTACCATTTGAAACTAGGAACATATAATCTAGTAAACCAGAATCATGTTTGTAGTTTAAAAAAAATAAATGTAAGACATATTAACTTCTAACATATAGATTAAATAACATAAGGGCAATGGCTTGACTCTAGTCTTTTCCAACATATACAACATTACTACTCTTCCTGTCTAGTTCTACTGCTATATGGGATTTTTCTATAGTGTCTATCCAGTAAACCTTGATCGTGGACTCCCGGTCTTCTACTTCAACTTTGACCTTCCTATGGGTTGATATGAAGTTCTTCACTTCCTCTAACTGCATTGTTTTCCTTATATAGACCCCGTATTGCTTCAGTATTTTGCTAGTTGTCCTATAGTTCAGGATGGTGTATGCTATGATTAGGACTAGTAGGATTATTGAAGCGGTTGTTAGGAGCTGCTGTAGTGTGGGGGGCTCCATTATACTGCACCGGGTTTTATTGTTTTGGATGGTATTAGGGTTTAATAACCGGGTTTTTCATATATAAATATATGTGAATAGGTTCTATGGTAGATTGACCTTATAATGATAAAATTTAAATATAACTACCCGCACCTTCCTTGCGAAGGGTATTATGGGTAAAGGCTCGAGTTGGGCGGAGGAACACCCTGAGCTCCTCCCTCTACCCGAGGAGAAAAGAGTCTATGGAACGATAACCTTCTGGTTCATGATGTTCTCAATGAACACATGCATACCAATGTTCTTCCTAGGACCGATAGCGAGAAGCCTCAACCTGACACCCGGAGAAGCGGCTATAGGAGCGCTTCTGGGAAACCTGGCGGCCACCCTAGTGATGATACTGAACGGCTATCCTGGCTGGAAGTATGGAATACCATTTCCAGTACAGCTAAGACCAGCATTCGGTAAGAGGGGGATACACCTTCCCGTCCTGCTCAGAGGCATAGTAGGAGCCGGCTGGCTGGGGGTAGAGGCGTATGGTGGCTCGCTTGCTATAACCATGATAGCACTATGGGCTCTAGGATTGCCTAGAGGGGAAGTCGTGGCGGAGGCTTACAAGTATGTGGGAATAGCCCTCATATTCTACGTGGCCCTTGCCGTAATAGTAATGTCCAAGGGATTAAAGGGCATAGGCTACGTTGCAAACTATGGAGGCCCTCTTCTACTGCTCTACTTCGCATGGCTACTATACTTTCTGCACGGACAGAATGCGAAGCTCGCTCTCCCTGAGGGCGTAGGAC